>Ga0081528_100464_pt1 | contig 20066 bp, 18 predicted proteins | sample HotLakmasection4_FD_71011 | JGI IMG/M metagenome (GOLD analysis project Ga0081528, IMG submission 71011) | Hypersaline microbial mat communities from Hot Lake, Washington, USA - Section #4 (SPADES assembly) (version 2) | ecosystem: Environmental > Aquatic > Non-marine Saline and Alkaline >...
CAGGCTCGCGGGGTCGTGGTGGTGACCGGGGCCGCCCCCGAGGTGGGGCAGATCGGTGCACTGGTCAGCGAGACGTCTTCGCTGGCGACGCCGCTGACGAAGCGGCTTGACCAGTTCGCCCGCCAGATCACCGGGTTCGTCCTGCTCGTCGGCGCCCTGACCTTCGCCTACGCCCACTTCGTCAGCGAGATGGACATGCTCGAGGCGTTCCTGGCGGTGGTGGGACTGGCGGTGGCCGCGATCCCCGAGGGTCTCCCCGCGATCATCACGATCGTCTTGGCCATCGGCACACGGGCGATGGCGAGCAACCGGGCAATCGTGCGACGCCTCCCCGCGGTCGAGACCCTCGGCTCGGTCACAGTGATCTGCTCGGACAAGACCGGGACGCTCACGCGCAACGAGATGACCGCGGTGCGCGTGATGCTGCCTGAGACCGACCTCACCTGCAGCGGTGTCGGCTACGTCCCCGAGGGCGGCTTCGCAGACGAGCACGCCACGGTGGAGCCGTCGGCCCTGCCTCCGCTGATGCAGCTGACCACGGCGGGTCTGCTGTGCAACGACGCGGTGCTGCACCACCACGACGACGGCTCCTGGAGCGTGGCCGGAGACCCGACCGAGGGCGCCCTGGTCACACTGGCGCTCAAGGCTGGGCTCGACCAGCACATGGCGAGGGGCGACCTTCCCCGGGTCGACGAGGTGCCGTTCGAGTCCGAGAACCGCTTCATGGCAACTCTGCACCACGACCACCACGGGCACGGCTTCGTCTTCCTCAAGGGTGCGCCGGAGCAGGTCCTTGGCATGTGCGGGATGGCCACTGACGAGGTCTGGCAGAGCCGCATCTCCCGTGCCGCCGCCGAGGGTGAGCGGGTGCTCGCTCTCGCCCGGGCCGACGTGCCCCCCGGCACCGACCACCTCGACCTCGAGCAGCTTCCGCTGTTCGAGCTCCTCGGCATGGTCGGCCTGCTCGACCCGCCGCGCACCGAGGCAGTCGCCGCGGTCGCCGAGTGCCAGGCCGCCGGTATCAGGGTCAAGATGATCACGGGCGACCACGCAGCGACTGCGGCAGCGATCGGTCGCGAGCTCGGCCTGCGCTCCGACGCAGCACTCACCGGCGAGGTCATCGAGTCCATGGACGAGGTGGCGCTGCAGGTCGCGGCCGGCGACCACGACGTCATCGCGCGGGCCAGTCCCGAGCACAAGATGCGACTGATGGCTGCGCTGCAAGCTCGTGGCGACTATGTCGCCATGACCGGTGACGGGGTCAACGACGCCCCCGCGCTCAAGGCCGCGGACATCGGCGTGGCGATGGGACATCGCGGCACCGACGCCGCTCGGGAGGCGTCCGACCTGGTGCTGACCGACGACAACTTCGCGACCATCGCCCATGCGGTCAGGCAGGGCCGTGTGGTGTTCGACAACATCAAGAAGTCGTTGCTGTTCATCCTGCCCACCAACGGTGGGGAGGCCGGGCTGATCCTCGTGGCCCTGCTGCTAGGCCTGACGATGCCGATCACCGTCGGTCAGATCCTGTGGGTCAACATGGTCACCGCCGTGACTCTCGCGCTGGCGCTCGCCTTCGAGCCGGCTGAGCCCGGCGTGATGCGCCAGCCACCACGCGCACCGAAGGAGCCACTGATCACCAAGCCGCTCGCGCTGCGGGTCGCCTACGTCAGCTTCCTGATGGCACTGATCACCCTCATCGCGTTCGAGTGGGAGCTCTCCCGTGGCAGCTCGATCGAGGTCGCCCGGACGACAGCAGTCAACGTGCTCGTCGTCGGAGAGATGCTCTACCTGTTCAACGTGCGGCACTTCACCAAGTCGGCGCTCAACCTCGAGGCGTTCACCGGCAACCGGGTCGCGCTGATCGTCACCGGGCTGCTGGTGGTGCTGCAGATGGCGTTCACCTACGCGCCGCCCCTGCAGCAGGTCTTCGAGACCGCGGGGCTGGGATGGGCGTCCTGGGCGATGATCATCGGTCTCGGTGTCGCCAAGTTCATGGCCGTCGAGGCGGAGAAGGCGTTCTGGCGCCACCGCGGCGTGCGACGCCTCTAGCCGAGGCCCTTCCGGGCTCTTCAGGCTCGGAGTCGTCTTCGCGCGCTGAGTGTGGTGCTTGACGCCAGACTCCGCCGCTCCGCCTCACCGGCCGACCACCGAGGCGACGTGGAAGACCTCGCCGGGCATGCGCCGGCGCAGCCGCCAGGTGATGGCAATGGGCCGCTCGCCGCGGTGCTCGACGTAGGTGGCGGGCCCGAGGCAGAGGAAGGGCGCGGCGCCGAGGTCGTCGGTGGGTGTCTCGCGGACGAACAGCACGATGTGGCTGCCGCGCTCGGCGTGGTGGAGGTAGCGCTGTCCCGTAGGCGAGGCGACGCGGGTGGTGTTCTGGGACTCCCAGTGGAACAGCTCCGGAGAGATCGCGTAGTCGCGGTACATGGTGGTGGGGGAGAACTGCGCCTCGCTCTTGCGCAGGTTCACCAGCAAGGCGTCGGCCTGGGTCGTCTCGGCCCAGGCGACACCGGTGAAGTGACCGCGCGCCGCGCGGTCCCAGCCGGCCCAGTCGAGCGCGGCAAGGATCTCCTCGCGACGGTAGCGGGCGTGGCTGAAGACCGGAAGGTCCTGCAGCCCCTCCCCGAGGGGACGCGGGCTGAGCCGGGCCCGGTCGAGTCCGTGGGCCATGGCCTCGCGCGCTTCGACGCACACGGCCGGGTGCCGGCGCAGGTGCTCGAGACCAGCCTGGTAGGAGGCGAAGCCGCCCTTGTTGGGCCACAGCGTGAAGAACAGCATGCGGGCCAGCCGCTGCCGCCGCGCCGTGAGCTCGTCGTAGGGCGGCGCGTCGGGCGTCAAGAGCAGCGCGTAGGTATCAGCACGTTCGGGGTCGTCGACGTGCAGAAGGCTGGACAGTCGGCGCAGCAGGGCGGCCTCGTCCGGTCCGGCGGCAGCGGTGGGAAGGCCGGCGAGGCGACGCAGGTCGGTCCAGGACCTGTTGCCGCGGTAGATGTCGACCAGGTCGCGTCCGGACTCGGCAAGGAACCGGGCCAGGGAGAGATCGCCGTACGTGCGCAGCTCCGCGGCCAAGCCCTTGCGGGTCAACCGCAGCTGCTGGCGAACGCTGTCGAGCACGATCTGCTCGGCCACCGGGTCAAGAACGAGCTGGGAGCCGGACGGCAGGAACGGGAAGCCTTGCTCGATCTGACGCTCCAGCGCGGCGCGCCCGACACCGGTCAGCGCTCGGTAGCGCACGTCGAAGCGGAACTCGCGGCGGTGCTGACCGATGAAGTCCAGGGCCGTCAGCACCGCCTTCCCGGAGGACCGGCGCAGACCTCGGCCGAGCTGCTGGAGGAAGACCGTCGCGCTCTGGGTAGGGCGCAGGAACAGTACGGTGTCGACCTCGGGCAGGTCGACACCCTCGTTGAACAGGTCCGCCGCGAACAGCACGTTGAGCTCGCGCGACCGCAGAGCCACGAGAGCGGCCGCACGCTCGTCCCCGGGCGTCTCCCCAGACACCGCCAGCGCGGGGATGCCGGCCTCGCGAAACACCCGTGCCATGTACTCGGCGTGGGCGACCGACACGCAGAACCCCAGGGCACGCATCCGGTGCACGTCGGTCACCTTGTCCCGCAGCTCGCTCAGAATCTTTGCGGCGCGGGCGTCGTTACCCGTGTAGACCCGGTCCAGACCCGCGACGTCGTAGGCACCGCGCTTCCACTCGACGCCGCGCAGGTCGATGTCGTCGGCCACGCCGAAGTAGTGGAACGGCACGAGCAGGTCGTCGGCGAGGGCGTCCCACAGCCGCTGCTCGAACGCGGTCCGACCGTCGAAGAACGTCCGGACGTCCATCCCGTCCGACCGCTCGGGAGTGGCGGTGAGGCCGAGCAGCTCTCGCGGGCGCAAGTGGTCGAGCAGCCGGCGATAGGTGACGGCCTCGGCGTGGTGGAACTCGTCGACCACCATGACGTCGAAGTGGTCGGGCAGGATCCGGTCGACCCTGTAGGAGGACAAGGACTGGATGCTGGCGAACACGTGCCGCCACCGCTCCGGACGGGCGCCGGCCACGTAGGTTTCCCCGAACGCACCGTCGGCGAGCACCTCCCGGTAGGTGCGCAGCGACTGGTCGAGAATCTCCTTGCGGTGCGCGACGAACAGCAGGCTCGGTCGCCGGGACGGGTCCTCGACGAGACGGCGGTAGTCCAGCGCCGCGACGACCGTCTTGCCCGTACCGGTGGCTGCGACGACCAGGTTGCGGTGCCGACCGTGGATCTCCCGCTCAGCGTCCAGTGCCTCCAGGATCTGCTCCTGGTGCGGGAACGGACGCACCTCCAGCCCGGCGAGGCTGATCGTCCGGCCTCCCTGGGCCGACCCACCCCCAGCCCGGGCGAGAGCAACGTCGAGCCGCTCCCCGTCCGTATCGGGGTCGTAGGACGTGAACGCTTGGTCGGACCAGTAGGTGTCGAACGTCGCCTCGAACTTGCGGATCAGCTGCGGTGTCGCCACCCCCGACAGGCGCACGTTCCACTCCAGGCCGTCCACCAGTGCCGCCCGCGACAGGTTCGAGCTGCCGACGAACGCCGTGTCGAAACCCGAGTGGCGGCGCAGCAGCCACGCCTTCGCGTGCAGGCGGGTCGACTGCGTCTCGTACGAGATCCGCACCTGGGCACCGAACCGGCGCACCAGCTCGTCCAGCGCACGACGCTCTGTGGCGCCCATGTACGTCGTGGTGATGACCCGGAGCATGACGCCCCGGTCGCGCAACGCCAGGAGCGGCTGCTCGATCACCCGGAGCCCGTGCCAGCGGATGAACGCGCACAACAGGTCGACTCGGTCTGCACTCGCCAGCTCCGAGCGCAGCTCCGCACCTAGCGTGGGCTCCTCCGGAGCGTTCGTGAGCAGCGCGGCATCCGACAGCGGGGTCACCGGACGGACCACCCCACGGTCCCCGGGTGACACCTGCCGGGTCAGCGCGATCAGCTGCTCCAGCCGATCGCCCACCACGGTCGCGTCCTCCCCGAGAAGGGCCACCACCTCGTTCACCAACGCCACCCGCGCCGACTCCTCGCGGACGTCCGCCAGGGCGCGACGGACCGTGTCGGCCACGTGCCGGGCCAGGACATCCGGCGCATCAGCCGGATCGACGACCTCGAAGCGAGGAGTCAGCTCGGCACCGGCCAGCTCGTGGGACAGGCCGCTCGTGCGGAGGGACTCGTAGACACCTTCGGCAAGCTCCCCCATGAGCGGTGAGCTTCGCAGACCGAATGATCACCGTCCACCGACGTACTCCCGACCCCCGACGATGTCCGTGGTGTCGGTGCTGTGCCGAGGGAGTCGGGCGGTGCCTGGCCGAACGCCTCCGACCGCGTCGAGGCTGGCCGGTCCCTGGGCGACCTCGCTCAGGAACAGGCGGCGGCGAGCCAACGACCTGCGAAGGCGCTGGCCAGCACGGACAGAATCAGCCAGAGCAGCGCTGCGCCCGGGTCCCCGACTGCTTGGAGGACCACCAGCATCACCGGCCCGAGCACCAAGGCCACGCCCGCCGTGACCGCTCGTGACCGACGAGGCTCGTCGTGGAATGCGGCGACCAGTGCGACGGCTGCGCCCAGGAACGCTCCGACTGCCCCCACAACGAGGCCGACCAGCAGCGCTCCCAGCCCGGTGTAGTCCTCGTCCAGGCCTATGGCCGAGAAGAGCGGGGCTGCCCCGAAGAAGAACAGCGGCCCTCCGATGACGCCGCCGACGAGCGCAGCCACCGCAGTCCGTCCAGGACGTACCGTGACCGCGTTCGCGTTCGTGGGCATACCGCCTACCGCAGTTCGACGGCGTCGCCCTCACCGCGGCGGTGGTGGCGGCCCGGTGTCTGGGTTACGCGAGGCGGTGATGCCTGGTGACACGGCGATGATGGTCCCGTCCGGGTGAACCAGGCACCCTTGACGTCTCCCATGCTGGCGACGCCGTTGTCCCACGTCGCGCCCTCGAGGTCGAAGGTCAGGAACTCGACGCCGTTGTCGCGCAGGGCGTCAACCTCGTTGGTGCCGGCCGCGGGGAACTCGCAGAGCATCACGTCGGAGCCGTCGACGGGGTACAGCGTGCCACCGGTGGTCTGCTTCGCCCCGCTGAAGCCGAGCACTCCCGTGTAGAACTGCTTGGCCGCTCGATGTCGGACACGGGGACGGTGGTGGCCGTCTTGTGCTGAGGCGGCATGTCGCCTCCCTCACGGTTGCTCGGTCGTGCCTGACATCGACGCACTACCCCCCGCGCTCGATCCGATACACGCCAGCCACGCCGCGGGGCCCGGCCGGTGGAAGATCAGAGCCAGTGCTACCCAGCCCAGGACCGCGACGGCGGCCAGGGCCTCGAAGTCAGACCCTTCCAAGGTCCCCAGCAGGCTGGCGAGCGGCGCCATGCCGGCAAGGATCAGGATCGCCGCACGCGGCAGACGGGGCATCCACACGCCCAGCGCGGCGACGGCGCAGCCACCCGCCACCACCAGCCCGATCATCGCGTACAACGGGTTGGCCGGTGGCGTCATGCCCGACACGAACGTCATGAGCGCCCCGATGGCCAGGGCACCGAGCGCGACCGCGACGAGTCCCGTGGCGGCCACCCAGATCATGGTCGGCCGCCGCGTCATGTCGCTAGTGTGCAGCACCCTGCGCGACCCATGCCGCGCTTGGCCCTGGAGGCGGCGCGGGTGCCACCCCTGGGACGCCTATGGAACCTGCTCGCTGTAGAAGTGCCGGTCGGTGACATCGGCCAGCACAGCGATGGTCATGTGGATCCGTTCTCCGATGATGGCGTGGTGCCTGCTGGTGGCCGAGCCCACAGCCGGCGGTTCTGCTCGGCCCACTCCCGGAACGCCACCGGGTCGCGGCCGGTGACGGTGTGCACGTCGTCCGTCAGGCCGCCGGCCTTGCCGAGACGGGCGACGGTGTAGATGGCGGTCGTGACCCCGACCATGCCCCACGGCATGCCCAGGGTTCGCCGGGCATGCCCGGCGTAGCGCACCACGCTCGGTCGCCGGTAGCGGATGGGACGGCCGAGGACGTCGGACAGGATCGCGGCGACCCTGGCGTAGGTTAGCGACTCCGGCCCGGTGGGGGTCCAGGCCCTCCCCCGGTGTGCTCCCGGGTTTAGCAGGGCGGAGATAGCGACGGCGGCGACGTCGGAGGCGGCGACGAACGCGGTGGATCCCGTCCCGGCGGGGACGACGATCTCGTCGCGGTCACGGATGTCGGTCAGGTGGGTGGTCGTGAGGTTCTCGGCGAAGAACGACGGGCGCACGAACGTCCAGTCAAGGACGGGGCCATGTCGCGGGCGATGTCGGCCAGCTGCGGTGGTCGCATGAGGAACATGACCTCCACCCCGGCGTAGGCGTCCGCCCAGGTGGCCGGGTTCGTGAAGTCCAGCCGCACCGGCTCCACCTGTCCCGCGAGCACCCGGCGCATGAATCCGGTGCCGAGGCCCGCGGCTCACTCGTCGCTGACGACTCCGCGGTCGAAGCACCCGGGCGGCCGCCTGCGATGCCACCTCGAGCCTGCGGCAAACGGGACGTATGACGCGCCCGAATACGGGTATCCGGCTTGTGCAGGTCCCGAAGACCGAACCGACTGACCACAGAAGTGAGGAACGCCATGTCTACCAACAACCCGGCGTCGACCCATGGTGCCACCGAACCGCGTTCTCATCCCGAACCCGGTTCGACGACGAAGCCCAGCTGGCGCAGCACGTATCTCGGCGTGGGGGACGGTGTCGACGCGAAGAACGTGTCCTGGGGCGCCGTGTTCGCCGGCATCGCCACCACGATCGCCATCTTGATCGCCTTCTCTCTGCTGGGCACGGCGATCGGGCTCGGCGTCACCGACCCGACTTCTGACCAGCCGTTCGAAGGCGTCGGGACCGGCCTGGCGATCTGGGCGATCCTCACCCTGGCCATCGCCATCGCCGCCGGCGGGTTCGTGACGGGCGTCCTGGCTGGTCGCGCCGGATTCATCCACGGTGTCGTCACCTGGGCGGGCGCCATCATCGCCGCGGCCGTCGTGGTCGCCTTGGCCACCTCGGCCGCACTGGGCGCTGTTGGCGCGGTCTTCTCCACGACGGCATCGGCGGTCGGTTCAGGTGCATCGTCGGTCGGATCGGTCGTCACCAGTGCCGTCGGCGGTGCCACCGACCAGTTCTCCGACGCCTTGGGCGACATCGAGCCCCAGGACCTCCAGGCGCAGACCGAGGACGTCCTCGTCGGCACAGGCGTGCCGGAGCTTCAACCCACCTACCTTGAGGAACAGGTCCAGGAGGCGCAGAACGAGATCCTGGACGCCGGTCGCGTGTTGCTGAGCGATCCGGACGAGTACGAGCAGATCCTGTCCGATCTCACGTCCTCTCTCTCCGACCGTGCCGAGACCATCGGCGAGGCCGTGGACCGCGAGGCCATCGCCAACTCGGTCGCGCAGAACACCGACTTGACGGGAGCCGAGGCCGAGGAGCTCACCAACGACATCGCCGACGGCCTCGAGACCGGCGCTGCGACGGTTCGCCAGGAGCTCAGCACAGTCGACGAGAACATCCAACAACTACAGACGCAGGTGACCGCGACGGTGGAAGACGCACGCGAGACCGCCGACGAGGTCGCCGACAACGCCGCAGCCACGGCCGGCTGGGCCTTCGCCGGCACGCTCATCGCGTTGGCCATCAGCGCCTTCGCCGGACTGCTGGGCGCCCGCCTGGTCGAGCAGCGCCCGGCGCGAGAAGACACGCGACCGGTCGTGCACTAGTCGCGGGGCTACCGCAACCGGGCCAGGAACACGTCGAGGTGCCCGGTTGGGGTCCCCCGGGCACCGGGTCCGAGGGGCCCGGTAGACAGTCCACCCTGGGCCTCTCAACCGCGGGAGACCTGACCGGGTCAACGCAGGCCGCCCGCTTGCCGTGGCCTCGGTGCGACGTGTCGGGCTCTGTCCAGACAGAAGAACGTAGATGCATGTATCCGGATTTCTGTTCGGGATGTCAGAATGTGCGCCATGCCCACAGCCGCACCTACGCCCACGGTGGCCGCGCCTCGGGAGGTCGGCGTCACCGAGCTGGTCCTTCGCGACGCGCACCAGAGCCTGATGGCCACGCGCATGGCCCTCGAGGACATGGTCGACGCCTGCGCCGACATCGACGCCGCCGGTTACTGGTCGGTGGAGTGCTGGGGCGGGGCCACCTATGACGCCTGCATCCGCTTCCTCAACGAGGACCCCTGGGAGCGCCTGCGCACGTTCCGTGAGCTGATGCCCAACACGCGCCTGCAGATGCTGCTGCGCGGCCAGAACCTACTCGGCTACCGCCACTACGAGGACGGTGTCGTCGACCGGTTCGTGGAGAAGGCCGCCGAGAACGGCATGGACGTGTTCCGGGTCTTCGACGCCTTGAACGACGAGCGCAACCTGCGCCGTGCCATCGAGGCGGTCCGCCGCGTCGACAAGGACGCGCAGGGAACCATCTGCTACACGGAGAGCCCGCTGCACACCGTCGAGGGCTTCGTGCAGATGGCCCGCCAGCTCATGGAGATGGGCAGCACCTCGTTGTGTATCAAGGACATGGCCGCCCTGCTGCGCCCGCAGCCGGCCTACGACATCGTCAAGGGGATCAAGGACGAGCTCGGCGCGGACGTGCGCGTGCACGTGCACTGCCACGCGACCACCGGCGTCACTCTGGTCAGCCTGATGAAGGCGATCGAGGCCGGGGCCGACGTGGTCGACACCGCGATCTCCTCGCTCTCGCTCGGGCCCGGGCACAATCCCACCGAGTCCCTCGTCGCGCTGCTTGAGGGGACCGGCTACACCACGAGCCTGGACAGCGATCGGCTCGTCCGGATCAAGGACCACTTCGCCGAAGTGCGCCCGCGCTACGCGCAGTTCATGTCTGGCATCACTGGTGTCGAGACCGAGATCTTCGACAGCCAGATCCCTGGCGGGATGATCTCCAACATGGAGAGCCAGCTGCGTCAGCAGGACGCCGGCGACCGGCTCAAAGAAGTCCTGTCCGAGGTGCCGCGCGTGCGGCAGGTTGCCGGCTACCCGCCATTGGTCACACCGTCCTCACAGATCGTGGGCACCCAAGCGGTGTTCAACGTGCTGATGGGCCCGTACAAGGTGCTCACCGCCGAGTTCGCCGACCTCATGCTCGGCTACTACGGCCAGACCCTCGGCGAGCGCGACCCCGGCGTCGTCGCCCAGGCTCAGGAGCAGACCAAGAAGGAACCGATCGACCTGCGCCCAGCCGACCTGCTGGCGCCCGAGTGGGATCGGCTCTGCGCCGAGGCCAACGCACTGACCGGTGCCGACGGCACCGACGAGGATGTGCTGACCTACGCGATGTTCCCGGGTGTCGCCCCCGGGTTCTTCGCCAAGCGCCACGAGGGCCCGCTCAACGTAGGCCTGGACCCCGCGGAGGTTGCGGCGAGCCAGGAGTCCGACTCGGCCGGGAAGGGCCCGGTGGCTGGCCCTATCGCCTACGACGTGACCCTGGCCGGAACCAAGCACCACGTGACCGTGGAACGAGGCTGAGCAGATCATGACGAAGCCCGCATCCATGGCCGACCGCACGGCCGAGCTACGCAAGCGCCGCGAGACGATCTCGATGGGCGGCGGGGCCGAACGTCAGGAGAAGCAGCGCGCCCAGGGCAAGATGACCGCCCGCGAGCGCGTCGACGCGCTGCTCGACAAGGGGACCTTCCTCGAGACCGGCATGTTCGCCCGGCACCAGTCCAGCTACTTCGGCCTGGACCAGGCGGAGATGCCCGCCGACGGGGTCATCACCGGCGAGGGCGCCGTGCATGGCCGTCCGGTCCACGTGGCCTCGCAGGACTTCACCGTGGCCGGCGGCAGCGCCGGCGAGGTCCACTCGGACAAGGTCGCCGCGATGATGAAGTCCAGCCTGATGACCGGCACGCCGTTCGTCTTCATCAACGACTCCGGCGGGGCCCGCGTGCAGGAGGGCATCGGCTCACTGGCCGGCTACGGCCGGGTCTTCTACAGCAACGTGCTGCTCTCCGGCGTCGTGCCCCAGATATCGATCATCGCCGGACCGTGCGCCGGCGGCGCGGTGTACTCGCCAGCACTGACCGACTTCGTCATCCAGACGCGTAAGGCCACGATGTTCATCACCGGGCCGAACGTGATCCAGCAGGTCACCGGCGAGCAGGTCAGCTCCAGTGAGCTCGGCGGGGCCGACACCCACATGGCCCGGAGCGGCGTCACCCACTTCGTCGCCGAGGACGACGCCCAGGCGATCCTGCTGGCGCAGAAGCTGTTGAGCTTCCTGCCCCAGAACAACACCGAGGACCCGCCGGTCGTCGAACCAGACTTCGTCATCGAGCCGGACCCGCAACTGGCCGAGATCGTTCCGCTCGACAACAAGAAGGGCTACGACGTGCGGGAGATCATCGCCCGCATCGTGGACTGGGGCGACTTCCTCGAAGTGCAGGCCGGCTACGCGCAGAACCTCGTCATCGGGTTCGCCCGGATCACCGGACGGACCGTCGGCGTGGTCGCCAACCAGCCGACCGTGCTGTCGGGCGTGCTGGACATCAACGCCTCGGACAAGGGGTCGGCCTTCATCCAGTTCTGCAACGCATTCAACATCCCGCTGCTCACGCTGGTGGACGTCCCGGGGTTCCTGCCCGGCGTGGCGCAGGAGCACGACGGGATCATCCGTCATGGCGCGAAGATGCTCTACGCCTACTCGTCCGCGTCGGTGCCCAAGGTCACAGTCGTCCTGCGCAAGGCCTACGGCGGGGCGTACGTGGCGATGTGTTCGAAGGATCTGGGCGCCGACCGCGTCTTCGCCTGGCCGACCGCCGAGATCGCAGTGATGGGCGCCGAGGGTGCCGCCGAGATCGTGTTCCGCCGGCAGATCGCGCAGGCGTCCGACCCGGCCGCACGGCGCCGGGAGCTCATCGAGGAGTACCGCGAGACGTTCTCGACGCCGTACGTGGCCGCCGCCCGGGGCCTGGTCGACGACATCATCAGCCCCGAGCGCACCAGGGAGATGGTCTCGCGGGCCCTGGAGATGCTGGTGTCCAAGCACGACCTGCGCCCGGCCAAGAAGCACGGGCTGGGTCCGACATGAGCGAGCCCACGCTGGGCGAGGTGCTGACCGCGGTACGTGCGCTGTCGGGTCACATCGAAGCGCTGTCGGACCGGCTCGAGGCCCTCGAGTCCGAGGTGGCCGAGGTACGTGCCGACCTGGCCCGCGAGGAGGTCCCAGAGGAGGTCGTGATCGCGATCTCCGCTGCGGTGGCCGCTTTCCTGGGCCATCGCGCACGGCTCAAGCACGTGCGCTACCGCACCGGCGGCGACGCCTGGACCCAGCACGGACGCGCAGCGGTGCATCGACGTGACGCTCGTCGGGTGGTGAGGTGAGTCCATGCTGCTCAAGGTGACGGTCGACGGAGTCGTCTACGAGGTCGAGGTCGAGGTGGCCGAGGAGTCCCGACCGCCCCTCGGGGCGATCTTCACAGGGGGCGGCTTCGTCCCCCAGCACGCGGCGACTCCGGCCGAGGGAGTCGCCCTGACCACTGGGGAAGGTGTCAAGGCACCAGTGGCCGGGACCATCGTGGGCATACCGGTCGAGGAAGGCCAACACATTGCCGTGGGGGACGTCCTGGCAGTCATCGAGGCGATGAAGATGGAGACCGAGATCACCGCGACGTCCGCAGGCACCGTCACGGCCGTGCTGGTTGGAGTCGGTGACGCGGTGACCGGAGGACAGGTCCTGGTGCAGGTCGACGCCGCCGACTGACTGTCAGGAGTCAGGCCTGGGCCGTCAGCAGCCGAGGCCGTCCTCGATCTCGGCCGTCGTCAGGGCGTCCTTCAGGGACTGCTGAGCCTGCGATCGGATCGGCGCTGGCCGCCCACGCCGCCATCGCCTGGTCGAGTGCCCGCAGACAAGAGCAGCTGAAGGAGGCGCTGCGCACCCGGGACCTGATCGGCCAGGCCAAGGGCGTGCTCATGCGCGAGCACGGGATCGGTGCGGACCGCGCCTTCGAGCTGTTGCGGGATGCATCCCAGCGCGCCAACATCAGAGTCCGCGACCTCGCCCGACAGCTCAGCGGCGACCGCCCTTCCACCGACTGAGCCGCCGGGGTACTCCAGACCGGCGCCGTGTCACATCTCGGCCTCCGCTGTCGTGGCCTGGTTCCTCGACCGCCCTCGACCTCATCGACGTGCACGGACACCTGATCAGCGTGGACGCTTCTGCCGCCACTCGGTGACCAGCACGGCGACCGACCACAGCACAGACCGTCAGCGCGTGCGGATGACGCTCGTGACTGCCTTGGGGCCACCGATCTTCTTGATCTTGAGCTTGAACACGTCCCGGCCCCTCGTGTCGCGGCGGTCCTTGTCGACCTCGATCTCGCCGTCGCGGTTGGCGGTGTACACCTTCTTGTGGAAGCGCTGGCCGTTCTGCCACAGCACGATCCGGAACCTCTCCCCCGGACGGGCCTCGTCGATGTCGACCTCCACCTCGAACCGGCCGTCGTCCTTGTCCACCTCGAAGTCGACCTCGGCGCCGGCGTAGCGGAACTCCCGCTCGGCCGCCTGGGCCGGGGTCGTGCCGAGCAGGGTCAGCGAGCCGGCGACCATGGCGGTCGCGACCGTCGCTGCGGCACTGCGGCGCAGCGTGCGGGTGCGGGTGCAGGCAGTGCTCATCTGGGTGCTCCTGTCAGTGAGTCAAGTCCGCCGCGGCTGCCGGACGGACGATGTCGCGGGTGCGCCACCGCATCCGACAGTGCCCACCGACCATGAAGGCACGAGGAGAGGGGCATGAGAACGCTCTCACCGAAGACGGGGCAGCCTGGGCAACGACAGGACGCCTTGCCCCTCGCTAGCCGCACCACACACGACCGAGCGTCGGCGGAACCGACGAGCGTGTCCCATCTACTTGACGATCGACCCGTCTGCGGCGACCAAGACGTCGACCTCGGAACCATCCGGACGGGTGATTTCGACCTCCCACGCTGCACCCCGGTCGTCCTCGGGGCCGCTCCAGGTCACTCGCCCCTCTCCGACTGCGGCGAGCGCGGTCTGCTCGGCCTGCTGCCGAGTGACCGGGCCGCCAACACCGGCCGCCTCAGTCTCGGCGGGTTCCTGTGTGGCGGCGCTGGTGGGCTCCGCGGTGGCTTGGGTCTGCGGCGAGGCGGCCGCTGGCGGCTCGGGCAGCGCGGTCGAGTCGTTGCTGGCACACCCGGTGCCGGCCAGCCCCGCGGTGATGAGCACCGCCGAGCCGACGGCCCCCCGCATGGTCGTTGCACGACGACGCACCTTCATTTCCGGTCTCTCCTTCTGGATCAGGTGGTGAGCCCGCGCCCACCGGCTACAACGAAATCAAACTCGTCAATTATGGAACAGGCATGAGGGTGAGATGAGGCTTCTCTCATCGACAACGTGGGCCGAAGAGCGACGCGCGTGCTGGTGCCGGCACTTGGGAAAGGCTCGGCGAGCTAGCCGCCGTGCTCAATCCCGCTGAGGACGACTCGGTTTCGCAACGGCTACACCTCGCCCGCGACGAGCCGATGGTCGTGCCGCTCCGGTGCCGACGCGTCTCGTGGGACGCCATCATGGGCTTTGTGGCCCTGGCCGTCTGCGCGCTTTTTGACCCTGGGGGCGAGCGCCTCATCCGTAGCCTCTGGGCGCGACTGGAGGCCGCCGGAGTCGGGTCGCTGGCTTCCCATACCCACGGACACCATCACCCGCACCTCTCCTACGCGGTACTGCGCGAGTGGGACCTCGACAGCGTTCGCGACACGCTCGCCCGCTTCCCGGACGGCGGACGGTTTTCCGCGAACGTGCAAGGGACCGTCGTCTTCCCTCGCGGGCGCGTCGCGCTCGCGGTCGCCATCCCGGCACAGGTCGCACTCCGCCAGGCCCTGGTCACCGCGGCCCTGACGGCCACAGGCGCGCAGTTGCACAAGCACTACCACCCGGCGTCATGGATCCCGCACGTCTCAGTGGCGACGCGGGCGCCTGGAGGCTTGCTCCCGGTCGCGATCACCGCGGTCTCCGACGTTCTCCCCGTGACGCTGACGGTCGCCAGTGCCGCACTCGTCGACACTGCCACGGGGAAGACCTGGCCCCTGCCCGGGATCCCCTGACCGGAGCCTGCGGCACCGAGGCCAGACCGTCAGCCTCACTTTCCTTCTGGGGGAGCGGCCGGGAGCGCGCGTCGAGGGCGTGCTCAACGTGAAGCCAGCAGGGGCGGTGACCCGGCTGCACCTGGTTGCGTCGAGGTCCCTGTCGGTCAACCTCAACCCCAGGATGGTGGCCGCTGAGCGAACTGATCGACGGACGGGTCGGGATGCGTGCAGGCCACACCAACCTGCCTGTCGGTGACACCGAGTGGTGGCAGTCCTACCGGCAACACCTCGACGACATCGCCGCCCAGTTCGAGTAAGGCCTCAGCCGTGCGAAACGGAACGGGATTGGCCCTACGCGCGTGTCGCGCTGCTCGTGGCATAACCACAAAGCCCCATGTGCGGCCAAGGTCGGATGAACGCTTACGGCTCAGGGCAGCAGGGTCAGCGCTCCAAGCCGAGATCGGACAACGCCGAAGTGACGACGGTCCAGTGTGGCGATCTGACGGTGACGCAGCCGTTCTGCGGCCGCGACCACCGATGCGTCTGCTGTGCCCAGGGGTAGGTCGCGGTAGCGGGCGACCAGCTCGGCGATGCGCAGCCAGTCGGCTGCGACGACGGGCTCGGCGATGAGGTTGCCGGCGGCAAGATCGCCGAGGAAGCGCACCTCGGCTTCTATACCGAGGCGGGCGCCGAGCAGGTAGCTCACCTCGGTGATGACGAGCGTGGGCACGAGCAGCGGACCCGGGTGGGACTGCAACACGTCCAGACACTCTCGGTGGTGGGCGTCGTCGCTGTCGACGTAGGCATACAGCGGACCTGCGTCGACGATCAGTGCGATGAGCCGACCTCGGCCGTCAGGATCTCCTCGATCCGCTCCGAGATGTCAGACTGTCCGCTTGCCCCTGCGCCCGCGGCCAGCAGACGACGCTCACCACGCGGGGCATCGAGCAGTCTCTCGATCGCCTCGCGGGTCAGCTCGGACACGGTAAGGCCTCGGCGCTGGGCCTCGTGCCGGAGGCGAGCGTCGAGATCGTCAGGGAGCTTGACCGTCGTCCTCTGCATGTATGGCAGCATACTGTGGCGACGAACCATGCCTTCCAGAGGCGCTCGGTCCCGTGCCATGGCTGCTGCCTGCGGCAGACTGGCCACGTGCCGGACGACTTCGTCATCGCGCGCAACCCCGACCCGTCCTCCCGGCTGCCCTACCTGGTTCGCATCCCGGTCGACGAGCTGGGCATCGTGCTCAAGGTGCGCGAGACCTGGCCGCGGATAGCCAAGGTGTACTGCCATCGCGCCGATGGCTGGCCCGACGACGCAGAGATCGTCGAGCGGGTGCCGGTACGCCGTTGCATCCGTCGCGGTGCGGCGATCGACCTCGTCCTCGACCGTGGCCGAGAGAACCGATCGCAGTTCGTCCTCACCCGCATCAGGGGCGGGCGCGAGGCAATCTTCTGGCAGTCGCCGCGCACAACCAAGCAGGCCCGCCCCAACGTGGGCCTGCCCGTCGGGCGTCCGCAGGGCATCATCGACCTCACCGTGCTGGTCGACGTCCACGAGCGCTACCCGTACCGGTTCGCGCGGCAGGCCGGACGGGGGCACGTCGGCGTCCGCCGCCATGCCCTTCCGGTGGGCGACTACGCCGTCGAGCTCAACGGCGACGTCGTTGCCGCGGTGGAGCGCAAGTCACTGCCAGACCTGTCGAGCAGCCTGCTCAACGGCAGCCTGCGGTTCGCGATGGCCGAGCTGGCATCCCTTCCTCGAGCTGCGGTCGTCGTCGAGGACCGCTACTCGAGGCTGTTCGACCTGCCGCACGTGCGACCTTCGGTGGTCGCTGACGCGCTGGCCGAGGCAGCCGTGCGGTTCCCGGCTGTCCCAGTCTTCTTCGCCGAGACACGTACCCTGGCCGAGGAGTGGACCTATCGCTACCTCGCTTCAGCCCTCGCCGAGATCGGGCTCGAGTCCGCAGGCGCAGCCGTCGAGCTACCGGTCGCCGGACCGCTGCCCCCTGCCGAGCCGTCCATCGCCGAGGTGCGAGCGTGGGCGCGCCTGGCTGGGCTGGACGTGGCCGACCGCGGCCGCCTGCGGCCGGAGGTCTGGGAAGCCTACCGCCAGGCGCACTGACGGGCCATGAGCTGGCTCAAGGACCGCTGGGCCGCCGTCCGTCGTCATCCGCCCACGCCGTCACGCCGATCCCGCCGCCAACCCGGTGTTCGCCAAGGGCTCGCCGGCCTTCAGTCCTCCGTCAGCTCAGGTGGCGGGGATCGGCACCCCGGACGTCACCTCGACGGTCACGGGGACGGACGACAGCAGGGTGTGCCCGACCGGTGAGGACGCCAGTACGTCGTCATGCAGGCGCTGCAGCTCGGCGGCCTCAGCGTCGCAGTCGACAGTGGCGACGGCCGAGATCGAGTCGAATCCGGCGTGGCCGCGTCGCAGGCCCAGCACGACGGAGGGGTCGAGTCGGCCTGACACGACGACCTCCAGGCTTCGCACCGTGATTCCGGCAGCAGTGGCGTGGGCCACGTACCCGGCAGCCAGGCAGTTACCCAGCGCAGCGAGCAGCAGCTCCACGGGGTTGGGGGCAGTGTCGTGGCCGCCTAGCGCCTGAGGCCCGTCGGAGACGATCGGGTCCATGTGGCGAACGTGGGCGTGCGAGCGCAACCCGCCGCTCCACGTGACGGTGGCCTCGCAGGTGGTGGTGCCGGCCAGCGCAAGCTGGGCGAAGCCGTCGACCGAGGCCGCCACGGCGGCCATGTTCGTTCCGTTGAAGGCGTCAGGTGTGGGAACGGGGCGAAGCAGAGCAGTCACAGGACTCCAGGTGGTGAGAGCAGGGAAGGCACGGCGGCATGGCCGCCGGCAGGAGCGGGCGTCCGAGCAGCCGACAGCGCGTCCCGCATGACACGGGAATTTCGATCGTCGGCGACCCACCCCGCACACTCATGCGGGGGCCGGGGAGACTCCTCGGGTTCGACGGGACAGTAGGTTCTTTGCGTGTCAGTGTCAGATCATCAGTGTCCACCACTGGGTGAGCACGACTACCAGAGAAAGGCACCGGCCGTCTCCTGTCAAGCGTTCCGCAGGCGCGCCGTGCGTACAGGTAGACAATCGCCATGCCGTCGACTGAACCGCCCCGGCATGTGCGCCGACGAGCCTGTACGGCAACGGTGCAACGGGCCTGACTCGCGAGTCTGTCAGCGGACGGCCCCATGCATGCCCAAGGGAGATCGGCGAGGGGTAGTGGGGCCTGCCTGCTCCTAGTGCCCGGGTGCGGTCCGGTGGCTGGCTACAGGTCGCCGGGACTGTCAGCATCCGGATCCCCGACATTGGGGTCGGCACTGAGACCGACCGCGACGGCGTTCTGCCGGGCTCGCTCAGCGACGCCCCGGAGAGCCCTGCCTACGCTCTTGGGTGAGCAGGACCGGAGTTCATGACCGTGTACCGCGGGATGGAGAACGACATCACACTCGTCGAGTGCGACCGACCGAGCGCCTCGTCGTCCTCGGCACGAACGACAGGATGGATATCGACACGTCCTACGAGTTCACCGCCCAGGCCGCGGGCACCCGCGTCGTGGTCACGACCGATCCACCGGATCGACCACGCGAGTCGGCGTGACCGCGTGCTGGCCGGGTCGGATGCCGCGACCTGACCGACCGCTACCACCTCACCACCCAGGTCCACGACACCATGGAACCGGGGTGGCCACAGACCTGGTCAGGTGGCCGAGCGGGCGATCCGGTAGGTCTGGATCACCACGAGCGGGATGAGCCCCAGAGCAAGGGCCACCGCCCATCCGGTCGGCGGCATGCCGGTCAGGCCGAGCACCGACGACAGCGGAGGAATGGTGAGGGCGGCCACCTCGAGCGCTGCCGTCACCGCCAGGGCGACCCACAGCCAGCGGTTGGCCAGGGCACCGCGAAAGCCCGAGCCCTGCTCGCTGCGGGCGTTGAACACGCTCAGCACCTGGCCGACCGACATCGCCACGAACGTCATCGTCTGGGCCCCGGCGGTGTCCAAATCAAGGCTCAGGCGGGCGAAGCCGAATGCGGCCAGACCCACCGCCGCGACCAGAGCCGCCTGGACGAGGATGCGGTGGATGACGGGCCGGGAGATCACCGGCTCCTCCGGGTCCCGCGGCTTCTCCTTCATGACGTCTCCGCGACTGGGCTCCAGCGCCAGCGCGAAGGATGGGATCACGTCGATCACGAGGTTGTTCCAGAGGATCATCAAGCCCGCCAGTGGGGTCGGGAATCCGGCGAGCAGGGCAGCGGTGATGACGGCGACCTCGGCGACGTGCCAGGAGAAGAGGAACTGGGCGAAACGACGGATGTTGACGAAGATCCGCCGCCCCTCCTCCACGGCGGTCTCGATCGTGCTGAACTCGTCGTCCAGCAGCACGATGTCGGCCGCCTCCTTGGCCACATCGGTCCCGGAGCCCATGGCGACACCGACGTCGGCGCGACTGAGAGCCGGCGCATCGTTGACGCCGTCACCGGTGACCGCGACGATCTCGCCGGCGTCCTGCAGGGCCTCGATGATGCGCACCTTCTGCGCGGGCTCCACCCGCGCGAAGACGTCGCTGGACTGCACCGCGTCGGCGAACTCGGTGTCGGACAGCCCGCTGAGCGTTGCGCCGGTCACCACGCCCTCGGACCCAAGGTCCATGTCCTCGGCGACGGCTTCGGCCGTGTCGGGTCGGTCACCGGTGATCATCACCGTCCGGATGCCGGCGGTGTGCAGCACGTCGATGGCCTCCACCGCGGACTGTCGGGGCGGGTCTTGCATCCCGACCACGCCCACCGCCTGCAGGTCCGTGAACAGCTCCTCGTCGCTGCCGTCCCTGCCCGGGTCTGGACGCCGGGCGAACGCGAGCGTGCGCAGGCCCCGGCCCGCCATCTGCTCGGCGGCTTGCACGAGCGCTCGATCAGTCTCCCGGTGCAGCAGCACCTCGGGGGCACCCTTCACG
>Ga0081528_100484_pt1 | contig 19378 bp, 14 predicted proteins | sample HotLakmasection4_FD_71011 | JGI IMG/M metagenome (GOLD analysis project Ga0081528, IMG submission 71011) | Hypersaline microbial mat communities from Hot Lake, Washington, USA - Section #4 (SPADES assembly) (version 2) | ecosystem: Environmental > Aquatic > Non-marine Saline and Alkaline >...
GGGCTTATTCTTCTTTAAATCCATGCTTTACAAATGCTTACATCTCATATTTTCTTCCCAACATATTAACTGCGAAAGTTGAGATATTAAGATATATATAGCCTTTGTGTATTCTATATATATAGAATCAAGAAAAAAATTTGCAAAAGAAACCACCTGTTAATTTTAAGTTCGTCACACTCAGTTCAAATGAATCCAGATATTTCTCAAACTAAATTATATCTTTGTATTTTACTTCTTTATTAAATCCTAAAGGAAAGAAGTATTTTGAAGAAACTAGTTTTTAGCTCTTTAAAAACCTCCAATAACAATGAAATGAATGATCTGTGAAGTAATGTTTGGGAAGAACTGTAATAGTTAAAAAACTGTCCCCCTTCGAAGGGGCTCATTTTTTGAACGCGAAGCGAATACGATCCCGACAGCTGTCGGGAGAGCAGGGGGATGATGATCATTATTTTTTTGCATGGAGTCTATACCGTATTCAGAGACCTTAGAGCCCTCCCCCCGAATCAACTCTGTTGATTCTATCCCCCTCCTCCCAAAGGGATCCCTTCGGGAAAAGGGGGACTTTTTACAACTGATTATTAAATTCAAAACCAAATAAAATTCACCACGAAGTAACGAGATCCCTAAGTTTCACGAAGAGTCTTTGTATTACTTTATTAAACTTCGTGTACCTTCGTGGCAAAATAGATGACGTATCTATTCAATTATGTATTTCCTAACTCACTACCTCACTGATTAACTAATAAAAAACCCATGCCCCACGATTTTCCAATACTCAAAAACGATCTTTTTCTCCGGGCACTGAAAGGCGAAAACGTTGAACGCCCGCCCGTGTGGATGATGCGGCAGGCCGGACGATACCTGCCTCAATACATGGTACTGCGACGAAAATACTCTTTCTTTGAGCGGGTTGAAACGCCCGAGCTGGCCTGTGAGATTACCATCCAGCCCATTGATGAGCTGGAGCCGGATGCCGCTATTATTTTCTCAGACATCCTCACCGTTCCGCAGGCCCTTGGGATTGATGTAGACCTTGTACCTGGAAAAGGCCCTGTGCTGGAAAATCACATCAAAACTGAAGACGATGCCTTCGCCATACTGGCCGAGGATGTAGCTGAGAAGCTCGACCACGTGATGAAAGCCATCACGCTTACCCGGCATGAGCTGAACGGCCGCGTGCCGCTCATCGGCTTTGCAGGCGCGCCCTGGACGCTCTTCTGCTACATGGTGCAGGGCGAAGGCTCCAAAAACTTCGATAAGGCCAAAGCGTTTCTCTATCAGCACCCCGATGCATCGCGCCACGTAATGAAAGAGCTGACAAAAGCATCCATTGACTACCTGCAGGCGCAGGTTGAGGCGGGTGCACAGGCCGTTCAGCTGTTTGACTCCTGGGCGGGCCTGCTCAGCCCCGACGATTTTAACGAGTGGGCTCTGCCACACCTGATGGAGATCACGCAGTCATTCAAAGGTGTACCCGTAATTCTCTTTGCAAAGGGAGCGTGGTATGCGCTGGAACGCCTCAGCTTTAAAAGCGGAGCGGCCGCGCTGGGACTTGACTGGACCATCGCCCCGGAGTTTGCCCGTGAAAAAACCAGAAATGAGATCACGCTGCAGGGGAATTTTGATCCCACACACCTTCTGGCTCCCATCCCCGAAATTGAAAAGAAAACCCGACGCATGATCGACCGTTTCGGAACACAGCGCTACATCGCCAATCTCGGCCACGGCATTCTGCCGCACGTTCCGGTAGACCACGCCCGTGCTTTTGTGGATACGGTAAAAGAATATGAAGCAAAAGTATAGACCTCCCCTCTCGCCCCGAAGGGATCCATTCGGGGCAAGAGGGGATAATATTCAATCAATCCATAAAAAATGTCTAAAATCAAAAACCAATTCTCCTCTTACATAAAAACCCTCCAAAACAGCATCTGTTCTGAACTCGAAGAGATCGACGGAAAGGAAAAGTTCCGAAAAGACAGGTGGGAACGGGAAGGCGGTGGCGGCGGACTTACCCGCGTCATTGAAAAGGGGGATGTTTTTGAAAAAGGGGGCGTTAACATATCTGAAGTGCACGGTGAACTGCCCGATCCTATCAAAAAACATTTTAATGTGGAAAACGGCTGGTTCTGGGCAGGCGGACTCTCACTCGTTATCCATCCCGTAAACCCCATGGTTCCAACGGTTCACGCCAATTTCCGCTACTTTGAACTGTATGATGATGAAGCCATGAGCCAGCCCGTGGATGGATGGTTTGGCGGCGGTGCGGATCTTACTCCATACTATTTGTATGACAAAGATGCCGCTCATTTCCATAATGAGCTTAAAAAGGCCTGTGATGAGCACGGCGCTGACCTCTATCCTGATTTTAAAAAGCAGTGCGACGAGTACTTTTTTAATCATCATCGGGGAGAAGCGCGCGGAATTGGCGGGTTATTTTATGATTACAGACGAGCTGATGAAGAACGCACACTTGAAGATTGGCTGAACTTCTCGATGAGCGCGGGTGATTCTTTTTTGCCAGCCTTTGCTCCCATTGCACGCAAGCGAAAAGATGAATTATATACCTCTGAACAACGGTATTGGCAGGAAATACGACGGGGCCGCTACGTGGAGTTTAACCTGATTCACGATCGCGGCACCCTGTTTGGCCTCAAAACTAACGGACGGATTGAATCGATCTTTATGAGCCTGCCGCCGCGTGTGCGATGGGACTATGATTTTAATCCAAAAACCGGGTCTGCAGAAGTAAAATTGATTGATGTGCTAAAAAACCCGAGAGAATGGGTTTGATGTTCTGAAAACTCTCTCTTGATGTACATTTATGAAATCCATGAAGAAATAGCTTATTTTGTGATATGATTAAGAAAGAAGACATACTTCAAACTCTGACAAAGAATAAGGATTCCCTTTATTCAAAATATCCCATTAAGTCTCTTGCTGTTTTTGGATCAGTAGCAAGAGATGAAAACATTGAAAATAGTGATGTAGATCTCTTGGTTGAATTTAATGATGATATAGGCATTCGCTTCATTGATCTTGCTGAAGAAATTGAGTCTTTACTAAATCAACGTGTTGACTTAGTATCCAAAAAAGCTGTGAAGCCTAAATATTATAAAGCTTTTAAAGAAGACCTAATATATGTCTAAACGAGATGCATCTTTACTATTAGAGGATATGCTTGAAGCGGCCGAAAAAATTGAAAGATTTACTAATGGAATGGACTACTCGGCATTTATTGAAGATGACAAAACAATAGATGCTGTTGTAAGAAACTTTGAAATTATTGGGGAAGCGGCTAATCGTTTGGGTAAAGATTTCCACGAGAAACATACCGAAATAGAGTGGAACAGAATAAGAGGGTTTCGAAACCGGATTGTTCACCATTATTTCGGTATTGACTATGAAATTGTATGGTCAATCATCGAAAATGATCTTGATGATTTGAAAAAACAGCTTACCATACTACTACGTACAAAGTAAACAGTAAAGATCTTTCCAATTCTTGCCGCTCACCTTTTAGAAATTGTTTGCATCCGCAAAATTTACCAAATACATACGTTCTATGATATACAGAGAGGAAAAACGGTTTACCCTTTTTCACTCGAACACCAAGATAATATCAAACCTCATCCACCGTCTCGGAGATAGTTTGGGCTTCGCCTAAACCCAAACCAGTGCCAAGTAAAATCTTGCGAGACCTGGCCGGTGACGGCGTTCTACATGAGTCTTCGAATGGCCACAATTTAGACTTTGAACCTCAAACCTTAAACTCAATCTTCTCGCTTATCCCTCAATTTCTTTACCGCATAAGCTCCTCCAGCGGCGACAAGTAAGCCAAGTCCGCCGTCAATAGGAGTTTGAGTAGGTTTACCAGGCGGTGGCGGTGGCTGGGCCGAGGCCAGATCCGGTAAAACCAAAACAGCCAGAGCGATAATGAGTAAAACGACAAATGTGATGAATGCTGCTTTCTTCATGTTGGCTGCTATTATTTAATCAGTGTTAATTTTCGTGAGAGTACCGTGGACCCGGCCTGAAGCTTATAGATATACACCCCGCTGGAAAGATTCGTTGCATCAAAATTGACGGTATGCGTTCCCGCACTCACGCTTTCGTTGACCAGCGTGGCTACCTGTCGACCGTTCATGTCGAATACTTCCAGGCGGACATCAGAATTCTGCGGCAATTCGTAGGTAATCTGTGTAGTGGGGTTAAATGGGTTGGGGTAATTTTGTTGTAATCGATATGAATCGGGAAGATCATTTATCTGAGTACTTTGGAGTTGTGAGGAAGCAATAATAAATCGATTATTTGACTCGACTTTTGCTTTTTGAGGCGTTGCAAGACAATTATTTACACTATCCTTTGCTGATGTACTATTACCTTCTTTTTTAAATGTGTACTCAATATCTTTTTCAATTCGAACTGATTCATTTGTTTCCAAGTCAATGAGGTAAAGTACATTTCCTGGTGAAAGTTCAGTATCTGTGACACGTATTGTGTAATTACCGGGCCGAGTTACATTCGCGTGCACGGGTATTTTCTCTTCACCAACCAAAAAAGGAAAATGACCGATATCCATTAAAATATCATCGTTTTTACGGCTGCTTAATGTTGCAAACTCACTTTCAAAAGGCATTAACTGCATGGCATCTCCCCGATTTTCATCAAACGATCCCATGTTCGAAAATGCCAACCACATGGAATTGTATAAATTTTCACCTGATAGTTCAAGGCGTACAAAATCAGGCTTGCTGGTTTCTTTACCAAAAAACGGAGCACCGGTATCACCTGAAAGGCTAGCTATTGGGAATGTAACCGAGGGGGTTCCACTTACAGGATCTGTTTTTTGAACTACGAAACCCTGAAAGGGGGAAATAATTCCATCGGTAATATCACCAGCATTGGTTGATGCGTTGTACGACACCCACCCTCCTTGATTTCCATTTGTGGTACTTGCGGCATTGCGATCGTAAATCCAAATAGACTCTGTTATCTGGTCTGTTTCAAGCTTATTAAAATCAAGATCACTTTTAAAAGGATTTCCCAAGATACTGAAACCGGAACCACTTGTACCGCTTCCGGTTCCGGGGGTTGTCGATAACTCTACAGTAAAACCGGCACTATTCTGGACACCGGTAAATGAAGCTGTTTTGTTAAATGAACCTGTGGTGTTTATGCCATCGTCATCCTCAAATACACTCATTAAAAACCCTGTGCCTGGGGGAATTGGCTGTGTGAGGTCCGGTACCGCTATCCAGTCATCCCCGTCACCATTTAGAGTCAATACATTTGGATCTCCATTTTCATCCCGTGCCCCGGTAGTGCCTTGTGTCCAGAGTCCGTTGCCGCCGGGAGTATCAAAAGCTTCAAAAAATTCCTGATATGTTTGACCCGCTACAGGCGATGTTAGGGTTCTCCAACAGGGTCCAGTTTTAAGTGTAACAGACCTTTCCGTATTACTTGAAGAAACAGACCCGCCGGCAATAAGATCAAGACCGCCTGCCCCATCTGATCCTGCGTCTGTAGTAGTTGGGAACTTTGCAGCCGGATCCAACCAATCTGACGGTGTATCCGAAACATCCCCACCAGCTATTGAGTATCCAAAAATTTCATCTCCTGCAGAAAAACCAAGAACATCGTAAGAGACAAATACACCATTTATGGTTTGAGATCCCACACTTGCCGTACGTACCAGGTTATCACTGGGTGTATCACTTGCAAGTACTTCTGTAGCAAAACTCCACTGCGTTCCGCCCCAATCTTCTGTTCGGTCAATGGATATAATCTCCCCAAACCCATCGGGGTCTCCATTTGCATCGAGCCCGGTAATTGCCGCTATTTTAAAATCATCGTTTCCTCCCCTTTCAAGCAGTGTAAATCCGTCAGTAGATGGATCAGATGGAACGGTAATACCACCTTCAAATATAAAATCAATTCGTTCAATATTATTGGTATTTGTCCCGCCGTCATTGGCAAACACGTTATCCGTTCCACGATTGATACCTTCATTTAAAAGGGCCTCCTCCATCGTATTTAAAAAACTTGGACGCAGATTTATAGTAGTCCCCGATGATCCTGCATCTTCAAAAAACAGCAGTTGTTTCTCGGTATCAATATCAACATTGTCTACCCTTAAAATATTTATACGATCCGCAAAACGAGTAATCTCAAATGTTTCGGCATCGATTTCAAAACTGGATATAACGAGATCATTTCCGCTCTCTCCGGAGGGTACATCACCATAATTGTAGGTATCTCCCCCTTCGGTATAGCTTGTTGTACTGCCGGCCCTGTATGCAGCATTTGCTTCGTCAATGGGCGTTTGAGTATAGGCATTGGTGAAAAAAAATAATGAAAGGAAAGCCCCCCAAATAATACATTTCATACTAAATGATAGTTAAACAGATTAAAATTAAAAAAATCAGAATAGATAATATTTCCCCAAAAATTTTAAAAAAGCTTCATTCAGTCTTCCTTTCAATAGAAACGCCAACTTTTTAATACCTCAAATAACTCTGTAAGAATATCCTGTGAAGATGGGTAACGGATCTTCACAAAATATGCAAAACATGCAAGTCATGAGGGCGGATTAATATTCAACCAATATTAACAATATTAACAATATTAACAATTTGATGCCATTAAATAATAATTGCTATGGCAAATTGCTATGGCAATAAATCAAATAATCATTCAAGTTATTCCGTATTAAAATATAGAACCTCTTCTCATCGGTTCGTTATTCTTTACTCGGGGGTACCAACAGCATCGGGTCCAGAGCACCAAACCCAAATTGAGCTCCTCTTCAAACCAGGCACAACGCTGACAGAGCCCTGCGGGTGCTGTCAGGTTGTTGAGACACAAGACCTGTCAGCATGCCCGGCGCTTTGCCGGGTTTCTGACAGCGTCGGGTCCAAGCCACCAAACCTAAATTAAGCTCCTCTTCAACCCAAGCAGAACGCTGACAGAGCCCTGCGGGTGCTGTCAGGTTGTTTAAGATAGGAAATCAGTAATAACTTGCTGCTCTCACGTCTAACGGCAGCAAATCTATAATAGGCAAATTTTCAGACCTCCATCAATCAATAAACATACTCTCTGATTAGTCAGGCCGATTTATACAACGTCTACATTCCAATCTCTCTCAGCTCTTTTGCTCTTAAGTGTAATAGAGGTTTCCCATCGCTTTTCGGACTGAACAGCGTCCATAAAAAAATTTCTCCTTCTTCTGTGTACATTACCTTATTGTTCAGCGTACCCTTTTTATCATCATACCGATATAAGTCTCTAACCTCCCCGTTTTGATAGTAGCTTAAAAACATAGACTTTTGCTCTTCATTTTTATACAGTGTATACGTTTTCAAGGATCCATCCGGGAAAAATGTGTAATGATCGCCAATCAATCTATTCTCTGTGTAGGTTGCCTCTATCTTGATTGTACCGTCCTGATAAAATTCAAGATAATCTCCCTCCAACAACCCAAGCTTGTAGTTACTTACCGTTTTTATTCTTCCATTTTTATAATAGACTCTACACTCCCCTTGCTCAAACCCGTTTATATAGCTGCTCTCCACCCATATCGATCCGTTTTCGTACATCAGCAGATAGTTTCCATGCATCTGGCCGGCAACATAGTGTGCGATTGCCTGAACTCTGCCATTAGGATAGTACACCGTGCTCTGCCCGTGATTTATGTTATCTATCTGATCTGTTGATTTCCAGACGGAACCATCACTGTAGTATTGGATTTCCCTTGTGGATAATTGCCGCTCATGTTGATCATCCTTCTCAGCCATCATTCGCATTTGTGATATATTATTCTTTTTAACTAATTGCATAACAGCACATTCACTTTCGGATGAATAAATTTTTGTTCATATGATTCTCAACACTCTCCTTCTCTCGCCGAACCCTGAGCCTCACTCCTTCCGCCGGTCCCGCAGTTTCTTCACCGCATAGGCTCCACCGGCTGCGGCCAGCAGCCCAAGGCCGCCGTCAATGGGTGTTTGTGTAGGTTTATTTGGTGGCGGCGGGGGCTGAGCCGAAGCCAGATCCGGCAATACAAAAACAGCCGCGGCAATTAAAAATAGGGCAAAAAGTTTAATGGATAAATTATTCATTACAGCGTTATCTATTTAATAAGTGTCAATTTTTTAGTTAAAACGGTTCTTCCAGCCTGCAGGCGATACATGTACACACCACTGGAGAGGTTTGTGGCGTTGAAATTTACGGTGTGAGTTCCCGCATTCACGCTTTCGTTGACCAGCGTAGCCACCTGCCGACCGCTCATGTCGAATACTTCGAGAAGCACATCACTCTGCTGTGGCAGCTCGTAGGTAATCTGAGTAGATGGATTGAACGGGTTAGGGTAGTTCTGGTTCAGCCTGTATTCAGAAGGATACGTACCGGGATTCTCCATGCCACTGGCTGTGGTAATCATAAACCGGTTATCAGCCGAGGCCTTTGCTTTCTGCGGTGCGGTAAAACAACCGTTTTCCTGGCTCTTTGCCGCCTGATTGATAGTGAATCTGTACTCCATGTCTTCGGTAATCAGTTCACGGTCCCCGGTTTGCAGATCGTGCAGGTACAGCTCCGCTCCGGCAGGCAGCATCATATCTGTTGCACGGATGGTGTAGGTGCCGGCCCGCGTCACCTCTGCAATGACAGGTATCTCCAGTTCCCCGCGAGCAGACGGGAAGCGCCCAATATCGTACATCTGCCCCTCTTTGAGTGAAGAGAGAACCGAATATTCACTCTCAAACGACATCAGCTGAATCACATCACCAGTTGTTTTGGTGAAGGAACCGGTCTCAGCAAACTCCAGCCACATGGAGCTGGTTAGCTCTTCGCCCTCAATTTCCAGACGTAAAAAGTCGGGCCGGTTTTGCTGCTTGCCGACAAAAGTGCCACCGCTGGTCTTTGCCGCTTCCGGGAACGTCACGCTTGGTGTACCTGCAGGAGATACAACATTCTGTACTACAAACCCCTGGCCTGGTGCGATTAGTCCATTGGTGATGTCACCTGAATTTCCGTTCCAGGAAATCCACTGCCCGGTACTTCGATCATATATCCAGGCAATCTGCTGTACATCGGATAGAGTGAGTTCGTTAAAGTCAATAGTGGACTTGTAGGGATTGCCCAGCATGCTGAATCCCTGGAAATCCGGATCATCAACCCCTCCTGAATCAGTTGTGCCATTTGGGGTGCCCAAAATCACTTCTACAGGTGATTCATTTTCTATTTCAGAACCCTCAAACTCTGCTAACTTTGGGAAACCAGCTGAAGAGGTATTATTGTACTCATCTTCATCAAAGACCGTCATAAGAACACCGGTGCCCGCAGGAATAGTCTGGCTGAGATCTTCTACCGCTACCCAGTCACTTCCATCGTCATCGAGGGTAAAGACGTTCGCGCCACCGGCTGGTGTTCTTGCTCCGGTTACACCCTGCGTCCAAAGGCCGCCGTAATCAGTATCGTTGGTACGGAACCTTGCAAAAAAGTCCTGGTACGTTTCGCCCTCAATCGGCGAGGAAAGCGTGCGCCAGCACGGTCCATCGGTTAATTCTATGGTAAAAGTTGAATCCAAACTCGTCAGATACAGCGTGGCCGTGGCGCATGCCTGTGGTGTTGCATCGTCACATGTCTCATACGGTATCACCGCCGTCCCCACAAAATCGGGCTCTGGTGTCCAGGTGTAGGCGCCAGTAGCCGGATCAACCGTTAACTCGCCAATCTTCGTGCCGTCCTGGGTGATGTCGATCGGAGTTCCTGCCGTTGGGGCCGTATTGGGCGTACCATCGCCGTTGCTGTCGATCAGCGCTATCGTCTGCGTATCGCCTTCCGGGTCGAAGTCGTTCGCCTCAATATCGCCGGTCAGCGTTTCTCCCTGGCTGCCCAGGTTGGCATCATCGCTGGCAAAGGTCTGGTTTCCGGAATCCGGGGTCACCGTGATCGTCAGTGTGGCATCGTCGCTCAGCCCGTCCGGGTCCTCAATGGTGTAATCCACCGGTACATCGCCGGTAAAGCCCGGCTCCGGATCAAAGGTATAGGTGCCATCACTGTTCAGCGTTATCTCACCCGCGAGGTTTCCGTCTTCATCATAAATCGTGGTTGGCGTGTCCAGTGGCAAGGTTGTCTCATTGCCACTATCATCCAGATAGGTCGCCCCGGTCACCGTAACCGGGTCCCCGTCGGGATCGCTGTCGTTATCCAGCACGTTGCCGTCCACCGTTACGCCCTCCTCGGTGATGTCGGTATCATCCTGGGCCAGCGGCGGATCATTCTCGTCCGGGTTATCCTCGGTCACCTCGATCGTCAGCGTGGCGCTGTCGGTAGCCGGGGAAGTAGCGTTGTCATCGGTAATAGTGTACTCCAGCGGTATGGTGCCGGTAAAATCAGTGGCTGGCACATAATCGTAGCTGCCGTCAGCGTTCAGCGTAATCGTACCCGCTTCCACAATGGTTCCATCATCGTCGTACCCATAAATCGTGGTTTCTGTGCCGGGAGTCAGCGCAACCTGATCGCCAGCGGCATCCATATACGTCGCCGAGGTCACCGTCTGCCCATCACCCTGCTGGTCAAAATCGTTGGTCAGCACGTTGCCGTCCACCGGCTCGTTTACCGGCGTCTGGTTGATGTCGTTGAGGGCATAGGTATCATTAAGAACCGGTGACGTCGAACCTGCACACCCGTCATAAATAACATAATATCCATCCTCGTTGTTATCTCTTGTAGATTGATAGCTGCTGCCTGCCAGGGGTATATTGTTGCTGTTTGTAAAACCAGAGGTGATGGTATTTTCCCCATCCGTGGTAATATCGCGAATATAGTCAACATCAGTCCCACCATAGTACGTTGTATATTCAAGGTTTCCGTCAACATCAAATGCGCCAATCATTGCATCATAGCTGCCGCCGCCATAGGTATCTTGCGGGGCATCGGCTGTTACCGGAAGATCCGTACTTTGTACGTCTCCTATAAAATATACAACACCGCATTCCGGTGAAACCTGTATGTCAATTCCATCATCGTTGCTATTTCCGCCGTAATAGGTTCCCCATTGCCGGGATCCGTTGGAGTTCAATTTGGCAATGAACATATCGCCACTGTTTTTTTTGTTTTGTTGGTAGGCCCCCGCACTCGCAATACCGCTCGTGCTAAGAGTTGATCCTATAAAATAAACGTTACCGTTTGAGTCGACATCGATCCCTTTGCCGTGATCGTTTTGCAAGACCTCCGTTGTCGGGCCGCCTACATCGTTTTGGCTGCCTCCGTAGAAAGTGGCCCAGCTACGATCACCCGTGTTATCCAGTTTGACAACAAAGGCATCCGTGTTTCCTCCAAAAGTAGTTTGATGGACCCCGGAGGACGAAACAGGAAAATTCCCGTCGTTAGTCGTTCCTAAGATATGAACTTCACCACCGCTGCCGTAAGAAATCCCTGTCGCCGCATCTATACCGGTACCACCATAATAAGTTGACCAGTCTGTTGCATCAGCTACAGTTGCTCCACCATTAATATCCATCTGTGTAATGAACGCATCGCCTGAACCACTATTAGCGGTTTGGTATGCACCAGAAGTTATAGGAGCAAAGTCATTACTATCTGTAAATCCGGTAACTACCAAATGCGTGGAATTAACATCAATGGATCTCCCTTCCTCATTACCGTCTCCTCCAATCAAAGTTGCCCAATCCGTTGTTCCATCCGAACTGTTTAGCTTCACAATGGCTACATCTTTATTATTGGTATAGCTTCCAAAAGTCACTGGAAAATCCTGTGAATTGGTGGTTCCTACAAGATAAAGCTTACCATCTTGATAGCGCATGTGATTAAACTGCTCATCATTGTTGTCACCATAATACGTCGCCCAATTGAGGGACCCCGAGCGGGTAAAGCTGGCAACGAAGCCGTCAAAGCCGTTTTCATGCGAAGAAAGCCCACTCGTTACCGGCAAACCGTTTTGGCTATTCGAACGTCCTGCAATATAAATGTTTGAGCCGTCGGAGGCCACGGTTAAAGCTCTGTCATTATTACCTCCTCCATAATAAGTGGCATACGTAATGGTTGGATCGATAACAAGAAGCTGACCGGGATTAAAATCGCCGACATGAAACCCAATAACGTTTTCTCCCTTATCCGCGAATGATGATTCCACTTCCGTTTTTTGTCCCCACTCATTTTCCTGATAGGTGTAGGGTGCTTGATTCTTAATAATTCCTGAGAAAGTATTAATATTTAAGTCCTGGTTTTCATCTAAATAAACGCTGTCCGCTCCGGCGATTTCAAATTGAATGTCGGTTAAAGCATCGGGGTTGGTAATATAGAAATCGTATTTCAGCTGACCATTATCAATATAAAAATGAAGATCAACACCTTCGTATATCTCCTTGTAGGTAATTGAATTATAATGAAGGGCTTTTTGACCGTCACTCTCTTTTCCTAAATAGAACCGAGAGCTTGAAACAGGCTCTCCAACGGGGGTCAATTGTGCTGAATTGTTGGTTTCCAGCAGTTTTTTATCTACCCTTTGAATGGTACCGTCTTTACCCGAACGGTTTATATAACTGATGTGATTTTCAAAAAAATACACCTCGTACTCTGGTAAGCGGATATAATATTTAACATCGTTTGCCGGGTGGCCATCGGTGTAACCGACCTGGCCATTATTTTCCAAAAAATAGTGAGACCCCATAAGGGACCAATTTTCACTCGTCTTACCGGCCTCATCTGCAAATGAGGCATATTGAGCCCTGAATTCACCCATATTTTCATTACTATTATCCTGAAAACTAAAATTTGCCAGACTCAAGGTGAATAGTAAACCTACGATTAACAGTGTAAAAAAAAGAAGCATCCCTCTTGAAAAACTATTAAACAGTTTGCCCACACCGTCTGCACGTACTAGATATTTATTATTCATTTGATGAAAAATTCGTTTATGAAAATTGAAATGGTGAAATTGTTGCATTATGAATCATCCTTAGAATTTTTTTCCCTATTGCAGAAGAGAAAACAAGCGGATTACCCTGCATCCACAAAAATTGTCTGTTAGTCTTATTTTAAAATTCACTAAACTTAGAATAATATTAGGATGAAGCTGTTCTGATTTGCCAAAACAATGTTCGGATTTACGAATTTTGTTTGTTTACAGGCGTAGAAAGGTTGTTTTATTAAAAAGTTTTAATTACTCTCTCCCAAATTCTTCGTGCGGAATTGCAGGTTACTCCTCTCCTTTCTGAAGCTTTTTTTTACCCAGGAAGCGATGCCTTCGCTGTGTTGAGTTTCATGAACTCAGAAATTTGCGTTCTTTCCCGAATCCCCGGAGTGAGAAGTTAGTCGGGACGCGGAAAACTCAGAGCCCAAACGGCAGACATCAAGCCTGAGAAGCCATCGGGTGGGTCTTCTTTCTGTATAGGTTTGTACTGGCAACCTGTAAGGCGGATACAGTCCAGTGGGTGCACCGAGAGGTCGATATCTGCGACCGTCAGGTTGGTTGAGAAACAAGGCCTGTCAGCATGCACGGCGCTTTTCCGGGTTTCTGACAGCTCGGGTTCAGAGCACCAAACCCAAAATGAGCTCTTCTCCGAACCAAGCACAACGCTGACAGAGCCCTTCGGGGCGGTAGGTGCTGTCAGGTTGTTTGTCTTCAACACCTTCTGTTTTTACTCACCAAATGGCAGAAGGCAAACCCGGAACCCTCGGCACAGGCCCTTGGATCTGAAATTTTTTTCTTTGAATCCCAATCCCGTCACTCCGAAATCTCCTGCCGGCTTATCTTTTTGAATTTTGATGGTGACATTCCGGTAAATTTTTTAAATGCGGTATAGAAAGTAGTTCTTGAATTAAAGCCAGAGGCATACTGTACGTCACTGATTGAATCGTTTCCCTTAAGCATTATTTTTTTGGCTTCATTTACCCTGTAAAAATTAACAAAGTTATTAAAATGCATATTTGAGACTTCCTGAATAGCTTCTGATACGTATTTGCGGTTACTGCGGACTCTTTTTGCGATGTGCGAGATCTTTAAATCGGGGTCTCTGTAAATTTTTTCTTCCTTGAAAAGAGGCTCTATTTTTTTATAAAGTTCTCTTAATTGATCTGAATCCTTCTTTTTATCAACAATATTAATTTTTCCGTTGTTTATCGATTCACTTTCAATCCCCAGTGATTGAATAAGCTCGAGGTTTCGCCTGTAAAGCGTCCTGTAATATTGGTTGCGTTTTTTGTAGTAGATGAAACCGGCAGAAAGCATCACTGCCAGTAAAAATATCAGTACGATATAAATGCGGTTCCGCAATTTTTGCTTAGCAATGGTTAAGGTGGCAAGTGCCAAATCCTGATCTTTCAGTTCTGTTTCATATTCTTCACGAAGGTTCTCCGTTATTTTCAGTTTTTCAGTATCAAAAATTTCAGCGTTTATCTCTGTAAACAGTTTTAAAAAATTGAGTGCTTGCTGATAATCGCCTGTTGTTTCGTAGAGCTTCGCAATTTTTTCTGATATATCCAGCAGTTCATATTTATGATTCTCCCTGTCCATCAAATTATAAGCAGCCAAATAAGCTTCTTCACTTTCAACAAAAAGGTTTTCATCAAAATGGAGGTTGCCAATATTTAGCTGATTTATCATTACACCATACTCAATACCATACTGCTCACTAATGGCCAGGGATTCCCGGTAATTCTGCAGCGCTTCATCAAAACTTTGCATTTCTGCATACAGATTGGCGATATTCATTTTAGCCCGCGCCACTTCCATCACATTTCCAATCTTCTCTGAGAGTGCCATCCCTTTTTGAAAAGATTCAAGGGCGCTATCTAAGTCGCCCGACTGCCTGTAGGCCGCGCCCAAATTGAGGTATCCGTTCCCCAGTGCTTTTTCGTCTTCTGTCTCTGCCGCGATTTCAATGGTTCTCTGGTAGTAACGGATCGATGTCTCAAAATCCTTAAGGCTGTAGTAAAGATTCCCAAGCCGGTTGTTTACTTCCGCAATGCGGGATTTATCGTCTATTTCACTGAAATCCGATAATGCAGTCAGGTAGTGCTCAATCGCATTTTTATATCTGCCAAGCCGATATTCCGATTCTCCAATCGTTAAATAAGCCCAGCCTCTTAGAGATACATCTTCGATCTCAGGAGGCATTTTATGCAGCATTTCAAAAGCAACCTCATGATTTCTTGCCCAGTTGTTCAGCTCGGCAATGGTTATCAGAAGTGTCTGTTTCTGGGTTTGGGTGAGGATATTTTCAAAATCATCATATAACTTACGAATCGCTTCCGCTCCCTTCATGTAAGAGGCCAAGGGGGTTAATGCCCGTTTTATTGTGGCAGCAAATTCAACCACGGTTTCGGAATCGAAATCCATCTCTGTTTTCTGTATAAATGCATCAATTGCCTCCAGATGCACCGGATCCGTGATCTCCAGTTCATCAGGCATTTCGTTTAAAAGAATTAACAGATGAGCCTGTTCTGATTCCGGCTGCCGCTCATTGGAAAAATAAATATCCAATAATGAGTTCCATTCAGTAGGAATCAGAAATAGAGAAAAGATGAGAGATATAAAAATCGCCATTATTTTTGTACCCTTTCCATGAATGATTGTGCGGCATATTACGTCTATCAATTTTTAAATTACCAAATAACGAAACAGAAATGTTCCGAATTCCGAATACATTGTTCGGATTTGTGAATTTAATACATTTAAATTTAAAAATTCATTCCGGTGAGAATGATGATTTCGGTCTACTCACGTGAACCTGTAAATTTTCTTCGGGAGAAGCGGTTTGGTTATGTTACCATCCTGAGACTCCGTCCGTTATTACAGAAACAGCCTCAGAGTCACAAATCCTATAGAAGCCAAAGTGTAAACGTTCGTGCTTTTTAAATTTCTTGATATGAGAAAGACCTGTCAGCATGCCCGGCGCTTTTCCGGGTTTCTGACAGCGTCGGGTCCGGGGTTCTGGTACCCAAAATCAAACGTATCATCGATCCCAAACACAACGCTGACGGATCTCCCAAAGGTATCTCCTCGGGGCAGTGGGTGCTGTCAGGTTGTTTGAGGTACAAGACCTGAAGATGAGTTCAGCCTGTTTCCCCGCTTTTAAGTTCTCTCCTCAAACCATCTTCCTTAGCAACCTTCCCAAAAATTTATTGCCGTATACCCGTTTCACATGGTCCATATCGGCAATAATAATCAGCTCTCTTTTGCTTCGCGAAAAGGCCACATTCAGCAGGCGCGGAACGCTCATCCCGTTTTTCTCCTCATCGAGCGGGCGCACCGAGTAGTGCCTCTTTTGGCCACGCTGCTGCTCACCGCTCATCACCGTATCAAAAATGATGTACTCTTTCTCCCTGCCCTGAAAGGTGTGAATGGTTCCCACCTCCACATTCCGCACCCCGGCCTCGTACAGGCGGTTGCGCAGATCGTAGACCACGCTCCGAAACGGGACAATCACGCCAATCTGCTCCATCAGAATTCCTTTTCCCTGCATGTTTTTCACCAGCCGCTCCACCACTTCCTGGTGCACCAAGTTCACCGGCTTAAAGCCCCGCTCGCCCGATTTCTGCGTAAGAAACGGAGCATATTTTGAGGTATCCACCAAATGAAAGGCCCTGCCCGATATGCTGTTCAGCGACGCTTCTGAGACTTTTCCCGTTTTCAAGCGTCCCTCGTAAAAAACCGTACTGATGATATCGGCCAGTGACGATTCCAGGCGGTACTGTGTATCAAAAAAGGCCGTAAACGATTCGTTTCGATCGTGCCAGTTAAACAGATCTTCGCTCGATTCTGCATCCGAAACCGTTGTGAAAATATCTTTCTCCAGAAAATCACGGGCTTTATGGTCTGAAGTAAGCGCAATGGGCGGCAGCTGCATGGGATCGCCTACAATAACGGTATGCCACTTGGCGTGCGATGCCAACACCATCAGATAGGGCAGGCTGGCCATCGATCCCTCGTCTATTACAACGGCATCGAATTCGAGATCGTGAAAGAGATCCGACGTGCAGACTTTAGCCAGCGTAGTCGCCACCAGCCTTTTTTTCCAGAGTTCACGCCGCTCGCTGACGCTGCTGAGCTCCTCCATCTTCGCTTCGAGCATTTCGAGTCCGCCGGCGTCTTTCACTTTCTGCTCGATTAGCTTTAGCTCGAGCTCCTGTTTGTTGGTCATCTGTTTGCCGTTTCGCATCCTTTTTTCAACGGCTTTCAGAGCCTGTTCGCGGCGACTAAGCAGGTCAATCCACTCCCCCGACTCCTCTTTTCTCTGATCAATGCTCTTTTCTATCTGAGCATCAAAAAGGTGTGGCTCCAGGGCGGGATCGGGCAGCGCGGCGTCGCCAAAACGGGTGATTTGTGCCGGCGATATCGACGCGCCAACAACATTTAGCGCGTGCAGAGTACTCAACAAACCTACATCAACAGCACGGTTTGTATTGGATGCGAACAGCACCTTTTTACCATCCAGCAGGTAGTTTGCGATAATGTAGCCCAGCGTATCGGTTTTCCCTGTACCGGGAGGTCCCCAGATAAAGAGCGTTCGGCGCGTCATCGCCTTCCGAATCGCATCAAACTGTGCTTCATTTCGCATTCCGTCTTCCGCAATGTCTCCATCAAATGGAATCCCGCTCTCATCAGGATTAAACAGACGCTCAAGCCTGTTGTTTACATCTTCTTTTGAATCCTCAAGATTCATAATCCCGGAGAGCGTGCGCTTCAGAACAAAATCGTTCTCCCACTCCAGGTGCACCTCTTCAACACTGTTGCCCAAATCATCAGGAAATCGTAAAACAACCTGTTTATCCTCAAACGAAACAGGATGAACCGTATGGCTTTTATCACCCATCGTTGCCTTAATTTCTTCGGCAAAACGAATAGAAGGCTGATGGCACTCAAACGAATAGTCGGTAAAATCGGCAGGTGCCGTTTTTGTTTTTTGCCCGTTAAACAGAATGTCCGTCGATGGTTTTTCCCGTACGGTCTCGATTTCTGATTCGAGCGCGGCTGCGGCCTGACGAAGCAGCTTGATAATTTTTTTCTTCATGATAGATGAAAAGGTAACAGCCTGAGGTGAAAAGTGAAAATTTTGATGACTGGAACAACAATTCTCCCCTTCCCAAGGGGAGATTAAGAGGGGTTCAGCCCAAAAATGGCGCAGGATTTCCGTTTCTATCCAGCAGGTGAAATTAGTCATATATTTTGCCTTTTGCCTTTTGCCTTTTGCCTTTTGCCTTTTGCCTTTTGCCTTTTGCCTTTTGCCTTTAAAAACTACTGATCCCACAGCTCCGACCGAATCATATCAGCGCTTTTCTCCGAAATGATATACTTCAGGCAGATTCGGTTTTTCTCTGATACTTTCGCCTCAACCAGTTTTGCGCTCGCAGGGGTGTAAACAATCAGGTCGGTATTTCGCACAAAAAGCGGCAGGGATTTGCCATACGTTGCGCCGGCAACAAACGCCCCCCGGAACTGCATCAGTGATTTCAGCTCATCGATAATTTTAGGGATCGTATTTTCCTCAGCCGTTACCAGGCCAATCGCTTCAATTCCTGCCCTGTCGATAATAGACAGCAGAACGTCAGCGTCGTAGTGAAAAACAACGGGCAGAATCTTTATTGAATCACTGAGGCTCCGAAATTCATTTACCAGGTGAATGGGTACAAAAAGCGCGTCATAACGGGCTGCCTCGTCATAATCTGATGAACTCAGGGTTGCACTTTTCACCCCGATTTGATCTTTGATCGAATCAGAAAGAAGTTTTGCCAGCTCGAAGGTTTCACCAATAGTGGCGATACTCTGGATCCTTTCCGGCCACTCCATAAAGCTGGTTTTCTCTTCAAACATCGCCTCCACTTCTGCCTCATCCAGGCCGTAACCAATCAACTCCTCGAGCAGATTTTGAATCTTATCAGCGGCCAGTTCGAGCCGCTCTTCTTTATTCAGGTTTGTGCTCTGTTTTTTAACGATAAATCCGCGACCCTGCTCACTTTCAATCAATCCTTCATCTGCCAGCTGATGATACGCCTTTCGCACGGTGTGAAAACTGGCTCCCAGCTGCCGTCCCAGTTCCCGGGTCGACGGCAGAATTTCCCCGATTTGAAACTGCTTTGTCGCAATCATCAGGCGAATTCTGTCGGCGATATATTTGGCTGAGTTTTGCAAATTTCAGGTTTCAGGTTTCAGGTTTCAGGTTTCAGGTTTCAGGTTTCAGGTTTCAGGTTTCAGGTAAGAAAAAATGTCAATTATTTTAAAGAATTTGCGCTTTCTGATTCGAAATTTGGGGCTTGGTGATTGGATATTTTAGTTAATCGTCAGTACCTTGCCGAAATTACCCCACCCCCTCTCTAAAGATTCAAAGAGGAGTGTAAGGTCTAAATTATT
>Ga0081528_100485_pt1 | contig 19267 bp, 23 predicted proteins | sample HotLakmasection4_FD_71011 | JGI IMG/M metagenome (GOLD analysis project Ga0081528, IMG submission 71011) | Hypersaline microbial mat communities from Hot Lake, Washington, USA - Section #4 (SPADES assembly) (version 2) | ecosystem: Environmental > Aquatic > Non-marine Saline and Alkaline >...
CCCGGACCGACGAGCGCCGCGCGGGGGTGCACCCCGCCCGCGAGCCGGACGGCATCCCCGCGCAGGCGATGGGACAGGCTCCGACGAGCGGGTCGGGCGTCCGCGACTTCGACGCGGCCCGGCTACTCGACGACGAACCCGTGGCCGAGTACGAGCTCGAGCCGACGATCGCCGTCCTGTCCACCTACGGCGACAGCCGCACCGACTGGCTGCGAGCCGGTCAGGCGCTGCAGCGCGTCCTGCTCGAGGCCACGCTCGACGGCGTGCAGGCCTCCTTCCGCAACGAGCCGCTGGAGATGCTCGCCCATCGTTGGCGGGTCCGCGACGCCACCACCGGCTTCGGCCACCCACAGATGGTGATGCGCCTCGGGTTCGGCGAGCCCACCGTCTCCGCGCCCCGACGCGCACTCAACGAGGTGCTGGGCAGCCGATGAGCCTCCCGACGCCACAAGGATCCCCCTACCGGGTGAGCATGGTCTGCCTGGGCAACATCTGCCGGTCCCCGATGGCGGCCGCGGTGCTGCAGTCGAAGGTCGAGCACGCCGGGCTCGGTGAGGACGTCGTGGTGGAGTCTGCCGGCACCGGCTCGTGGCATGTCGGCGACCCTGCCGACCCCAGGGCCATCGCAGCGCTGGCCCGCCGCGGGTACGACGGGGAGTCGCACCGTGCCCGCCAATTCGCCAGTGAGTGGTTCGATGGCTACGACCTGATCCTGGCCATGGATTACGACAACCTGCGGACGCTGCGCCGACTGGCCCCTGACGACGACGCCGCCCAGCGAGTCCAGCTGCTGCGCCCGTTCGACGTCGCGGTGACCGACGCCGAGGACCATGCCGTCCCTGATCCCTACTACGGCCACGAGAGTGACTTCGAGACCGGGCTGGACATCATCGAGCGTTCGGTCGACGGACTCGTGTCGGCCCTGCAGGCGCGCCTGGCGCCGGTGCGCTGACCCACCGACCGGGACGGTCGATGGGATCGACGTTCGTCAAGCGCGACCCCGATGCGCCCGCCGGGTTCTTCGAGGCCGAGGCGCGCGGGCTGCGCTGGTTGGGCCAGGCCCGCGAGGGCGTCCCGGTCGTGGAGGTCCTCGAGGTCTGGCCCGCCCAGATCGTGCTACGCCGGCTGCACCCCGTCGTACCCACGACGGCGCGCGCCGAGCAGCTCGGCCGCATGCTGGCGCGTACCCACCAGTCCGCGGCGCCCGTGTGGGGCCGCGACGACGGGGACGGCTTCATCGGCCCCCTGCCGCTGCCCAACGGCCCGTTCGAGTCGTGGGCGGCGCTGTGGTGGGCCGGCCGGGTCGAGCCCTACCTGCGCCAGGCGGTCGGCACGGGTCTGCTGACCGCTGCGGATGCCGCGGATGTGGAGGACGTCGTTCGCCGGCGCTGCCCGGAGGTCCCCGCCACGGTCCCACGACGAGTGCATGGAGACCTGTGGGCGGGCAACATCGTCTGGACAGCCACCGGTCCCGTCCTGATCGACGCCGCGGCTGCGCACGGCGGGCACCCCGAGTGTGACCTGGCGATGCTTGCGCTCTTCGGGCTGGCACACATCGACCGCGTCATGGCCGCCTACCACGAGACCCGCCCGCTGCCTGCCGGCTGGCGCGAGCGCATCCCGCTGATGCAGCTCCACCCGCTGCTCGTGCACGTCGTGCTGTTCGGGCACGGTTACGTCGGCCGGGTGCGCCAGGCGGTCCGGTCACTCGACTGACTGGGCCTGTCGCCGCGTGAGCGCCGAGCGATACAAGAATCGCGTTGCTACCGTCTGCGGGTGACCGCGGGCGACTGGACCTTTCTGACCAACCACGCACACGTGCTGCTGTGCATCGCACGCGAGCCGGACATCAGGCTGCGTGACATCGCCGCCCGCGTCGGCATCACCGAGCGGGCGGCGCAGAAGATCGTCCACGACCTCGCCAACGACTCCTACGTCTCCGTCGTGCGCGTGGGTCGGCGCAACAACTACCGGCTGCTGCCAGGGGGACGCTTCCGCCACCCGCTCGAGGCGCAGCACGAGGTTGCCGACCTGCTGGCACTGTTCGTCCCCGAGCAGGACGCGCCGTCGTCGGCCAGTCCCGGCGCCTGAGTCCGACCCTGCGGGCTGAACGGCCGGCGGGCGCGCTGACGACGCTCAACCTAGGCGGTCACCTCGGAGCACCAGCCGACGGCTAGATGCGCACCGAGCCGTTCGGGGTCGTGAAGTGGGCGGCGAGCAGGCCGGGCGTGCCGTGTGGCGCCAGCCACTGCACGTCGACGTCGTCCAGCGGGTGCGCCTCGGGCTGGCCGAGCCAGTCGATGAGCCGCTGGGGGTCGCCGGCGATGTCCAGGCGGGACAGCCCCACGTCCCAGGAAGCACCGACGCTCGGGTGCAGCGCCGCATCGATCGACCAGCAGATGAAGAACGGCAGCTGGGGATCGTTCATCAGCCCGGTCACGCCGATCTGCTTCCAGAACAGCTCCACGCCGTCGGGCCTGGTGCGGTGCCCCTGGTAGGCCGCACGGCCCAGTCGCTGCTCGACCAATGCGATGTCGTCGACAGCGACGACCCAGCCCAGCCATCCGCCGCCCTCGCTCGATCGGGACCGAACAGCCTGACCGAAGGGCATCTTGTCCACGGCAGGGTGGTCGAGCACCTCGACGACCTCGAGGTAGTGGCCCTTGGACAGCGGGAGGATCTTGTTGCGCGTCCCGAACCCGGGATGGACCCCACCGTCGAAGAAGTCGGCACCCAGCGCGTCCGCCAGTCGGGCAGCGGTCGCGTCCAGCCCGTCCGGCTCGGCCGCGTAGACAACGTGGTCGAGGCGCATGGCCTCATAGAAGCAGCCTCGGCCCGCAGCGGGGTAACCGGGGTCACCCCACGCGACGATCCGGCCCCTACACGTGTGCGGGCGGCCGTGCCTCTACCGTCGGCCCGTGACCCCCTCCTGGCCGCGCCACCGCGTCCTGGGCGTCGACGCCGCCCGGGGGGTGGCGCTGCTTGGCATGTTGTCGGTGCACATCGTCGCCCCGGTGGATGCTGCCGGCGAGGTCAGCCTGGCGTTCATGGTCGCCGCAGGTCGCTCCTCCGCGCTGTTCGCCGTGCTGGCAGGAGTCGGCCTCGCCCTGCTAACGCGATGGACGCCCGAGACGAAGCGACGTCGACGCACGCACGACCGAGTGGCCGTTGCCACGAGGGCCGCCCTCATCGTCGCGATCGGGCTGTTCCTCGGCACGTTCGACAGCGGCGTGGCGGTGATCCTCGTCTACTACGGGGCCTTCTTCGTGCTGACGCTGCCGTTCCTCGGGCTGTCGAGCCGGGCCTTGGCGACCTGGTCCGCAGCCACCGTGCTACTGGCCCCAGTGCTGTCGCACCTGCTGCGGCCCTACCTGCCGGCCGCTTCCTACGCCGTGCCCACCCTCGACTTCTTCGACCGGTCGTGGTGGGCCGCTCTCACCGAGCTCACCCTCACCGGCTACTACCCGGCTCTGCCGTGGATGGCCTACCTCTTCGCCGGTCTGGCCATCGGCAAGCTGCCCCTGCGCAGCCCGGCGGTCGCCAGGCAGCTGCTCGTCGGCGGGGCGGTCCTGGCTGCCGGGTCGTGGGCTGCCTCGTGGCTGCTGCTCAACCGGCTGGGCGGGCTGGACGCCCTGCGGTCGCAGGCGAGCGAGCTGTTCGGCCAGCCGCTCGAGACTGCGCTGAGCGTCGGGCTGTTCGGGACGACACCGACGGGGTCGTGGTGGTGGCTCAGCGTCTCCGCACCGCACACGGCGACGCCGTTCGACCTGGGCACCACCATCGGCTCGTCGATGGCCGTCCTCGGGCTGTGGCTGCTCGTTCTCCGCGGGCCGAGGTTGTGGGCACAACCGCTCGTGGCCGTCGGCGGCATGACGCTCACCTTGTACAGCCTTCACGTGATGCTGCTCGAGGACTGGCTCCCCCGCACGATGGCCAACGCCTACCTGTGGCACGTCCTCGTCGTGACGGTGGCAGCGGTGCTGTGGCGTCGCTACGTCGGTCAGGGTCCGCTGGAGTACGTCACCCAGAAGACCGCGCGCGGCGTCAGCACCCTGCTCGTCCCCCTGGGGAAGCGACCGGCGCCTCGGCCGTCCTCTGCGGCTAGGCCGTAGCCTCTCTCGGGTGTGCCGGAGCATCAAGACCCTTCGAGCCCCCTACACCGACGAGGTCGGCGAGGCCGACGTCCGCGCGGCTGCGCTGCAGTACGTGCGCAAGGTGAGCGGCTTCCGCGCTCCCGCCGCGCACAACGCCGCTGCGTTCGAGGCGGCCGTCAACGAGATAACCGCATCGACCCAGCGCCTGCTCGACGTGCTGGAGGTGCGGGGAACGGCTCGCTAGCCTCGCTTGCAGGCCTGCAACGTGTAGCTGTGCGGCAGGCGCCACGGTCGGTCGGCGAGGCGGTACTCACCACCCTCGATCGGCTCCATCGATCCCGGCAGGGCGACCCAGGGGACGCTGTCGTGCTCGACGAACGCGGTCAGCTCCATGCCGTGGCTCAGCAGTGCGGTGATGATCTCGCCGAGCCCATGGTTCCACTCGTGCGTCGCCGTCGCGCCGAACCGTACGTCGGTCTCCACGTAGGTTCCGTCGGTCTCCTCGATGACCGGGTCGATCTGCTCCGCGTAGGGGTAGTCGATGACCAGGAGGCCGTCGTCCCGGTCGTAGGCCAGCGACCAGAGCACCGGATGACCTTCCCGGATGAACAGCCGACCCCCGGGGCGGAGCAGTCCCGCGACCACGCGGGCCCACTCGTCGATGCGCGGCAGCCAGCACAGCGCGCCGATACCGGTGAAGACCAGGTCGAAGCGCTCGCCGCCGAGAAGGTCCACGGCCTCGTAGACGTCTCCTTCGACGAAGGTGGCCGACGCGCTTGTGCGCACCGCCAGATCGCGCGCCTGCTCGAGCGAGGCCCCCGAGAAGTCCAGACCCGTCACGCGTGCTCCGAGCCGTTCCAGCGACACCGTGTCGGTGCCGATGTGGCACTGCAGATGGACCGCGTCGAGGCCGGTGAGGTCCCCCAGACGAGGTAGGTCGAACCGAACGACGTCGCTGACGAACGTCGGGTCGTCCACGAAGCGCTGGACCGCGTAGTCCCGCGATGCCGCGTGCGCCGGTGCCCGTTCGTCCCAGCTCGCGCGGTTCACCGTTCGGTAGTCACTCATGGCGACAGCCTGCCAGCCACTCGGTGCCTGGCTACTGTCGAAGCATGACGCGACCGCTGGTTCTCGTGGTTGATCCCGACCCGGGTGCGCTCGACAGAGCGGAGGCGGCGCTGACAGCGCGAATCGGGGCCGACTTCCGGGTTCGCGGAGAGACCAGCCTCGCTTCGGCTCGGGCGCTGCTCGAGACGACGAACCGGCAGGGTGGCGACACCGCGCTGGTGCTCATCGACACCGAGCTGGACCGGGACGCGGTCGAAGAGCTGCTGTCGACCATCCGGGGCTGGTTCCCGGAGGCGCGCCGAGCTCTTCTCATGCCGTGGGGGGGCTGGTCGGACCGGTCGATGGCCGACCTCATCCTGCGGGGTATGGCTCTGGGCAGCATCGACTACTACGTTCTCAAGCCGTGGAAGAGCCCGGACGAGCTGTTCCATCGCACCGTCGCGGAGTTCCTGCACGAGTGGAGTCGCAGCCAACGACAGGGCCCGCCCGAGATCGCCGTGATCGCCGCTCGGTGGGAGGCTCGTGGGCACGAGATCGACAACCTGCTCACCCGCAACGGCGTGCCCCACGCCTTGGTGATGAGGGACTCCCAGCAGGCGACGAGACTGCTGCTCGACGCGCAGGTACCACTCGACGACCCCGCCGACGTGATCATGGTGATGCCTGCCCTGGGGAACCGGGTGCTGCGCGACCCCTCGAACTCCGAGGTCGTCGGTGGGTACGGCGTGAGCACCGAGGTGGGGGAGATCGGGACCTGTGACGTCGTCGTGGTGGGTGCAGGCCCGGGTGGGTTGGCGACGGCCGTCTACGCCGCAGCGGAGGGTCTGGAGGCTCTGGTCATCGAGCGTGAGGCCCTCGGCGGACAAGCGGCTACCAGCACGCTCATCCGCAACTACCTCGGCTTCAACCGCGGGGTGACCGGGGCCGAGCTGGCGCAGCGCGGCTACCAGCAGGCCTGGGTCTTCGGTGCCCGTTTTCTGATGACCAAAGAGGTCAGCGGGCTCAGGCAGGACGGCGAGAGCCTTGTGGTGAGCATCAGCGGTCAGACGCAGGTGCCTACCCGAAGCGTCGTCCTGGCACTGGGGGTGGCCTACCGAAGACTCGGGGTGGACAGCATCGAGCGGCACCTCGGCGCGGGTGTGTTCTACGGGGCGTCCCCGTCCGAGGCGCGTTCTTTCACCGACGTGCCGGTCGCCGTCGTCGGTGGAGGCAACTCCGCGGGTCAGGCCGTGATGTACCTGGCTCGCTACGCGAGCCAGGTGACGCTGCTGGTGCGCGACCCCGACCTGGCGACGTCGATGTCGAAGTACCTGATCGACGAGCTCGCCGCGGAGTCGAAGGTGACGCTGATGACCGGTGTCGAGGCGGTCGACGGTCATGGGGACGACCGCCTGCGTGGGCTCACGATCCGGCATCGGGCGTCCGGCGAGACCGAGGAGCTCGCCGTCGAGGGGCTGCTGATCATGATCGGTGCCGTTCCCCACACGCAGTGGCTGCCCGAGAACATCGTGCGGGAGCGACGAGGGTTCGTGCTCACCGGCAGCGACGTGCCCAGCGGGGTCTGGCCGCTGAGTCGACCGCCGATGCCCTACGAGACGTCACTGCCCGGCGTCTTCGCCGTGGGGGACGTCCGTTCGGGATCGGTCAAGCGGGTCGCGGCAAGCGTCGGTGAGGGATCGGTGGTCGTCAGCCAGGTGCTGACCCACCTGAACCCTCCGCCTGCGTGAGATGCTCGGCAGTCGTCAGCGACGTGCCAGAGCGAACGCGGCGCCGACGCCCGCCAGGGCGCCCGTGAGGTGCGCCAGCCACGACACCCCGGCCGAGACACCGAAGGGCAGCACACCCGCGAACATCGTCCCGTAGAACAGCACGACTCCCACGGCGATGACGACGTCGAGCCAGTGCCGCGTGAGGAAGCCCGCGGTGACGAGGTAGGCGGCCAGACCGAAGACGACGCCACTGGCCCCGATGGTGATCGTCGAGGGGGAGGTGAGCAGCCACACACCCAGCCCCCCGGCGACGGTGATGAGCAGCAGCACAGCCCAGAACCGGTCCCTGGTCCGCCAGGCCACGAGGAGGCCGAGCACCAGGAACGGCACCGTGTTGGCGAGGAGGTGAGCGAACCCGGCGTGCAGGAAGGGCGCGAGGAGCACCCCGACAAGGCCGGAGGCGGTGCGTCCCTGCACCCCCCACTGGTCCATCGTCACCGGCAGGATCGCATCGACCAGCTCGGCAGCCCACATGACCGCGACGAGACCGACCACCGGCACCACGACGCCGGCGGCGCGGCTGGACGACTCGGTGCCTCGGCTGCTCACGGCACCAAGTGTCGGCGCACGTCACCGTGCCGGCACACCGAGGTGGTCGGGTCGGCCCGATGGTGACGGGCGGGCGCTTCGCCGGTCCGGCTGGCACCATGGCCCACCATGGGCTCGGTCACGGACGCCGCGGGCAACCAGATAGCGAGCGTCGGCTCCTGGTCCACCATGCGGCCGGGGGCGCGCGCGGTGGCCGGCGCGTTCGCGGTGAGCGGTGCGGTGCACCTGGTGCGGCCGGCCATCTTTCGTCCGTTGATCCCTCCCGCGCTGCCGGCTCCGAACGTGTGGATCGTCGGCACCGGGATCGCCGAGCTCGTCTGCGCGGTAGGGCTGGCCAGCGGGCAGCGTTGGGCACCGGCGGCGACCGCGGCCACCCTGCTCGCCGTCTGGCCCGGCAACGGGTGGCATGCCGTGGCAACCCAGCGCTCGTCGGCGCACCCGGCGGTCAAGGCTGCGGTGTGGGCACGTCTGCCGCTGCAGGTGCCGATGATCTTCTCGGTGATGCGCCCGTACCACGATGGTGCGGTCACGAGCGAAGGGTGAGGGCGACACGGGCGCCGTCCGGGACGATGCCGTCCTGCACGAGTGCCACCCAGCCCCCGCGGGTGAGCACGCCCTCGATGAGCTCGTCGACGACGTCGTCGATGGCGCCTAGCTCGGCGGGGTCGTCGGTGGGCGTGAGCTCGTCGCCGTCCTCGCTGATCCAGGCGGGGTAGAAGAAGCCCTCCTCCACGGCAAGCATCTCCGGACGCTCCCACCGAGAGGCCCGCCAGCACTCGTCGATGCCGAGAACCGCCCGGCGCTGGCCACGCCGGGTGGTGACGAGTTCCATCGCCTCGGCCTCACGGCTGAGCAGGTAGCCCTCCATCACCAGGCGCACCTGGCCCGCGAGGTCAGGCAGTGGGGAACGCAGATGGTTGCCGGGGATGATGCCAGCCAACCGGGAGGTGTTCGCCGACAGCCGGCCGAACGTCGACGCCGTCGGCTCCGCAGCCGCGACGACGAGCGGCGCCGGGTGCAGGCGCAGGTAGGCGCCCAGAGCCTTGTCGACCTGGCGCAGGAAAGACTCGCCGGCCAGGCCGTCGCCTGCACGCATCGGAAACTTCGCGGACGCGGCGGGCACCAGTGCGCCCAGCGAGCCGTCGAAGAGCCGCGCCTCGTCGGCGGCGAGCAGCAGCAGCACATGACGAGGGGTCCGGTGCAAGGCGCGCACCAGGTCGCGGGTGGCGAAGGTCGGGTCGACCACGCACCTCGGCTCGACCGGGATGGGCAGGTCGACGACCTCGGCGACCTCGGCGTTGACGAAGAGCGCCAGACCCTCGTGCACCGGACGGTCGAGGACCGCGGCAACTGCCTCGTCGAGCCGAGCCAGGGTCTGCTCCCCGGCTGCAGGCGCCTCCTGCCGCACCCGCATCCGTGCCTGCCCGGCGAGCCGCTCCAGCGTCGCCCGGTCCGCCTCGTCGATACGCTCGCCCTCCGTCGTCGGCATCAACAGCGACACGCACGGGTAACCGCGAGCCGACTGCAACGACATGACGGCGGCTGCGTCGAGAGGCTGTGGACGGAGGCGAGCGGCGGTCATGCGTGGGCTCCTCGAGGGAAGTTCGATACACCCTAAACTAGCGAATCAAACTTCTGCTGTCGCCTCCGGGGCGTCCAACCTCGCCAGCGCCTCCTCGCACCAGGCGATCCAGCCGCGCTCGTAGGTCAGGCCCAGGTGCAGTCCCAGCAGTCGACCCGTGGCGGCCGGGTCGTCAGCCGCGACGTCGGCGTAGCCCTCGGCCTCGATGCGCTCGTACAGCGACAGCCGGCGACGATGCTGCTCCATGCGCTCGACCACCTGTGCCCGCACGGCCGATACGTCCAGGTGCTGGAGGCCGTAGAGCTTGACCAGCAGGTCGTCCTTCACCGAAGGGGCGGGTTGATGCTGCTGCGACCACTCCAGCAGCCGGTCCCGGCCAGCAGGGGTGATGGAGTAGACCTTCTTGTTCGGGCGCTCGCGCTGGACCACGAGCTCGTCGGCGACGAGGCCGGACTCCTTGAGCTGTCGAAGCGCCCGGTAGATCTGCTGGTGGTCGGCATGCCAGAAGAACCCGATGGACTGCGCGAAAGTCTTGGCAAGGTCGTAGCCGGTCAGCGGCTCGTCGGCCAGGCAGACCAGGATCGCCTCGGACAGTGCCATGCGTCTCCTTGCATATGAGTGAGTTTGCATATTAGCCTGCCGGCACAACCCACCACGAGGAGAGCGCTGTGTCCCTGGCCGGAAAGACCTTGTTCATCACCGGAGCCACCCGCGGCATCGGGCTGGCCATCGCGCTGCGGGCCGCCCGCGACGGTGCGAACGTGGCCATCGCCGCCAAGACCGTCGACCCGCACCCGAAGCTGCCTGGGACACTGTCGTCCGCCGCGCAGGAGATCCGTGCGGCCGGCGGCCAGGCGTTGCCCGTGCAGTGCGACATCCGCGACGAGCAGCAGGTCGTGGACGCGGTGGCCCGGACCGCCGAGCAGTTCGGCGGCATCGACGTCTGCGTCAACAACGCCAGCGCGATCAGCATCACCGGAACGCTGCAGACCGAGATGAAGCGCTACGACCTGATGAACCAGGTCAACGCCCGGGGGACGTTCCTGGTGTCCAAGACCTGCCTGCCACACTTGCTGAAGGCCGACAACCCACACATCCTGAACATGGCCCCGCCGCTGGACATGGCCGCCAAGTGGTTCTCCGGGCACGTGGCCTACACGATGGCCAAGATGGGCATGAGCATGTGCACGCTGGGCATGTCGGCGGAGTTCGCCGACGCCGGTGTCGCGGTCAACTCGCTGTGGCCCCTGACCACGGTCGACACCGCGGCTGTGCGCAACGTCCTCGGCGGCGACGAGATGGCCTCGGTGAGCCGCACCCCACAGGTACTGGCCGACGCCGCCTACGCGATCGTCACGCGCCCGTCCCGCGAGTGCACCGGAAACTTCTTCATCGACGAGGAGGTGCTGCGCGAAGAGGGTGTCACCGACTTCGGTGTCTACGGCCCCGCCGGCGGCAAGAAGCCCCTGATGGACTTCTTCGTGCCCGACGAGGTGGCCGAGAGGTACGCCGACACCGTCACCAACGCCTTCGCACCCCGAAAGTAGGGTCGCGGCATGACCGACCTCGTCACCGTCACCCGACGTGGCAACACCGTCGACGTCGAGCTCAACCGGCCCGCGAAGAAGAACGCCATCACCTCGGACATGTACGCGGTCATGGCCGAGGCGGTCGCGGCGGCCGACGCCGACCCCTCCGTGCGAAGTGTGCTCATCAGCGGGGCCGGCTCGGCCTTCAGCTCGGGCAACGACCTGCAGGACTTCCTTGCCGGCCAGACCGACGACCCTCCGGTGCTGCGGTTCTTACGGGCCATCGCCGCCACGTCGACACCGCTCGTCGGGGCTGTCCAAGGGCCGGCGGTGGGCATCGGTGCCACGATGCTGCTGCACTGCGAGCACGTCGTGGCTGCCGAGGACGCGACGCTGCAGTTCCCGTTCGTGAGCATGGCGCTCGTTCCCGAGGCGGGCAGCTCGCTGCTGCTGCCCCGGGTCACCGGCTACCTGCGCGCCGCGGAGATCCTGCTCACCGGTGAGAAGCTGGATGCCCAGCGCTCGCTCGAGCTAGGCCTGGTGAGCCGAGTCGTGCCCGTGGGTGAGCACGTCCATGCCGCGCGCGAGTTCACCGACCGCCTCGCCCGACAACCACCTGCCGCTGTGCGACTGACGAAGAAGCTGTTGCGCGACGACACTACGGGTCTGGACCAGCGCATCTCCACCGAGCTCGAGATGTTCGTTCAGCGGCTGCAGTCACCGGAGTTCCTCGAGGCCGTCACCGCGTTCATGCAGAAGCGCGAGCCGAGCTTCGACACCGTCGAGGGCTGACGGCACTCGCGGATCGCCGTCAGCGGTTTCGCGCGGCGTGGAAGTCGGGCGCGCGCTTCTCCAGGAAGGCCGCGACACCCTCGGCGTACTCCGCGCTCGTCCACGACTGCTGGTAGACCGCCAGCACCTCCTCGTCCTCCTCGGTGTGCGCGGCGACCGCCCGGTCGATCATCGCCTTGCCGCCACGCAGTGACACCTGTGCCCGTGAGGCGATGGTTCCCGCGACGGCGTAGGCGCGCTCGGCCACCGCATCGTCCTCGACGACCTCGTGCACGAGCCCGATGCGTAACGCGACGTCGGACGACAACAGCTCACCCGTCAGCAGGATCCAGCGTGCCCATGCGGAGCCGACGGTCTCGACGAGACGGGCGGTGGACGGTAGCGCGTAGATGATGCCGAGCTTGGCCGGCGTAACCCCGAACCGTGAGGACTGCCCGCAGACCCGCAGGTCGCAGGCAACGGCAAGCTGAGTTCCGCCGCCGATCGCGAACCCCTCGACGAGTGCGACGGTGGGCTTGGGGAAGGTGATGATCGCCTGCTCCCCCGCCTCGACGGCCTCTCCGTAGCGACGGGCTCCCTCGGGGTCGGCCCGCAGGGTCTTGAACTCGGCGATGTCGGCGCCGGCGCTGAACGGCCCGCCTGGCGTCCCCCGCATCACGACCACGTCGACGGTGTCGTCGTCGGCAAGCACCGGCATCAGTCGTCCGAAGGCGTGCCACATCGCGTAGGAGATTGCGTTGTGCTTGGCCGGACGATGCACCTCCACTGTGGCGACGCCCGCCCGCACCGACACCTTCAGGTGGTCGACGGCATCGTCGAGGGCATCCTGGATCTCAGTTGTCATCGCGCCATCGAACCACTCGACCACTCGTCGCCGAGACGTGCCTGCCCGCCTGGTGGCTGGGGGCGCGTCCGAGCGTCCTCCTCGATGCGGACGATCAGCACTGCTGCATACATTGTGTCGGCTCAACGCTGATTGACGTCACGAATCCCCAGGTGAACGGTGCGCGCGGCCGGACTATGTGTGCTGAAACGCAGAGCTGGCCGTCTCACGAGTCGTGCGCTGAAGCAGAGAAGACTCACTGGCAGGTCGCGGCCGATGCAGCTGCAACCGGGGGGCCGCGATCAGACGCCGGGAGCCATGTCGACGAATCGGCTGTAGTGACCCTGGAACGCGACGGTGATGGTGCCCGTCGGGCCGTTGCGGTGCTTGGCCACGATGAAGTCGGCCTCACCGGCGCGGGGTGACTCCTTCTCGTAGGCGTCCTCACGGTGCAGCAGGATCACCATGTCCGCGTCCTGCTCGAGCGATCCACTCTCGCGCAGATCGCTGAGCAGCGGCTTCTTGTCCGTCCGTTGCTCCGGTCCCCGGTTGAGCTGTGAGAGCGCCACCACCGGCACACCGAGCTCCTTGGCGAGCAGCTTCAGCGACCGGGAGAACTCGCTGACCTCGACCTGACGGCTCTCCACCCGCTTGCCGGACGACATGAGCTGCAGGTAGTCCAGGATGATCAGCTTCAGGTCGTGCCGCTGCTTGAGACGGCGGCACTTGGCCCGAATCTCCATCATGGTCATGTTCGGCGAGTCGTCGATGAACAGCGGCGCCGACGACACCGCACCGGTGGTGCGGGCGATCCGGTCCCAGTCCTGCTCGGTCATCGTGCCGCTGCGCATGTGGTGCAGCGGGACCTTCGCCTCGGCCGACAGCATGCGCATCGTGATCTCGTTGCGGCCCATCTCCAGCGAGAACACGACCGAGGTCTGCCCGTGGTGCAGCGACGCCGCCCGGGCGATGTCCAGGGCTAACGTCGACTTGCCGATGGCAGGACGCGCCGCCACGATCACCAGCTGTCCGGCGTTGAGCCCGTTGGTGAGCGCATCGAGGTCGGCGAACCCGGTAGGGACTCCGATGAGCGACCCGTCGTGGCTGCTGATGGCCTCGATCTCGTCCAGGGTGCCCTGCAGGAGGTCGGAGATCGGCGCGTAGTCCTCCGACGTCCGGCGCTCGCTCACGCCGAAGACCTCCGCCTGGGCACGGTCGACGACGGTGTCGATGTCACCCTCGCCGCCGTAGCCCATCTGCACGATTCGCGTACCTGCCTCGACGAGACGACGTAGCACCGCTCGTTCGCGCACGATCTCTGCGTAGTAGGCGGCGTTGGCCGCGGTCGGCACCCCGGCCACGAGGGTGTGCACGTAGGGCGCACCACCGACCCGGTTGAGCTCTCCCCTCTTCTGCAGCTCCGCCGAGAGCGTGACCGCGTCAGCGGGCTCTCCTCGTCCGTAGAGATCGAGGACCGTGTCGAAGATCGTCTCGTGCGACGGCCGGTAGAAGTCGGGCCCGTGCAGGAGCTCGACGACGTCGGCGATGGCGTCCTTGCTGAGAAGCATCGCACCGAGGACCGACTGCTCGGCGGCGATGTCCTGCGGGGGGGTCCGGTCGAATTCCGGGCCCGACGACGACACCGGAAGCTCGGTGACACTCACGCTCGGTCCCCCTCTTGTGCACTGCGCGCATCGCCTGTCGGACTCCCGCCGAGAGTGCCCCACGGGTCCGACACAACAGTTGTCGGGCCGGAGACGGTGACTGGCGTCGCGGTGTCCCGAACCGTAGGAGGACCGGCCTGCACAGCCAAGGCGACCATCCACAGGGGCTGTGGACGAGATGGGGACAGAAACGCATCTGGGCAGGTCACGTATCCACACCGGTCTACCCAACCTGGGGATGAAACGCCGGGGACACGAGCGGGGCCGCCGCCGTGGCGAGTCCGTGACCAGCAGACACAGACGTGCCCTGCTGTGGACAAGAAGAGGGGCTCGACCGTCTCAGCATGCAAGACGGCCGAGCCCGGCGACGAACGGGGTCAGGCCTCCCGGACGTCCAGCGCCACGTCGGCCACGACCTCGGAGTGCAGGCGTACCCGGACCCCGTGCGTGCCTATCGTCTTGATGGGGGAGCTGACCTCCACACGTCGGCGGTCAACGGTGACGCCGGTGGCCTCGGCGATCGCGGAAGCGATGTCGGCCGGGGTGATCGCCCCGAACAGGCGGCCGCCCTCGCCGGCCTTGGCCGTCACGACCACCGTGGTCTCGGCAAGCCGGGAGGCCACCTCGGACGCGGAGGCGGCCTCGCGCAGCTGCCGGTCGTGCTGGGTCTTGCGCAGGCTCTCGATCTGGGACTCCGAGCCGCGGGTCCACCGCATCGCGTAGCCGCGAGGGATGAGGTAGTTACGGGCGTAGCCGTCCTTGACCTCGGCCACGTCGCCGGCCGAGCCGACACCGGCGACCTCCTGGGTGAGGATGATCTTCATGTCAGCCCCCTCAGCGCGTCGTCGAGGTGTAAGGCAGCAGCGCCATCTCGCGGGCGTTCTTCACGGCCCGAGCGATCTGCCTCTGCTGCTGGACGGTCACGCCGGTCACCCGGCGGGCGCGGATCTTGCCCCGGTCGGAGATGAACTTGCGCAGCAGCGCCGTGTCCTTGTAGTCGACGTAGGTGACGCCGGCGGCCCTCAACGGGTTCTGCTTCTTCTTGGGCTTGCGGGGGGGTGGCTTCGCCATCGTGGTGCTCCAGGTCTCTGGGCCCGGCTCGGCGCCGGGATGGACGGATATCGGGTTGTGGTCCGTCCGCGAGCGGCGCCACCTGGCACTCGCTCGCGGCGGAGGGGACTAGAAGGGTGGCTCGTCGTTCTCGGCTCCGCCGGAGGACCAGGGGTCGGCCGCGGGTGTCGACGATGCCCACGGGTCCTGGTTGCCGCCGCCGGACTGGGCCCCGCCGGACTGGGCCCCGCCGGACTGGGCCCCGCCGGACTGGCCGCCGCCGAACCCGCCACCCTGACCGCCAGGACCGGAGCGCTGGGTGCGCTGGACCTTGGCGGTGGCGTAGCGCAGCGCAGGGCCGATCTCGTCGACCTCGAGCTCGACGACCGTGCGCTTCTCACCCTCTCGGGTCTCGTACGAGCGCTGCTTGAGGCGTCCGGACACGATGACGCGCGTGCCGCGCACGAGCGACTCGGCGACGTTCTCGGCGTACTGACGCCAGACCGAGCAGCGCATGAACAGCGTGTCGCCGTCCTCCCAGGAGCTCGACTCACGCTTGAAGACGCGTGGGGTCGAGGCGACCGTGAAGTTCGCCACGGCTGCGCCGCTCGGCGTGAACCTCAGCTCAGGGTCGTCGGTGAGGTTTCCGATGACGGTGATGACGGTGTCTCCGGCCACGTGCTTCGCTCCTTCGTCTTCTCTCGGGCGGTCGCGGGTCTCAGTGCAGGTCCGGGCGCAGCACCTTGGTGCGTAGGACCGACTCGTTCAGGCCGAGCTGGCGGTCCAGCTCCTTCACCGCTGCCGGCTCGCACGTGAGATCGAGGACGGCGTAGATGCCTTCGGAGCGCTTGTCGATCTCGTAGGCCAGTCGGCGACGTCCCCAGACGTCGATCTTGTCGATCGAACCGCCGGACTGCCGGATGACGTTGAGATAGGTGTCGATGCTGGGGCCGATGGTGCGCTCCTCGAGATCGGGGTCGAGGATCACCATGACTTCGTAGTGACGCATTGCCGAACCACCTCCTGTGGGCTCGAGCGGCCACGGTCGTTCCGTGGCAGGAGGGCATGTGCGATGTCGCCCGGAGCACGGGAGTCCGCGGATGGCGCCCGTTGCGGCCGGTGCGACGTGGGAAAGGGTACAGGAGAAGCAGCACGTCCCAGCTCGTCGTCCACAGGCGTCCGCAGGCCCGCAGGACGATCGGTGAGACGGGCCTCAGACGCCGGCGACGGCCCCGGGTCGGACCACGTCGCGCACCTTGCGCAGGGCGGCGGTGAGCGCGTCGAGCTCGGTCTCGCTGAGGCGACCGGTGAAGAACTCCTCGACCAGAGCGGCGTGGCCGTCGATCGTGGCGCTGATGCGACGCTCCCCCTCGGCGGTGAGTGCCGCCCAGAAACCGCGACGGTCGTTGACGCAGATCTCCCGCTCGACCAGCTCGTCGCGCTCGAGGCGGTCGATGACACGGGTGATGCCGCTGGTCGACAACGCCGTCTGGTCGGCCAGGTCGGACATCCGCAGCCGGTGACCCGGCGTGCGCAAGAGCCGCAGAAGCACCTCGAACTCCGTCTCGTTCATGCCGTGCTCCTTGATCTGCGGCGCGAGCATCGACCAAAGGCCCTTGTAGGTCTCGACAAGAAGCCCCATCGCCGTGAGACGAGGGTCGTCAGAAAGAGGCTGCTCGCGAGTGAACGTCATTGGCTCATCCTACCAGGAATAGTTGACGTGGCCGGTTGTTGTTGTTACACATATTCTACCAACAACTACTTTGGAGGTTCCCATGACCAGCACCGCCGGCGAGCAGCAGACCGGAGCCCGTGAGTGGCAGGGTGTCACTGTTCCGGCACCCGGCACCTTCGTCATCGACCCAGCACACACCCGCGTCGGATTCGTCGCCAAGCACCTCATGGTTACCAAGGTGCGTGGCGCCTTCGCCGAGGTCGAGGGCGTCGTGACCGTCCCCGCCGACCCCATGCGCTCCAGCGCCGAGGCGACGATGCAGTCCGCGTCCATCACGACCGGCTCCCCCGACCGCGACGAGCACCTCAAGTCCGATGACTTCCTGAAGACCTCCGAGCACCCCACGGTCACCTACCGCAGCACCGGCATCCTCGGCGTCAAGGGTGACGTCTTCACCGTCGCCGGCGAGCTCACGATCAAGGGTGTCACCCGGCCCGTCCAGCTTGCCGTCGAGATCGACGGCGTGGCGAGCGACCCGTGGGGCGGCGAGCGCGTGTCGATCACCGCGCGCGGCGAGATCGACCGCGAGGAGTACGGCCTCACCTGGAATGTCGCCCTGGAGGGCGGCGGTGTCTTGGTGAGCAAGAAGGTGGTGCTCGAGATCGAGGCCCAGGGCGTGCGTCAGGTCTGAGGTTGGCGCTACGCTTGAACCCTCCGGGCCCCCGGCGCTGACCTCCCCCCGACAGCGCTGGGGGCTCGGGCCATCTGAGTACCCGAAGAGTCCTCGTACCTTCGCCGCACCCAGGGCGTCGACGCAACGCTGGGGGACCGTCTCCACTAGCCTCGGCGCACGTGACCGGTGCCCTGCGAGTTCGTCCCATCAGTGCGGCCGAGCACCTGTCCTACGTCGCAGGACGCCCGTCGGTGAGCTTCTTGCAGACGCCGGCCTGGGGTGGGGTCAAGCGGGACTGGCGCTCGGCGAGCCTCGGCTGGTTCGACGACGACCAGACGTTGCGGGCAGCCGGTCTGGTGCTCTACCGGCAGGTACCCCGGCTGAGCCGCTACCTGGCCTACCTCCCCGAGGGCCCCGACCTGCCCTGGTCGGACGCCGCGGCATCGGGGGAGCTGGACGGATGGCTCGAGCCGCTGGCCGACTACCTCAAGGAGCAGGGCGCCTTCGCGATCCGGCTGGGCCCCCCCGTGGCCACCCGGTCGTGGGACGCCCCGGCGCTCAAGGCAGCCCTCGCGTCCGGCCGGGCCGCCCGCCTCGCCGACCTCGAGCCGACCTGGGTGGATCAGCGCGCGCTCGCCATCGGCCCGGCCCTCGCCGAGCGGGGCTGGATACCGCCGCAGTCGGCTGCGGGTTTCGCGACGGGTCAGCCGCAGCACGTCTTCTGGCTCCCGCTTCAGGGACGCAGCGAGGAGGACGTGTTCGCCGGCTTCAACCAGCTCTGGCGGCGCAATGTCCGCAAGGCCGACAAGGTCGGCGTCGCCGTGACGCGCGGCACGCGCGACGACCTTGCCCAGTTCCATGCCCTCTACGTCGAGACAGCGACGCGTGACGGCTTCACGCCGCGTCCGCTGTCCTACTTCACCGGCATGTGGGACGCCATGACCCCGGAGGACGACAACAGGCTGCGGCTCTACCTCGCCCGGCACGAGGACGACCTGGTGGCGGCCACCACGATGACCCAGGTGGGCTCGCATGCCTGGTACTCCTACGGCGCCTCCTCCACGGCGAAGCGGGAGGTGCGCGGCAGCAACGCCGTGCAGTGGCGGATGGTCACCGACGCCATCCGGTCCGGTGCCGACGTCTACGACCTGCGCGGCATCACCGAGACCCTCGACCCCCAGGACCCGCACGTCGGGCTCATCCAGTTCAAGCTCGGCACCGGCGGGCAGGCAGTGGAGTACCCCGGCGAGTGGACCCGCCCGCTCAACCGGGTGCTCTACAAGGCCTTCGAGATGTACCTGTCGCGGAGATCGTGATGTCGCTACGCCTCGTCGTCGACGCCGGACGGTGGCGACGACACCTGGAGTCGGTACGCGCGACGACACCCGGGCTCGTCCCCGTCGCCAAGGGCAACGGGTACGGCTTCGGTGTCGGCCGGCTGGCCGCCGAGGCGGCAGCCCTGGGGCTGGACACGCTCGCGGTCGGCACCTATCCCGAGCTCCCCGCCGCCGCCGGCTTCCCGGGCACACGGGTGGTGCTGACACCGTGGCGGCCGTTCGAGGACGTGGCGACCGACGACCCGCGTGTCGTGCACACGGTGAGCCGTCTGGACGACCTCGCCGCCCTCGCCGCCCTCGGTCACCGACCCAGGGTGGTCGTCGAGGTGCTCACGTCGATGCGCCGGCACGGCATCCCGGTCGAGCGTCTGCCGGCAGCAGGACCGCTGCTGTCCGGCGTACGAGTCGAGGGGTGGTCGATCCACCTGCCCATGACCGGGGACACCGTCGCCGAGGCAGCCCGGCTGGCTCGTACGGCACGAGCGGTCGCGCCAGCAACGGTATGGCTCAGCCACGTGCCCGCCGAGCGTCTGTCCGACGTCGGCGGGACGGTGCGTTCGCGGGTAGGCACCCTGCTGTGGCTCGGCGACTCCGGCGCCATCGACGTCCGTGCCCACGTCCTCGACGTGCACCGCATCGAGCCCGGCGGCACCTACGGCTAC
>Ga0081528_100492_pt1 | contig 19015 bp, 13 predicted proteins | sample HotLakmasection4_FD_71011 | JGI IMG/M metagenome (GOLD analysis project Ga0081528, IMG submission 71011) | Hypersaline microbial mat communities from Hot Lake, Washington, USA - Section #4 (SPADES assembly) (version 2) | ecosystem: Environmental > Aquatic > Non-marine Saline and Alkaline >...
CTTGTCCCGAAGGCTCCGAAGGAATGCCCATGGCAGATCCCGTTGGGGAAAAAGGAGGGGACTATGAATGCACTTTGGTGAAGATTATGAATCGAACTCAGCTTAAAAAAGTAAAACGATCTGCCACCTTCGGATAGATCGTGCCGTTAGGTACGACATATGTGGCGGACCCGGGCCGACTTACTCCCGTGGTGTACCAGATTTTCAGGAACCTCAACCGTTCTGAGAATCCCGGGACAGATGTAGTGAATATCCCCTCTTAATTGAGCCTGAAACCTCAAAACATTCAAATAGTCCAAATATTTGCGTGGATAGTCCAAGTCCTTTTCAGAGTTAAAACGTACTATATGGGTGGGGTTAGGGACGAATACATTGGCAAACATTCATTCATATTTATCTGCAAAGATATCGTGCTAAACGTTGTCCGGTGTACTAAACCCTGAACCACCACTATGCCGGCTATTAATGCACTGGCTTTAAGTACTCTTAATTCGAAAGACAGATGTTATAAATAAACTCAACCCAAACTCAAAAAAGACCGGAAAAAGTAACGTAAACTGTAAAGCAAAATAGATATGAAATTTTTAGTTGTTGATGACGAACAGGACGTGGAAATGCTTTTCAGGCAAAAATTCAGAAAAGAGATCCGAAGCGGATTAGTAGAACTGGAATTCGCTTTTTCGGGACAGGATGCGCTTGACAGGCTTTTAAGCACACAACCACCGGATGTACTCTACATTTTTTCTGACATTAATATGCCAGGAATGTCGGGACTTGAACTGCTTGAAAAGGTAAAATCAAAATTTCCACAGATTCAGGTTAGCATGATCTCGGCATATGGTGATGACGATAATTTCAAAAAAGCGGTGCATTCAGGTGCAAAAGAGTTCTTTACCAAACCGATCGATTTCGGTTCACTGAAACAGGAAGTTCAGCAAATGCTGGATGAAGCTTAAATATCAGGCACCATGAATAACCTGCTTTTAAAAGGCCTTTTCAGCCCGGGCTCATCATCAAACGCACTGCACTCCCTCCCAAAATCTTTGAAAAACCGGGGATCTGCTTTCACACAGAAGAATTGGTGCCAGATCTTCTGCTTTAGCCTGCGGTAAAAGCATAATTACACGTAACACATGAAAGCAAAATCCTTAACAGCTAATTCAGCCTCCGACTTTAAATCAAAACTGGATAAAAACCTTGCTGATGGGTTCAGCCCAAAACTGGCCATTCTGTTTATTTCGGTTAAACAGGACAGACAAGCCGTCCGCAATATTCTAAACCAACAAGGGATAGAGGTTTTTGGAGCCACTACCTGTGGTGAGTTCATCAATGGCCGGCAGACAGCAGGGGAAATCGCTGTTCTGCTTCTGGATTTATCTCTTGAATCGTTCACAGTTCTTTTCGAGGATATCGGACAAAGATCTATAGAGGATGTATCCGCAGCATTGGCAAACGATGCCCTGCAAAAATTTGAGAACCCATCGCTGATTCTTTGCAGTACCGGCGTAACCCCTTCCTCAGACGTGTTTGACGGAATGGCGCTGGTTCATGAACTCTCGGAAGCGATTGGCAGGGAAAAGATCTTTTTTGGGGGCATGGCCGGTGACGATATGACCCTGACAGGTACGTCTGTCTTTAACCAAAACCGGGAAACAAATCACGGCCTTATAGCCCTGGTTCTGAATGCAGATAAAGTCTCCCTGAACGGCATGGCTATCACCGGATGGAAGCGACTGGGGATCTCCAGGAAAGTGACCCGCAGCAAAGGCAAGCTCCTCTATTCCATTGACGGAAAACCCGCAGTGGATATGTACCTGAAATACCTGGGAAAAAGCGAAGAGGGCGCAGACCGGGATTTTGATGTTTTAAACGAGCTTTCATTCAACTACCCCTTTATCGTGGAGCGGGAAAACAGCGATGAAATAGTGATCAAGGGTCCTATGAGTATTGATCGCGAGGAAAATGCACTGGTTACGGATATGGAGATGAAAGAAGGGGAAACCTTTTGGTTTTCCGTGCCGCCCGATTTTGATATCGTGCAGGAAATCATCGATGAAGCAACGGATATGAAAAATTCTGTGGGTGAAGATGCGGATGCCCTGCTGATATTCTCCTGTGCGGGAAGAGAACCGGCTCTCGGACCGCTGGTGACCATGGAAAACGAAGGATTGGCTGAGGTATGGAACAGCCCCATGGCCGGATTTTTTACCTATGGGGAATTTGGCAGAGCCAAAAACGGACAGCAGCATTATCACTCGGCCGCCTGCTGCTGGGTGGCGCTTAAAGAGAAAAACTCGTCAAACCTAAGATGACAAGAGAATAACCATGAAAGCAAAATCCATCAAAGGAAAGTCACCGGAAGAAATCAGTGCTGCATTAACTGGAAGTATGGCCGACGGATTTAAACCAACACTGGCTCTTGTTTTTATTTCGGTAAAGCAGGATATAGCTTCCATTATCAGCATTCTTGACAAAAAAAACATTCAGATTTTTGGAGCCACATCGAGTGGTGAGATTTCAGATAGCGACATCAGCCACGAAGCGATTTCTATCCTTTTAATGGATATGGAACCGGCCAACTTCCGAATATTGCAGGATGATTATACGGGGAGTGAGGTCGTGGAAACAGCCAAGGCAATGACCGAGCAAGCATTGACGATTTTTGCGAGGCCGGCTTTTTTACTAAGCAACAGCATCGAAAAGCCCCAGGATATGGGATTGGGCGAAAAAATTGTACAATCCGTTAGCCATGTGGCTGGAAATGATATAACCATCTGGGGTGGTGGCGCAGGTGACGACCTGATGTTCAAAGAAACGTTTGTATTCAATAACACCAACATTACCAACAAGGGTATCCTGATGCTGGTGTTAAATGAAGACAAGATATTAGTAAAGGGAATGGCCGCGTCGGGCATGAAGCCTATGGGTACTGAAAAGGTAATCACAAAGTCCGAAGGAAGCTGGATTCTTGAAATTGATAACCAGCCTGCTACTGACCTTGTGATGAAATATATGGGCGAAAGTCTGCCACCGGAAGAGTTCAGGGATTTCAACCTAAAGAACATTTTTTTAAACCTGATGAGGGAAGACAGCAGCAGCATCATTCGCGCTACTATGGGCTTTAACATGGACACCAAAGGGGTTACTGTATCAGGTAAAATAAAGACTGGTGATAAATTCAGATTCACATTGTTGCCCGATTTTGATGTATTGACCGATGTAAGCGAAAATGCAAAGCAGTTTCAGCAAACAGACATGCCCAAAGCCGATGCGCTTGTAATGTTTTCCTGTATCGGACGCATTGATGCCTTTGGCCCTATGACTTCCGAAGAACTGCACGGAATACAAAGTGTATACCATGCACCCATGGCAGGATTCTTCTCTTATGGTGAATATGGACGTGCCACGGGCGGCAACAATGAATTTCATAATATGACCTGCTGCTGGGTGGCATTAAAAGAAAAATAAAATCATGAAAGCAAAATCAATCAAAGGTAAATCAACGGCAGAAGTTAAAACGGCACTCGCTGAAAGCATGGCCGATGGATATCAACCAACGTTAGCCATTGTATTCCTTTCTGTTAAACAGGACAATGAAGCTATTTCCGGATTACTTGATGAAAATGGCATTCAGATATTTGGTGCTACTACCGCAGGTGAATTTATTGATGGCGAAATTGAAGAGGGCAGTATTGTTATGCTATTGCTCGACATGAATCCGGCTTATTTTAAATTGGAATTTCTTGAAACGAGTCAGGAAACTGCTGCCGAAGATGGAACCAAACTGGGCATTACCGGAAAAGAATCCTACGACAAACCTGCCTTTATCATTGCCAACAGCGGCGTGTCTTTAGATGGAGAACCCTTTGTCGAAGGCATCATACAAGGTATTGGAAAGCCTGCCTCGCCAACAGACGGGGAAGTAGACATCTTCGGAGGTAAGGCAGCAGATGATCTGGCACTTGAATCGACATTTGTTTTTACCAATAGAAAAAGCAGTAACAGCGCACTTTTAGCACTCATTATAGATGAAGATAAAATTGATGTAAGGGGTATCGCCACGTGTGGATGGCAAGCGATTGGTACCACAAAAACAGTTACTAAAAGCGACGGCAACATTGTATATACCCTTGACGATAAACCTGCGCTTGATATGTTACTAAATTACCTGGGGGTTGAGTTAAAACCGGATGGCGACAAAGAGATCGTGACATTTCTAAGCTCCTGGTACTATCCATTGCAGGTGGAACGTGAAAATGTAGATCCTGTAATACGTACAGCCATGTTTGCCAATCAAGAAGACCGTTCACTTATTTGTTCCGGAAAGGTACCTGAAGGTGCAAAGATCAAGTTTGCAATGCCACCGGATTTTGATTCCATCGATACAGTTGTTGCCGAATGTAAGGTCATTAAGGAAGATGCACAGCAGGAAGCCGATGCCCTGATCATGTTCTCATGCGTGAGCAGATATTTATCATTTGGGATGGTAATAACAGAGGAGATAGAACAGGTACAAAATATTTGGGACGCCCCAATGGCAGGCTTTTTTTCCTACGGTGAATATGGAAAATCCCTGTCAGCCGGAAGAGCAGGAAAAACCGGTAAAAATGATTATCACAATAATACTTGCTGTGTGGTGGCATTAAAAGAAATTGAATAAAGACACTTATTTGAAATATAAAATTTTTAAAAAATGATTAAAAAAGCTCTTTTCTTCTTTACTGCAATCGCTTTTATGATCCCATCAATAATGGCCCAAACCCAAATTATCGACATGCATATGCATGCTTATACTGAAGATGATTTTTGGACGGGAACAGCGCGAAACGGTACCGGATCTTCAACATCAGCAGATGAATTGTTATACCAGACGATTCAAAAAATGGATCAGCATCATATCAGATATGCTGTGGTATCAGGTACACTCGAAAATCTTGAGAAATTCACAAAGGCTGATGCAAGGTTCATCTCCGGATATCAGGACTATGATGAAAATCTCATAGATATCGAAGACTTTGAAAAATTAATTCAGGATGGGAAAATAAAAGTATTTGGAGAGGTTATGGCTGTTTATCATGGCCGGACATTGAATGACCCTGTCTATCATCCCTACCTGAAAATCTGTGAAAAATATGACATACCTGTAGCCTACCACAGCGGAGGGAGTTTTCCGGATGCCCAGCGTATGGGGTGGCCGAACTATCGTATTGCATATGGTGATCCGTTTCTGATTGAAGATGTGCTTGTAAACTATCCGGATTTAAGAGTGTACCTCATGCATGCAGGGGAGAATTTCTTCGAGAATACCTTACGAATGATGGACGGGTACCCCAATCTTTATGTTGATTTAGGTGTCTCTTTATGGCTCCATCCGCTAACACAAGATTATGCAGTCAGATTTCTTGAATCAGCTCAAAAATATGGTTTTCTGGACAGGGTCATGTTTGGTTCTGATCAGATGGTTTGGCCTGATGCTATATCACATTCAATAGACTATCTGAACTCTCTTGAATTCTTAACTGAGAGTGAAAAGGAAGGCATTTTTTACAGCAATGCCGCTAGATTTTTAAATATAGAATAGAAACTTGTACATAACAGTGTTATTAAAATGAAAGCAAAATCAATCAAAGGAAAATCTATTGGAGAAGTTCAGGCCGCCTTGCAGGATAGTGTAAGCGACGGCTTCTCCCCCACACTGGCCATCGTGTTCCTTTCCGTCGCGCAGGATCGCAAGGCCATTTGCCGTATGCTGGACGAAGCCGGCATTGCGGTATTTGGATCCACCACCAACGGGGGAATTTATCGATGAGGAAACCGAATCAAAGTCGGTGGCCATACTGCTTCTGGATATCAATAAAGAGTATTTCAGGATTTATTCGGGCGATTTTCAGTCAAACAACTATCGGGATACCTCAAAATCCATCGCGCAACAAGCCAACAAGGAATTTGAGCAGGTTGCTTTTCTGCTGGCAACCAGCAACGCTGCTACGGACGGCGAAGAAGTACTGCTGGGTTTTCAAGAGGCAATCGGAGAACAGGTCAATGCTTTTGGCGGTGCTGCCGGCGATGATTATGCCTTTAAGGAAACATGGGTTTTTACAAATGGATGGGAAAGCAACCACGGAATGGTTTGTATCGCTATAGATGAAGAAAAAGTGGCTGTTACCGGTATTGCCACTTGTGGATGGAAAGCCGTGGGAACGGAAAAAACGGTGACCAAAAGTGAAGGAAATCATGTCTTCACAATCGACAATGAACCGGCACTCGACATTACTACAAAATATGGCGGACTCGAAAATATCAGCCCGGACAACAAGGATCTGTTAATGGAAATTGCTGCCAATTTCCCCCTGCAGCTGCAGCGTGAAAAAGGAGATCCGGTGATGCGTCCGCCATTGGTGGTCGATTGGACAGATCATTCCTTTTATACCAGTGGATCCGTTCCACAAGGCTCAAAAATCCTCTTTTCATTGCCGCCCGACTGGGATGTGATGGAGAAGGTGGTAAAAGGCGTTCAAAACCTTAAAGAAACCGAAATGCCCGAGGCAGACGCCCTGGTGGTGTTCAGCTGTGCCGGCAGGATTCTTTCATTTGGACCAATGATGAACGCTGAGATAGAGGGGGTTAAACAGGTCTGGAATGTACCGATGGCAGGTATGTTTTCCAATGCAGAACTGGGCAGAATGGAAGGAGGCAATCTCGAAATGCACAATTTAACTACTTGTTGTGTTGCGCTGAAGGAGAAGTGAATGAGTTTGTAGTCATTTAGGGGATGATTAAACTAAAATTGAAACATTGCAACAAACAACACGCATAGCGTAAATGACAGCGAAACCAAATGACAATCAATGACGCGCGAAACGCAATTAACACGTGAAGCTAAACAACACGAAGCAAAATGTTAATCTAATTCATAATCATCATGAAACTGGAGGAATTTAACGTATACCAAATGGCAATGGAAACCGGAGAAGAAATCTGGAAGATTGTAATTAAGTGGGATTATTTCGCAAAAGATACAATCGGAAAACAATTCGTCAGGGCAATTGATTCTGTCGCAGCCAACCTGAGTGAGGGGTTAGGAAGATATCACTACAAGGAGGCTAAAAATTTCAGTTATTACTCTAGAGGATCCCTTTTTGAATCGAAAACTTGGATTACCAAAGCCCATAACCGAAATTTAATTGAAAAAGAAGAGTACGACAGAATCTCAGCAGTTTTAGAAACTATTGGAGTCAAAATGAACAACTATATCAAATCCATTGGAAAAACTCCCCAAAAAAATAAATAGCGCGCGAAGCGCAAATGACAGCGAAGCAAATTCGCACGCGAAGCGCAAATAACAATCAATGACTGCGAAGCATTATGAAAGCTAAATCCATAAAGGGAAAATCACCCGGGGAAATAAAAAACGCATTGGACGACTGCCTCTCAGGCGGTTACAAGCCTACTCTGGCTATCGTTTTTTTATCTTTCAAACAGGATATGGACGCAGTCTGTGAACTATTAGACTGTAAGGGGATACAGGTTTTCGGCGCAACTTCTTCCGGCGAATTTATCAGCAGCGACATTGAGGAAGAGAGTATTGCAATTATGCTGCTCGACATGGATCCCTCTCATTTTGTACTGGTGTTTCTGGAGGCCGGGAATCGTTCTGAATTTGAAATTGCAAAACAGCTTGGAAACGAGGGTAAGAACATCTTCGACAACGCTGCTTTTATTATTGCTACCGGCTGGAGTAACGACATGGATGGCGAAGAAATAGTAAGAGGTGTGGAAGAAGGGTTCGGCAGCGGAGCTGCGGTATTTGGCGGTATGGCGGGTGATGACCTAACGCTCACCGGGCCAAAGGCTTTTACAATAGGCAAGAAGAGCACCACGGGGCTTGCGGCCCTGATAATAGACCGGGACAGAGTGGATATGGCAGGGATTGCAACCTGCGGCTGGAAGCCTGTAGGTATTGCTAAAACCATTACCAAAAGTGAGGGGAACATCGTTTATTCCATCGATGATAAGCCCGCACTGGATCTGGTGATGAAATACCTGGGACTAAGCCTCGATGAACAGCCTCTGAATAACACCGTATTTAATCTTGGGGCATATTATCCTCTGCAGCTAGAACGAGAAAATGCTCCTGCAGTAATGAGAACAGCCATGCTTGGCAATGCCGAAGATCGTTCACTGATCTTTGCAGGCAAGATTCCGAAAGGTTCTAAAGTACGGTTTTCTCTGCCTCCTGATTTTGACGTGATTGATACAGTTGTTGAAGAGTGCATGGAAGTAAAAAAGAAACAGCTTCAGGATGCAGATGCGGTGATCATCTTTTCATGCATCAGCAGGTATTTATCCTTCGGTGTTATGACAAGCGAAGAAATTGAGCGGGTGAGCGAAGTCTGGAAGTCACCATTAATCGGATTCTTCAGCTACGGAGAATATGGGAAATCTAAAAACGGAAAGCATGAATTTCATAACAACACCTGCTGTGTTGTGGCTTTAAAAGAGAAATAAACAGATGTGCATCCCTTTTATGAAATTACAGACAAAATTCTTCCGACATATCCGCATTAAACTCATCGAACAAGGAGTGGAAAATTGCAGAAGGTAGAAGGTAGATGGAATTTGGAGTGAATCGTTTTTTAGCTCTATAAACCGAGTGAGCAATTGCATTTTGTACACTCAATACTCAACACTAAGAACTCAACGTGATTACACTCTTTCGACGCATTCGGCAAAAGCTTATTGATTCAGGATCTATGACCAAATACCTGCTCTATGCCATTGGAGAAATTTTGCTGGTGGTGATTGGGATACTCATTGCCCTGCAGGTGAACACCTGGAATGAGAATAGAAAAATCGCCAATGAAGAGCAGGCCATATTGATCCGTTTAGTTGACGATCTGAAACTCGCCAAGGCCGACTCTGAGCGCTTTATCGTACGGGAGGATGAAGATATTAACAGGCTCAAACTTATTTTGGGAAATCCGCAGGAACAAGCTGAGTTTCTCCGGCAGCCCAGCCAGGATCTGATGTTTTACGCTGCCGCCTGGGACCTTTCCTTCGATATACCCGTCATCCTTACCTACAATGATCTGCAAAACGCCGGCGGGACCGGCAAGATCAGAGATTCCGGATTGCGGGCTGAACTATCTGAAATGAGTCTGAGGATTCTGATGCTGGAATCACTGATCGGCGACCGGCTGGCTGTTCACCAAAACCGTATCGACAACATCGTTGAATACGAACTTAACTTTGTACCGCTTCTTGCCGCTCAGAAAAACCTGGATGATATTCACTCCGGCACACCAAATGATTACATAGAACTAATGCAAAAACCCAGGATCAGAAATCTGCTTGGCATCAAGCTCGACCTAACCATTTTGGTTTTGAATGTACGAAAAGATCTTGACCTGCAACTCGCTGAGGTAATTGAAATGGTTGAATCAGAAATAAATTAAAAAGTCCCCTATGAAAATTAACCGAAAACAAGTATCTGTAATCAAAGAGGTTTCTAATATGTACGGGCACAGTAATATTAGTGGTGAAGGATCTTTTTTTACAAATCACTCAGCAGGGGAAAGTCAGTATGCATTTTAGTAAGATAAAAGCCCTTGAGGCTTCATACGAACGAATTATAAATGTTGGATTCTGTATCGTCCCATACGAGGATCTGTCGGATATCATTGTAGATAACCCGGTTGTTTTTGGAACCACAAAAGACGAGAGAATTTTCTCTTTTGAAGGCGTAAAGGAACTGTTCAAATCTCAGTTTGAACAGATGAAAGGCATACAGCTCGCTGTAACCCGTAACCGATTAGCAACGCATTTCTCACCCGATGGAAACAGTGCCTTCATCACGGAAGAAAACACCCTTACACTTACCTCACCCGATGAAATCAATTCCATCTTCCTACGAATCAGCAGTGTAATGGAATATATTGACAACCAGTGGAAACTTACCCACTGGCACGCCTCAACCCCGGTGGATACAGAGAATGATCACTGGCACATGGAGGAGTGGAAACGGGAGAAGGAGAAACTTCAGAAGCTGGTTGATGAGCAGACCGCCGATCTTAAAAACAAAAACCGGGAGCTGGAGATTGAGGCCTCCATCGAACGGGTTCGGGCCGTGGCCATGGGCATGACCAAACCGGAGGATATGCTCAAGATTTGCCGCGTCATTTCAGAGCAGCTTGAGCAGTTCGGAGTCAATCACATCAGGAATGTGCAGACGGTGATTATCAACGAGGATAAAGGTACCTATCACAACTACCAGTACTTCACGCCTTACAAAACGGAGTCTGTTGAACTAACCGAATGCGACAAGAACCCGGTAGTTTATGAAATGGTAACACGGATGCTGGAATCAGCTGACGCTTTTTTTACAACAAATATTACCGGAGATGAATTGGCAACATTCCGGTCATACCGCAAGCAGGAGAATCAGTTCCCCGACCCGCTGCTGGATGAAACGGAATCCATCGATGGACATTTTTTCTCCATTGGTCCCGGCGGACTGGGAATCACCCTTTATCGACCTCTGAATAAAGAAGGATTGAAAATCTTTAAGCGGTTTCATAATGTCTTTTCGCTGGCCTATCGAAGATTTCGTGATATTGAAAAAGCTGAAGAACAGGCACGGGAAGCAAAAATCGAACTCTCCCTGGAGCGTATCCGGGCACAAGCCACTGCCATGCAGGAATCCTCCGACCTGCTCGATATCGTTGTCACCATGCGAACGGAGTTTGTAAACCTTGGCCACGAAGCCCACTACTTCTGGCACATGCGATGGCTGCCGGAGCACTACAAAAAAGCGATGACCTCCGGTGACGGTTCCCGCATCGGCATGGTCATGACCCTGCCCCGCCATATCCACGGGGATATTGAACCCGTTGCCGAATGGGAAAAAAGTAAAGAACCCACCTATGTCCTGGCCATGAATGTGGATGAAGCCGTGGATTATGTGGACAAAATGATCTCCCTCGGCGATTTTGAACAGGTGGATCCCCAGGCCCCCACCCTGGATGATATCCGTCACATCGGCGGACTCACATTCATCATGGCCCGCACCACCCACGGTGAGATCGGATACAGCCTGCCCGGTGTCGTGCCCGATCCGCCAAAGGATGCGGTCGATACGCTGGTACGATTCGCGGGCGTATTTGACCTGGCCTACAAACGTTTTGAAGATTTGAAAGCTGCCGAGCGTCAGCATCGCGAAGCTCAGATCGAGCTGGCCCTGGAAAGAGTCAGAGCCCGCACCATGGCCATGCAATCATCTGATGAATTTGCCGATGTGGCTGCTGTACTGTTTGATCAGGTTAGAACATTGGGCGGAAATCTCTGGGGTACCGGATTCGGATTGTGTGAAGAGAATGCGGAAAATGACGAGTTTTGGTTCGCAAATGAAAATGGCGTATTTCCACCCGTTTCTATTCCCAATACCGAAGATCCTGCCCATAAACAGATGTATCAGGGCTGGAAAAACAAGATGGAATTTCTGGCATTGGAAGGGAGCGAAGAAGACCTCAAAAACCACTACAATTACATGATGACCCTTCCCGAGGTCAGGCCGTTTTTCCAGAAAATTCTGGATGAGGGTCTAACGTTTCCGGAATGGCAGCAGTGGAATGCCGCCTACTTTTCACACGGCTACCTGTTGATCATCACGCTTGAACCGTATTCGAATCAGGAGATCCTCAAACGATTTGCCAGGGTCTTTGATCAGACCTACACCCGCTTCCTCGACCTCAAGAAAGCGGAAGCCCAGGCGCGGGAATCTGAGATTCAGCTGGCGTTGGAGCGGGTGAGAGCCAGAAGCATGGCCATGCATCAAAGTGATGAGCTGGCCGACCTTTCCCTGGAACTGGTTAAGCAGGTTCATGCACTGGGCATCGATACCTGGTTCTGTGCATTTAACATCTATGACGATCATCCGGAAGGATCGATTGAATGGGGCAGTAACGGCCAGGGAACATTTCCCAGGTACAGAACCCCAAGAGAAGGAGTCTTTCTGGACTATTATGAGGCCGGTCAGCGGGGAGAAACGCTCCTGATCAATGAGATCGGCGAGGATGAGTGCCCTGCGCACTACGACTACTTATGCAGCCTGCCGGGTGTGGGTGAGCAATTACTTCAAATGAAAGATGAGGGTATTCCATTTCCAGTGTACCAAATCGATCATGCCGCTTTCTTCAGGTATGGATATATCCTCTTCATCACATTTGAACCGGTCCCGGAAGCCCATGATATCTTTAAACGCTTTGCCAACGTGTTCCAGCAGACGTATACCCGTTTTCTGGATCTGCAAAAATCGGAGGAGCAGGCGCGTGAAGCCAAGATCGAAGCGGCTCTGGAACGTGTAAGAGCACGATCAATGGGAATGCACAAAAGTGATGATCTGATCGATGTAGTCAGGGAAATCGGAAAGGGAATTCATGAACTGGGCATACAGCTCCACTATTCTCAAATTTATACTGACTATACTTATGACCCGAAAACAGGATTAAATATCTGGGTGGATGTTGAGGGGCAAGATTACCTCGAAAAATTTCATCTTCCCTATATCGACCACTCCATCACCTTAAATTATTACAACGCACTGAACGAAGGGCTGGATTATTTCAGTGATCGCTATTCAAAGGCAGAAAAAGACTCCTTTTTCAAGCTGCTGTTCAAATATTCTGACCTCAAAAGAATACCCAAGAAAAGAAAAGAGCTGATTCTCAATGCTTCCGGATGGACACGATTTACAGTAATCTTAAATGAAGCCACCTTAAATTTTGGCCGATACAGCCTGGATGAATTCACAGATGAAGAACACGAGATTTTCATACGATTTGCAAAGGTTTTTGGACAGGCCTACACCCGATTTCTGGATCTGAAAAAAGCAGAGGAGCAGGTTCGAGAGGCTGAAATTCAACTGGCACTGGAAAGAGTGAGAGCGAAAACCATGGCCATGAAAACCCAGTCAGACCTTTTTGGTGTTGTTGAGCTCTTCGGGGATCAACTGAAGGCTGTAGGTGTCAGGTTTGATGATGTGACAGTTATAGATGGCCCCATCACAAAAAACAGAGACTGGGAATTGTGGAGTCATCTACCGGGAGCAGATGAGTTCACACGTAAGGTTCATATTCCCTACATATATACCCCATACTTCACAAAAACAGCAAAGGCTGTAGAGGAATATGAAAAAACCGGCAATCCCATACAGGTTAAATCCTTTACGAAGAGTGAAAAAAATGAATTCCTTAATCACTACTGGAAGTATGCCCCTGCTGTATCTGAGGAGGTCACCGATTTAATTTATTCCGAGCCGGGGTCTGTCATCGCGGATGCATTTCTGGAAGAGGTAACCGTTTCATTGGTAAGATGGGATCCTGAACCCTATACGAAAGAAGATCTTGAGCTTTTTGAACGTTTTGCCAAGGAATTCAGGCAGACCTACATACGCTTCCTCGACATTCAAAAAGCTGAAAAACAGGCAAGAGAGGCAAAAATCGAAGCTGCCCTCGAGAAAGTTCGCTCCCGCACCATGGGCATGCAGTCCAGCGATGAGCTGCCGGAAGTAGCCAACATGCTGTTTCTGGAGGTACAGGCCCTCGGTATTCCTGCCTGGAGCAGCGGCTTTAATATCCTCGCCGAAGATAAGAAATCAGCTGCCGCCTGGATGAGCAGTGAAGGCACCTTGCAGAAGCCATTTACACTTCGCTTATGGGGTGAAGCCTCGTTTGATGAAATGAGGACTTTCCTCCAGAGTGATGAATCCTTTCTGGTTCAGGAACTTGGTGGGCAGGCGCTGGAGGAGCATTATGAGCATATGAAATCTTTTCCCGATCTGAAGCCTATATTTAAAGACATTGAGACCGAGGGCCTTTCCCTTCCCACCTACCAGATTAACCATCTGTGCAAATTCAGCCATGGTTTTCTCCTTTTCATAACCTATGAGCCGGTTCCGGATGCCCATGATATTTTTAAACGGTTTACCAACGTATTTGATCAGACCTACACTCGCTTTCTGGATCTGAAAAAAGCGGAAAAACAGGCACGCGAGTCGCGTATTGAAGCGGCCCTGGAACGGGTGAGGTCAAGGGCGATGGCCATGCAGACTTCCGATGAGCTGAAAGATGTGGCACTGGAGCTCAGAACCCAAATGGGCCTTCTCGGCCAGAAAGACCTGGAGGTATGTGCCATCCATCTGTACGACCTGCATCAGGACCATTTTGAGTCCTGGGGGGCCATGCATCCGCCCGACAGCGAGGATGAAATTCTGCAGTCCATGGCTCTTTTTCCAAAATCCGGGAGCCTGATCATTGAAGAGATGATGGACTATTATGCCTCGGATCAGTCGGATTATGTTCTGGTCAATGAAGGTGAAAAATTTAAACAGTGGTTTGAACTGATGAAAGAGCATGCTCCGGAGATATACCGGCACCTTTCAAAAGCCAAGGCTGATACTCCCGCAGACAAATTGAAAGCCTTTTGGGCCATGTCGGAGTTTTCAGGCGGAGCGCTGATTATGGTCACCTACTCCTATCCCGATGAGGATTCCAGAAACCTTTTGCGCAGAACAGCGAATGTTTTCGGCCTCGCCTACAAACGGTTCAATGATCTTAAGAGAGCTGAGGAACAGGCCCGGGAAGCTCAAATAGAAAACGCGCTGGAAAAAGTGCGCTCCAGGTCACTTGCCATGCAAAGCCCCGACGAACTGGTTGAGGTGGCGCAGCTTCTTCGCGAAGAGATGGGTGCCCTGGGTGTGGAGGAACTGGAAACAAGCTCTATTTATATACACGATGATACGAGTGGGTTGACCCAGTGCTGGTTTACCATCAAGGATAGCGATGACCCGGGCAAATCAGTTACCGATCAAATGATCATGGATCTGCACGACACCTGGGTTGGCCGGCAGATGAACCAATTTTATGGCTCCGGACAGGACAGTACGTCGATTCTGATGAAAGGCGATCACCGGATTGAGTGGATTCGATACTGCGAGGAAAAATCTGACCTTTTTGGAACCAGCGAGTTCTATGGGGACACCATTCCGGAACGGACCTACCATCTCTATAAATTTTCAAACGGATTCTTAGGGGCAGCCTCTCCCGGAAACATTTCTGATGAGAGCTGGGATCTGATGAGGCGCGCAACCGGCGTATTCTCATTTGCCTATACCCGTTTCAGTGACCTGCAAAAAGCAGAGGAAAGTGCCCGGAGAGCCCGGCAACAGGCTTCGCTCGACAGGGTTAGAGCAGACATTTCCGGAATGCGATCAGCGGAAGATCTGAACAGGGTCACCCCATTAATCTGGAACGAACTGACTACCCTGGGCATTCCCTTCATCCGCTGCGGGGTATTCATCATCCACGAAGAGGAACAAGAGGTCGAGGTCTATCTCTCCAAACCCGATGGCACCTCCCTTGCGGTGATGCACCTCCCCTTCGGCTCCAGTGAATTGGCTGTTCAAACAGTGGATGCCTGGCGATTGAAAAACGTTTACACACAGCATTGGTCCCGGGAAGAGTTTCTGAACTGGGGACGCACCATGATGGATCAGGGACAGGTTCCGGACCTGAAGTCGTACCAGGGCTCCGAGGAAGCACCCGAATCGCTTCACCTGCACTTCATCCCCTTTAACCAGGGCATGCTTTATGTGGGATCAACCGGATCACTCAATGATGAAGAGATCAAATTGTCAGAATCCCTCGCAAAAGCTTTTTCCATCGCTTACGCCCGGTACGAGGATTTTATAAAACTGGAGAAAGCCAAAGCGGGCATCGAAGAAGCGCTAACCGAACTCAAAGCTACCCAGTCGCAGCTCATTCAGCAGGAAAAGCTGGCTTCATTGGGACAGCTTACGGCCGGCATCGCCCACGAGATCAAGAATCCGCTGAACTTTGTGAATAATTTTTCGGAGGTGAGTGTGGAGCTGGTGGAGGAGGCACGGGAGGAGGTGCGACGGGTGACGGTAAACGTGGGACAGGTGACGGAGGACCGGGGACCGGACTCTCCCCTCTCGAGAGGGGACGGCGGAGGCGAAGCTGGAGCCAGGGGTGTGTCCAGTGAGGCTGAGGAAGGTGATCGGCCTCAAAATTCTGAAGCAGATCCAAGCTCATTAAACACACCCCTCAATCCCTCTTCCCATAGGGATCCCTTCGGGGCAAGAGGGGAGGCTGGATCGAACCCTCAAATGGACCTCCTCCTCGAAATCCTCGACGACATCGAAGCCAACCTCCGCAAGATCCACGAGCATGGTTCACGCGCCGATTCTATCGTCAAATCGATGCTTCAGCACTCGCGCGGGGGCGACGGCAAAATGGAGCCCACACCGCTCAACCCTATCATCAAAGAATATGTAAACCTGGCCTTTCACGGAATGCGGGCAGGAAAGGATCCTATTAATGTGGATATCGATCTTCAACTGGATGAGAATGTGGGCGAGGTGCCGCTGGTAGCTGAAGACTTTTCGAGAGTGCTTTTGAATTTGTGCAATAACGGGTTTGATGCGATGAGGGAGAAGTTGAGTACTCCGAGCGTTAGCTATTCCCGCGCAAGCGAAAAGGCAAAAGGCAAAAGGCAAAAGTCCCCTTTTCCCAAAGGGATCCCTTCGGGAGAAGGGGGTGCCGGAGTCCCGGATGGGACGGAGGTGGGGGATGACACTGAGTTGGGCTATCACCCAAAACTCACAATTCGAACCCGTAAATCAGACAACACCGTATCCATCGAAATCGAAGACAACGGCCCCGGCATACCCGATGACATCAAAGACAAAATCCTGCAGCCGTTTTTTACCACAAAGAAAGGGACGCAGGGTACGGGGCTGGGACTGAGTATTACCAATGATATTGTGAAGGCTCATGGTGGGAGTATGGATATTGATTCACAGCCGGGGCAAACCATTTTCACCATCAAATTTAATAGGTAATTCTATGATGAACGTCTTCCTGCATATTTCATTTGAATCCCGGATTTCCGTATTAAAGCGGAAATTCATGATCAGATTACTAAACTAAAAGACAGCCCATGAAAATCACAAAAGAACTTGAAGCAGAAATCAGTGCCATGATGGATGACTACTGGGGTTCCTATTTCAGAGGCGATCTGGAACATTGGCAAAGTTACCTGGTGGATGATTACCGAAATATTGGCGGGACGGAAGAAGAGATTTGGAACTCAAAACAGGAGATAGTTGAATACACCCACCGCGTTATTGATCAAATGGCGGGGTTGACCGAACTCCGAAATATGCAAAGGCAGATCATCCCTTATAATGGGTATCTAATGGTACATGAGTTCACGGATATCTTTATCAGGATTGAAGAGAAATGGACGTTTTACGGAAAGTTCAGGTTGTCATCTTTAATTCAGAAGATCGCAGATACATGGAAGGTACTGCATCAACATGGTTCCTATCCGGATTCTCACACCGAACAGGGAGAGGCATTTGCGTTCGATACACTTAGAAAGGAAAATACCCAACTCCGTGAAGCGGTTAAACGCCGAACGGTTGAGTTAGAGAATAAAAATCATGAGTTGAAGATTGAAGCTGCCCTGGAGCGGGTGCGCTCGGCGTCTATGGCGATGCAGAGAAGTGCGGAATTGGCTTCTGTTGCCCGTACTGTCTTTGAACAGTTAAAGGTCCTTGGGATCGATGTATACCGGTCATGGATCGATATTTTCCATGTGAAAGAGGGATATGTGCTGACCTGGTCAACTGATTTTGAAGGAAATTTTCAGCCAAACCCTGCTACTTTTCCGTTGGACTTTGATGAAACGATGTCTGACTTCTACAGAGATTATAAATCCTCTTCCAAATTCATCGAATTAGAAGCTCACGGAGATGAGGTCAGAGAATGGTTTGACTATCTGTATTCTGTGAGTTCAGATCCCATCTTCAAGATGACCAGCGTACCCGATGAATTGTACCAAATCTGGGCCAAGCATAAATACGGAACGGTAGCTACAACAAAGCTAAGTCCCATTACAAATAACGAAAAAGATATCCTGAACAGGTTTGCCAAGGTTTTTGAACAAGCCTATACCCGCTTCCTCGACCTGCAAAAAGCCGAAGCACAAACAAGGGAAGCACAAATCGAGGCCGCTTTGGAGCGCGCCAGGGCACAAAGCATGATGATGCAGCATTCAGATGAAATAAACACCATTTCGAATGTATTTCATGAGCAGCTTATCCTCCTGGGTATTCCGTCTGAATTTTCCTACGTATGGCTGCCGGATGAAGCAAATGAAACCCATCAATTCTGGGCCAGCTGGTCTGAAGTGAAAGCAGGGGAAAACACGCTTCAAAGTAAACAAGTCACCTATCCGCTCGACAAATCGGAACCCTATACGGCCGCATGTTTTGCAGCCTGGGCCAACCCTGATGTGATTCTTGAAGAATTTATCCCAAGCCGGGATATTGCAGGGTTTTTTGAGGTTTGGCAGGAGCTGTTATCGGGAGCCGATAAATTAAAAGCAGAATATTTCCCGGATGGGATCTATTACTCTGAAGCGTATATGCGCTATGGTTGTTTTGGGATAAATATCCGGCGCAAACTTTCCGAAGAGGAAAAGAGTATTCTTAAGCGGTTTTCCAAAGAATTCGAACGCGCCTACACCCGATTCCTGGATCTGCAAAAGGCTGAAGAACAGGCTTTACTGATTCGCCAGGAACGGGACCGCCTGGAAGCCGCCCTGAAAGAGCTGCACGCCACCCAGGACCAGCTCGTCCAGCAGGAAAAACTCGCTTCCCTGGGCCAGCTCACCGCCGGCATCGCCCACGAAATCAAAAATCCGCTCAATTTTGTGAACAACTTTTCGGATGTGAGTGTGGAGCTGGTTGAGGAAGCACGGGAAGAGGTGCGACGGGTGACGGTAAACGTGGGACAGGTGACGGAGGACCGGGGACCGGACTCTCCCATCTCGAGAGGGGACGGCGGAGGCGAAGCTGGAGCCAGGGGTGTGTCCAGTGAGGCTGAGGAAGGTGATCGGCCTCAAAATTCTGAAGCAGATCCAAGCTCATTAA
>Ga0081528_100496_pt1 | contig 18781 bp, 20 predicted proteins | sample HotLakmasection4_FD_71011 | JGI IMG/M metagenome (GOLD analysis project Ga0081528, IMG submission 71011) | Hypersaline microbial mat communities from Hot Lake, Washington, USA - Section #4 (SPADES assembly) (version 2) | ecosystem: Environmental > Aquatic > Non-marine Saline and Alkaline >...
CCGCCCGCGGCCGGAGATACAGGGCGAGCGCCGCAAACGTGGTGTTCCCCGCAATCGACCCCCAGCCGAGGCTGTAATAGCTGAACCCGGCGGCCGCCAGCGTGATGGCGGTGACGGCCTGTGCCGCCGCGGACGAAATCTCCAGCCAATAGATCGAGCCGAAATCCATGTCGCGGCGGATCTGGGCGGTCGCCACCGCCGCAAAGGGCATCACAAAGAAGCTGACCGACAGCAGGACCATCAGGCCGGCCAGGCCGGGTTCGCCGAAGAACCCGGCGATCCAGTGACGGCCGAGCAGGACCGTTCCGCCCAGCAGCCAGCCGATGACGAACGTCACGGTGAACGCCGTCCGCAGCCGTGCGACCGTAAGGTCCGGTTCCTGAATGATGAAGTTCGAAACCCCGAAGTCGCGCAGCTTGGTCCCGATGGCAAGCAGCGCGAGCCCCACGGAATAGACGCCGATCTCGACGGGCGTCAGCAGCCGCGCCAGGACCAGAATGCTGCCGAGGGCAATCAGGTGCGCACTGTACTTGCCGGCGAACGACAGCAGCACGGCCCTGCGGACGCGGGACGCCATGAGCTACGGCAGCCTTTCCGCGGCGGCCGGCTGTTCGTTCCGGGGGCGAGAGCGCAGGAGCAGCCTGCCGCCGCGGGCGATGCCCGCGAGCAGCCTCCGGCCAAGGGACGGCCTGGGCGGCGGACTGGAGAACGGCTCCGGCAGCCAGTTCTCTTTCGTCTGGCGGGCGAAGGCCACGAACCGCGCATGCAGGGCGGGATCGCGGCAGAACGTGTTCAGGACGGTCAGGGCCTCGGCCTTGTTGAATGCCTCGTAGTCGGCATAGACGGGATTGGCCCATGCCCGATCGTCGCCGATGTGGAACGTGGCGTGCGCATCGGTCAGGACGACCATTTTCCCGGTGGTGGCGACCAGATTGAACAGCAGGCTGCGCATGACGAACCCGGCACCGATGCAGGCGCGGCTCGGCACGAACCGATCCATCAAGGTGCGGCGGAAAACAAAGCAGTCCAGCCCCGGATGGCTCTTTCCGATTGCAGTGTACATGAACGGTAGATCACCAGGGCTCGTGTAGGTGTCGGGAATGGTCCGCCGATTGATGATGGCCGCATCATAGCCTTTTCGAACGAGAGCGGCGACAAGCAAATAAAAATGCGGCATCGGCGCGATGTCTACATTGGTATAGATCAGCCATTCGGCCGGCGTATCGCTGTCTGCCGCTGCATCACGCCCACGTTCCAGAATGTCCCACAGGACCGGCAGCTTGCGCGCCTTTTGAAACGTTCGCACGTCCATCGCCGAGCGCTGCAGGTCCGGCAGCATGTCGAATCCGTCGGGAACCACCGCCGCGTCCTCGGGGTAGCCCGCGGCGGCCAGACGCACCTGCACGGCGGGATCGCGGCTCTCCGCCCAGGACCTGGCCGTGGTCATCGCCGCAAACGTGACCGGCTGCGCCACGGCGAGGTCGGACTCGGGCTTTGCCGCGACCGGATTGACAATGTGCAGAATCCGGATGCGCCCCGGGCCGGAACCGGCGACCCCGTGCCGCTCGTGCTGTCCGAGGTCGGCCATGGTTGTATAGAGTGTCGAGAAATTGTGCTCCTGCACTCCGGAAGCGCCCGACTGGGTAGATGGCTTCGGCATTTTGCTTGACCCCCATACGTGGACCGTGCATCTTTTTCAGAGAGCGGGGACAGTCGTAATCCGCTTGACCAGGACAGCGTGGGGAACCGTTCCGGCCGGGTGCCGGCCATGCAGTGCGTACGGCCCTGCGCGGTCGCACAGGCTGCAGGCGTCCCGGAATGCCGCGCAGGATAGACGTACGGGATAGCCGACCAGCAAGACACGGTTTTAAGCTGTAGGATAGCACGAACAAGAGCAAAATGCTTGGCCTAGCGGATACTCGGTTCTTTCACGTCGGCGGAAGGATTCGGAGAGCACTTCGGCCGGACAGTGTCGAGCCGTCCCATCGCAGCCGGTGGAACCAGCTGCTGTTTCATCTCGCCCGGACCGAGGCCGAGATGATATTTGACCTTGGCGCGAATGTGGGTCAATTTGCGCGTGACCTTCTGGTGCGAGGTTATGAGCATCCGATTCTTTCGGTTGAGCCGCTGGAGGAGGCGCATCGGCGACTCCTCGAAGCAAGCCGGACCCATGAAAACTGGCGGGTGTTTCGGCGGTGCGCCGTCGGCGATGCGCCGGGTGCGATGACCCTGCATGTCGCCGCCAACAGCCAGAGTTCGTCGTTGCTCCCGATGACGGCCGAGCATGAACGGGGCGCGCCGCACGCCCTGTACGTGGGACAAGAGACGGTAGAGGTCGTCACGACCGATCAGCTGGTGGCGGAGGTCGCCCCGGACGCGCGTCGGATCGCGCTCAAGCTCGACGTCCAGGGTTACGAATGGCACGTCCTGAGGGGCGGAGCCAAAACGCTGCCGCGTGTGATGCTCATCTTCATTGAGATGTCCTTGCAACCCGCGTACCACGGCGAAAGTGATTTTATCGACATGTTCCAGAAGATCTGCGGGCTTGGCTTCGAATGCTATGCCTTGCATCCCGCCTATACCTCTCCTGTCGATCATCGGGTGATGCAGGTCGACGCCCTGTTTGCCCGCCCGTGAGGCTGCGATCGCGGCCGGGGACGCTGTCAATTCCCGTCACCGCTCGCATCGGATGTGGCAGCCGCAACCTTGGAAACGCGAATGGGTCTTGCGAACGTGAAGTTCGTGACTGCGTCTCGAGCCGGCGCCTCAACGTACCGAAAGCAATAGGTCGATATTGTCAGAACGCTTGTCATGTAAACCGCAAAAAGTGTCGCGTCAGACAGAAAGTTTTGCGCACCGACCAGCATGATCAGCGCGGCTACCGGGAAATGCCATAAATATATTGAAAAGGATATGTTGCCGATCCAGGTACCAAAGCGGCTCTCCCCCAACAGGTACGCCAAGCGTGATTTCGTGCATCCTAGAACAAGGAGCGGGGATGCCAAGAACGTCGCGCCGGCTTCAAAAAATCGCGTGCTGTAGGCATCGCGGGGCAGGGTCATGACGAAAAAGATCCCAGCCAGTCCGGCCAAAATCATCAGATTCCCATGCCAGGATTTTTTGGATGTAAAAGTCCTCCATACCTTGAAGGTCAACACACCGGCATAGAACCCTGCAATTGTTCTTAACAGGTTCGAATCCACCCAGCCCCAGAGGTCCGGGCCGCCACTCCATGTCGGGCTCGAATAAAGCAGCAGAGCTGCGGATCCTACGGCAACGACGGCAGCATACAGGGTGCTGCGAAAGCCGCAGAGAAGCATGAGTCCGAAAAAGATGTTGACCCAGAATTCTGTCGATATTGACCACGCCGGACCATTGAAGGAGAATCCATTTTCTGTCCCGATGCTTTGCATGAGCATGAGATTCAAAAAGAAATGAACGGCGTCATTGTTTCCATAAACATAGGAAAAATGCCCGTCTTTGGCAAGAAAACCCATAAATATGGCGACAGTAGCGAACAGAGTCAACAGGTGGAGCGGATACATGCGGGCAATCCGCTTTTTGACGTATCGCCTGAAGTCTTTATATGAATGAATGGTATTCAAGTACACATAACTAAGAATGAACCCGGATATCACAAAGAATACGTCGACCGCAATCTGCCCGTTGCGATAAAAAGCAAAAAACATTGGTTCGAATATTGTCTGTCCCAAATAGAACTGATAGTGCCAAATAACAACGACCAGAGCGGCAAAGCCCCTGAGGCTGTCGATCGATCTGACCCTGCCGAAGCCATCCGAAGCCATGTGCCGTCACCCTGCCATGGAAGCATTTCACCACAATATTGGTAGCTGCTTCCTGTAGACTCTTCCAAAAGATGTTTATCCTCCCGTAAACGCCCAATATTGTCTCTCCAATTTTTAAACAATATATGAAAAAACACCGCGTCCTGTGCCGGTAAAAAATCAGATCCGGGCACGTTGTTTTCGGAGCGTATAAAATGATAGTACGCTTTCTGACAATCATGTCAATTCTCTCATAAATGTCAAGTATCTGTTTGGATGCGCGGCATGGCTCCGCCGTGAGGCCCGGAGCGGCGGCCGGGACGGGTTTGATGGGCCGGGCGCTTGGCGGCGAGCCTGTGCGCCTGCTCCAATACGGGCGGCGCAGTGGCGATGCCGGGTGTCGGGGCGGGCAGGGCGTGCGGGATGTTGATCAACCCGCGCGCTGCGGCCGCGGCGACAGCGACGATGACACCGGGCCGTGCAACCCGTGCTGCCACAGTCGGCGGCATGAACCGGATCAGCGGTTTGCCGAAGGACGGCTTGAGCAGGGGTCCCGGATGACCGTCACCGTTCCACGCCGCAGCCGACAGCCCGAACCGTCCCGTTCGCTTTCCGGTAGTCCTGCAGTCCCGAGTGGCCAAACGGCAGCTTGATCCGTCCCCCTGGACTGCTACCCTTGCCGCGAAGGCCGGCGCCGCAGCCTGAGGTACCCGGCGGGCGACGCAGGCGACAAATGCCGGACCCGATCCGGCTTCCAGGCCGCTGGTGCATCACGGAACCGGCGCATGTCCCTTCTCGACAGGGTTCAGGTCCTGCACCGCACCGAGTGCACCCGGCCGCGGGCGGACGCCGTCATGGTATGGCTGGCCGGCGCGCTGCTGGCGGCAGTGGTGCTGACCGCCGTCGTGCACTGGGGCCTGCGCCATGCCGGAGCCCCGGCCGGGCTTCGCCTGGCCACCCAGATCGCCGGCAGCCTGGTGCTGCTGACGGTCGCGCTGGGGCTGCCGGCGCTGGCGGTGCCGGGGCGCGGCCTGCGGGCCTGGGCCCTGGCGGCCGTGCCCGCGCTGCTGCTGGTGCCCTGGGCGTTCTTTTCGTTTGCGATCGCCGGGCCCGTGCCGCCGACGCTGGCCGCGCTGCCGCCGGTCCTGCCGGCGGCGCTGGCGGGGCTCGCGCGGGCTTTCGCGGCGCGGCGGCCACCCGGCGGGGCGCGCGCGGCGGGCGGGCCCGGCCCCGCGGGGCGCGAGCCGCCAACGTCCGTCACCTTGTCGCGTCGCGCGAGCACCGCGTCGCGGAAGCCTCGCGCGTCCTTGACCCCCACGAGGCTCACGAGCGAGCCGCCCGCCGTCGAGCTCTGCCCCGCGGTCTCGACGCGCAGCCCCTCGATCCCCATCGCCCGCATGATCGGGCCCTGGTAGAGCGCGAGGTCGGTGATCTTGTCGAGCGGGATCGTCTTCTCGATCGTGTTGATCACGCCCTTCTTGACGCGCAGCGAGCGCGTGGTCATCTCGCACTCCATCGCGCCGAGGTACTTGCCCGTCGCCAGCAGCCCGATGACGAGCACGAACGGGATGATCGGGATCAGAACGATCGTGCACGCGCAGATCACGATCGACGAAGTGATCCAGTAGGTCTTGACCTTCGGATCGAACTCCGCCCTCAGCAGCACCGGCGCGTCGGCCTCGTCCATCGGGGCTCCCCTTGTCAGGACACCGCGGCGACGATCTTCTTCGCCGCGTCGGCGAGGTCCGTCGCGGCCTGCATCGTCGGGATGTCGCTCTTGGCTTCTTCGAGAAGCGCGCGACCCTCTTCCACGTTCGTGCCCTCGAGACGCACGACGAGCGGCACCTTGAAGCCGACCTCCTTGGCCGCGGCGATGATCGCGCCCGCGATCACGTCGCAGCGCATGATCCCGCCGAAGATGTTGACCATCACGCCCCTGACCGCGTCGTCCGAGAGGATGATCTTGAACGCCTCGGTGACGGCTTCCTTGGACGCCGAGCCGCCGACGTCCAGGAAGTTCGCGGGCTCCCCGCCGTGGTGCTTGACGATGTCCATCGTCGCCATCGCGAGACCGGCGCCGTTGACCAGGCACCCGATGTTGCCGTCGAGCGCGATGTAGGAAAGATCGTGCTCCTTGGCCCTGAGCTCCGCGGGGTTCTCCTCGGTCGGGTCGAACATGTCCGCGATCGACTTCTGCCGGAACAGCGCGTTGTCGTCGAAGTTGAACTTCGCGTCGATCGCGAGGACCTGGCCGTCGGGGTGCTCGCTCGTGGGCGGCGTGACGACGAGCGGGTTGATCTCCGCGAGCGTGCAGTCGCGCTGCTCGTAGACCTTCGCGAGCGTGAGCATCATCTTCGCCGCCTGCCCGACCTGCCTGCCCGTGAAGCCCAGCCTGAACGCCAGACGGCGCGCCTGGTGCGGCTGCAGCCCCATGAGCGGATGGATCGGCTCCTTGAGGATCGCGTCCGGGTTCTCCTCGGCGACCTGCTCGATCTCGACGCCGCCCTCGCTCGAGGCGATGAGCACGTTGCGACGCGTCGCGCGGTCGGTGGTGATCGCGAGGTAGTACTCCTTCTCGATGTCCACGCCCGCCGCGATCAGGAGCTTGGAGACGTCGAGCCCCTCGGGGCCGGTCTGGGCGCTCACCATCTTGTTGGACAGCATGAACTCGGCGGCCTCGGTCGCCTCCTTCGCCGACTTCACGAGCTTCACGAAGCCGGCCTTGCCGCGGCCGCCCGCGTGCACCTGGGCCTTGACGACCGCGAGGCCTCCCTCGCCGAGCCCCGCTTCCTTCACCGCGCGCTCGTAGGCCGCGGCCGCCTCGGAGGCGGACTCGATCACCTCGCCCGGCGGCACCGGCGCCCCGGCGTCAGCGAGAATCTGACGCCCCTGATACTCGTGAACCTTCATGCGTCGCTCCCTGGCGCGTCGGCGCCGGGCGGAGCATACCGCGATCGGCGCCCGCCGTCGGCCGGCGTTGATCGCGACACGCGCGCAAGAAAGAACGCGACGGCTCGGCGGGCGCCGAGCGGTCGCGCTCGCGATCGGACGCGGCGAAGCGGCCGCGGCTTACTGGTCAGCGACGTTGAGCGTGCGGCCCGCGCGACGCTTGCGGCTCAGAAGCTTGCGACCGTTGCGCGTCCGCATGCGGGCGCGGAAACCGATCGACCGCTTGCGCTTGATGCGGCTGACCCGCTTGGGATAGTGCATCATCGCCTCCAGAAGGCTGGGGACCAGAGCGGCCCGAAGGTGCGTTCCGCCCGCCCGGATCCTCCCGATCCGCCTCGGGCGCGAGCCGGGCAGGATAGCCGAAGGCGCCGCGGCTGTCACGCGCCAGGCCCCCGTCCGCGACGACCGATCGCCCGATTTCCGCGCCGGCGCTGATCTCCCGCGCTCCGGGGGACGATACAGTGCCCGATCTTCCGACGCCGCGGCCCGGCGATCGGCCCATTCGTTCGGGACGCCGATCGTCGAGCCCTTGCGTCGGTCCACGACCGCCGGCGTGCCCTTCCCGGGCCCTCCGGCGGCGGAGGGACCGCCCGCGATGGATCAGGCACACCTTGACCGTGCGCAGGAGCTGCTGGGTCACGAGTTCTCGGACCTTGACCTCCTCCGCGAATCGCTCACCCACGCCTCGAGCGCCGCCGAGCGCGTCAGCTCCAACGAGCGTCTCGAGTTCCTGGGCGACGCCGTCCTCGGTCTGGTCGCCTGCCAGCGACTCTTTGAGCGCTACCCGCAGCTGCTCGAGGGCGACATGACCAAGATCAAGTCCGTCGCCGTCTCGCGACGCACCTGCGCCCGCCTCGCCAAGAAGATCGGGCTTGACGAGTTCCTGAAGCTCGGGTCGGGCATGCCCTCGAACTCCGAGATGCCCGGCTCCCTCTCCGCGGCCGTCTTCGAGTCCGTCATCGGCGCGCTCTACCTCGACGGCGGCCTCCCGGCGGCCGAGGCCTTCATCACCCCCCTGCTCGATCCCGTCATCGAGCGGGCCGCCGTCAGCGGCCACCAGCAGAACTTCAAGTCCGTCCTCCAGCAGTACGCCCAGGAGACCCTCGGCGTCACGCCGGCCTACGCCCTGCTCGATGAGAAGGGCCCCGATCACGCGAAGGCCTTCGAGGTCGGCGTGCAGCTCGGGGCCCAGAGTTACGAGCCGAGCTGGGGCGCCTCAAAGAAGCAGGCCGAGCAGCAGGCCGCGCTCAACGCCCTCCTGGCCCTCGGCGTCGCGACGCAGACCGAGGACGGCGAGATCGTGATCGAGCCCGAACGATCCGCGGGCTAGCGGTCCGCCGTCTCGCTCGCCTCCCCGCCCATGACGAACTCGCCCCGCTCGATGAGCCGCGCCGTCCCGCGCTGGATGTCGGCGTCGAACAGCGCCTCGGCGAGCACGCCCGGCGGCACGAACTGGACCGTTCCCGAGAGGGTGTACGACACCCGCTCGCCAGGGGCGGGCAGCGCGCCCGCGGAAAGCGGCGCGGGCAGATCGAACGTGATCGAGCTCCCGGCGGGCGCCGTCGCCTGCGCGAGCCACAGGCCCGAGTAGACGCGATCGCCCCCGAGCGTCAGCTCGTACCGCGCGGGTCCGAGCGGCAGCGGCTCGTCCCCCGCGTTCTCCGCCCGCACCCGGAAGATCAGGGCGGCGCCGTCGCCGCCGTCGCGGCGAACCGTCACGTCCTCCACCGAAAGCGCCGGCCCGCGGTGGAGCGTGCAGCCGCCAGACCCCGCCATCAGGACGGCGGCGAGCGCGGCGCGGAGCGTCGATCGTGACTCCCGGATCATGGCGTGAAGCCTACTCCGCCCGTCGCGCCGGCGCCCCGCCCGGCTAAGCTGCGGGCATGGCGAGCTTCCGCTCCGACAACAACGCCGGCGTCTGTCCCGAGGCCCTCGAGGCGATGAACGAGGCCGCCGCGGGCTCCGCCGTCGGCTACGGCGACGACGAGTGGACCGCTCGCGCGACGGCGGCCATGACCGATCTCTTCGGCGAGGGCGTCCGCGTCTTCTTCGTCGCCACGGGCACCGCCGCCAACACGCTCGCGATCGCCGCGCTCTCCGAGCCCTGGGAGCGCACGCTCTGCTCCGAGCAGTCCCACCTCAACGACGACGAGTCGACCGCGCCGGAGCGAGTCTCCGGATGCCGCCTGACCACCGTCGAGCCCGCCAGGGCGTGGTCGAGCAAGCTGACCCCCGCGGATCTCGAGCGGGCGGCCGCCGGCATGCGGGGCGACGTCCACCAGGCCCAGCCCGGCGTCCTGAGCCTCTCGAACATCACGGAGCTCGGCGAGGTCTACACCGAGGCGGAGACCGCCGAGCTCGCCGGCGCGGCGCGGACCCTCGGCTACCGCGTCCACGTCGACGGCGCCCGCTTCGCCAACGCCGTCGCGGCGCGAACGGACGCCTCCGGGCGCGACGCGAAAGCGGTCGCCCGAGCCCTCACCATCGAGGCCGGGGTCGACGCCCTCTCCTTTGGCGGAACCAAGAACGGGCTCGCCCTGGGCGAGGCCGTCGTGTTCTTCCCGCAGAACGGCCGGATCGCCCGCCGCGCCGACGAGCGGCTTCCCTACCTGCGCAAGTCCTTTGGCCACCTGCTCTCCAAGCACCGCTTCGTCACGGCCCCGTTCGCGCGAACGCTCGAGGACGGCGCGTGGCTCCGCCACGCGGCGCACGCCAACGCCATGGGCCGCCGGCTCGCGCACGGCGCCCGCGAGCTCGGTTACGAGATCCCCTTCTCGCCCGACGCCAGCGCGGTCTTCCTGCGCCTCTCGCCCGCTCAGCACGCCGCCCTCCAGGCTCGCGGGCACGGCTACTACCCCTTCGGCCCGGCCCGCTGGAGCGTCTACCGCCTCATGGCCGCCTTCGACACGCGCCCGGAGGACGTCGAGGCCCTGCTCGCGGACCTCGCGGACGTCGCGGCCGGCGCGCCCGCCTGAGGCCCGGCTTTGAGCGTTCCTCACGTCGGCGCCCCCCCTCCCCCGAGGCCGGCGCTGTAGTCTCCCGTTCCCATGAGCGTGTCGATCCACATCGAGAACCTCGTCAAGCGTTTCGGCGACGCCGAGGCGGTCGCGGGCCTCTCCCTCGAGATCAAGCCGGGCGAGCTCTTCTTTCTGCTCGGCCCCTCCGGCTGCGGCAAGACGACCCTGCTGCGCATGATCGCCGGGCTCGAGACCCCCACCGCCGGGCGCATCCGATTCGGCGACCGCGACGTCACGAACCTCCCCGCGAACAAGCGGAAGATCGGCATGGTCTTCCAGAGCTACGCCCTCTGGCCCCACATGACGGTCGCCGAGAACGTCGCCTTCGGGCTAAAGGTGCGGAAGATCCCCGGCCCCGAGCGAGAGCAGCGCGTCCGCGAGGCGCTCGCCGCGGTGCAGATGGACGCCTTCGCCGAGCGCCGCCCCGGCCAGCTCTCGGGCGGCCAGCAGCAGCGCGTCGCGCTGGCTCGCGCCCTCGTGGTCAAGCCGGACGTCCTGCTGCTCGACCAGCAGCTTTCAAATCTGGACGCCGCACTCCGAATTGAGATGCGTCGCGAGATCCGTCGTCTCTGCCGCGCCACCGGCATCACGAGCGTCTACGTGACGCACGATCAGGAGGAGGCCCTCAGCATGGCTGACCGCATGGCGGTCCTCCGCCTCGGCAAGCTCATGCAGATCGGCGCCCCCCGCGAGCTCTACGCGAACCCCGCCTCGCGATTCGTCGCCGGCTTCCTCGGCGAGAGCAACTTCATCCCGGGCGTGGTCCGCAGCGTCGAGAACGGGCGCCTCGTGGTCGAGACGAAGGCCGGCTCTCTGGTGTCAACCCGTCCAAGTACCGAACAAATCTCGGCCAAGGCTGAGGTCGTCTGCTCCGTCCGCCCCGAGGCGTGGGAAGTCAACGGCGCCGCGACCGGTGAGAACGCCCTCTCGGCCACGATCGTTGACTCGCTCTACTTCGGATCCTCCGCCCAGCGTCACCTCGAGCTCGACGGCGGAATCCCCGTCAAGGTGTTCGAGGCGAACCCTGAGGCCCACCCGCACGGCGATCGCGTGCGGGTGTCCGTCGATCCGTCCCAGGTGGTCGTTCTGACAACGTGAGCTACGCGGCTCGCGCGGCGCGGGTCGCCTCGGGCGCGGTGACGGTGAAGACGGCGCCCGAGCCCCGCTCGCTCGCGACCGTGATCGACCCCCCCGCCGCCTCGACGAGCTGCCGACAGATCGCGAGCCCAAGGCCCGCCCCCGGCGGATCGCCCGGCGACCGGAGCGAGACGAAGGGCTGAAAGATCCGCTCGATCTGGCCCGGAGCGATGCCCTCGCCCGTATCCGACACGCGAATCTCCACGGCGCCGGGCTCGCCGGTGTTCCACGTGGAACGCTCCGCGGAAATCGTGAGCGTCCCGCCCCGCGGCATCGCCTGCCGGGCGTTGAGGATCAGGTTGAGCAGAACCTGGTCCAGCGCCGTCGCGTCGATGCGGACGAGCAGGGGGGTCGGCACGCGCCGTTCGACCCGGATGCCGTCCTTGAGCAGCTCCCGCGGAAGGCACGCGAGCGCTCGATCGACGCAGGCGCTCACCTCCGCCTCGCCCCCCTGCCGCGGCGTCGCCGTCGCAAAGCCCAGGAGCGAGCCCGCCATCCGCTGGCACGCCTGCACGCTCGCGACCGTCGACTCGTGAGCCTTGCGAGTGATGCGGGCGTCCGCGGGCGCGTCGAGCGCCATCTGCGCGTAGTTGAGCGCCGGGGTGAGCAGGTTGTTCATCGCGGGGCCCATCAGGCCCGCGGGGGAGCCGATGGTCGCCAGGCGCGTCACCGCCGCGTCCTCGGAGTCAAGCCGGTCGATCCCCTGCTGCAGCTCGTCGATCTGACGGAGCAGGTCCCGGGCGTGCGGATGGTCAGTGATCTCATGGGGCATGCCGCACCGCCCCACTCATCGGCTCTTTTGAAACAGCGTTTCACTCGCGTTCGTCGATCGAAAGCCAGTGCATCCCAGGGGGGCCGCCCTGATGAGCGGCAAGCCACGCGGCGACCGGAGCGGGACGCACGTTGAGCCCCGGCAGCTCATCAAGCGCCCCGAACTCGAAGGACAGGTCAGCTTCGAGGCTCGACGGCGGCGTCCCGGCCGAGAGCGGCGCCAGAGGTTCCACGTGGAACACGATCGTCCACTCGTGCTTCGGCTTGCCGCGCTGGGTGAACCGGGCTTCCCACGCGAGCAGTGGGGGCCCGACACGCACCTCCAGACCCAGCTCCTCGCGCAGCTCCCGCGCGGTCGCCTCCGCCGCGGACTCGCCCGGCTCCACGTGCCCGCCCGGCAGATACGCGTGCCCATGGCGCCGGTCGCGGCAGAGCAGCGCCCGTCCTTCAACCGTAAGCAGGGCCCGGGCAAGAAGTTCGATCGCAGTGGGGGGGTCGCGCTGAGGCATCGGGTGAAATCCAACAAGGGAGAGTGTACACTGACGTCGTTCGATCACGATGGCTACATTGCCTGTCGTGATCCTGGCATGGAGGCCGAGCAATGGCGCGATCCGCCCCCTCACGTCGTCTTGGGCGTGGTCTTTCCAGTCTCATGACCGAACCGGTGCGCCTCGAGCCGGACGCGGCAGGCGTCCCGAACGAGCCCCCGGCGCGCGACGAGACGCCAGAGCCGTCGGCAGGTCTCCGCGCCATCCCCGTGGGCTCGATTGTACCGAACAAATACCAGCCACGCCGATCCTTCTCCGAGGCGTCTCTCGAGGGGCTCGCCTCGTCGATCCGCACCTCGGGCGTCATCCAGCCGATCGTCGTTCGGCGTCTTGCGGGCGTTGACGACGCGCCGCAGGGCGCCCGGTGGGAGCTCGTCGCGGGCGAGCGGCGCTGGCGGGCCGCTCGCCTGGCGGGTCTCGCGGAGATCCCCGCGATCGTGACGCAGGCCACGGATCGGGAGAGCGCCGAGCTCGCGCTGGTCGAGAACCTTCAGCGCGAGGACCTGAACCCCGTCGAGCGCGCCGAGGCGCTCAAGCGCCTCCGCGACGAGTTCGGGCTGACGCAGGCGCAGGTCGCCGAGCGCGTCGGCCTCGAGCGAGCCACGGTCACGAACCTCATCCGACTCACCGAGCTCGAACCCGAGATCCTCGAGTTGCTCGCGAGCGGGCGGCTCGGGAGCGGTCACGGCAAGGCGCTCCTCGCGCTCGAGCCCGGCGAGTCGCGCCGACGCGTCGCGCGCCAGGCCGCGGAGGAGGGGTGGTCGGTGCGCCGCCTTGAGCGCGCCTCGCAGGAGCCGACGGGAGCGAGCCCCCAAGCCGAGGCGCGGCACGCGCCGAGCGACCATCTCCGGGCGCTCGAGCGGCAGCTCGGCGACCACCTCGGCGCCAAGCTGAGAATCCGACCAAGGAGCAATGGAAAGTCAGGGATTATCATGATTGAATATTTTGATCTTGATCACTTCGACGGATTGATGGAAAAGCTTGGGTATCGATAGACAGGCGATGATTGGGAGGTGATCGGTTCGGTTGCGCGAACCTGTGTCACGAGCGCCTTCTTCGTAATGTTTGTGTGCTTGCCGGGCCTGCGTTCGGTGCTTAGAGTCACCCTTTCGTGAATGATCTCAGATACGCCGGCGCGCGCCAGCTCGCCCGGGGAAAGGCGGCTACCTCATGGCCAAATCACTTGATCAACTTTCGACCGATCAGCTCGAGGCGGAACTCCGCCGGCGCGAGCGCGCCGCGCAGCGGCTCGTCGCCAAGCGGGAGAAGTTGCTCTCGCAGGTGGCGGACCTCGACGCCGAGCTGGCCGCCTACGGGTACGAGGCCGCCGGGGGCGCGTCGGCCGGCGGCAACGGTCGCCGCGGCTCGGGACGCAAGCGCCCGAAGAACGACATGAACCTTGTCGAGGCGCTCGAGAAGGCCCTCAAGGGCAAGACGATGGGCGTGAGCGAGGCCGCCGAGGCGGCTCAGAAGCTCGGCTACCGAAGCTCGTCCGCGAACTTCCGGAACATCGTCAACCAGACCCTGCTCAAGCACTCGGACGTGTTCAAGAAGGTCGGGCGCGGGCAGTACACCGCCAAGTAAGCTCGCGCCTCACGAGCGGGGGCCGACGACCGTCGCGTCCTCCGGCGGTCGACGCCGGCGAACGCGCATCCGCATGAACATCGCCGCCCCCGCCGCGCCGACCGCGGCGCACACGATGAACGTCCACCCGCCAAGCCCCGACTCATAGAGCGCGGCGCCGAGGATCGGCGCGAGCGAGCCGCGGATGCCCGTCAGCACGATGTGGACGCCCATGTAGCTGTTCGCGCGATCGCGCGGCGCGAAATCGTGGTGCCCGAGGCTCCACGCGAGCGTCCCGCCGCCCATCCCCGCGCCCACGATCGCGCTCGCGACCAGGAGCGTCGGAACGTTCTGGGTCAGCACGCCCACGCCCACGAGGCCGTTGCCGATCACGAACGACCACGAGTGGATCGCCCGAAAGTCGACGATGTGCCGGCTCGCGAGCAGGCGCGACCAGAGCGGGATCGCCGCCACCATCATCGTCTTGGGCACGATCGACGTGATCGCGAGCGTCACGGTGTAGGGCAGGTCGAAGCGCTGCGTCACCGCGAGCACCATGGGCACCTGCGCCGCCAGGTTCGCGGCGCCCATCACCATCTGCGCGCTCTGGTACCGCCGGTACTCCGCGTCCTCGCGCAGCACCCGCGCCATCGCCCGAAGCCCGGGTCGCGAAAGCCCCGTCCGCCGCTCATCCGCGAGCGCCGCCGCGCGCCCGCGCCAGCGCACGCGCGAGAAGCTCCAGAGCCCGACGCACGCCACGAGCGCCGCGCCGAGGTAGAAGACGCGGTAGGCCTCGATCTCCCGGCCCGCTCGCTCCGCGGCGTCGAGCGTCCACCCGAGCGAGAGCGTCACGGCCACGAGCACGACCGTCATCGCGATCGTGAACACGCCGCTCGCCCGGGCGCGGGCGTGGCGGGGGTAGTTGTGTCGCCAGAGATCCGTCCGACCCGCGAGCAGCCCGACGTAGAAGCAGCGCGCCGCGATCACCAGCGCGACGAGCATCGCCAGGCCCGCGCCGCTCGCCGGCGCCGCCGCCGCGAGGGCGACGCACGCGATGAGCCCGATCTGCATTGAAAGGACGAAGCGAACCCGGTCGCGGCCGTGCATCACCGCGGTCCACAGCACGCTCGACAGCGCCGCGGCGTGCGGCGCGGCCTCGAGCAGCGAGACCACGAGGGCCCCGGCTTCGAACGCCTTGCTCGCCACGACGCCCACGACGCCCGTGTCGACGCACGCGAGGGCCGCCGGAAGGAACGCCGCCGCCGCCAGCTCGCGCCGGTAGTTTGGACGGCTCATCGGGGGCAGCGCATCGCCGCGGAGCGCTCGCCCGGGTTGTCCGATCAGGATGGACGGGCGCACGCGGCCTCCTCGCGGCTCCCGCACGTCGCGAGGGCTCGGGCCAGGAGTCTAGACGGCGCCCGACGCCCGTCGCGTCAGTAGGGCATGCGCGGCCTCGTGAGCAGGCTCGGGCGGTCCACCAGCATGAAGCGGGCCGCGTCTTCCCAGATCGCGCTCAGGTTCGTGTCGAACGTGATCGTCGTGCGGTTGGCCACCTCCGCGTCGGTGTTCGAGAGCGTGGCCATCTCGGGCGTCGGGTTGCTGCGGTAGGTCGTCGAGCAGCCGCTCGCCGCGAACGCCGAGGCCAGGGCCGCGGTCGTGAGGCCGACGCGGAGCAGGGCGCGACGGCTGACGGAAGGAAGGATGGCCGGCATTGAGGTCTCTCCTGCGGTGACCCGCTCGGGCGCGGGCGGCGCCGCGGGCGATCGCCGCGGGCGGGGTGACGGGAGGCGGTCGAGGCAGCGCCACGATCTTGTCGACCGCGCGGCCGGTCGTCAACCGCCGACGCCGCCGACGAAAATCTACGACCACCGTTCGCCTTCAGTTCCCGCCGGGTGTATGTTCCTCCCAAAGAAGGCTCCGCTCACGAGAGCGACTCGGGTCGAGCGTCATGTTCGAACCTTTGTACGCAACACGGGAGCCCGCATTCCCCGCGCGACGGTCAAGCCTCCAACGAGTGGAAGGCCCGGTCGCGGGGGCGAGGCGCCCACCTGGTCAGGAGGGTTCGAACACCCCCCTCACCGCCCGAGTCGCGGTTGGATCGTGCGAGCCTTCTTTTTTCGCGCGCCGCTAGGATCGTGCCATGCACGCACCCGACGACGATCACGCCGCGGCGCCCGATCCGCGCGACCTCGCCCGCCGCCTGATCGCCGCGCCCGCCGAGGGCGCCCGCATCGAGCGCGTCGCCCAGCCCGCGATCCCCGACGCCGCCGCCATCGCCGACCTCGTCGAGGCGCTCCGTCGGCTCGTCTTCCCCGGCTTCTTCGAGGCCCCGCCCGAGCGCGAGACCGAACTGCTCGCCCGGCTCGAGGGCGGCATCGAGCGCGCCGAGCGTCTCGCCATGAGCGTCCTCGCCGCGTCCTACCGATGCTCCGGCGCTCCCGATTGCGAGGCGCGGGCGCGAGAGGCGACGCGCGTGCTCATGCTCGCCCTCCCCGGGCTCCGCGCGGCGCTCGCGCTCGACGTCCAGGCCGCCTACGACGGCGACCCCGCCGCCCGGAGCGTCGAGGAGATCGTCGCCAGCTACCCGGGCGTCGACGCCGTCTTCGCCTACCGCGTCGCCCGCGTCCTCGACGAGCACGGCGTCCCGCTCGCCCCCCGCATGATCTGCGAGCAGGCCCACGCGCGGACGGGCGTCGACATCCACCCCGGCGCCCGCATCGGGCGCAGCTTCTTCATCGACCACGGCGCCGGCGTCGTCGTCGGGGAAACCACCATCATCGGGAACGGCGTGAAGCTCTACCAGGGCGTCACCCTCGGCGCCCGCAGCTTCCCCGTCGACGAGCGCGGCGAGCTCATCCGCGGGCAGAAGCGCCACCCCACGCTCGGCGACCGCGTCACCGTCTACGCCGGCGCCGTCGTCCTCGGGGGCGACACCGTCATCGGCGACGACAGCGTCATCTCGGGCGGCGTCTGCGTCACCGAGAGCGTGCCCCCGGGACGCCTCGTGCGTCAGAAGCAACCCGAGCTCATCGTGCGGGAGATGCGCGCCCCCGCGCCCCTCGGGGGTTCCCGGACCTGAAGCTGGCGGGGAGTGCGCCGGTCGCGACGCCCGAGAAGGCCCGGTCGAGCGCCGGACGCCCCTCCGCGCGTCGATCGCAACCGCCTTCATTCCGATGACTTGGGCGATTGCCGGTGTGGGTCGGCGTCGGGCCGGGCGCGTCGCCCGGGGATGCCGGGACGCTGGAGTGAGCCATGGTCGCTGGACCCTCAGTCCGCCCGCGGGCGCGCGGATTCACCCTCATCGAGGCGGTGCTCGCCAGCGCCGTTCTCTCGGTGACCGTGCTCGCCATCGGCGCCGCCATCGGCGCCGCGCAGATGTCGAGCCAGGAGGGCCAGAAGGCGGTCCTCGGCTCGATGGTGTGCGCCGACTACCTGAGCGAGCTCATGACGCTGCCCTACGCGGACATCGAGTCCCGCAGCGGCGAGATCATCGACGTGGGCGAGCTGACCACCCTCGACGGCGCCGCCTATCCCGAGGCCTACTGGGCCCTGGGCCGCTCGCTGAGCGTGACCGAGGAGACGATGGACGTCGCGGAACTGGGCGTTCGCATCCGCGGCCTGCGCATCGAGGTGATGGCCTTCGACGACCAGCGCGTCGTCGCCCGGGCCGAGACCTTCCTGCCGGAGCCCGCCGAATGAGCCGCGATCGCTCCACGAGGGTCGCCCGACGCGGGCTGACGCTGATCGAGCTCACGCTGGCGCTGACGATCACGGTCGTCATCGGGGCCGGTCTGGCCTCGGTGCTGGCGATGGTCTCGCAGGTCAGCGCGCAGGAGCGCGACGCGCGCACGGCGTCGCTCCGCGCTCACGCGGCGCAGATCCGCCTTCAGGCCTACACCGAGTCCGCGCTGTGCGCCCTTCAAACCGCGCCGGGCGGCGACCTCGCCCTCTGGCTCGAGGACGCCGACGGCTCGGGCACGGTCAACCTCACGGAGCTGCGCGTCGTCTGGACGCGCGACGACGGGACCATCGTCTGCGAGCGCGTCTCGCTCCCGGACGCGTGGACCGACGAGCAGCGCCTGCTCTACGACGTCAGCGTTCCCGCCGCCTCGGATTTCTTCGCGGTCATGAGGGCGCAGCGCAAGGCCCGCATGACCACCGAGGTCGTGATCGTCGACGGCGTCACCGGCGCGTCGCTCGAGCACGACGCGATCGCCGCGCAGGACGCCCAGCGGCTGCGCTTCCGATTCACCCAGTCCTTTGACAGCGGCCAGGCGGTCGAGACGCTCGTCGCCCTCGCCCTGGCCGGCCACGAGACCCCGGAGTTCTAGCCATGACCGCCACGCGAACGACGTTCGGTCCCGCGACCCGCGACCGGGGGATCGCGCTGCTCCTGGTCATGGTCACGCTCGCGACCGCGACCGTCCTGACCACCTCGTTCCTGATCAGCCGCGAGAACTCGCCCGACATCGGCGTCATGGCCGAGCGTCGCGTGACGAGCGAGTGGTCCGCGCGCAGCGCGTCGGACCTGATCGAGGCCGTGATGGAGACCGACGCCGACTGGCGATCGGCCGCCAACGCGGGCCTGATGATCGAGAACCTGAACTACATGGGCGCCGAGATCGACGTCGCCGCCACCGCCCTCGAGGGCGGCCCGGTCGATGAGGACGACCGCCAGGTCGTCATGACGATCCTCGCGACCGTCGACGGCGTCGAGACCGTCGCCCAGCGCGTGCTCGAGGTGCGCCCGGACGCCGGCTACGAGGAAGCGCTGGACCCCGAGCTCGGCGAGTTCGGCGTCTTCGCCACGCACCGCGTCGACATGGACTCCGACGCGCGACTGGCCGTCTGGCGCCTGAGCCCGAGCGTGCGCGCCGGCGACCGCGGCAAGATCGGGCTGGGCTTCGACGGCTCCTCCGATTTCGACGCCCCCGCGGGCGCGCTGGACAACGCCGGGCAGGTCTTCTTCTCGCCCGACGTCCCCCGCTCGCTCCAGGCCCGGATCTCCGCC
>Ga0081528_100500_pt1 | contig 18422 bp, 14 predicted proteins | sample HotLakmasection4_FD_71011 | JGI IMG/M metagenome (GOLD analysis project Ga0081528, IMG submission 71011) | Hypersaline microbial mat communities from Hot Lake, Washington, USA - Section #4 (SPADES assembly) (version 2) | ecosystem: Environmental > Aquatic > Non-marine Saline and Alkaline >...
CGGCACCCGGGCACCCGCGCGAGGATCAGCGTGCCCCTCGTCTAGCGCTGCGACGTCTACGAAGTGGGTGCCCGGGTAGCGACAGGCATGGCCAAGCGACTCAGTCAGCCACCCGGGTTCCGCAGTTGATGGGCACATGAGGCGGGTCTGAGCGGTGTTTGTGCTGCTCAGGGCGTTGCGGGTGTGCTGGAAGCCTCGGAATGCGTGGGCACACGACTGGCCGTGTCGTCCTTGACCCTGCCATGGTCAGTGCGGTCGGGTGGTGGGCATGTACCTGCGGACCACCCAGCGCCGGAACAAGGACGGGTCCACGGTGCGGTATGTGCAGCTGGCGCACAACCGCCGCGTGGACGGGGTGACCCAGGCGGAGGTTCTGGTTCCCCTGGGCCGAGAGGACGCGCTGGATCGCGACGGGCTGGTGCGGCTGGTGGCCTCGATCAACCGCTACCTCGGGCTGCCCGACACGGACGCCCCGGCGGAGGTGGCCGTGCTGGTCGGCGACGGGTTGACGGTGGCCGGGTCGAGGCCGATGGGCACCGCGCACCTGCTCGACGGGCTCTGGCGCCAGCTCGGCGTCGACAGCGCGCTGCGGCGGGTGCTCGGGGCTCGCCGGTTCACCACCGATGTGGAGCGGGTGCTGTTCGCGCTGGTCGCGAACCGGGCGATCGACCCGGCCTCCAAGCTCGCCGCCGCGGAGTGGGCGTCGTACGACGTGGTGATCCCCGGCCTGGCGGGGATGGATGAGGACCAGGCGTATCGGGCGATGGACCTGCTGGTGGAGGCCGACGCGCAGGCCAAGGTGCAAGAGGCGGTGTTCTTCGCCGTGGCCGATCTGCTCAACCTTGAGGTGGATCTGCTTCTTTTCGACACGTCGAGCACCTTCTTCCAGCGCGACACCGAAGACATCGGCGACGACGCGTTTCGTCGGTATGGGCACTCCAAGGATCACCGGCCCGATCTGCCGCAGATCGTCATCGGGCTGGCGGTGACCAAGGAGGGCATCCCGGTGCGCTGCTGGTGCTGGCCGGGCAACACCAACGACCAGGCCGTCCTCCCCGAAGTCCGCGACGGGATGCGGGACTGGCGCCTCGGACGGGTGGTCACGATCGTCGACCGGGGCATGTCCTCGGAGGCGAACCTGGACTACCTGACCCGTGCCGGTGGGCACTACATCGCCGGGGAACGCATGCGCTCCGGCGCACCCTTGGTGGAGCAGGCCCTGTCGAGGCAGGGCCGCTACGCGACCGTGCGGGACAACCTGCGCGTGAAAGAGGTTCGCCTCGACGGCGCCCCGGGCCGGCGGTGGATCATCTGCCACAACCCCGACGAGGCCGAACGGGAGAAGGCCACCCGCGACGCCGCCCTCCAACGGCTCGCCGCCGAGCTCGACCGGATCACGGCCATGCGCGAGCGAGCCACCAGGACAGCGAAGGGGAAGAGGCGGACCGCCGAGAAGGCGGCGCACGTGAAGGCCGAGTGCGCACTGCGTGACCACCCCGCCCTCGGCCGCTGGCTGCGCCAGCAACCGTCGGGCCGTCTGGTCATCGACCGCACAAAGGTCGCCGCCGAACAACGCCTCGACGGGAAGTACCTGCTGTCCACCTCCGACCCGGACCTGTCCGCCGAGGACATCGCCCTGGGCTACAAGAACCTCCTCGAAGCCGAACGCGGGTTCCGCGACATGAAGTCCACCCTGGCGTTGCGCCCGGTGTTCCACCGCCTCGAACCCCGCATCCGCGCCCACGTGCTGCTCTGCTGGCTCGCCCTGCTGCTGACCCGGGTCGCCGAACGACGCACCGGGCGGACCTGGCACCGCATCGCCACCGAACTCAACCGCGTGCACGCCGTCACTCTCACCGGGAGCGCCGGCAGCGTCGTCCACACCACGCCGCTCACCACCACCCAAGCGGGCATTGTTGCCGCCTGCCAGGTGCCTGCACCGGCGGTGGTGACCGCCCTCGACCCCACCTGACCAGCACAAACACCGCTCACGGCCGCTTCCGGCGGCGTGGACACACGACCCCATCCCGCCTTCACGCGCGTTCTCGCAGGTCAACCCACGAATCCAGGACCTCCGCGTGCCCACCAACTGCGGAACCCGGGGGACACCACAGCCCATTACCTGGACAGAATCCGGTCCCGATCGGCGGCCCGCGCCAACTAGGCGCTAACACACCCGACGAACGACGTTGAAACCGACCAATGCCGACGCCAACTCCAGGCTCGAGCACACCGGGACTTGACACCGAACTCCCAAGAGGGAGCCAATCCGGTATACGAGCCCGGCCCAGGAGTGTCTCCTTCGCAGAACATGAGTGTTCTATGCTGCTGTGGTGGGGAGCGGCTGGGAGGTGTTCCTCGACCACGAGGTGGAGGACTGGATCCTCAGCCTGCCCGACTAGACCTACGACCGAGTGGAGGCCGCCGTGGACATGCGGCTCTTCACAATCGAGGGTGTAGTTGGGGTCTGAAGCCGCCGGTCTCCAGCAGGGATCTGGCGATGTAGTGGACGAGGTTGCGGAACCCGAGGGCAGAGCCTCGTAGGTGCTCGAGCCGGCCGTTGATCGCTTCGGTGGGGCCGTTGGAGGTGCCGGGGCGGTCGAAGTAGGCCAGGACGTCGACGGCTCGCTTCTTCAGGGTGCGCCCGAGGGTGATGATCTCTGTCAGGGCGGTGGGGACGTCGGCGCTGAGGGACTCGATCAGGCGGGCCATCGTCTCCCGGGCCTTCGTCCGGTCGGGGTCGCGGTAGGCGGTGATCATCTGCTGGTAGACGCCCCAGGTCGCCTCGACTTCGACGTGCGCGTCGTCGGTGAACAGTCGCTCCAGCCGGTTCTTCTGCTTGTCGGTGAGCAGGCCGGCGCCGGTGTGCAGGGTGCGCCGCGCGGCATACAGCGGGTCGCCCTTGTGACCGCGATGCCCGCAGGTGTCGAGCTGGACGCGGCGGCGACACCGGTCGAGGGCGTCGCCACCCAAGCGCACCACATGGAAGGGATCCATCACCGCGGTCGCTGTCGGGAGTTCCTCGGTGGTGGCGGTCTTGAAGCCGGTGAACCCATCCATGGCGACCACCTGAAGGCCCTGGCGCCACGACTGCGGCCGCTCGACCAGCCAGGTCTTGAACGCCTGCTTGGAGCGCCCTTCGACCATGTCCAGCAGCCGCGCCGGGCCGCTGCCGTCGCGGATCGGGGTGAGGTCGATGATCACGGTGACGAACTTGTCGCCGCGGCGGGTATGACGCCACACGTGCTCATCGACCCCGATGACCCGCACACCGTCGAACCGGTGCGCATCGTCGATGAGGACCCGTCTGCCTTCGGCCAGGACGGCGTCGTTGGCGGTGTTCCATGCGACCCCGAGACCGTCGGCGACCCGCGCGACGGTCAGGTGCTGGCACACGATGGCGGCCAGCGCCCACCGCAGCCCGCGGCGTGACAGCTTCGCGCGCGGCTCGGCGGCCTTGCTCATGTCCTGGCGCCACACATGCCCGCAGCCGGTGCACCGGTAGCGGCGCACCGTGACCAGCAGCGTCGTGGGCCGCCACCCCAACGGCTCGTGCGCCAGCCGGCGGGTCACGGTGTCCCGAGGGGCACCCTGGCAGCCACAGCGCCGGCACCACCGGTCCGGCTCGACGACCCGGCACGCCAGCACGGCACGCTCCGGCTCCAGGCGCTGCCCGACAACCTCCAGGCCCAGCTCATCGAGGCGAGCGAACGTGGTCAGGTCAGGGCGGGCGAAGGTAGCGTCAACCACGTCGGGGCCTTCCAGATGGGCAGTGTGAGAACTTCCATCCTCGGAGGGCCTCGACCCCTACCCGGCCACCGACGCGCCGACCGGCTCTACACCCTCAACTGCGAAGAGCCGCTTTGGGTCGCGCCGAGTAGTGCCCGTCCTGGTGACATCGTCGTGTACTACTTCGGTGAAGCCACGTCGGCATGTACATCGGCGGCGGCCAGGTCGTGCACGCGTCGCGGCCGGGTGTTGCCGGTGGAAACCGCACCGATGTGCCCGATGCCGTCGTCCTGATTGTGCGGCCGGGCTAATGCTCGCGCACTGTGGCTTTCGTATCATCGGTTGCACTGATTGCGCGATAGACGGCGATGTATGCGGTGGCCGCTGTCAGGGCCGTAGCTGCCGTAGCGGGCACCAAGGGCAGGAATCCAGAGAAGATGAAGGGATAGACGACTGCTCCTACTGCATGCGTCATGACGGATATCCCTAGCAGCGGTACTCCGAATCGCCTGGCGCGCTCGGGCGCACAGGTCCAGGCGACGACCAAGAAAGGGTACGCGAGCGTCAGTGCCTCGATAGTCAGGCGCGACCCAAAGAAGGTGTCACCGCCGTAGGGATTGTTCAGCGCTAACTGCGTCAGTAAGGCGACGAGACCACCAAGTAGAGCCGCCTTGCTTGCTGATGGTGCTGCTTTCCAGCCCCTAGTTGCGCCTGAGGCGCATACGAGGAGTGCTGGATAAAGGATGAGCACTCCCCTAAAGGGATGAAAGAGAGTAACCGTGATGGCAGTGAGGATGCTCATCGTTCCGATGGCACCTAGTCCTGCATATTCATACAGCCCGTTGTCTGGGGACCAGACGCCGATCACCAGCCCGTTGAAGATGATCAGCGCACTGATCCCAGCCACCGCGGGAACGCCGAACCCTACGAGGCGTCGCCAGCCGCCCTCCCACCATGCCCAGGTGACTCCGATCACGAGGATGGCTGGCGCCAATTGTGGACGTGAGAAGGCGAGAAAGCCGATCACCAGGCCAGCCCAAGCAGACCGACCCGAAGCCATGAGTCGCAGACCTCCGACGATCAGCAGTTGGTCGATTCCGTGCGGCCATTGAGCGTCAGCCGAAACAGCCCAAGTCGCCGTCCCGAAGCCGAAGAACAGCGTCCCGGCCAGAGCCACTCTCCTTGAGATCTGTAGTGCCAGTAGCAGGCTGAACATGAGAGCTGTCGCGGCTGCGGAAACCAAGGAGGCAGACACGACGCCAGGACCCCATCGAAAGTCCCATCCGACGCTGTCGGCGATGAGGTAGGCAGGCACTGAGTACAGGACAACACCTGGGAATCGGTTCGTGAATGTGCCGGCGTCGGTTTCGATGACCCAGGGGTTCTCGACATTTCCAAGGGTTGACAACTCGAAGCTCCCTGTCCGGGCGACGACCCCGGCTGCATCGGACGCAGCAGCTGTATCGATGCTCTGGACGGTGTAGCTTCCGGTCCCTAGGAACACGACCACAGCGGCGAAGAAGAGCAGCGCTTCGAGTTGGCGGTCGGAACGTAGACGTGTTTGAACGTTGCCGAGCATCAGGCCCCGCCGCTATTGGGCGCCGTCTTGGCGCCGCGCGGCAACGAGAGTCAGCACCCGAGACCTGAACAAGTTCTGCGCTGCCCGCCTTCGAGCAGGTTGCTGAGATCTAACTTCGGCAGGCGAGCCGCGTTGCAGGAAGCGATGCGCAAGGGCGCAATCCATGGGCTATCAGCCAGATTTCGAAGGGCAGGTCATGGATCGCGTTGCGCTCGCATAGTTCGCTGGGTCGACCTGTGGCAATGACGTTCACCCCATTCTCTCGTTGTAAGAGCCGCCAGTCCGCCAGGCGGCTGCGAAAGTACTGTTGCCTACGCACCTCGGCCGGGCTGAGGCTAAAGGATGTCCTGCGCACTCGCCGAACCGGGGCCACCAGCCGACCCCGCCGACCCGGATTCGAAGTCTACGACGCACTATCCAGCAGCGTCGTGAATAGGTCAGCGCGATCGACCCGGCCAGGCCCGCTCAACTGACCCAACTCAGGCTTATGGCAGTGACGCATCCACGCTCTCGAAAGCCGGAATCAGACCTTGTCCTACTGCTGTCACGACTCCGATGATGACAAGCGCAATGAGTGCTGCGATGAGAGCGTATTCAATTGCCGTTACGCCATCCTGTCGGCTTAGTCGCGTTCTCAGTCTAGTCAGCACCGGTTCTCCAATTCCGCATTTGTGTGGCAGCCACAGACTGCCACGATAGGCCGGGATTCGGGATCAGCCGTTCGCCCGATCCCTGCCCACGCTCAAGCAGGACGAAGGGGTCTTCACGAACGGTAAGACGCCAGCCACGGGTCTCCTCCAGATGGTATCTGATGGGCGCATCCTCGTGGACGACGGCTACTTCCGGATCGAACTCCCACAGGAAGGATGGCCAGTCCTGGCCCGTCATCGAATGGACATCAAGGTAGTCGTTGATGTAGTCGGTCCCGTACCGCTCGGCCCTACCGTCAATCCCCAGCACCGGCTTCTCGGGCCCGAAGGCTAGTAGCACACCGGCGGTGTTGTAGTTGTTGAGAATGCTAACAGTTGAATACCTCTCACGCAGGCTTTGTGCAATAGTCATTGGCTTAGCCTCTGCGAGCGGGTCGAGCCTAATGACTGCGAAGACAAGCGCAGAGAAAGCGACGGCGACTGCCACTACCCCGGCGGCGAGGAGCCGACGGTTCTCGTCAGCTGGTTGTGCACGCATGGATGACTCGACTGAGCCTGCAAGAGTTGCCGCCAGCGGAACGAGCATGAGAGTCGAGACGATGATGTTCCGTAGGGCGGGCAGACTGAACAGCACCCAAAAGACGCCATAGAAAGCTATGGAGCGCTTTGTCAGAAGCCCCGACCTTACTCCAGCGACCAGGACTGTCGCAATCACAATTGCAAGTGGAATGAATGCAACACTCCAAGGCGTCGTCAGTTGCCACTCTTGCAGATGGTCGACCGCTCCCCTTAGGCGCAAGGAGAAGGTCAACCCATCGAGACCCAGTGGGGTCAGGCAGCCGGCGGCAAGCAGGACTGCCACATAGCCCATCCCGCGCAATAGCGGCTTCAGGCGTTCCGCGGGCCGGTCGAGCCAATGAGAAACGGTGGCCACCCCCAAAGCGAGGGGAGCCACGATCCACATCCCATGGACGTTGGCCCATACCACGACCATAGGAACTAGCCACCATGAGGCCGTTGGTCCAGTCCGGAGAGTGCGCTCGGCGATATGCGCAACGAACACCAAGCCGACGAGTGACGCGGTCGCCGGCCTCGCTGCGACACTGAACAGCACAATGGACACAAGCCCGGTAGCGGGCGGCAGCATCGCTAGACCGCTTGCTCTCTTGCTGATCGTCCACAGTCCCAGCAGTACTGCCAAGAAGGCGCCCGCTGCGGCGGCGTAGACAAGCCCGGCCCACCCTGCGAATCGAACGAGCGCAGCCATGATGACCTCGGCAAGCCATTGGGAGGTGACCCAAGGCTCCGCCGGGGTGTACCAAGCCCAGTCATCTCCGAGGTTCGAGGTCTGGCCAGTCGCGAGAATCTCCTCGCCAATCCTCACATGCCAATACGCGTCCACATCATTGATGGGCACCATGACCGCGCTTGCACTGACAACTGCTAGTGCAACGACCATCAGGCCGAACGAGACTTGCCTATAAGAATGGTGGCGCCGAGCCCCGTTAGGGCTCGGCACCGCCATTCTCTTGCTTGTGTCGGCCTTCGCGTCAGACTCCAGCGTCGTCGAGGCCATCCTCGACGCTCGAGAAGGTGTTGCCGAGGCTTTCACCAACCAGAGTGACGATGCCGATGATGACCACAGCGATCAGTGCAGCGATGAGGCCGTACTCGATGGCGGTCACACCCTCCTCACGACGAGACTTGAGTGCCTCGATGTTGGCCACGGTCTTGGCGGCGATGCGCTCGAGCATGTTTCCCCCTATCGGGTCTGGCGTCCTGGACGTCCAGAGGATGTCACATCACGGCCGCCGCTTGCCATCGACCGTTCGGGCGATAGAGCTAGAAGTCTGAAACGTGGTTGGCGATAAGGCCTTCTCGGATTGCTGTCATCAAGGCTTGGGCACGATTCGTGGCACCGAGCTTCGTGTAGATCTTGGCCACATGGGTCTTCGTCGTTGACTCGCTGACGAACAGTCGCTTCGAGATCTGTGAGACGCCCAGGCCGTCTGCGAGCAGTTGGAGCACTTCCTGCTCGCGAGGTGTGAGGCTCGGGGCATCGCTGTTGCCCCGGCCTGCGTCGACAGCAGGGAATCGCTGGCCACCGTTCGATACGGCGTGGATGGTGGCCGCAAGCTCCGAAGAAGGAGCGTCCTTGCCGACGAGGGCAGATGCGCCGGCCTGCTTGGCCGCCTCGACTCGGGCTGGTTCTGCATACATGGTGAGAATGATCACTGCGGGAGCCTGGGTGGCGCTCGTGAGCTCCCGGCACAGGTCGATACCGTTTCCGTCGCCGAGCCGGATGTCAAGAACAACGACTTCCGGACGCACATGGGCGATGACCACACGCGCCTCTCGCATCGACCCGGCTTCGGCGACGATGTCGATTTGTGCGTCGCGCTCGAGCGTGCGACGCACTCCGTCCCGAATGAGCGCGTGGTCGTCGACGAGTGCAACGCGAATCATGATGGCTGTCCCAGTACAGAAGGCGCCTTGAATTCCACGCGCAGCCTTGTTCCGGTCGGAGGTCGGCGCTCGAGGGTGAGGCGTGCCCCGATCCGCAGCGCCCGCTCCGTCATCGTCTGAACCCCCAAACCGGGACTGCCGCCTGCGGGGTACCCCATGCCGTCGTCCTCGATGCTGATAACGGTACCGTTAGGCCCTGAGGAGCAGGACACCCACAGGTTCTCTGCTTGAGAGTGTCGTCGCGCGTTGGTGAGTGCTTCGGCTGCGATGCGGTAGAGGTCTTGTTCCACACCCGGTGCCAGTGCGTTGGATCCCTCTTGAATTCGCAGGTGAAGGTGCATCCCGCCGAGGCGTGCCTCTTGTCGTGCCAGTTCAGCGATACTTGCGACAAGCCCCGTCGCCTGCAATCCCTGGTCACGCAGGTCGTGAATCGAGAGGCGCAGATTGGTGACCACGTCACTGAGCTGCGCTCGCAACACGTCGAGCCTGTCGCGGAACTCGGCCGGCAGGTCGGCGGCGAGGTCGTCGGCGACGTAGCCCAGCGAAGCGATGTCTTGAGCGACGCCGTCGTGCATCTCGCGTGCCAGACGAGACCGCTCGGCGCGGGTGGCCAGTTCACGGACCTCGTAGTAGAGCGCGGCTGCTTCAAGGCGAGGCGACCAGGCGTCGAGCGTGATCGTGATGAGACGATCCTCGTCAGCGTTCAATGCTCCATTCATGGGCTGCACGACGAGCAACCCGATCGGCCGGTCCCGGTGAGCAATGGTCCGCCGGCTGACGGGTGCATCCTCGGTCGTGGCCATGCTCCATCCACCATTCGGACTCACGCCGAACGAGGCCACCAGTTCGCGGAATGGATCGAATCCGAGAAAGACGGCGGCTCCTTGGCATGAGGTGGTAGCGGAGGCAATCTCGTCAAGCATCTCTTCAGCCAGCGGCCGAGGGTCCAGGCCGCCCGACAACGGTCTGATGACGCGCCGAAGATCTTCCAGAAGCACAGTGGCCTCTTCGTACGAATGCTGCTCTATGGTCTCGGCCCGAGACCTGAGCAGGTGTACCCAGCCCGCCAGCAGGCCTACACCGACACTCACGACGAGCCACGTGAATGCCTGCTGCAGCAATAGGGCCGACCACGGGTAGAAGGTGAGAGCCAGGGCCACAGCCGCTGCGGCCGTCGTCCATAGAGACGCGCGCATTCCTCGTAGCAGTCCAGCAGAGAATGCCGGAGCGGTGATATACGGGAGCAGTTGGATGGCCGCGTCTCCGCTGGCGGAGATTGCCAGCGCCGCCAGCGCTGCCTCGATTGGAGAAACCCAGGGATAGCCGGGCCGCACGAAGTTGGCCAGCGTTGCGGTGACGGCCAAGACGGCGAGTGCCGCGAGGCTGGCTCCGCCCAGAACTCCCGCACCCTGCTGGAGCAAGGAGGTCGCGCCAATGGCGAGGGTGATTGTTCGAATCCCCGCCGCAAGCGCTGCGTAACCGCGATCGTTGGCGGCCTGCAAGCGAGTCACAAGACGTAAGGATGCCTGCTCGAGGTGCAAAGACCTATCTGGGGCACGTTGTGTGGTCCAGAATGGGCGCGTGGCCGAGGCATTACAGTCGTTGAACGAGGTCCTCATGGGTGCGGATACAGCGCTGTTGGGAGGAGACACGGCAGGCGCACGTGTGCTGCCGACCGGGTTCGCGCTGCTCGACACCTATCTCAGCGGGGGCCTTCGGTCGGGCGAGCTGGCCCTGCTCGGCGGTCCTCAGGGTCTCGGAAAGACCACCTTCGTGCTGCAGGTGCTGCGGAACATGGCGAAGGCGGGAGGGGCAGGGCTGTACTTCTCCTACGAGCACGACGCGCCGACCGTGCTCGAGCGCATGATCGCTGCTGAGGCGGGCGAGTCGTTGGGCATCGATGCCGTGCCACAGCGCAAGATCCGTGAGGCGCTGGAGGCGCGTGACCGGGGCAGCGGAAACCTGGAGGAGCGTCTGCGGGGCACGGCAGGCGGTGTCGAGGCTGTACAGACGGTTCGGGAGTTCTCCGAGCGCATCCTCGTCAAGCGGTCCAGTGGGTCAACGACCGACCTGCGCTCGATCCGGTCCACGGTCGAGCAGAGCAGGGCCCGGCTCGGGATGCCACCGCTCGTCGTCGTCGACTACCTGCAGAAGGTACCTGTTCCCGATGGCCCGGACATCGAGGAGGAGCGGGTCACCATGGTCGTCGAGGGACTCAAGGACCTCGCGCTCGACCTCGAGGTGCCGGTGCTGGCGATCGTGGCGGCCGAGAAGGGGGGCCTGGCGAGCGGCAAGCGTCTGCGGGTGCATCACCTGCGGGGGTCCTCCGCGCTGGCCTACGAGCCCGACATCGTGCTGCTGCTCAACGACAAGTACGACGTGGTGGCCCGCCACCACTTGGTCTTCGACGTCGGCAACGCCGAGCGCTTTCGCTCATGGGCGGTGCTGACCATCGAGAAGAACCGATCGGGCATGGACAAGATCGACCTGGAGTTCCGCAAGCGCTTCGACCAGGCACGCTTCGAGAGCGAAGGACAGGCCGTCGAGGAGCAGCTCGTCGACGAGCGCGTCTTCGTGGAGTAGCGCTTACCCCGGATCGGTGAACCGCTCGAGCCGGCGCGCGAGGGACCGCAGCTCCATGGCTTCTTGGAGCGCTGGCATCGCCTCGCGCAGCGTGTGTTGAAGGGTCGCCAGGTCGTCCTTGGTGAACGGTTCGGAGTCACGACCGGCCATCAGGATCGCCTGTGCGCCGCGGTCCGTGGCGATCACGAGGTAGTCCTTGGAGGCCAGCGGTGCCTGCCGCAGCTGCGCTCGGGTGATGTCGGTGTGCTCGATCACCACGCCACGTTGTTCGGGCAGCAGGTCAGAGGTCAGCCAGTGCTCGGGGGCGATCAGCATGCGTCCCTCCACGGGACGCAGCTGGTGGCCTCCAGTGACACGCCACACGGGCCCGTCGGGCAGCGCCAAGGCGGTCGCCTCAGCCCCGGTTCGGTCCGCCGTGAGCCCAGCGACAGCGTCGCCGATCTCCCGCACATCAAGCAGGTCGTCTGCCGAGGCGAGGAGACGGGTCACGCATTCGGAGATCTCTCGCTCGCTCGGACGCGGCGCAGTTTGAACAACACCTGGCTCGAAGCCCGGCCCGATCGCTTCGTCCTGTGGTGGCCCACCGACGTCACGGTCGACGTGTTCGAGCGCACCGATCAGCATCTTCCGGGTCAACGGGGGAGTGAGGACCAGAGCATCCACCGGGTTCTTGAACTCGGCCCAGGCATCGCCGCTGCCGCGAATCACGATCAGTCGGGCCTGAGGTTGGGTCTCAGCCAGATACATGATCACTTGGCGGCTCAGTCCCGCGTCCTTCAGGTCGATCAGGGCCGCGTCGCACTCAGGGGCGGCATCGTCGGACCCCCAGCCGCGGGCATCACCTGGACGGGCGTCCGTCACCTCGTGCCCGGCAGACTCCACCACCGTCGCCAGCGACGGTCCCCGACTCGCCACCAGCACCCTCATGGTTACCCGCCCAATGTGGGAAGCAGCGTACGGAAGATGGTGATGGCCGCAGGGCCCAGCAGGACGACGAACAGTACGGGGAATATGAAGAAGATGACTGGAAAAAGGATCTTCACGGGCACCTTCTGGGCCGTCTCTTCAGCCCGTTGACGCCGTTTGACGCGCATCTCTTCAGCCTGAACGCGGAGCACGTTGGCGATGGGGATTCCGAACGTGTCCGCCTGCGCCATCGCGGTGACGAACGTTCGCACGTCCTCAACGTCGGTGCGGTCGCTCATCGCCTTGAGTGCCTCCAGTCGCGGCCGGCCGATCTGCATCTCCGACAGCACACGGAAGAACTCCTCGGCCAGGGGTCCATCAGTGTTGCGGGCGACCTGCGAAAGCGCAGCATCGAATGCGAGGCCCGCCTCGACGGAGATTGTGAGCATGTCCAGCGCATCCGGAAGCTCGCGCTGGATGCGCTCCGACCGCTTGTCGGCCATGTTCTTGAGGATGACGTTCGGCAAGAGGTAACCGAGGAATGGCGCTCCTACCGCGATGACCGCACGCCACAGCAGCGACATGTCGAGCGCCCATGGAAGAAGAAGGCCCAGCACCCCAAAAATGACCAGTGCCACGATCTTGTTGGCGAGCACCCGGTCAACCGTCCAGCCAGGAGGGTTGCCGGCTAGCTCTAGGCGACGCTTGAGCCCGTCCGCCTGCTGTGCCGGAGTGATACGCCGACCGAGGCCAGCGAGGCCTTGGGTCGTCGGCTTGAGCACGCGGTCGGAGAAGGGGCGTTGCAGTTCTTGAGCGCGCAGGTCGCCAGGTGCCGATTCGATCGCGTCGATGGCTGCGAGTGATCGGCCGACGGCCTGCTTCTCCTTGACCCCGACGCCAAGGGCGAGGAACACCAGGACAATGGCGACGAACACCCCTGTGAGGCCGAGGGTGATGAGCATTAGGGGCTCCACGTCAGACCTCCACGTCGATGATCTGACGGATCCAGAACACGGCGATCACAAGCGAGATCGCGGCCCCAGCGAGCATCACCCAACCGAGGGGGTCGGTGAATAGCGGGTTGAGGTACCCCGGGTTCCGCAGAAGGACGAAGAAGGCAACCACGAAGGGCAGGGCAATGAGGATCCATGCCGATAGGCGTCCCTCGGCTGACAGCACCCGCACCTGCCTGCGTAGTCGCTCGCGCTCACGGAGAAGCCGTGCGACCGTTGTCAGCAACTCAGCGAGGTTGCCGCCGACCTGGCGCTGGATCCGGATGGCCATGACCACCCAGGAGAAGTCCTCGCTCTGCATGCGGGCCGCGACCTCATCGAGGCTGTCCTCTATCGGCGCTCCCAGCCGTGACTCCAGCAGTGCCCGATTGAACTCCGTCGAGATGGGGTCGAGTTCTTCGCGCACGACAGTGTCGACCGCCTGCGGCAGGGAGTAGCCGGCGCTCATGCTGCTTGCCATCACCTGAAGCGTGTCGGCCAGTTGCTCCTGGAACTTGTTGCGACGCCGACTGGCCTTGTTGGACAGATACGCGAAGGGCAGCAGAACACCGACAGCCACACCGACGAGACCGGCCAGCAGGTTGAAGTTGAAGACCAGCGTCAGAAGGAGGCCGAGACCGATCGTCAGGCCGAAGTGGATGAGCGTCCACTCCGCGGATCGCAACGGGATTCCCGCAGCGTCCAGTCGGGTTCCGAGCACGCTCTCGTAGTCGCGAGATTTCACGAAGCGGTCAGCCATGCCAACCGCGGATCGCATGGCGGCCGTGTCGCCCAGGGCCGTCTCGATGATCTCCTGCTGCTTCTTCGGGGTGGCACCTTCGAGGCTGTAGACCTCGAGGCGGCTGCGCACCTCAGCCTTTGGATCCTTCCGTCCGCCGAAGGCGTACCAGAGAATGGCGGCTAGACCGACTGTCCCCAGCACCAGCCCGACCCAGAAGACTCCCGTGGGAAGCCCCGGTTCGGCAGGAGGTGCCGCGATCGGACCGAACGCCTCGGATGACGACTCGGTCGGCGTCGCCGTGGCCTCAGCAGCAGGCAGGCGTACCGAGACGAACGCCGAGTCAGTGATCTGCAAATCGCCGGCTGTCGCGGTCACCTCGAGTGACGCGTCGGGCGACGTGAACGTCTCCGGCACCTCGGCGGTGATGATCAGCTCGTTGGTGAACACCTCGGCGGCCACGTCGAAGAACGTCGCCAGTTCCGCGGCATCCCCGGCCTGGGCGACGACGCCGCCGCTGGCCGACGTGATCTGCTCCAGGTCCTCCAACGCTCCCTCGGCGCCCGCGCCCAGCGCGATGGCGTCCACCTGGGCACCCGAGGCTGATGCCGCACGCGTCGCGTCCTGGACGCCCTGCGTGCTCACGTTGTCCTCGCCGTCGGACAGGATGATCGCCGAGCGAATCCCGTCTGTGCCGACAGTCTCGGTAGCCAGCACCACGGCGTCGTACAGGGCGGTGTCGCCATCGGGCGTCAGCCCACGGATCGCCTGCCGGATCACCCGGCGGTTCGGTGTGGGGCTCACCTCCACCTCGGCGGTGTCGGAGAACGACACCAGCCCGACCCGCACACCCGGGGGCAGCTGGTTCAAGAAGTCCAGCGCCGAGCGTCGGGCGGCCTGGATCTTGCCGTCCTCGGCCATGCTGCCGCTGGTGTCCATGGTCAGCACCACAGTGCGCTGCGGTACCTCGGCAGCCTCGGTGATCGGCTCGACGGTGACCGGGACGGTCTCGTCGTTGAGGGTGACCTGCACCGAGTCGGCGTCGATGCTCGTGCCCGCCGGCAGGTTGGCACCGGTGAACGACAGGGTGATCTCGCCCGGCTGCGACGTGAGCGACGAGATCTGCCCCTCGCTGACCGGTGCGTCCTGACCCCAGGCTGGCCCCCCGATGCCCACGAGCATCGTCACCGCCGCGATCGCGGCAATCACGAGCCGATGGGTCATACGCCCACCCGCTCGAAGGCGAAGATGCCCGGATCGACGCGGATGCCCGACGCGGCCAGCTTGTCGAGGAACTTCGGACGCAGCCCGGTGCTCTTGAGCCTGCCGAGGGGGTGGCCCTCCTCGTCGTACCCGGCGGCGTAGTCGAAGGTGAAGATGTCTTGGAGGGTGATCGTGTCGCCCTCCATGCCGACGACCTCGGTGATCGTGGTGATGTGGCGCGAGCCGTCCTTGAACCGCGACTGGTGCACGATCATGTCGATCGCGCTCGACACCTGCTCACGGATCGCCTTGATGGGCAGTTCCATGCCGGCCATCAGCACCATGGTCTCGACGCGCGAGAGCGTGTCGCGAGGCGAGTTGGCGTGCACCGTACAGATCGAGCCGTCGTGACCGGTGTTCATGGCCTGGAGCATGTCGAGTGCGGCCGAGTCACGGATCTCGCCGACGACGATGCGGTCCGGACGCATGCGCAGCGAGTTCTTCACCAGGTCGCGGATGGTCACTTCGCCGCGGCCCTCGATGTTCGGCGGTCGCGCCTCCAGGCGCAGCACGTGCTCCTGGTGCAACTGAAGCTCGGCGGCATCCTCGACGGTCACCACACGCTCGCCCTCGGGGATGAAGGACGACAGAACGTTGAGCGTGGTCGTCTTGCCGGCTCCGGTCCCCCCGGAGACGAGGATGTTGAGGCTGCCCTGCACGCACTTCTGCAAGAAGTCGGCGACCGTCTTGGTCAGGGTGCCGAAGCCGATGAGGTCGTCGACCATGTACGGGTCGGTGGCGAACTTGCGGATCGTCAGGTACGACCCGTCGACGGCCAGCGGCGGGATGATCGCGTTGACGCGGCTGCCGTCGGGCAGCCGGGCGTCCACCATGGGGCTGGACTCGTCGACCCGTCGTCCGATCCGGCCGACGATCTTGTCGATGGTCCGGCGCAGGTGCGACTCGTCGGTGAACCGCGCCTCCGTGCGGTACAGCAGACCATTGCGCTCGACGTAGATGGTGTCGTAGGTGTTGACCATCACCTCGGTGATGTCGGAGTCGCGCAGGTACGGTTCCAGCGGCCCGTACCCGAGGATGTCGTCGGCGATCTCTTGGCTGACCCGGGCACGGTCGGCCGTGGTGAGCGGAGTCTCCTCCAGCGACAGCACCTCGTGCAGCGACTGGCGCACCCGTTGCTCGAGCTCGGACTCCGTCATCCGCGAGTCGTAGAGCTTCGGCCCCAGGGTGTCGAGCAGCTGGGCGTGCACCTTGCGCTTGAGCTCGGCGAACGGGTCGACGGTCGTCTTGCGCCCCTTCGCACCGGGACGGGTGGTGGGTGACTGCGCGGCGGTGGTGGGTGTGCCTCGGTCGAGCCGGGCCTGGGCCAGGCGGTCGGAAAGGCTCATCTGTCAATCCCCTTTCGGGCGAAACGACCACGCTTGCGGTGAGACGAGCGAGCGGACGCTGCGGGCTCGCGGCTAGCGGCCTGCGGATTCGGCAGGACGGAGTCGGCCAGCGCACGGATGGCCTGCGAGACCGGGTGCTTGGGGCTCTCGGTGACGATCGCCTGGCCACGGTTGACCGCTGTCGGCACGTCGCGCGAGGAGGGGATCTTCGCCGAGATCGGGTTCTTGACCGACTTCTCGATGTCACCGGCCGTCAGTCCGACCTTGGCGTCGGCGCGGTTGAGGACGACCCTGACGTGCTCGGCAGGGAAGTTGATGAGCTTCAGCGTCTCCAGAGCCAGGCGCAGGTTCTTCACGGCCGGGATGTCGGGCGTGGTCAGCACGAGCAGGTCGTCGGTGCGGTCGAAGGCCGCCAGCGTCGTGTCGTCGAAGGCCGGGGGAGTGTCGACGATCACCACGTCGAACGACAACGCCAGCAGGTCGATGATGCGGAAGACCAGATCGGGCTTGACCGAGTCCTTCGAATCCGGACCGATGGGGGCGGCGAGCACCTGCAGTCCCGAGGAGTGCGGCGTCAGCAGGGCCTCAAGGCCCTCGGAATCCAGCGTCGCGCCCATGGCGACGGCGTCGGACACGGTGCGCGCCGGCACGAGCTGCAGCGCGATGCCGACGTCGCCGAAGGCCAGATCGAGGTCGACCAGGCAGACCGACTCGTGACGTTCGGTGGCAAGCAGCGCAGCCAGATTGGTGGCCACGGTCGTCTTGCCGCACCCGCCTTTGGCCGAGAACACGGTGACGACCTGTCCTCGCTTGCGTCCCTCTCCCAGCGACCCGGTCTCGCCGACCATGCGCAACTCACCGGCGAGCCGATGGGCGCGCTCGACGGCCTGGTTGAGCCCGGGCAGGTCACGCTCCTCGACCACCTCGCGAACACCATGACGCATCGCGTCGGCCAGTACCGACGTCTCGATGCGCGTCCGCACGAGGATGACGCTCAGCGTGGGCCGGGTGACCCGGTAGTCAGCGGCGAGCCGCAGGCTGCCGCCGATGTCGATCATCGGCCCGAGGACCACGACGTCCTGCTCGCTGGACGACTCCAGGGCGTCGCGCACGGCGTCCAGGCTGGACACCGTAAGCGCCTGGGCGCCGACCGCTGCTCGTAGCTCCGAGATCCGGGACGGATCCGGGTCTGCGACGATCGTCATTCGGTAACCAGATCCTGCAATCGAGTGATGTCGCCGACTCCGGTTTCCGACGTGTCGGTCAGCAGGCCGAAGTAGAGCTCGCCCTGGGACTGCGCCTGGATGATCTCCTGCGCCTGCTGCTGGTCGGCGGCCAGCGTGAGGATGGCCAGCGGGATCTGCTCGGTGGTCTGTTCGCCGCCTTCCCCAGTTGTCGTGCGGCTCACGACTGTCGTCTGCCCCGCACCGATGACTTCGATACGTGGAATGAGGACGGTGGTGAACAGGTCGGTCCCGGCACCCTCGGGCGCATCGGCCTCGGTCGGTCCTGTCGCCGTCACGAAGATCGCGACCTCGGAGCCCGGGCCCACGAAACCGGCGACACGCGCTGGGTCGGAGAGTTGGATGCTCAACGCCAGCAGCCCCTCGGGGATCGGCAGCTGAGCCGTCGAGCCGGGAGTCCCGAACTTCTGCTCGATGATCTGCTCACCCTCGTAGATCGGCGCCAGCGCCGTCAGATCCCGGATCGGCTCGATGCTGGACAGCGCACCCGGCACGGCGTTGGCCGCCGCGACGGTGTCCAGTTCCAAAGACCCAGCAGCCTCGGCCTGCCCGGCGGTCTGGCCGAACGGGATGGTCTGGGTGGCGACCAGCACCTGGACCTGCTCGCCAGTCTCTCCGTCCTCCTGCTGGAGGTTCTGCACGTACAGCCACACCGCGAAGGCGCCGCCGGCAGCGATCAGGATCGCAAGAAGCAGCAACACAACTCTTCGGGTCATCGATGATGTCTCCGTCGTCCCGAGCCCCCCGGAGCGGCGACCGCCACTCCCGCGGGTGACAGTAGATCACTGCGGCTGGCGATCCATCAGCCCTTTGGTGGGTATGGATCGCTGCTCAGCCACGAGCCCCTCTGGGCACCCCCAGGGCCCGCCACGCCGGCCCCCCCCCGGCCCCCCCCGGATGGCGGGGCACGGCGGGCACCACAGCC
>Ga0081528_100501_pt1 | contig 18361 bp, 19 predicted proteins | sample HotLakmasection4_FD_71011 | JGI IMG/M metagenome (GOLD analysis project Ga0081528, IMG submission 71011) | Hypersaline microbial mat communities from Hot Lake, Washington, USA - Section #4 (SPADES assembly) (version 2) | ecosystem: Environmental > Aquatic > Non-marine Saline and Alkaline >...
CACCCTAAATCCCTCTCCCAGAGCGGGAGAGGGACTTTGACTCCGGCTCCCCTTCTCCCATTTTGGGAGAAGGGGTTGGGGGATGAGGGCAGACTTGCAAAACTGGGATGCACCCCACTTGCACAAGTAAAATCAAAGATTTTCCTGGTTTTGCCCACTCTAAAAGAGGCTTTATGGAAACACGAGAAGCGCAAAGCAATCAACAATCTCGCCAAGTTCCCTATCCTAATATTCCACCCATTATTGATAGTCGCGCCACGGAATACTATGGCACTGGCATCACCAGTTCCATGGCGATTTTTGGGCATCCGATACACCCCATTATTGTGATTTTTCCCATTGGCTTTCTCAGCCTGGTGGCGGGAACTGACCTGGGCTACTGGATCACCCGAGGGGAATTTTGGGCCTGGGCTTCTGTCTGGTTATTGGGCTTGGGTCTGCTGTCAGGCATCGCCGCCGCCATTACCGGCATGTTTGATTTTGTCCGTATTCCCAGGGCTCGTAACCGTCGAGCCGGTTGGGCGCATATGTCCTTGAATGTAGCAGTTCTAGTACTGACCATCGGCAACTTTTTCCTGCGGGTGGTAAACGGAGAATCCACCATTGTGCCAGCGGGGTTAGTTCTCTCATGGATTGTGGCGACCCTGCTGCTGGTTAGCGGCTGGTACGGCGGTGAGCTGATGTTCCGCCATAAGGTCGGCATAGTAGGCCCAGGGGAAACCCACGTACCATAATTCAGCAAAGTCTTGACCTGCCATACCCGTTGCCAGAACTCTACCGGTAGCCATAAAGATGGCAACAATTCTTTATTGGTAGAAAAAGGCTGCTGGGATGGAATAAGCCTGGGTAGATAAGCCTGGTTAGAACTGTAACCTTGGCCAAAAAGCTATCGTACGTCTAAAAATTCTTTCACCCAAAATTCCTCCAGCCATTGCTGAAAAATTAGCACTAAAGGCAGAGCGAGCAAAAGACCTAAAAAGCCAAAAAATACCACAAAAATGACTTGAGATAGGAGGGTGACCGCTGGCAGCAGGGATACCTGCCTTTTCATGACCAGAGGAGTCAAAATGTTGCTTTCGAGCTGCTGAATCACAATGTATAGAATGACCACAGCAACGGCTTTCCAGGGGGCTTCGAGCAGGGCAATGGCGGTTGGGGGAATGACACTGATAAATGGCCCCAGGTTGGGAATGAATGCCAGCAACCCGGCCAGCAGGCCATTGGCAAAGGCCAGGGGAATACCCAAAATCCCCAGGCCGATCATGCTCATGATGGCGATGATGGTCATGTTGAAGAGAATGCCGATAAACCAACCTGCGATCGCATCCTCACAGTTATCCAGTACCCGATCGACCTGTTGGCGCTTAGAAGCCGGAAACGTTCTGATAAACAACTTCCGATAGGCCTTCGGGTCTAGCAACATCATAACGGTCAGAACCGTTACCAGCAGCAAATTTAGAGTAATGGTGAGCGTATTGGAAAACCAGGTAAAGAAACGACCGAAAATCATCTCAAGATCCGCCGACTGGAACCGAGACAAAATAGTGTCAAGGCTTTGAAAGTTTTGCACCGAAAACCCTGGCACAATCTTACTGAGGTCGTCAACCCAGCCTTGAATGCGGTCGATGATTTGAGGAGCAAAACCAATCAGGTCTTGCAGCTGGTTAACAAAAGGAGGAACAATAATCAGTCCTAAAATCCCTAAAATGACCAGCACGCTGCTTAATAAAGCGAGAACGGAAACGTTGCGATCAGGGATACGCTTATGGAGGCGCTTAACCCCCCGATTCAGGATAACTACAAAAACAACGGCAGTCAGGACAAGCAAGATCACATTGCGAATTTGCCAGACAATATACAGGCAAACCCCAAGAATCACTAAGCTCAACCACTGACTAAATCGCACGTCAAAACCTTACGATAAAATCCCTTCAAATATAACTGGGGCCTGGTGTAGACCAGGCCCCAGCAGACTCTATCGAGCTTCTGTACCCTGATTGGGGTCACCAGGGATGTCGGTGTTCTTATTGCCAGGTGCTTCTGGCTCGGCTCCTTCTCTAACATCTGAGGAGCGATCGCCCTGACCCGTGCGTCGAGCCATAGGCTCAATCGGCGTGTTCTTCTCATTGGGAAAGCTAGATTGATTGCTTTTATCGTTTTTATCTTGCTGCGCCATAAGATTACCTAAAATTCAGCAAATTTTCAATTCCTGGTATGGAATCGAGAGACACTTCTTTCATTGTGCTGAAACGATCGTCAGGCTCCATCCCTCATAAGAGTTATATGGAATTTTCCTTTTCTAATTAATAAAATCCAGCCCCAGGATGGATGATGAATTCGCAGGATAAAGATTGAATACAATTAGAGATTATCTAAAGGAACACATCAATGGATTTCGTTAGGATTTTGTTTGCGATTTTACTGCCTCCCCTGGGAGTATTTCTTCAGGAAGGTATCGGTTTGCAGTTTTGGATCAATATACTGCTAACCCTTTTAGGATACATCCCCGGCATCATCCACGCCGTATGGATTATTGCGAAGCGATAAAGACTTTAAGGCGAGATGGTCGCTATGCACCAAACTTTGGCAGGCGACCTGCATTTGCCAGGGCCAAACCCATCAAGTGAGTTCCAGGGCGCAGCCCCAGCATCCCTTGGGCACAGGCGTAGTCATCAAACTGTTCTACTCCATCCACACGCGCATACTTGGCCTTAAGCATGACCGGCACAGGATGCCAACTATGGCGACCCATAACGGCTGGGGTAGAGTGATCTGCAGTCACTACCAGCACATCAGGATTGAGCGCTGTAAGCTTAGGCAGCAACTTATCCACATGCTCTAGTTTGGCCACCTTACTGTCAAAGTCGGCATCTTCTCCCAGGCTGTCTGTCTTTTTGACATGGAGAAAGTAGAAGTCGTAGTCATCTCCGTAGATGGAAGACAGCACCTCGAATCGCTCATCCAGACCGCCTGGGGGAGGTACCACATCCATGCCAATCAGCCGACTGACCCCGCGATACATGGGATAGTCGGCAATACAAATGCCATTTAGAGCAAAGCGCTGTTTCAGGGAGGGGAGGGGTTCAAATCGCTCAAATCCTCTCAGCAACACCATGTTGGCCGGGTCTTCATCCACTAAAATTTCGGCCACCTGCCGCAGAAAAGACTGCACCAGTTGAGCCGTTTTTTTAGCCTCTTCCGATTCAGCTTTCGCCTCCTGGGGAGGAATGCCGGTGCGCTGAGGGTCGGTATCGGGCAGTTGCCCAGACAGAGCTTCCCCCCGTAGCACCAGCACAGCTCTATGCTCACTGACGGTTTCAAAAAAGAAGGTGCCCTCAAAATCGAGGGAAACCTGGTTCCTAATCTTTTCAGTGAGCTGCTGATTTAAATCGGTGGCGATGCGTCCGGCCCGGCGGTCTGCTACCCGCCCCTCTGAGTCGACGGTAGCAAAGTTGGCCCGAGCGGCTACATCCCCCGGTTGCAGGTCAAAATCAATGCCCAGGGCTGACAGCACCCCCCGGCCCACGCGGTATTTCAGGGGGTCATAGCCAAACAGGGTAAGATGCCCCGGCCCACTACCGGGAGTAATACCAGGGCCGACAATTTCCAGCAGGCCACAGCTCGACTCCCTGGCCAGAGCATCCAGGTTGGGGGTGTTGGCAGCCTGCAGTTCGGTGCAACCGGTAGCGGGATGGGGAATGCCTCCCAGGCCATCCAGGACCAGGTAGACAATGCGACCGCCCTGTGCCCAGGCGAGATCATCCCAAATCGTGGTGATGTCCATTATGCAGAAGCTTCAGCAGATTTGGCAGGGGAAGAAAAGGCGTAAATGCCTTCGGTGGGTCCGCCGATCTTTTTCCAGGCTTCTAAACCGCCGTTCAGCTCGGCTACATGCTTAAAGCCAGCCTGACGAAACTGGTTGGCTGCTTCGCTGGCTGTGCCAGCATTATCACCGTAGATGTAGAGGTCGCGCTCATATTCCAGCAGGGGTTCTGCCGAATCGGGAATTTGCCCCATGGGAATGGGTACCGCACCGGTGATACGCTCGTTGTTGAAGGCTTCGCGATCGCGAACATCGACGATGGTCAGCCCTGGCTCGCCCCAGTTTAATCTGGACAGCAATTCGTTCGGGTCGGCTTGCTTGCCACTCATTTCAGGGGGAGTGGGCAACGGCCCAGTCAGGGTAGATTTTGCTGATTCAATTTGGTCGGATAGGTTAGCCATAAGAGACCTCCGTCTTGCGTTGAGTTCAACTTAAAGGGCTGCGCCCATATCCCCATCCATCCCCTGAAGGAATTCCTTAAGTCCCCAGTTCCCTCGCCAGGCAGATGAGCCGCTGCCTCGACAGCTACCTCAAGCTCAAATCGAGATTTGTAGTTCTGTCTGAGGAAAAACTGCACTTCTGGACTTGGACAAGGTTTAGATTAGGATTAGGAGTACTCCCATTTGGTGGGCAATCTTTTATGTACCTGGCGATTACTCCCCAAGAATTACATCTTCCCCCAGGAGCCAAAGTCCAGTTGCAATACCAAACCTGGGCCGACTATGAGGCGATGTTGCAGCAGCGAGTTGACCGAGCCGGGCTCAGAATTCGTTACAACGCTAGAACCCAACTTCTCACTCTGATGGCTCCTCTCCCCGGACATGGTAAGCGGGCGCAAACGCTGGCCGATTTAGTGAAATGTTTACTGCGCCGCCAGGGGCAAGATTGGGAAGCCTACGACCCCATTACCCTGAAGCAAATTGATGCAGCCGGGGTAGAGCCTGATGTCTGTTTTTATGTCCAGCACCGAGAAGCGGTTTTAGGTAAGGAACGGATTGATTTATCGATCGATCCCCCTCCCGATTTAGCCCTAGAAATTGACTTGACCAGCACGACGCGCCCTGAGGACTATGCCCCTCTTAAAGTGCCGGAAGTCTGGATTTACAGACGTCAGAGTCTGTTGATTTACGGTTTTAGTGGGGCCGGTTATGAAGAAATGAACCAGAGTATTGTGTTTCCCGAATTCTCGGTAAAACGCCTTATGCCTCAGTATGTAGAGCGAGCCTGGCTAGCCGGGTCTAGTGTGGCCCTGAGGGAATTTGAAGCTTTTCTGGATGGGTGAGCTGCGATTTTGTCCAGATGCTTCACCCCTCGGACGGGTACTTCCGGTGTAAGGGCGAAGCATCTGGGAGGACATTGACGAAACTGTCCCCATAGTTTCTGTCCAGATGCTTCGCCCCTCCGGTTGGTGCTTTTTTTCTCAGCGATCTCCTAAGACGCTCTCCGCTGGCGACGCCTGAGCACCCAGAAGATAAAGCCGATGACGACACCAGCCACCACCGCCTTGCTGATGGGGGCAATGTACTGCTGTACCCGGTCGAATTGTGCCCCCAGAACATAGCCAGCAATGGCCAGGGCTCCAGTCCATAGCACTGTGCCCAGGGCAGAATAGAGCAGATAAGGGACCAGGGGCATATGGCTCAACCCGGCAGGCACCGAGACATAGGTGCGTACCCCCGGCACAATGCGTCCAACGCCAACCACCCAACTACCACCGCTGTTATGAAAGAATTGAATGGCTTTTTCGATATCTTTAGGCTTCAGAGTCAGCCAGCGCCCGTGCCGTTTGACCAGGGTCATCAGTTGTTCGTGGCTAATCAATAGGCCCAAAACATACCAGGCAGAAGCCCCAATTAAAGAACCCAACGACCCGGCCAAAATGACCGTCACCAGGTTCATAGAGTCACTGGTGCGGCTAACGAACCCCGAAAGGGGCATGATCAGCTCGGACGGGATGGGGGGAATTAAATGCTCCAGCACCATGAGGGCAAAGACGCCGAGATACCCGAGGGATTCGATGGTGGCGATGATCCATTGGAACATGGGGATTGGGGGGTGAGGGGTTAGAAGTGAGGGGTGTAGACGCGCAGCGGCTTCTCGAAGAGTGGGGTGAGGGGGGATATTTAACTCACCCCTCGACTAGTGCAGCAATTCAAAAGTATGACACCGCAGGTTGGGTGGAGGGTCAGCGGAACCCAACATTCCGAGAATCTTTAATGTTGCAAAACTAACTGTGCGATGTACTACGAGCGGTTTTCGGCAATAGCTTTGCCGATTTGGCCAATGATCAGGGGGATTAAGCTGGCGACTAGAACCAGACCCCAGGTTGACCAGGAAAGGCCGGTAGTGCCAAGGGCATCGGATAAGCCGGGGATGTAGACTGCTCCCAGCAGAAGGCCGGTGCAGAGTACTAAAGCACCCCAAACATAAGGGTTCTGGGTGACTTCGTTGCGCAAAATGTTAGAGCCTCGGCTGCGCATGTTGAAGACGTGCCAGAGGCGACCAAAGGCCAGGGTCATGAAGGATACCGTCACGGCCTGGGTGTCGTTGAGTTGCAGCACCCGGAGGGCAATCGCCAGAGCCCCCAGGCTCGCCCCGGCAATCAGCAAACCGTACAGGCCTATGGCCACCCAGTGATCCTGGGTAAGCACCGCCTCATCTCCTTTGCGGGGAGGGTGTTGCATCATGACTTCATTGCCTTCCCCCAGCCCCAGGGCCAGGGCGGGAAATACGTCATTAATGGCGTTAATGTAAAGAATTTGCAGGGGTAGCAGCGGCAGGGGCGTATTAAACAGAGACGCCAGCGCTACCGCAATAATTTCCCCGGCATTGCCCGACAACAAATACAGGGTGAAATGGCGAATGTTGCGGAAGATGGCCCGTCCCTGGGCCACGGCGGCTACGATGGTGGAGAAGGCATCGTCTTGCAGCACCATGTCGGCGGCTTCCTGGGCGACCTGGGTGCCGCGCTGGCCCATAGCCACCCCAATGTCCGCCTTTTGTAGAGCAGGGGCATCGTTAACGCCGTCGCCGGTCATGGCCACAATTGCGCCAGAGTCTTGATGGATGGCGATCAGGTTTAGCTTTTGCTCAGGGCTGACGCGGGCAAAGACAGAAGCCTGCTGTAGCCGTTGTTTGTCTTCCTTGGTGAGCTGATCCAAAGCGCGCAGGGCTTTACCCTGCAGTGCTTCTGCTTCCTGTTCTGAGATCACCCCAACGGCCAGGCCAATGTTGCGGGCGGTAATGGGCTGGTCGCCAGTCACCATAATTACGCGAATACCGGCCTGGTGGCAGGCGGCGATAGAGTCTTTCACCCCTTCCCGCGGCGGGTCTTCCAGCCCGACAATACCCAGCAGGGTGAGGTTTTCGTAGGGTTCAGCTTCGGCAGCATCGACGGTTTTGGCGGCAAAGGCCAGCACCCGCAGTCCGGCTTTGGCGGTGTCGGTCATGCGCTGCTGCCAGCGATCGCGGCTGGAGTCATCCATCTCCTGGCGGCCTTTAGCGGTCATATGGTGGGTGCAGCGCTCCAGCAGAGTTTCTGGGGCACCCTTGACCGCCACCCAGTAGCCCTGATCGCTCTGGTGATAAGTGGCCATCATTTTAATTTCGGGGTCAAAGGCGACTTCCCGCTCCTCCGGGAGGTCTTGCCGTAGCTCCGGTCGATGAAATCCCCCCCGTTTGCCCACTTCCAGCAGGGCAATTTCCATGGGGTCGCCGATGGTTTTGTCAGATTCGCCCATGTCTGGCAGCTCAGCATTGTTGCAGAGTACACCAACCTGTAGCAACTGCTTCAGAGCTTCGTGGTCCTGATTGGCCTCCACAGCATCGCCCCCTAAAGAAAAGCCGGTGTCACTCTGATCTTCTACAACCACATCGCCGGCATCTGTCACAATTTTGGTCACCGTCATGCGGTTTTGGGTCAGGGTACCCGTCTTATCGGTACAGATGATACTGGTAGATCCCAGAGTTTCCACCGCAGAAAGGCGGTTGATCAGGGCATTTTGCTGCGCCATGCGCCACATGCCACGGGCCAGGGCAACGGTAGCCACAATCGGCAAGCCCTCTGGCACGGCAGCAACAGACAGGGCAATGGCCGTTTCTACCATGAGCCCCAGGTCTCGCCCCTGCAGAATGCCCAAGCCGGCAACCACCACGGCAATGGCCAGGGTAATCCAGATCAGCCTGCGGCCCAGCTGGTCCAGCCGTTTCTCCAGGGGGGTTTGCTCTCCGCCAGCCTGCTCGGCCAGCTCCGAAATTTGCCCCAGCTCGGTTTCCATGCCGGTGGCAATGACGATACCTTCCCCAGAGCCACGGGTCAGGGCGGTGCCCTTAAACAGGCAATTGGTCTGTTCAGCCAGGGGCAGGTCGGCCTCCACTGGCTCAGTATTTTTACTCACCGGCACCGACTCTCCCGTCAGGGCCGACTCATCTACCTGTAGTTCAGAAGCTTCCAGCAGGCGCAGGTCGGCGGGCACCAGGTCGCCCCCTTCCAGCACCACAATGTCACCGGGTACCAGCTCATCGGCAGAGATCTGGCTGACCTGCCCCTCCCGTCTGACCTTGGCCTGGGTTTTGCTGAGCTGCTGCAGAGATTCCATTGACTTCACCGCCCGTAACTCGGTGACAAACCCGATGATGGCATTGAGGGCAATGGCGATGACTACGGCGATACCCTCAATCCATTCCTGAAAGGTAAAGGCCAGCACTGCCGCCACCGCTAACAGCGCAATAATGGGGCTCTTGAACTGATCCACAAAAATGGCCCGGGCACCCCGCTTTTTCGCCTCCTTGAGCCGGTTCCAACCGTGCTTTTTGCGCTGTTTCTCCACCTGGTGAGAGTTCAGCCCCTGGGCTGCATCCACGCCAAATTCGTTGAGCACCTCCTGGGGGGGGGACTGCATGGCCTGGTCGGGAGAAACAGAACAATTCACAGAGGCTCCTCATCTAGTTGGGATACTCAGTTGAGCCTATGGGGTTGGATAGACCCAAACCTCTACCAGACTGTAGAATTCCACTTTCCTGAAAGAGGGATTTTGGGGATTGATTTTGCGGGTCTTGCGGCATGAGCCTGGCCACCCGGTTTCCGGAGATAAATCAAGGAGATTTCTATGCCGTCACTTTACAGTTGACTGGGATAGTTGCTAGCCGCCAAGAATCTTCCCTGGAATTTTATTTTTTGTATATTTTGCATATTGAGTTTAAGGACAATCCATGACCACCCATGAAACGACAATGGAAAACCATGCTGATACCGATCAAGGTGGCGGTATGAGCAGTAGCTACGTCCGGTACTTTGCCATGATTGGCACCTCCATCGTGGTGATGTTTTTCTTGATGTACCTGCATTCCTACCAGCTTATTGACCATGCCAGGTTTAGCAAAACGCGGATGTTTATGGCCCTGATTATGGGAGCCGCCATGATGGTGATCATGCTGTCATACATGCTTCACATGTATAAAAATCGCAGGATGAATGTTGCCATTTATGCTGGTGCTATTGTACTATTTGGGGTTTCACTCTGGTTAGTGCGTAGTCAGGTCACGGTCAGCGATGTGGACTACATGGAAGGCATGATTCCTCACCATTCCATCGCCATTTTGACCAGCGAACGTGCCCAAATTCAAGATCTGCGAGTGCGGGCATTAGCCGATGAAATCATTGAAGCCCAACGCCGCGAGATTGCTGAAATGAAGTGGCTCATTGCCGATATTCGGGAAAACGGTTTGGTTACGACCGAAACCCAACTGGAAGGAAGACCCCAGCCCGAGTTTGAAGCGACCGCTGAGTAAACTGCCGCCCGCATTCGGGGCACTGCTGCTGAGCTTTTCGACTGTAATTGGGGCTATCAGCGCGGTCATGTTAAGACGGGCAAAGCTGCCTTTATTGAAAGTTTTGAATATTGAACAGCCATCATGATGATTCGTGCGGGCTGAATGGATTAATGAGTCCACCTTGCCTTGTGCCCCCTGGCATCAAGGTGAACCAGAGAGGGGAATCGTCCATAGCGTCCCAGACCCCCTGGCCACCAGGGGGCCAAAGTCCAGTACACCTGATTGCCCGTTAGCCCCGGGCAATAAAAGTCAATGGCATCCCCTACAATGTGGCGACTGCGGGAGGCCCCTCCCACCCGCCGGTTGATTTCCGGGGGGCGGTACCAGCTGGTAATCAGGAAGGGGCGACCAATGCGATCGCGGGCCTGCTGGGCCAGTCTGGCGATGCGCACAATGGCATCCACCGTAGCCTGGTCGGGGGGCATTCTGGCTCCGCCACGGGTGGCCTCGGCCCAGGTAAAGTTGCCGTTGGGAATAATGCTGGCATCCAGCTGAATATTGTTCGGAGTCCAGGCTTTGGGTCGGGCCGGAATCGGGGCCGGAACCGGGGCAGGCATGGCATCGGGGGCAGTGGGTTCAGCCCGTTCTAGCCGCCGCAGGTCATCAAACAAGACCTGAATGGTAGGGATGCGCCCTGCCAACCGTCGCCAGAGCTGCACCATGCGAATCAGGGCTTCTCGCTGTTCTTCGGTTTGTTGATACAGGGTGGGAATGTTGCGTACAAAGTCGAGGAGCGCCCGGTCGAGGGTTTGGGCCGCCGCCATCAGGGCCTGCCGATTTTCAGCATTTTGCACCAGGTCTTCGGGGTTTACCCCCAGGTTGGCGATCGCCGTCGAGCGAGACTCTAGCCCAAACCAGCGGCGGTATCCTTCTGTCAGGGCAAACCGCTGGTCGCCCCGGCCCTGATAAAGACTCGGGATCTGCTGCACAAACACAATCAAAGCCGGGTCAATAATCTCCAGGTTGGTTTCGTTGGCGAAGGGGTCGTTCTCCAGTAGCCATTCAATCGCTTCTTCGCGAGAGTCCATTTCCCGCCACAGTTCCACCAGGCGAATCAGCGCCTCCCGCTGGTTGGGGTAGCCCGAGTAGTAGCGCACCCCAGACTGCACGAAGTCTAGCAGGGCTTTATCGAGGGCCGTTTCGTCGGGCACCAGGTCGGTCACCGGCACGTTCAACGCTTGATAGACCGCTGCTTGAGTATCCAGTTTGCGCCAGATGCGGGCAGTTTCTACCAGGGCCTGGCGCTGGTGATCAAGACGGGTGTAGTTGGGGGCGACCCGCTCGGCAAAGGCCAGCAGGTCGGAGTCGAGGGCGGCCAAATTTTTGGGTAGTTGTGCCCCGTCGTAGTCTGTATCAATATCTTCCAGGTAAGCCTGCCGCAGGGATTCTACAGAACTGGGTTCTAGCTGGGCAGAACTGGTATCTGTTAACGCGGGGGTGTAGCCCTGGGCCACCACCTCTAAAAAGCGGTCGGCGTAGCGTCCGGCCCTGGCATCCCAAATATCGCTGCTGGGCCATTCCTGGTCAATCAATCCATTGGTCAGGCTGCGAATGGTGTTGGCAGCAAACTGCACCTGTTCGGGAAAGGTGTTGACCTGGTTCACATCAATCTGATTAGTCGGTATGATGCCTAAGCCGATCTCTCCATCCGCCAGTTGGGGCTGGTTGTGGGCGGCATAGAGGGCCGCCAAAATGGGTTTGTGAATTCCGGCTCTGGCAGCTTCTATTAGATAGTAGTAGTTGCGCTGGTCTGGCAATAGGGTGGTCATAGTCTGCGGTGGCATCCCCAAATGAGATGGTGTTCCGTCCTAAGGATGAGGTTTTGCCCAGGCTATCCCGCTGGACGCTAAGTCTAGCCTGAAACATCACCACAACTTTAGAACCAATGGACTCATTTGAACCACTTTCTAATATTGCGTTTTCCCTAGAGCCTGCCCAAATCAAGTTAGTGGCGACTGATATGGATGGCACCCTGACCCGCCAGGGCCACTTCACCTCGGACCTACTGCAGGGGTTAGAACAGCTCCAGCAGGCCAGCATTGCCGTGGTGATTGTGACCGGACGCTCCGCCGGTTGGGTGCAGGGGCTGGCCCACTATTTTCCCATGGCCGGGGCCATGGCCGAAAATGGCGGCGTTTACTTTGCCGGGGCCAATGCCGAGGCTGAGGTGCTGCTGCCTTTGCCCGATCGGGCCACTCACCGGCAGCAGCTTTCTGAGCTTTTTGACCAGCTGAGGCAGCATTTTCTTCACCTGACGGCTTCTATCGATAACCCCTTTCGTATGACGGACTGGACCTTTGATGTGGCAGGTCTAACCCAGGCAGATCTGGATGCGTTGGCCCAACTCTGCCGGTCAGCGGGCTGGGATTTTACCTACAGCACGGTGCAATGCCATTTATTCAAACCGGGACAGAGTAAAGCCACCGGGTTGCAGCAGGTTTTGAGCCGTCACTTCCCGGATATTACCCCCCAACAGGTCATCACCGTGGGGGATAGCCCCAACGACGAAAGTTTGTTTGATCGGGCCAGGTTTCCCCATGGGGTTGGGGTCGCTAACCTGAAGGATTACTGGCCGCAGCTCACCCATCGTCCAACTTACGTTGCCAACGCCGCCGAGGTGGATGGCTTTTTAGAATTGGTGGATGTCTTGCTGGGCAAAGGTTGAGGGAGTCGCCAACCGCAGCAGTTTGGCGGTTATCCCACTCGAACGAACCGGCGGGGAGGGTCGGACAGGGGCCGTAATCGCGCCTGCCCACTGGGCATATCCCACGAGAAACCCTTTAATGAGAACCAGGGCAAGAAATTTTTGGTTGAGGCGATGGTTCATGCCAGCGGTCTCCCAACTTTAGCGATGGCGGCAACATGGTTCCAGTCTTAAAGATTAGGAGTTTTCAAGGCCATTGCCGTAAGATTTCTTCACGGACAAGGACGAAATATATCCTGTCTATTCTGTTAAGGTGCATCCAAACATTTCCGGTATTCTCTAAGGACACTTAACACCCCCTGGGCCTATGCAAGGAGCAGAACAGAGAAAACCACTCTTGGGCGGTCGCTACCGGGTGTTGCGACAGCTGGGCCGGGGTGGCTTTGGCCATACCTACCTGGTGGAAGACGTAAACCGGTTTCAAGAGCTGTGCGTGCTGAAGGAATTTAACCCCCAGGTGCGGGACAAAATCGCTCTAGACAAGGCCCAGGCGATGTTTGAGCGCGAGGCCAGCATTCTCTACCAGCTTAACCATCCCCAAATCCCCAGGTTTCGAGAACTGCTGCGGGAAGGGGATAAGCTGTTTCTGGTGCAGGACTATATCGAAGGCCCCTCGTATCACGAGCTGCTGAATCGCCGCAGGCAGTATGCCGACCGCTTTTCTGAAGCCGAGGTGACCCAACTGCTGACCCAGTTGCTGCCGGTGCTGCAGTACCTGCACAGCGTCGGCATTGTGCATCGCGACATTTCTCCCGACAATTTGATTCAACGCAACGCCGATGGTCGCCCGGTGCTGATTGACTTTGGCGGGGTCAAGCAACTGGTGGTAAATGTGCGCTACCAGTTGGGCGTGCCTGAGCCGTACCAGTCCCCTGGGGGGCAGGTGACTCGCCTGGGCAAGGTGGGTTACGCCCCCGAAGAACAGATGGAATCGGGCCAGGTTAACCCCGGTACCGACCTCTACGCCCTGGGCATGACCGCTCTGGTGTTGCTCACCGGCAAAGACCCCGACGAACTCTACGACGACCGCAAAGACCGCTGGGTCTGGCAGGAAGAGGTCCAGGTTTCTGCCCAGTTGGAAAATGTGCTGACTCGACTGGTGGCCAAAGACCCCCATCAGCGGTTGCAGTCGGCCTCCCAGGCGATGGCGGCGCTGAATTTAGACCGCCCCTACAACAATGACGCCGCCTGGAACCAGACCATGCCGGTGCGAATGCAGCCCGTAGTGCCGCCCCCACCCCGCACCGTGGCGGTGGCCCCTGCCGCCCCGCCCCCCACTCGAGCCTACCTTTCCTCTACTGCGGTGCCCCCCAGCCCCTTGTCCCAGGCCCCCGTTTCTCAGCCTGACCAGACCCAGGTACGTCCTCAACGGTCGAGGGGTGGCGGTTGGCTAATGACCCTGGCCGGGCTGATGGTCATTGGCGGCGTAGCGGCAGCCCTGTGGTGGTGGATCGACCCTCTAGATTGGCGCTTGGCAGGGGATTCTGAAGTCATTTCGCCCGAGGGCAACGATGCTGACAATCCAGTCTTTGATGAGGCCGAACGGGCGAGGAAAGAGGCCCTGCGCGATCGCACCCTGGAACTCAACGTTGACCGCGCTTACATTACCCAACTGACAGACCAGTTCTTTTTTGAACAAAATCCAGACCGGCGGGGCATCCAGCTCACCGACCAACCCCAGGATGCCGCCCTCAGGGCCGAGTGGGATGCGATCGCCGCCGATAATCTGGATCTGATCGAAGCCAACCTCAGCCCCGCCGCCCGCGAACGCCTGGGCCGCTACAACCCCGCCGATACCGATCGCTGGCGGCGGCAGGCCAATGAACTGAACGTTAGCGAAAATGCCCTGTTTGACCTGGCCGATGCTCGTTTTCAGCAACTCTTTCCGGGCCAGCGCCAGGAGGGGTTTGTGGAAACCCCGGTGGACCAAATCTGGTTTGGTCTGGTGCAAGACAGCTTGACAGCATTGCAATCTGGCGAAGTACTTGAGGAAGTTCGGTTCACCTCCGGTGCCTACAGCGACCAGCTAGAGGGCACCCTGGCCCCTGGGGAAGGTCAGGTCTACATTCTCAACCTCAGCGCAGGGCAGCTGATGCGGGTCAATCTGCAGGCTCCCGCCGACGCTACTCGGCTTTCGATTTACGTGCCTGTTCCTGATGAAGAGACCCCCTACCTGCTGGCCGACTCCCAGGACAGCACCTGGGCCGGGGAGTTGCCCCAGTCGGGCTATTACGAAATTGTGGTAATTAATGGGGCAGATAACCCCATCACCTATCGCCTCAACGTAGCAGTCGATAATGTAGAGAATTGACGGAGCGCAGGGCGTCCTTGTCGAGGCAAAGTCGTCTGTGCAGACTTTGCGTTCTACCTGGACCAAGCTACTCAAGCGCTTCTGGGTCAACCCCCAATTGCCGCAGTCGTTCTGCCAGTCGCTCTGCCCGCTGGCGTTCTTCCTCTGCCCGCTGGCGTTCTTGCTCTGCTCGCTGGCGTTCTTCCTCTGCCCGCTGGCGTTCTTGCTCTGCTGCCTGACGTTGCCTATCCAAACTCTCAACCCCCCAGGGCAAGAGATTTCCTTCAGGGTCCCACCAGCGCAGCCAGTAGCCGGTGCGGTCGGCTTTTGTGCCCTGCCAAACCCCTAAAAACAGACTCAGAGCATCCACCCAAAAGCGCCCCTGGTCGTTGCTGTCATATTCCTCATATTTTGCAGAAACGAGGTGATATCCCTCTAATGCCCCCGTATCTGGATAAAAAATGAAATAGAGAGGCAACTTTAGAATGCGCTCGTAGAACCACCATTTTCCGTAGGGGTAATTGGGATTCATGGAATACTCTCCCCCGTCGGTGTCAGAAACAAACTCAATGGCCAGGGAGGGCAGATCCCCCTCGGCCACGGGGGTGTAGCTGCGTCGGGTCTGATTCTCCGGCAGAGGTAGAGCATTTCGAACCAAAACCCAGTCTGGGGCTTTGAGCACAGTTTTACCATCCACCGTGGCGCAAATGCCAAAGTTGGTGGCAATCAGCATGTCCGGCTGAATCAATCCAGCCATTTCAAGGCTTTCCCGCAGAGCTGCTGCCAGCAGTGGTTGGTTAATGTTGTCCACAGGGTCATCGGGAAGGGGGTAGTCTTTCGGCAGCACATCCCAACTCACTTTGGGAGTCAGGGTAAAATTCGCTGGTTGGGAGGTTATCGCCATCGTGAAACCTCAACGCTTCTAAAAAACCATTGACCAGGACTGTTTGGGCTGAGCAAACGAATCCAGGCCATGAGTCATTTACTCAGAGAAAAATATTGTTTATTCTACCGTTTTTGTCATGAGACGCGCTTCGAGGTCGGGCGCATCAAGCTTTCCACCCGGCTAATGGCCAGATCGAGCGCTTCTTCCATATCACCGGGGGTCACAAGCTCCATCTTGGGCATATACACCTGCACCAACCACGACTGGGGATGCCGTCCATAGGCAGAATGGGTCAGGGCCAGCAAAGTACTGGGGTCACAGGAATGACCCGATGCCGGTACTGACGACCCGGCGGGTTCGTTGCCGCCGGCTTCCAGGGCGCGCACCTTGACCCGCACTCGATTGCCGACGCTGGGGGAGTCAATAAAAATGGCGCAATCGACCCTGGCTAGCTGACCCGCCAGTTCTGGCATCAAATTATCCACCGTAATGGTGGATAGGTTTTGCAAACCGAAGGCTTTAAGCCGTTCTGTAACCTGCTGGGGCACATGGGTCGAAGTGTCTGGATGACGGTCAAAGCTGATAACGGCAAACTGAGCCAGAGAATTTTGGGAAACCGCAGTGGAGGAAGTCATGGGGCTTTAGTAGGAATGGGGGTACTTACAGCCTAAATGCCTCAACTCATACCCCACCGCAGATGTTACCCAGTGTTACGCAATTATTGAGCTATACATCCCGACAGAATGGTTTCTCCATTAACTTCCACCATGATTTCGTCGCCCTTATTCCAGAGGGTGGTGGTACCGTCGCTATATCTGGCTCCCGAGGCAGATTCTACTCGGGGTAGCGTCATGGCTTCCTGGTCGGGCAGTACAACGACTACTGCATCGGTGCCGGTGAACTCCGCCTCAACCATTTCCCCACCAGGACACTGAAAGGTGGCCATAGTACTGGTAGCATCTATTTCGGGCTCCATGGTTTCAGCCTCGGGTTCTGCATTGGTGCAGCCTACCAGGGCCAGGCTGATCAGGCCAGCGGCAATCGCACCAGTTTTGAGGGATAGTTTCATAGGTCAGGTCTCCTTTCACCCCGTAGAGAGGGGGGTTAATGTATTAGATGATATTTTTGTTGATGACTCCTTATATTACTCCCTGCTTGACAGGTGAAATAAATCTTTTAACCATGCAAGAAACTGGCACAGTCTGTTAAATTTAAGCACCTCTACCTTAAGATGCCTGTGGATACGCCATCTACCTTTTGCTGTAGCAGTCTAAAACAGAGTCTATAGTCTTCCTTGACCCCGTATTGGGTGGATTCCATGTCAGTTAAAAACTTAGTGTCAATTGGACTTTTAGTATTTGTTCCTGTCTCCCTATGGGCCGAACATGCAGGATGGAATGCCCTGACCATTTTTGGCCTGTCATCCCTGGCCATTGTTCCCCTGGCGATTTGGCTCAGCACCGCAACGGAAGAACTGGCCCTGGTTACCGGCCCCAGCATCGGTGGTTTAATTAATGCGGTATTCGGCAATGCTACAGAACTCATTATTGCCCTGGTTGCCCTGAAAGCAGGATTAATTGGCATTGTAAAAGCCAGCATTACCGGCGCTATTTTGGCTAATGTGCTGCTGGTCATGGGCCTCTCTATGGTATTTGGAGGGGTGCGGTTCAAAGAGCAAACCTTTAACCAGATGGTGGCCCGCATCAACGGGTCTACCATGACCCTGGCGGTCACGGCCATTGTGCTACCGGCCATGGTCATTAACACCTCTAACATCATCGAACCTATTGCCATTAAGCGCCTGTCTCTGACGGTGGCGGCAGTGATGATTTTTGTCTACGGCCTGACCCTGCTTTTTTCCCTGAAGACCCACAGCTATCTCTACGACGTGGGCAAGAGCGATCTGAATGCTGACATCAAGGAGAACGGCGAAGAGAAGCCTAACCCCTGGTTGTGGACCGGGGTGCTGCTGGCGGCCACCGTGGGTGTGGCGTTTATGTCTGAAATTTTTGTGGGAGCTGTGGAAGAAGCCACCGCCAACCTGGGGTTTACCGATCTGTTTACCGGGGTCATTCTGGTGCCCCTGGTGGCTGGTGCGGCAGAATATGTGACGGCGGTGCGGGTGGCGGTCAAAAACAATATGGATCTGGCCGTTTCCATTGCCATGGGGTCTAGTCTGCTGGTGGCGTTGCTGGTCGTTCCCATTCTGGTGATTGTGGGGCAGATCATCGGTCAACCCATGGACCTGAACTTCAACCTGTTTGAGGTCATCGCTGTGGTTATTGCCGTCACCTTCGCCAACCTGATCAGCCTGGATGGACGCTCCAACTGGCTGGAAGGGATGCTGCTGTTATCCACCTATGTGATTCTGGGGGCTGCGTTTTATTTTCATCCGGTTTAAACCAAGTTCAGCCCGAAATCTAGAGTTGTCTCTATGACATTTGCAAAACTGGGATGCACCCCAACCTTTTCCACCTCCAGAAGTGGAGTTTTGCTTAAGGGCAAGCTACCGATTTCGAGCTGGACCTGGTATAGATTTTTTTTCACATCTCAATTTGTGAGCGAGTCAAAAGATTGATTTCTAACTATGGCGATTCAGAATAGGTTGGCTTTTAATTGAGTTGAACTTTACTCAGTTTGGAAACTAGCGTTGTGCTTTGAAATAGCTGCCGCTAGCAACCTGGGCGAGTGCATCCCAGTTTTGCAAGTCTGCCCTCATCCCCCAACCCCTGCTTCGCGCGTCCTATGTCCTTCGGACAGCAAGCAACGGCCTACTCCCAAAATGGGAGAAAGGGAGCCGGAGTCAAAGTCCCTCTCCCGCTCTGG
>Ga0081528_100505_pt1 | contig 18132 bp, 16 predicted proteins | sample HotLakmasection4_FD_71011 | JGI IMG/M metagenome (GOLD analysis project Ga0081528, IMG submission 71011) | Hypersaline microbial mat communities from Hot Lake, Washington, USA - Section #4 (SPADES assembly) (version 2) | ecosystem: Environmental > Aquatic > Non-marine Saline and Alkaline >...
CCACGAAGACACAAAGACTCAAAGGTTCACGAAGCAAACTTTAATCATTAAGGCCCCATAAATCAAAACCATCTTTTGGGACAGCCTCAGTGAATTTTGCCCTCGTTTATAATCGAACTGAGGTTTAAAATTTGTCCGTACCATTTGTATAGTTTTGGAAAGGTGTATAGCAGCCTCCATTTAAATGGCTGTAAAGAAAAGTCTACCTCATTCAGTATAGCACTCACCTCATTTTTCGACATTCCGTAAAGAAGGTGGTGCGACATGAGAGCAAGAGTGATACGGTCGTAATATTTACGGAAAGTGATGCTCCCCGCCCTCTCTTCACTAAATTTATCCATATAGTAAAAAAAGCATCTGTCAATAGGCTTTATTTTATTTTTTACGTTGTTTTCTGCATCTACCCTGTAGAAAGAAACATTTCGATTGTAAAAGGCAGGGTCATACTTTAGCAGGACTCTTAAATTCATATCTATATCCTCCCCAAAGTCTACTCTTTCATCAAATAAACCCACCTCATTGAATACGCTTTTATGAATCACTGTTCCTGACGGGTGAAACAGCATACCTCTTTTTTCCATGGTAAAATAGTTTTTAATGAGGCCCCGGTGCCCCCTGGTGAGGCCGTGGTAGGAGCCAAATTTTTGATCGTTTCTTAAAATGCCCATGCCACACCCCCACATTCCAGCATGCGGAAAATCCCGAATCAGCTCTTTTTGAGTTTGCAGGTAATCCGGTTCCCATATATCGTCCCCATCCATAAATGCAATGTATGGGTTTGATGCGGCTTTGATTCCGGCATTACGGGCAGCTGACACGCCGCAGTTTTGCTGATCAATAATTTGAATTTGGGAATCAGAAAACAGGGCTGCTTTCTCACGGCTCGAGTCGGTTGAGCCGTCGTTGACAATAATAACCTCAAATTCAGGGTCAGTTTGTACCAGCACAGAACGGATCGTATCAGAAACGGACTTTTCCTTATTGAAGAGAGGGATAACAACGCTAAACATAATTCAAGTATGGATATTGGTGAAACAGGGCCCGGAAAAATTATTGTGACAGCCTCATTGCAATAAATATTTTTAAACGCAATAAAATTAATAATCTATGGCATGCCATGTTGCAAAATGTGAGGAATTGTAAAGGAAAACATATTAAAATTTGAAAAATATATCACATTAATGTAAAATAGTTTAGCAGCAAGTCATCAATAGCGTGGTTCTTTAAGGGGTATAATGAATTTACAGAAGGCGATTCAACACTGTTTGACGGACGGGTACGGGACAAGTGAGTGCAGATATATCATTGACAGTGCGCATACCGTAGCACTGGCATATCTTCGGTTGAAAGCATTTTCAGGACATCTCTATACCCAAAACGGGGAAAAGCTCGAAGATTTGGCCTGGGATTACATTGCAGATCTTTTTGAGAGAGACGAAAAGGATGATTTCACGGTACTGAAAAACGCATTTGGTGATTTTAACTTCAATCAGGCATCCGAGGCAGAGACAGAGCACTATTTCAGAAGGATTATTGTAACGAAAGTTAACGACAACATTTTCAGGGCAAACGGTGATTTTGACCCATCTCTCAAAAAAATTATCCGGAATTTGAAAAATGCGATAAGCAACGGGTTTATGGATGAAAAAGCCGCTATCAAGGAGGGATATTTGGTAGTGGAGGGTGTGAAAAAGGGAGACCTTTTTCACTCTGTCAGCCCCCCGGAAGTCCTGGAAAGACAGTTGTGCAGCAGAATAACGGATGCCATGCAAACACCGGAAGTGCTGGAGGAGGCTGTTTCCATCCTGCAGGAGAGCCGTGTGTTTGACGGGAAAATTTCTCTAACCGCCCTCGCTATTTGCGTTCGAAAAGCATTCGTACATGTTCAGAAACCACACGGCATACCTCAAAGCCAAATGAGGGAGGATTGGAACCTGCATTCCCAATGCCTTGAACGGCAGCTTGAAAGGGCAAGCCTGAAGGTCAGAAATCAGCTGGGAGAAAAATATCTGCGGAGAAAGGTGCTGGATGTGCAGACGCTCAACTGTTTTCTGGAAGCATCCAAAGCAGTCCTCAGGGAGGAGTTTGCAGAAGAACACACCGACCGGTCCCAGTTTGAGTGTTTAAAGAATGAGATGCCCGGGCTGACGCATACGCTGTATCGTGAGCGGTACAGAAGCGTACTGGAGTATATCGTGAAAAAAATGCGGGCCGGCGTAATTGACTTTTATCAAAAAGAGTGGGTTAAAATTTCAGCAGAGAAGGTGAAGTGAAAGGATGATTAATATAAACTCCTGAAAAACTTGACGAAAACAGAGAAACATATCGAGACCTATATATTTCATCCGGAGGAGCTAACTCCCGGCCAAAAATCAGAAATAGAAAAATATATCGAAGAAAACGAGGAGATCCGTATTCTGGCCGGTTGGTATAGAGAGCTCAGGGAACAAATAGATGCTGTGGAGCAGACAAAAAAGAGAGTGCGCCCCGGCTCATCCGCCATCGAGTTGACCGCAAGCGCCCGTGAAAAAAGAAAAAAATATGTGTTCAGGCTGGCTGCCAAAACACCTGCCAAATATACGAAGCAGTTATCTTTAAAGACGCTGCGCACGTTCATATCAGAAAGGGAGGGCACTATTGTGAGGGTTTTGAATAGCGATGGCGATTCTGCTATTCATATTCATGCGATATCAGAAAAGATAGCCGCTGATGATATGGTTCTCCTTATGGTCCCCGGACTTAAGGAGCTGCTGATCAGCAATCCGGGCGGAATTTTTGAGCTTTTGCAGACAGATCTGGGGGCTGGCGATATATATAAATGGGACAGCTGCACCCTGTTTGTGCCTGTAGACAGGCTGGATATCCTTGTTGATGAGCAAAACGGAAACGTCTTTTTAGACTCCCATCAAACCAATAAAGATGAACTGAATATCGCGTTTGAAGAGAAGGCGGAAAGCTATGAACTGCGACTTACAACATCCGGAGACTACAACATTCAAAAAGTTGTGGCAAGTTGCGAAGGGAAAGGATTTCTTCTGGAAATTGAGAGAGAGGTTGTTGAAATTCCGAAATCAATCATAAAAGGCCGGTTGACAAGCATCTTCTTTTATAACTGAAATCAGCCACCATACCCTATGCCTGATCCGATACGAATAGATGAAGCGTTTCAGGAAACCATGGAGGCGATCGAGTCGGCGAAGTCGTATCGCTATATTTTTTACCGTTTCAGGCATTTTTCCACACTTCTTGAGGGTGAATACCTAAAATTTCAATCCTATCTTTTTCAGCTATTCGACGAGCTGCCCGTCTATACGCTGCCGCTAATGTGGAGCGGCCTCGACCCTGAAATAATTTGCGATGATGCCGATCTTTTGCTGAACATTTCTGATGAACTCTCATCGAATACCATCGATGACGTAATTGAAAGGCTGAGAGAGGTGGCATTTCTGCAGTTTATCTGTTTGTCTGAACCCGGGAGAGCCGATCAGCAGTTTATCCACCTCTTTGGAATGTCTCTTTTTAAAAAGAAGAGTGACGGGGTTACCGGAAATACATGCGATAACCTGAGCTATACAAAAGAAAAACTGCAGGCATTTGCAGAATCCCGCGAATTGACAAGAAAGCAAAGAAAAGCTGCCGATCAACTTCTAAAAGATATCGGCCTCCTTTTACAAAGAGGTGAGCTTGAAGCGCTGATACCCGTGGCTGAAGAGAACGATGGAGGCGAGGGCGCAATTTCGGGGCGGTTACGTAAAGTAATGCTGCAGGAAAGCGGCACAAACAGCAGTAAGGATACAATTATACGGTACTATCCGGTGGTGGGGGCCGAACCAGTATCCGGCATTGACACCTCTGTGGTAACCAGCCGGGCGCGATCTCTTGCAGAAGAAAAAAGTTCAAGGCTCAGGAGTGAATTTTTTGATGCAAGACTATACTATGAAATTAACGGGGCTGAGCATGCCGGGGACTCCGGAAACCTGGCATTAGGTGCTCTCTGGTACACCTTTTTATTGAAACAGGCAGAACTGAGGGAGAGATATACCATAGCCGGAGATACTGCCCTGACGGGGGATATCAATAACGCAGGCAAGGTACTGCCGGTGGATCCAAATACCGTTCAGGCAAAGGCCGAAGCGGCTTTTTTTTCGTGGGCAAACCTGCTGGCGGTCCCCATTTCTCAATATTCCCTGTTTAGTGAGCAGATCCGTAAGCTGAAGGAGCGCTACCCGGCGAGAAAATTGTCGCTTATCGGCGTAGAAAAACTGGAAGATCTATTTTACGATCGCAGCCTGACAGATTACGTTGTGGAAAACCGGTTTACATACGCTGTCAGAAAGTTGAAAAAAGAGAAATTCAAAACGGTAGTTGTGCCGGTTATCGTTCTCCTGCTGTTGATTATTGCTCGCATGATGTACGGGCCGGTTGACAGGAATGCTGTTGATCTAGAAGTTACGGGTAGTCAATTGGTATTGAAAAACAGCGCTGGAGCTACTGTGGAATCATTTACTCTGGACGAATCAACGGCAGATTATATGAATATTAGGAGCAACTTCTTATATCAAAGCTTAAGTTTGTTAGTTAATATCAATAAAGATGACAGAAATGAATTGATTTTGGCGTCAAGAGCTAATTATGAAACCAATCAGATTAAAAGCGATAATCCTGAAGTAAAGGCTTATTCCCTGAGTGGGGACTCACTAATCTGGCAAAAAAAACTCTTTTTTAATTATATCTATCCAAAACAATCAATGACTCATGATGCTGGATTGCGTATAAGTGAAATTGGTTTGATGGAGACTGAAAGGGGAGAGAAGCTGATTGTAAGTGCCCAGTCGAGAATGTATTTTTATTCAATTGTTTTTGGACTGGATCTAAAAACCGGTGTGATAGAAAAAGAGTATGTGCATCCTGGAAGTATAAATGACGTTATCATTTTAGATATAAATGGTGACGGTTATGATGAGTTGGTAATAGCAGGCATCAATAATGCGTACTGGAATGCAATGCTTGGGGTGATGAAATACGATGAACTATCCGGCTACTCTCCGGTTACAACCGTGGAGTACGTTCCTTTAGGCTTATCCCGGGCGGAACAAGATTTATACTTATTGCTACCAAAAACAGCGGTTGGGGAATATTTCAGCAAGGTGTACAAGTATAATAATGCAAGCAGGATAATTTATAATTCTTCAACAGAGATTATACAGCTAACGGTGCAAGAGGGGAACACCAGTTTTTCAGGGTTGGATCAGCCCATTCGCCTTATTTTTGACTTTAATTCCCGTTTAGAACCCGTTGGAATCGGCACCTATGATATTTATGATATTTTTGCCAGAAATTTATATCAAGAGGGAGAGATCCCGTTCGAGCCCGATTACGAATATTTTGAAGCGCTACAGGACTCCATTCAGTATTGGGACGGGGAAAAGTTTGTGTACACGCAGGAGTATTTTTCGGGAGAAGATGAATAAATTTGGACTTTTTTTCTGCAGATTTCTACAGTTGTAATGAAATATATGTGACTATCTCATCAAGAGGGTTAATAGATAAGACAAAACTATCCGCCGTTGCTTAAACGCAGCCCGGATAGTTTTTTTTAATTTTTACAATCTGCTTTCCTGCAAATCCCTCCGAAATTCCGTTTCTTCTCTTATCCGGTAACCCTAACACTACTCTCTTATGAATCGAATTGTACTCAGCTCCTTTGCCCTTCTTCTGTTCTCTTTTTCTCTTCTTGCTGAAATGGAAGCTCAATCCATCACCGAAAAAACCTCCGGAATGGAGAAACAGGAAGGATTTTTTGATTTCTGGTGGGATGATGCTGAAGGCAAAATATGGGTCGAAATTGATAAGCTCGATCAGGAGTTCATCTACGTGAATTCACTGGCCGCCGGAATCGGCTCAAATGATATCGGCCTTGATCGAAGTCAGCTGGGAAATACGCGGGTGGTGAAATTTGAACGGGTGGGCCCGAAAGTTCTTCTTGTTCAGCCCAATTACGATTTCAGGGCAACCTCGGGCGTAGCGCTGGAGGAGAAATCGGTCAATGAGGCTTTTGCACAGTCGGTACTGTTTGGGTTCGATGTTGCAGCAGAAGAGGACGGAAGGGTTTTGATCGATCTTACCGACTTCCTGATGCAGGATGCCCACGGCGTGGCAGAGCGGCTGCAGCGTTCAAACCAGGGGAGCTATTCCGTGGACAGATCCAGGTCGACGATCTACCTGCCCGGAACGTTTAACTTTCCCAGGAACAGTGAATTTGAAACCACCCTGACGTTTACCGGCTCCGGAGCAGGAGGATGGTTGCGATCCGTCACACCTTCACCTGATGCGGTGACGGTTCGTCAGCACCACTCGTTTGTGGAGCTGCCTGATGATGGCTACGAGCCCCGTGAACTCGACTACCGCTCCGGGTTCTTTGGAATATCGTACCAGGATTACAGTGCACCCATAGGCGAAAGAATTGAAAAGCAGTATGCTGTACGGCATCGTCTTGAGAAGAAAGATCCCACAGCGGAGATAAGTGAACCGGTTGAGCCGATTATTTACTATCTCGATAACGGAACTCCGGAGCCCGTCAGAACGGCGCTGCTTGATGGGGGTGCCTGGTGGGACGAGGCGTTTGAGGCGGCAGGATACAGAGATGCGTTTGAAATTCGAATGCTCCCCGATGATGCCCATCCGCTGGATGTTCGCTATAACGTTATCAACTGGGTTCATCGGTCAACACGTGGGTGGTCGTACGGTTCCTCAGTGAGCGATCCGCGCACGGGCGAGATTATCAAAGGGAACGTGCTGCTGGGTTCGCTTCGCGTTCGGCAGGACTACCTGATTGCCGAAGGGCTGCTGGCACCCTACGAAGAGGGAGTGGATCCCGACCCGGAAATGCTGGATATGGCGCTTGCCCGTATTCGTCAGCTTTCTGCCCATGAGATTGGACATACACTCGGGATAACTCACAATTTTGCGGCAAGTACGAATAATCTCTCTTCCGTGATGGATTATCCACACCCGCGCGTACAGCTAAGGGATGACGGCACTCTTAGCCTTGCGAATGCGTACCGGGACGGAATTGGTGAGTGGGATAAACGGGCAGTTATCTGGGGATACCAGGATTTTCCTGCAGGCACTGATGAAGGGCGGGCATTGAATGATATCATAGAAGAGACCATAGAGATGGGACTGCTGTTTATTTCTGATGAGGCAGCGCGCCCTCAAAGCGGTGTTCATCCGAAGGCTCACTTATGGGAATATGGCAGTGATGCAATTGATCAGCTTCACCACATTTTGGACGTTCGGGAAGCTGCGCTTAACCGGTTTGGTGAGAGAAATATTCGCGAGGGACGTTCAATGGCCTCTCTTGAGGACGTACTCGTGCCGATCTACCTGTTTCACCGGTACCAAACCGAAGCGACGGTTAAACTGGTGGGAGGCGTGGATTATACCTACAATGTGAGAGGGGACGGGCAGCCGGGGCCCATGGTCGTTGATGGCGAGACGCAACGTGAAGCTCTTGCGGCTTTGCTCGAAACACTGAAGCCGGAAACGCTTGCCCTGCCTCAACATATTTTGGGAATCATTCCCCCGCGTCCGGGCGGACTGTCTTCGGGCCGGGAGCAGTTTCGGGGATACACAGACCCGATGCCGGATCCGGTCGCCATGGCAGAAACAGCTGCGGAGCTCACATCATCTCTGATTTTTAATCCGCAGCGGTCGGCCAGGCTGATGAACCAGTCGGCCATGAATTCATCAATGTTTGGCCTGGCGGATGTAATGGAAATTGTAATCAATGAAACCATTTTAGGAGACACCCCCTCAGGCTATGATGGAACCATACAGCGGGCAGTCAATATTGCCGTATTCAGAAATGCGGTACAGCTTGCAGCTTCCGACGCCGCCTCTCCTGATGTAAAAGCCGTTTCCAACCTGGCAATCATGGAGCTCAGAGATTCACTTGCAGCACTTGCTGTGGAGACGGATGAACCGGTCTGGAGGGCCCACTATACCTTCGTGCATAAACTGGCAGACGACTATCTTGCCAATCCCACCGATTTCAGTTCTCCGCCGGCGCCCTACACGCCACCGGGTTCACCCATTGGCAGCGGGGATGATGAAGGGCTGCATCTGCAGTGTGGGTTTTAATTGACGTGAGACGGCAGAAGGCAGACGTGTGACTGCAAATTTTTATTAGTTAAATCGATTACCTCAAATACTTTATAGCCGACAATAAAAATGCTGTGTGCATTCATTTTTACCTATTTAAAGTCAAGAGAGTGCTGGTAACGTTGAGAGGCAACTATATGAATATGCCTTTATACTTTTCGAAAAATTTCCTTTCCTCTTCGTAAAGAGATGATTCAGTATGACCTTTAAAAACATATTCAAGTAGTTCAATTTCGCGTCTGTCAAATGTGGAAAAATAGAGACCTATTATTCTATCTTTAATGGTATTATCAAGCTCGTAAGTTCTCATAAATTCCAGAGCTGAAACTACAGTTGTAAAATAAGTAATCATATACTTTCTATTTTTCACCCATCAATGTTTATGTGCAGTTACTGAAAGTTCTTCTTTGCGCTTTAAAACAGTACGCAATTGTCCTGTAAGCTTAGCTATACCTTCTAATTTACTTTGTCTATCGTAATGAAATTTATCAATTACATCATCTTTCCGATCTAATAGCTTAAAAACGGTATCTCGAAAATGATGAATACTTAGCTGATCATTTTGATTGTCTAAAGCTTTGCTGGTTTTAGCTAACTCCTCTTTTTGCAAGCGATAGGTAACAAACAATAAAATCACTGCAAATAAACTAATTAGACTACCTGCTATCCCACCAAAGAAATCTCCAAATTCTCCCCAAGTAGTCTGTGAGTTTGAAATGCCCCCGTTAAATTTGAGAGCATATATACCAATAGTGACACACAAAGTTATGATTAATATTACCAATAGAATGTATACAAAATCACCAAAGCTTTTTTCTTTGTTGTCCATGAATCTCAATATTTATTAAGAAATTATCTTTGAAAAATTACTTTCCATTAAATTATAATAAAAGAATAGTACGATTGCTTTATTGTAAGAAGCCGCCGACCTTTGCCTTTTGCCTTTTGCCTTTTGCCTTTTGCCTTTTGCCTTTTTCCGTCTGCCGCTCCCCCTTTCCCTTTTGCCATTACTTACATAAATTCATGCACCAAAAACCGTTATTGGGAAATTGTGGCGGAAACTAACATCTGCAGATGATCAAAGGATTCAGGTTTAAAAAAAATGAAAGGGGATATTCAGACTTTGCTTTTCGATTTCTGAGAAATTCGCTGATACCGGCCACGAGATACGTGTATAGTCCGAGGGTAACAAACTCTCATAATATGCCGCAAACGGGGCCGTGCTTTCTGTTTGGGAATCACTCCAACTACTTTGACCCCTTTATGATGAATGTGCCGATGACGCAGGAGCCGACGGCCGGCGTTATGACCAGGGACCAGTTTCATAAAATACTTCCCCGCATATTTATGGACGGCATTGGAATCGTGCCCACGAGCAAATATGTGCCGGAGCCCGGAATTATCCGCAGCGTAATGAGAATGATTGACCAGCGCAGGATGATCGTCATCTTTCCCGAAGGAGGACGCCGCTGGGACGGCCGGCCGAAACCTCTCATAGAAACCACGCTGAAGCTCTTCTGGAAGATGAAGATTCCGGTGCATCCGGTTCAGCTCCACGGCTCCTATCTTGGCTGGCCCCGCTGGGCAGACCATCATCGCAAAAGCAGTGTGGAGATGCGATTTATGGATCCCCTGCTCGCATCCGATTTTGATGACTACGAGTCGTTTGCAGCTACCTGCCGCAAGAGCATTACTTTCAACGAGTACAATCCGCCCGAAGGGGCAACGCCACTATCAGGAAAAAAGCCGGCAGCTGGAATACACCGGTTTCTCTACCGGTGCCCGGATACAGGCGTGAGCCGCTCTCTTTTTTCACCGGATGGCGAAAATGTATTCAGCCGGACATCTGACATGCACTACAGGATGAATTTGAACTCCAGGCTTGTTGACAGCCACGGAGAGGAGTTTTCTATTCTGGATTTGTACGACAAAATCCGGCAAATGCCGATGGCTTTCGAAAAACCCGCAGAGCAAATTCTGCTTCAGAAACCCGGAAGCACTGTTTACAGAGTAGATGAAGAGCACCAGCTTCGAACGCTGGGCAGGGGACATACGGAGCTCACCGGCGAGCAGCTCCGTATCTACATAAATTCGGACAGGTTTATATTCTCCATGGATGAAATCAAATACATTTCAATTGAGCAGAATCATAAACTCACCATCACTACTGTAAACCATACCCTTCAGATCGACCTGGAAGGCTACAACGCCCTTCAGTGGCAGCACTACATCAACCGTCTTAAAGCGGGGGAAAAACCGGTGAGCTCACTGTAATGGAATCGTGGACGCTCGACATATCTGCAGGACAGTTTTTCCTCGATTTTGCCTGGATGGGCGTTCTGCTTGTACTTGCCACGTACCTGCGCAGTAAAATAAAGGTGCTTCAGAATTACCTGATCCCCGCAAATTTGATTGCCGGTGTGCTCGGGCTTGTGCTCGGGGCTAATCTGCTCGGCTGGATCGATATCACCTCCGAGCGTTTGGGAACCTACGTATACCACCTTCTCGCGCTGCTGTTTATTGCGCTCAGCCTTCGGGCACCAAGAAAGAAAGTGGGAATCTCTTCCATAAAATTTGGCATTATTTTTATCTGCGTATACCTGGTACAGGCCATTCTGGGACTGGCGATTGCGTTTGGGCTGTTTTATACGCTATTGCCCGATCTGTTTGTAGGCATTGGCCTTTTACCGCCGCTCTCTTTTGGGATGAATCCCGGCATCGCATATTCGATCGGGCAGAACTGGGAACAGTATGGGTTTCAATACGGCGGTGTTGTTGGTTTAACATTTTCTGCCGTGGGATTTGTCGTTGCGTATACCGTTGGAATCTGGCTGATACGTACGGGAATTAAAAAAGGCAAAGCGGCATATATTGAAGCGAAAGAGGGGATCTCTGAAGATGTGAAGCGGGGAATTATCAGCGATCCAAAAGCGAATGAAGCAGAAAAGATCACAACCTCATCCGAAAATATTGAGTCATTTTCGTTTCACATCGGGCTTATTGGTTTTACTTTTATCCTTACCTACCTGGTTGTGTATGCCATGGAGCTTGGCCTGTTACGGATCGGGGCCGAAAACGAAGTGACCACTCTTTGGTCGTTCCATTTTATTTTTGCGGCTATTGTGGCTTTGGTGCTCAGAAAAGTGATGGATACCATCGGTGCAAGCCGAATTGTGGACGACGTAACGATGACGCGCTGCTCCAATCTCTTTATGGATTTTATGATTGTTGCCTCAGTTGCGGCAATCAGCCTTGTGGTGGTGATGACCTACTGGCTGCCTCTGCTGCTTATTTCGATTGCGGTAACGCTTGCAACCTGGGGTGTGGTTACCGTGATGGTTGATCAGGCTTTTCGGGAGTACCGGCTTGAGCGGTTTGCCGCGGTGTTCGGGAATATGACCGGCACTCTGCAATCGGCGCTCGTTCTTCTCAGAATGGTTGATTCCGGTATGAAATCTCCGGCAAGCTATAATCTTGTGTATGGCAGCGGAATCTCTCTGATGATCGGATTTCCCCTTCTGATCCTAATTAACGCCCCCGTTCACTATTTCGAAAACGTAACGCAGGGCTTCTGGATTGTCGCCTTTGCCCTTCTGGCCTATCTAATGATCCTGGTTGTAGTATGGCAATATCTGAACCGGAACGGGGCCTGAAACGCATAGTCTGCCCCAACTTTTCAGGGATAAATTTTCATAAATATTTTATTTCGGGATGTACTTCTGATAGAGAATCTGCCTATATTGGTTTTATAGATTAGGTGAGAGTTATGGCAGACATGTCAGAAATTTATCTTCAATTCTCTCTCTTGCCTCTCAAAACAAGAGGCTGCCGGACAGATACAACCCGGCCGTTTTTCATTTCATATAGTTTGCCGGAATATCCCGCCTCGGCGTTATTGTGTACTCAGCACTTTCTGTCTTCAAATACTGCTGCGACCATCAGTCCAGGAAATTTTTTGCATAAAATAACCGGTGTGGTTCGCCGGAAAAGTAAAAACGGAGGCTTTATGGCAAACTTGACACAGTTTCTATACAGTATAGTAACGCGCACGGCCCTCATCGGGCTGCTGCCGGTAATGATGTTGACAACCAGTTGCGGACTTATCGAAAGCGATGATGAAGAGGAGCCGCAGGCAGAGCTGTTTAACGGAACGGCTTTTTCGGTTACTGGAAATACCCTTATTCCTTCAGTAGCTGTTCACAGCAGTGGCCACTCTATGAGTATCATCAGTGAAACAAACGGCGTACAGCCAACAGGTGCCATTTTCAGCGACACGAACGGTCGGTCTCTTGTGGTTTACGCAGATCAGAATGGGTTTCCAAAACGGGTCACCAGCAACAACACAATCTATAATTTTGATTCGTACGAGCTGAATAAAGTAGATGTGGGCGTTATTAATCCGGCCGGAGACATTAGTATTTTGCGCAGTGTTGAGTTTGATAACAGTCCGTACCAAAACCTGAGCACAACGATCACCGAAGCAGGGTCGGTTTCGGCCTGGAAATTTGCTGCAGTGTCGCTAAACACAGCGGCTGCCGTTACGTCACTCGCGGGATCAGACAGTTTTGCCAATACCATTCGCAGTTCATCGATGATGGGAACATGCCTGGGTATGACTGAGAGTGATCAGCAAAAGATCACAGCCAGTGCAAGCGGATTGCCTGAGGTTGCGGGGGCGTTTGGCTGCAGCGGCGATGTGAGTGCCTGCAGCGGTACGATGGCCAGCTTGAATACAACACTCTTTAATACGTCAAAAAGCGAAATAGAGAGTAAAAGTGATGCAATTTCCGTTACAGAAGGTGCACTCGACACCGGATTCGGAGATGTGCAGGTTACCCTTACCTGGGACACGGCTACAGATCAGGATTTATGGGTTACAGACCCCGAGGGAGAGGTGATCTACTATGGAAATCCTGCATCTGAAACGGGCGGTGAGCTCGACAGGGATGATGTAGACGGCTTTGGCCCGGAAAATGTTTTCTGGGAAAGTGGAACCGCACCCGCCGGAGAGTACAAGGTTGAAGTGGATTATTTTAGCGGAAGCGGGGTTACGAATTATACAGTGCTTGTACAGGCTTTTGGGCGGGTTCGAACATTTACGGGGCAGATTAGCCCGGACGAAACCAAGCTGATCACCACATTTTCTGAGTCGGGTATTTCAAAAGAGATGCCCGTTAGGGTTCAAAAATCAGATATCCACCGGAAAATAAAAACATATAAATGATGTGCTGACCTGTAGAGTGGCAGTGCAGTCGTTTAGGAGGAGTAGCCGGGTTGTGGTTACTCCTCTTTTTTAAAGGTTCTGAAGAAGCTTTTTCAGATATAAAAAACCTTGAGAATAATGTTAATTCCAAGTCCTTTTCAGGACTGTTTAAATATAAATATTCGTATCTTATGAAAGACACTTGGTAAGGGGCTTATGGCTAATCAGCCAAATAAATACAGTGAAATACCTCTTTTACCTCATTCATTTAGGTATGCCGGATACCTTTTGGTAACATTAAGTTTCGGAGCAGCTTATCTTTATTATTTCGGAGGCCGGCCCCCATTTTTTGAAGTCCCGGTGTTTGCCGTAGTTACATCTTACGCAGAAACCAGATGGTTTGTCTTTGCGCAAACGAATGCGCTGGATGAGATGGCGATCATTTTTGCACTTATGGGATTGATAGCTATTGGCTTTTCGAGAGATAAAAATGAGAATGAGCAGCTATATAGTTCAAGAGTAAAGGCGATCTACTATGCAGCTTATTTAACAACGGCTCTCTGGATACTTCTATACCTCACAATATTTGGATGGCCCGTTATTCCTGTATCAGCAGGTGTATTTGTATTTTTTTTAATCATCTACATTCTAGTGTTCCGTCTCCTTGTTGCTATAGAAAGAGTGAAAGAAATAGATCATTTAAATAACAACCTAAATACAGAGGAGCGTCATGAAAAATAGATTAAATACATATTTTATAATAATTTTTTGTGGATTAATTACGATAACATTGTACGTTTCGGCCTGTGGTATTCTCGATGGAGGCGATTCAGATGGCACTGAACCTATAGGTGGAGATCCTACTCCGATAGGACAAGTCGGGAACGAGTTTTCAGTGTATGCTGCGGGGCTCGGAGTTTCTGAGTCAAACATTATGGTTACTCATCAATCAGATGGCGTTGCTGAAATTACAGCCAGTGCGAAAGTCACTGATTCAATGATGTTGTCAATCCTGAATCTTGTCCCCACATTTGAGATGGAAAATCAGGGTTCGGATGTGTATTCGGGAAAAATTAAAATCAGGTTTACATCAAATGGTATTCAGGATATTTATGAAGACGGCTCACCCTTCACCCTTATTAACTATAGTGCCAAAAGGGGAGACACTTACGAAAAAGAAGTAAATGGAAGGACCATCACGCGCAAGGTTACCAAAGTGTCCAATGATGATGATTACCAGTATGGATTTATATATATCAAGGTAATAGAAGTTGAAGAAACCGGAAACGGTATACCTGGCGTGTCAAAGGTTATGTATTACGGTAACCACCTGTTTGGTCTTGTAGGAATGGAGGTTGTTTTCGAGGATGGTAGCAGTAAACGTGCAACCGTGTTAAGTGATAATACTAATGAATAAAAAATGGTAAAAGTGGAAGAGACCGGACTTCAGATTCCCGGAATATCCAAAGTCGTTTATTACGGAAATCACCGGTTTGGTATGGTGGGAATGGACGTAGTGTTTGAGGATGGTTCAGAGAAGAAAATGAACTTCATTAGCCAAAACGACAATGAGCCTGCGTCTTATTATCGAATAGACGGATTAATGTAACTTAAAAATATGGAGGAGAGGGAGTGAATGCTCCCTCTTTCTTCTAAAATAGACAGCAGTAAATCAATCCTGCTTGTACTTAAACAGATTCTCTGCGCCCACTTTCTCTTCCGCCTGGCTTAGCGCATAGGCGCTTTCGAAGAGCACAATGGGGTTGCCCTCCATATCTTTTGTGATATGTGTGGAGTAGCTGTTTTCCAGTTTTTTGATGACCTCTTTGCTGTCATTCGGCAGCCAGCGCGCAGAATTATAGGTAACGGGCTGCTGATGGAGTTCAACACCGTACTCGGCAAGCATCCGGTGCGTAACCACATCAAACTGAAGCACGCCCACCGTACCGAGCAGAAGTTCGTTTCCAACGCCGTGCGGCACCTCAAAAACGTGCACAACTCCCTCTTCAGAAAGCTGTTTAAGCCCTTCGCGCAGCTGCTTTCGTTTGAAGGGGTCTTTGGTAGACACCTTCATAAAGTGCTCGGGAGTAAACAGCGGAATAACGTTGAAATTCGTCTCTTTTTCTGAGTAGAGGGTGGATCCAATTCTGAAAAATCCGGGGCTGAACAGCGACACAATGTCGCCGGGATAGGCCTCTTCCATAATATTTCGTTCATCGCCCATAAGGGTGTGCGGAGTGCTCATACGGATTTTTTTGCCGGTTCCTGCATGTATGGCCTCCAGGCCGCGCTCGAATTTACCCGATGTTACCCTCACAAATGCGGCACAGTCGCGGTGATCGGGATTCATGTTGGCCTGAAGCTTAAAGATAAATCCGCTGAATGGCTCATTCAGGGATACGTCATTTCCATCCGTATTTTTATAGGGCTGGGGAGTCGGAGCCAGGTTTTGGAAGTAGTTTAAAAACACATCAAGCCCGAAATTGTTCAGTGCTGAGCCGAAAAATACAGGTGATACCTCGCCTTTTTCAAACGCTTTGGGGTCCATGTTGCCGAACATATCCTCAATCAGCATGATCTCTTCGGTGAGCTGCTCTTTTTCTGCAGCTGAGAGGGTGCTTTTTTCAAGGCCCTCCTCAAGCGAAAAGACCTCTGCTGCCGCTTTTTGCGCTCCGTGTTTGGTTTTCAGGTAGAGATGAAGCTCCTTTCCGATCAGGTCATAAATTCCCTGGAATTTTTGACCGTAACCCACCGGCCAGTTCGCAGGAATGGCCTCAATTCCAAGCCTGCTCTCTATGTTACTCAAAATTTCGAGCGGTTCCATGCCGGGGCGGTCACATTTATTCACAAACGTTATGACGGGAACCTGCCTCAGCTTACACACCTCAAACAGTTTTTCGGTCTGATCTTCCACACCTTTGGCGACATCGATTACCATGAGGCCGGAGTCTGCAGCAACAAGTGTTCGAAGGGTATCCTCAGAAAAATCTTTATGGCCGGGTGTATCCAGCAGGTTGTATTTAATACCGTCCTTTTCGAAGCGCAGTACGGAAGAGGTAACGGAAATTCCCCTCTCTTTCTCAATGGCCATCCAGTCGGAAGCGGCGTGGCGGCTCGCCTTGCGGGCCCGGATAGAACCGGCTTCGTGAAGGGCACCGCCATAGAGCAGCAGCTTTTCGGTAAGGGTGGTTTTACCCGCATCGGGGTGCGAAATAATCGCAAACGTACGGCGCTTCTGCGCTTCTTTTATGATGGGGTCTTCTGTTTTTACGGTATCTGTGGATGACATGAACTGCAATTGATTCAACTAAAAATAGAGCTGAAAATACGGGTTTTTGCATACTTATTCATTCTTTGCTTTAAATTTAAAGTTTGCCGGTTATGGCGAGCACGTATTCGGCAGTCTGTTTAATTATAAAACCTGTAAAGAGTAAACGGTTTTTAACCCCATGAAATGTAAAGGAATGTAAATATCATATTTTATGGAACATAAGTGATTTTGACTGGTAAGAAATATTGAATTCAATATTAATTAAACCGAATACAGAACAATGATTACCCAAAAAATGTCCCGAATTTTCACTGTAACATTTATGGCGCTTTTTCTCGCAATTGGCGTAAATTTTGCCCAGGCGCAGGATGCCACGGTCGTAGATATAATTAATGAAAGCGAAGACCATACAATTCTTGCAGAGTTGCTTGTTGAAACGGAACTGAATAACGTAATTTCTCAACCCGGCTCATTCACAGTGATTGCACCCACGGATGAGGCCTTTGAAGCACTTGGAAGCGATCTGGATGAATTGAGAGCCGATCCTCAGCAGCTGCAAAATGTAATTATCGGGCATCTGTATCAGGGAGAAGTACCTTCTGAAGATGTAGAACCCAATGTGGGCGTTGAGGTTGTGGAAGGAGATATTGCCGCATCCAACGGTATTGTTCACGTTACCGACGAAGTAGTTATGACTGAATAACCATCAGAAAAAAATAAAAAAAAAGCTGCTGCGAATTATCGTGGCAGCTTTTTTTATTTTAAGGAAAAATTTTGATCATAACCCAGCACTTTAAATTCACAAACAGATGAGTATACCGCGATTTCACCTTGCCTTTCCCGTTAAGGAACTGGAAGATATTCGAACATTTTATGTTGACCTGCTTGGCTGCAAAACCGGGCGCAGTTCTGAGAAATGGATAGATTTCGATTTTTGGGGGCACCAGGTTGTGGCCCATGTAAGCACGGAAGATGCCGGGAAGTCCGCCTCAAACGAGGTAGACGGGCACAGCGTGCCGGCTAAGCATTTTGGGGTAATTCTGGAGTGGGATGAATTCCATCAGCTGGCCGATAAGCTCAAAAGCCACGGTCAGGAATTTGTGATAGAACCGTACGTTCGGTTTGAAGGAAAGCCGGGTGAGCAGGCAACCATGTTTTTAATGGATCCAAGCGGGAATGCCCTTGAGTTTAAGGCATTCCGCGATGAATCACAGATATTTGCAGTGTAGTTTTTTTCGGATTTTACGAATCCATAACGAGCACGGTTCTGAATCGTGCCTCGTTTTTAATCATGCGATCATAGGCTTCTGCTGCTTTTTCCAGGGGAAAGGTTTCGATCATGGGTACGGACCCTGAAAGTGCACTGAAGTTCAGCGTGTCTTCCGAGTCCATTGCGGTTCCGCTTGCGTGGCCGGTCAACGATTTTTTTCCCGTAATAAGCTGCATGGCCGAAACCTCAATTGGCTGCATATCTGCTCCAACGGCAACCACGCTC
>Ga0081528_100509_pt1 | contig 17971 bp, 14 predicted proteins | sample HotLakmasection4_FD_71011 | JGI IMG/M metagenome (GOLD analysis project Ga0081528, IMG submission 71011) | Hypersaline microbial mat communities from Hot Lake, Washington, USA - Section #4 (SPADES assembly) (version 2) | ecosystem: Environmental > Aquatic > Non-marine Saline and Alkaline >...
GGACCTGCAGGGCCGCCTGGCGGACCGCACGGGTGAGTCGCGCCGGGTCGAACCCGTCCACGGGACGCTCGAGCGCGGCGAGCCCGGCGATCGTGCTCACCTCGGCATGCTCGAGGACGCCCCGGTCGGCGCTACGTAGGCCGGCGACGTGGACGAGGGAGTCGGCGGCTCGCCACTCGGCTTCGCATACCTGCTCGAAGTCGCAGAACCCGCAGTGGGCGCACGGCTCCGGCCTGGTCTCCACAGAGGGCGGCTCGGCGACAAGCGCGGCGAGTCGGCTGCGCAGCCGACGCCAGTACGGCAGCACGTCCTCGACCCGGATCGTCTCCCGCTCGCCGGAGCCGAGTTCGAGGTGGACGTGCTCCGGGCGACGCCCCGTGTGGGCCTCGATCGCCTCGGCGTAGAAGCACAGCTGCAGCACGTGCCCCGGCTTCGCGGTATGGCGGGCCAGCTTCGCATCGACCGGCTCGTACGTGGCAGCACCGTCGGGGTGGTCAATCCGCTGAAGGAAGTCGGCGACCCCGCGGATGCCGTCGTGGACGAACGGCATCTGGAACACGATCTCGTGACCTTGGTCCAACACCTCCCGGACTCTGCCTGCCCATCGGTCGAACGCCTCGCTCTCTCTCTTGGCGTCCACCTCGAACACGTGACGCCCCTCCGCCAGGTAGCGGCTCATCACCTGCCTCTCATGGACGAGCCCCTTGCTGGCCAGCATCTGAGCCATCTCGCCGTACAAGTGGTCCGGCTGACTCCGCAGCCCGTTGTCGACCTGGTGGCGCAGCGTCAGGAAATGGGCGCAGTCGAGCCAGGCAGTGATCGTCGACGGGGTCAGCAACCGGTCAGGCACAGCGGCATCCTGCCGTCCTCGTCGTGCCCGGGAAGCCGTCGGGTCGCGTCGCTCAGCACCCGTGCCGCTCGTCGCCGAGGATCTCGCGTGTCGTCGTCTTCTTCTTGGTGGCAGCGGGGTCGGGGTGGATCCTGGTTGCGTGACCCGCGGTCCGGTTCCTCAGCAGGCGTATGACGCAACTGCGCTCAACGGGACAGCGATCGACGTCGGCGCTCGCATCGCCTGGACCACCCGCACGGCGCGGCTCCTCGCCGGCGCCGGCAACCTGCGGGACTTCGCGGCGGCTGTGGGCAGCAACCCCACCCGCGTCCACCGTCTTGAGACCGCCCGGCTACGCGACGGGGCACTCGTCGATGCCTACGAGCACACCCTGGCGTTGTCGGTCGGGTCGCTGCGGGCACCCGTCGACATCGCGTGCCGGACGTTTCCCCACGAGGCACCGCCGGACAAGGATCCCGGCAGCAGGGTCGTCACGGTCAGCGCGTTGTCGCAGCTCACCGACACCATCCGCGCAACGCTCGGGGACACCCACAGCGGTCGTGTGGTGCCGGGCGGCGACTGGTTCACGTGGGCCCGGGCGCTGTCCTCGTCCGGCGGCATCGGGTTGCCGGAGTCGATCGCGTTGCCGATGGTCGACGCCCTGATCGGAGAGATGAACCGGTCGGTCGACACCGCCTACCCCGCGCGCTACGAGGCGCTGTCGCTGCTGCGCTGCAGTGGCTACGGCCATCTCGTCGTCGAAGCGGCGCGGACGCGCCTCACGGAGCCACGCCCGCAGGTCATCTTCGACATGATGAGCGCGGTCGGTGAGGCCGACTCTCCCGATGCTGTTCGCTGGTGCCTCGACCTGCTGGACGACCCGCGCACCCGCGTCGTGCGTGGCGCCGCTGTCGCGCTGGAGAACATGGGCACCATCGCAGCGGACCGCTCTGGCTACTGGGGATCAGTGGTGGACCGTCTGGTGCACAGCTACTGCCGCCGCGAGTCGGGCAGCCCGGAGTGGGAGACGTTGTCGCACCTGCTGCGGCTCGCTCCCAAGGCGCTGGTGGTGCCGTACGTCGCACAGCTGAGCGCCCCGCTCGCTCCGGCCGGCAAGATCAAGGACTACTCACGGTCCAAGGCGAACCACTACTGGAGCGCCTGCGAGCGAGAAGCGGAACGCATCAGCAAGGAGGCGTCGCTGGGCAGTCAGCCGATGCTGTGCCGACTGCTGTATGACATCGCGATCAGTCCGCACGAGACCCGCGCTGTCACCTCCTACATGCTGCTCAGTGCCCTGCCGGTCCTCGTGCCCCCGGTGGCCGACGCGATCGGCGCCATCGCGGAAGCGCTCGAAGGCGATCGGGTCGAGGATGCGGTTGTGGCCGCGCGCGCCTCACGCCGCGTTGGTGACAGCCGCTGGGGCGTCCTGCCCGAGCGGATCCGTCGGCTGGCCGACTCCGGTGACGTCGACCAGATAATCGGCGCGCTCATGCTGGCGGGCAATGCCGGAGTCAGGCTTGCCGATGACACCTACTCGCAAGCCATGGATCTCCCCAGTACTCGGGAAGCCGCGGTCTACGCGCTGGGGATGTGCGAGCACCCGCTGCTCCCCTCTCTGACGGCAGACCCGCGCGACGACATCGCGGGTGCAGCACGCTGGTGGCTGCGCGAGGGACCCCGGGTGACCGCCTAGCCCCACCCGCACTGTTTCAGACGCCCTCTCGGCTGCAACATTGACGTCCACTGTCGACGGCTGCTGCCAGACTACGTGCGCGGCAGAGCTGGGGGGGCCACTCTGACAGCGAGAGACATCGTCGCGGTCGTAGCGGTAGTGCCGTTGCTCCTGTCGCCGGGAGCGTGCCCCGCTTCCGGCGACAGGAGCCCTACACATGATCGCGTCCACCGGCGGCACACTGCTCCCGGCAGACGCCCTGGGCTTGCAGCATGAGTCCGGCGCTCAGCGCCACAACTGAGCCAACCTCTGTCGGGTGATCTCGAGTGCTCAGGGGCACCTGCGGGAGTGCAGGTACTGCTGGCACTCGGCTGTGGTGAAGCCCCGTGTGACGCTCCTGGTTGCGATCCTCACCAGCTCGTCCGGGTCGAGCGCCCAGACACGTACCAGTCCTTCGGCAAGCGAGTGTGTGGCGAGGCGTGTCCCGTCAGGGCTGAAGTCGACGCTGCTCACCTCGCCCTCGAGCCGAGGCAGCCGTAGGACGGCGTCTCCGGTCACGGCGTCCCACAGCCGGGCGGTCCCTTCGAAGCTGGCGGTGGCGATCAGTCGCCCGTCGGGGCTGTAGGCCACGTCCTCGACCCCGGCGGTGTGGCCTTCGAGGGTGAGCAGGCGTTCACCGGAGTCGACGTCCCAGACCTCGGCGGGGCCCGCCCCGTCGCGAAGGGCCAGCTGACTCCCGTCCGGGGAGAAGACCGGACCGCTTCCGGTTCCGATGTCCCACGACTGCGTGGTGCCGGAGCGCCAGTCCCACAGGAGCAGGCGGTGATCGTCAGGAGTCTGGCGGATGGGAAGCTGGACGACAGCGACGGTGGTGCCGTCGGGACCGAAAGCAGGATCTAGCAGCCCGTTCCCCTCGTCCGCGAGAAGCTGGGCGGCCAGGCTGCCGTCTCGTTCGTAGAGGTTGAGCGTGCCGGTGTCGCCGGCGAGCGCCACCAGCGTGCCGTCGGGGCTGAAGGCGGGGCCGGACACCGCTCCACCGGGAGACTTCGAGAACATCTCACCCCCGTCCCGCAGGTCCCACACTCGTGCGGTGTCCGCAGTGTCACCGGCAGCCAGCAACGCGCCGTCAGGGCTGACGGCGATACTGCGCATGTCGTCGGCCCACGTGTCGGTCGACTCCAGGCGCACGAGGTCGGTGCCATCGGCGGTGTCCCACACGGTCACGGTCCGCTCGTCGGTCGTGGTCGCGAGGGTGCCGTCAGGCAGGTAGGTGGCGTCACCCCAGGTGGTGGTGTTGCTGGGCAGGTTCCTCACCTCGGCGTCCCCGTCGATCCCGACGTCCCAGAACGTGGTGGCGGTGACGGGGTAGTCCCCCGAGACCAGCCGCGTCCCATCCGGTGAGAAGGCAAGCCCGTAGACGCCGCTCGCAGCCGACGCGCCAGCGAGGACGAACGACGTGACCGCGTCGGACGGCGTCACGTCGAGAACACGGATCTCGCCGTCCAGGCCGCCGGCGGCGAGCCGCCGTGAGTCGGGGGCCCACGCCAGCCCGAACACCGCGCTGCCGAAGTCGCTCACCGCGTGCATGGTCTCGCCGGTGCGAGCATCGCGGACCCGCACCGTGCCGTCCAGGCTGGCGGTCGCTACCCATGTCCCATCCGGGCTGTACCGGACGGAGAAGACGACGTCGTCATGCCCGGGAAGGGCATGGACGAGGTCGCCGTTGGACGCCTCCACGAAGCGTGCTGTCGCCGAGACGAACGTGGCCACGGCCACGGTCTGCCCGTCCGGGCTGATGGACGTCCCCCGTGGCCCGCCGGGCACGCCGACCTCGGCCATCGTGTCCCCACTGCTGACGTCGACGACGCGGATGATCTCCTCGTCCAGCCAGGCGGCCGAGAGCCGGCCTGAGTCGGCGCTGAAGGACGGGCCCCAGACCTGACCGTCGCCGACGACCTCGACGAGCATCTCGCCGTCTCGGGGGTCCCACACGCGCAGCGCTCCGTCGTCTCCGGTCGTGGCGAGCAGCCCACTGGGGCTGAAGGCGACGTCGTTGATGTCGATGTCGTGGCCGACGAAGGAGCGCACCGACTCACCGGTCTCGGCGTCGCGCAGGTCGACCAGGCCGGACTCCTCCGGCCCTTCCGTGACGAACACGTCACCGCTCGGGCTCCACGCCACGTTCCCACCCAGGTCCGGCACGACTCGTTCGATCCTCGAGACGATGACCGCCCCATGCAGCGCCTCGATCGCCTCACGAGCCGGCTCACCCGACGCTGCCTGCGACGACTCGGTGGCCTGCAGGGCAAGCAGCACCGCCAGCTCGGGGTCGGTGGCAGTCGCGGCGCGTGATGCCGCAGCGAGCTCGCGCACCTGCGCGACGCCCGCCGCGGCGTCGGCGCGTTGCCCCTCGCGGACGGCCAGGACCCCGGTCACCAGAGCCAGGACCATGACCGCGGCGACGCCGACCAGCGACGTCCGGAGGCGGCGGTTGGCCCGCTTCTGCTCGGCCAGGCGCTGCTCGGCCGACCGGGACTCCGCGGCTTCGAGGTCGCGTCCGGCGTCGAGGAAGGCCCGCTCGGTCGAGGTCAGCTCGGCGGTGGTCTCGGCACGCCAGTCCAGGGCCCTCGCCAGCCGGGTCCCTCGGTACAGCTCGCTGCTCGGCCCACCCATGGCCTCCCAGGAGTCGGCCGCGACGGTCAGGTGGCGAAGGATCCGATGACCGTCGACGTCCTCGTCCAGCCAGCTTCGCAGCCGCGGCCATGCCCCGACCAGTGACTCGTGAGCCAGCTCGACGACGTCTCCGTCACTGGTGACGAGCCTCGCCTCTACCAGAGCCTCCAGCAATGCCTCACGTTCGCTGCCACCTCCCACAACCCGGCGCATGACCGGGCTGCGAATCGCCTGGCCGTCCGGACCGACGGTGACCAGCCGCAGCATCAGGTCCCGCAGCGCTTGTTGCTCACCGGCGGGGAGGTCCTGGAAGAGCGACTCGGCGCTCTGAGTGACCGCCCCGCGAATCCCGCCCGCGATCCGGTAGCCAGCCACGGTCAGCGTGCGCCCTTCCCGGTTCTCCCAGGTCTGGACAAGGGCGTGGGACAGCAGTGGGAGGGCCCCAGGCTCTCCGGCCACCTCCTGCACCAGGAGGTCGACCGGCCCCGGCTCCAGCAGCAGCCCTGCCCGATGTGCGGGGCCCTCTACTGCAGCGCGCAGTTCATCCTCGCCCATCTCCCCGAGCAGGTACAGGCCGCTCTCCACCAGCCGGGCGAACCCGCGATGACCGCTGAGCAGACCGAGCCGGTCGGCGCGCATCGCCACAGCCACACCCGCTCCGGAGTCGGCGTGAACGACCAGGGCGTCGAGGAACGCCTCCCGCTCGCTTCCGTCCTGGCACACCGTGGCGACCTCCTCGACCTGGTCCACCACGAGCACCGTCGAGGTCCGCAGCACACCGGCCTTTGCCAGGGCCTCCATCGGGTGCGCGCCTGGGGTCAGCACTGCCACGTTGCGGCCGTCCCGCCCCAGCCCCGCCGCGACCCCGGCCCGCACCAGCGACGACTTGCCCGACCCCGACGGGCCGACCACGGCAAGCACGCCGTGCCGGCTCAGGACGTCCCGGCAGGTGGCCATGGCGGCGTCGCGGCCGAAGTAGTCCTCGGTGTCGGCTACGTCGTAGGGCAGCAGCCCACGGTACGGGCACACGCCTGAGTCGGCCGCCGGGTCACGGTGCGCAAGCAGGGAAGGATCCTGGCGCAGGATCGCCCGCTCCACCGCGACCAGCTCCGGACCCGGATCAAGCCCCAGCTCGGCGATCAGCACTGCCCGCGCGCGCTTGATGGTGGCCAGCGCCTCGCCCTGCCGGCCGGCCTGGTACTGAGCCCGGGCCAGCAGCCCCCATCGTTGCTCGCGCAGCGGCTGCTCGGCGACCAGCGCCGTAGCCTCGGGCAGCACCTCCCGCCAGGCCCCGGCGTGCAGCGACGCCTCGACCCGCAGCTCCTCGGCGTCGTGGCGCAGCTCCTCAAGTCGCTGTGCGGCGGCCACCCCGGGCTCCCAGCCCTCCAGCTCGGCGAAGGCCGCACCGTGCCACATGCCCAGTGCCTCGGTCAGGGTGAACTGGGCCCGCTCGGGCTCGCCCAGGGCCAGCAGCTCCCGGCCACGCCGGACGGCGTGCTCGAACCGCACGGCGTCGTTGTCGTCCGCCCGCAGCATCAGCACGTATCCGTGGCCGGTGGTGCGGACTGCCTGCGGTCCCAGCACCTTGCGGACACGCACGATGCTGCTCTGCACCACCTTCGGCCACGTCGCAGGCGGCGTATCTCCCCAGAGCGCGTCAGCCAGCTGGTCCGCGCTCACCGGCTCGCCCGGCCGCGTCACCAGTGCCGCGAGCACCACGCGGTCCCGCGGGGCCAGCAGGTCGCCGTCACTCTCCACGGACAACGGCCCCAGCACGTTTACCCGCACACCGCGACAGTCTCCGACTCCTTTGTGCTCGTCAACACCACCTTTACCGCAGCAATACCGCCCGGCGCTGGGCCGACACCGGAACGTGGGACAACGGGCCATGACCGATTCGTCGTCGAGGAGGATCACCATGGCCGCCACCGCCATCACCCGCCGAGCGCTTGCAACGGCTGCAGCAGCAGCCCTCACCGGCGGCGCCCTGGGGTTCACGTCCAGCGCCGCCACAGCTGGCGATGCCCCTGGCCACGTCAGCCCCCGCGTCGCCGAGCGGCTCTTCGAGGCCTGCATCGACGGCGCACCCACAACCCCCGACTCCCACGAACGCTGGGTCGACGGCTGTGCAGAGCGCGCAGCCGTCGGGCTGAGCTGACCAGCCGGCCGACAGCGGCAGCCACCACCACGCGGTGACGCCCCGCCCGTGCCGGCAGCACCCCCTGGCTGTGATGCTCCGTCAGATCATCGCCGACAACGGTGCTGAAGGCTGGTGATGGCTCAGGAGTTCGGCCTTGAGTACCGGGGAGGACCCAGTCGCGCCAGCCGGTCAGGCCGCTCGCAGGACGCCCTGCTCCAGCCGCGCGCAGATGGCCTCCATGCCGTCGGTCATCCCGGTGCCCAGCACCATGTCGCGAACCTGGGCGCTGGGATAGGTGATGACGATGCTCAGCAGCGTGCCGCCCTCCACCGGGGTGAGGGTCATCTCGTTCGTCGTCCCGGGCCCCGAACGACATGGCGTAGCCGGCAGCCAGCTCGGAGACGGTGATCTCGCCGACCAGCGTGCGCCGGACGATGTCGCGTCGGGTCCTGTCGGCCAGGGCCCGGAAGATCCGGTCCACCTCGTCGTCAGAGATCACGTGCTGAGTCTCATGGACAACCATTTGGTTGTACGTCAGTGAGGATGCGGCCTGCCGGCAAGGTCAAAGACCGAGATCCGACGGGCGTAGCGGTGCCGCCGGCATGATCTCGATCTGCACGGGTAGGTCTGGACATGAACGGTGACGATGCGCTCTTGCGTCTCGGCCGGCGGGCCTGGGCGGTGATCGGAGTCCTGGCCGTCACGGTGGTGGTGCTGCTGGCGGCTCAGCGTGTGTCGGTGGTGGTCGTCGCGGTGGTGCTGGCGTTGTTCCCGGCGGCACTGCTGAGCCCGCTGTCCGCCCGGCTGCGCGAGAGCCGGGTCCCGGACGGTCTGGGTGCTGCGCTGCTCGTCCTGGGCCTGCTGCTGGCCTTCGTCGTCCCGGCGTGGGTGATCCTGCCGATGTTCGCCGCTGAGGTGAGCAGCCTCGAGACGGCTGTGACGCGTGGACTCGACCAGCTGCGCGAGGCGGTGGACTGGAGCCGGCTGCCGGGAAGCCCGGAGGGGCCGCGCGAGCTCATCTCGTCTGCGGTGTCCGCGCTGGCCAGTGGGGGGCTGGTGGATCAGAGTTTGGCCGCCGCCCAGATGCTGCTCTCGTTCGGTGCCGGGCTCGTGCTGCTGATCGTGACCCTGTTCTTCCTGGTCAAGGACGGTCCACGGATCGGGCAGGCCTTTCTGGAGGGAGTCCCTGCACGCCATCGGCCCGCCGCCTACCGGCTCGGTGTAGAGGCGTGGTGGACGCTGGGGGCGTACCTGCGGGGGCAGCTGCTCGTAGCCTTGGTCGACGCCGTCTTCATCGGCCTGGGACTCTGGCTGCTCGGCGTGCCGCTCGCCTTGCCGTTGGCGGTGCTGGTGTTCTTCGGCGCGTTGTTCCCGATCGTCGGCGCCTTCGTCAGCGGACTCGTGGCCGTGCTGGTGGCGCTGGCCGAGAACGGGCTGCTCACCGCAGTGCTGACCCTCGTGCTCATCGTCGTGGTGCAGCAGCTGGAGGGCAACCTGCTGCAGCCGGTGATCATGGGCTCGATCGTGTCCCTGCACCCCTTGGTGATCATCCTGGTCGTCACCGGTGGCGGGTTGCTGCTCGGCGTCGTCGGTGCGTTCGTGGCCGTTCCGCTCACCGCGATCCTCGCCCGCGTCGTGGACTACCTGCGCGGTCGAAGTCCCGCGGCCGGACCCGACCTCTCCGATGCCAATCCACCCGTGTGACGAACTGCCCGGCCCAATGCCCTGTCTAGGGGTCGGCATCGCCCGGCCCTCAGCGGGCAGGGACGCGGCATGGCAGTAGCGCCAAACCCCGAGGAGATCTACGAAGGTCGTGCTCAGCGGTACAGCTGGTCGGCAGGCACCGACAGGTGCACGCGGTCCTCGGAGACGCTGGCGATCTGGTCGGCCTCCACGTATCGATGCCCGGCGAACAGGCCGCTGGCGTCGACTCTCAGGTAGCCGAGCCGGGCGAGGCGTTCCTGTGCCTGCCGGCTGACGCCGCTGTCGGCACCGAAGGCCAGGCGGGCGATCCCCATCCCGGTCAGGGCCGGCAGGGCGGCCAGCACGACCAGATCGCCGGCCAGGGCCGCCTCACCGTCGCGAAGCAGGAGATGTCTAGCGCTGCAGCGAAGAGCTCGCGTGCGGCGAGTCGAGACTCCTCCTGCACGCTCGCACTCCCGGACACCAGCCGACCTCCCAGGACGTGCCCACATCATCGCCAGTCCCACGATCATGCCATCGTCACCCGGCACGCCCACGCGGAGCACCTGATCCCCCGGGACCGGGAATCGAGGGTGACTGCCGCCCTATCCCGCAGACTTGCTCGCCTCGGATCAGTCGTCGTCGCCGTTCTCCTCCTCCTCGTCGCCGTTCTCTTCCTCCTCGCCACCGTTCTCTTCCTCCTCGCCACCGTTGTACAAGCCACCCAGCTGGCCGTCCTCACCGCAGCCGGTCAGCACCGTGACTCCCATGAGCAGCGCAAGGACCGCCGCAGCGGCACGCCGCGCACCTCGTGCTCGCACCATCACAGGCTCCCTTCGTCGTCGTTGTCGTCAGCGTCCACCCCTACCCGCGCCATGGGCGTCCATTCCTGGCGGGGTGGTCGCTTGCGCATGCGGACGGGCGCCTCGACAAGACGACAGCTGACGGCGCGGAGCTGGTAGCCGGGACGCGAGAAGGTCGTCAGTCCAGGACGTGGCTGACCAGTCCGTCGAGCAGCTTGGGCTCGAACCACGTGGACTTGGGTGGCATCACAGCGTCGGTGTCGGCGACGGCCATGAGGTCTTCCACGGTCGTGGCGTGCAGGCTCACCGCCGCTGTCCACTCACCGCGGTCGACGGCCTCGACGAGGGCAGACAACGGGCGAGTCCCTCCTACGAAGCCGACGTTCGGTGCCGTACGCGGGTTGTCGATGCCCAGCACGGGAGCGAGCAGCCGTGACTGGAGCACGGCGGCGTCGAGCCGGTCGACGGGGCCGGCGTCCGCAGTCGCCGGCGGCGCAGCCAGCCGATACCACTGCCCGGACAGGTAGAGCCCGATCTCGCCGCGGGCCCTCGGTTTGACAGGCTCTGCGGCTGGCTCGACGGAGAACGCCCGCCTGGCCCCCGTGAGCAGAGTCTCAGCAGACATGCCCGCCGGCGTGCGCAGGAGCCGGTTGTAGGGCAGCACCTGCACCTCGTCGGCGGGAAACGCCACGGTGAGGAACACCGCGGAGGACGGTCGGGCCAGCCGGGCGTGCACGTCGGCGGCGGCGGCACTTCGGTGATGCCCGTCGGCGATGTAGAGGGCTTCGAGGTCGTCGAAGCCGTCGATGACCGCTTGCTCGACGGTGCCGTCGGTGATCGGCCACAGCTCGTGGCGAACCCCGCCTGGTCCGTCGACGGACGTCTCCGCGGGGGCGCGAGTCACCTCGGCCAGCGCCGCAGCGATCGTTGCGCCGCGACGGTGCACCGTGAGCACGGGCCCGGTCTGCGCGCCGAGCGCCTCCATGTGCCTTGCCCGATCGGCCTGCTTGGCTGCGGTCGTGAGCTCATGGCGACGGATGCGACCGTCGTGGTAGGCAGCCACCTCGACGACGCCGACGACGCCGGTCTGGCGATGGTCGCCGGTGCTGAGACGGTAGGCGTAGAGCGACGGATCTGAGTCGCGCACCAGCACGCGGTCGGCCTGCAGTCTCGAGAAGGCCGATGCGGCCAGCACCAGACCGTCGGGGCTGTCAGCGACAACGTCGTCAGGCAGGTCGATGTCGGGCCGCGACACGTGCAGGAACGAGAAGGGCCGACCTGCGGCCATGGTGCGGGCCTCGCTGCGGCTCAGGACGTCGTAGGGCAGCTCGGCGACGTCCGAGGCTCGGTCGGGGGCTGGGCGCAGGGCGCGGAAAGGGGCGAGCAGGCTCACGGGCACCGATCGTAGGTCTGGCCCGCGTGACTCCAGCGCACTGCCTGAGCCACCCTCGGCCAGGCAGCGCGCCTCATTGCTGCTCCAGCGGCTCCCCGTCGACGGTGATCCGCAGGTCGTCCTTGCGAGGGTCGAACGACAGCAGCCCGGCGACACGGATCGACTCCGGCAGTGGGGCCGGGTAGCACCACACGGCGTCGTCGACACGGCGCGCGCCGGTGTCGATCGAGTAGTAGGTCGCCGTGCCCTTGTAGGGGCAGCCAGTCTCGGTCGTCGACGAGACCAGAAGGTCTTGCCGGGCATCGGTCTTGGGCAGGTAGTACCTCGCCGGGAGCCCGGTCTCGAACAGCACCATGGCACGCCCGGACTCTGCGATCACCTCGCCGTCGAGCTCGACCCGAACCTCGGCGCTGCTGGGCAGGATGTCGATGCGCGTGTACGGGTTTCGCGGGTGGACGTAGACCTGCTCCTCCTCTTCGAACCAGGCCTCCATGGCGTCCCAGTCGAAGCGGACAGTGCCACGCAGGTCCTGCACGGGGGAGGCGGGCGACCGCCACCCGGCCGAGGGTGCGGTGACCTCGTCGACGACGACGTCGTAGACCTCGGCGTCGCCGCGGCTGGGGGAGCGCCGCGTCTCGCCCGTGGGCCTGAGCTCTGCACGAACGTCGCCCACCGGGATGTAGTACTGCGGGTAGTACGGCGACTCCCACACCAGCAGAGGTGCGCGGGAGTCGAGAACCAGGTGGCCGGCCAGGTAGGCGCGCACCCGCTTCTGACCAGGCTCGACTCGTACTCGTGCGCCTCTCGATGCTGTCTTGACCATGAGCGGTGTCCTCGTCGTGTCGGCTGTCGTCGTGTCGGCTGTCAACGTCACAGCAACAAACCCTGCGGAGTCGATGCTTCTTCCATGGGCGGCGTGCCCGGCATCCGCCCACGCCGTTCGCGCTACGTAGCGGTTCTATGCCGAGGCTGGTGCGCCTCAGCGGCGGCGAGCCCGGCTAGCAGTGGCGCGAGCCGACGCCAGCGCCGCTGGCGCATGCGGTAGAACACGCTGGCGTACCAGCGAACCGGGCGGGTCAGCGCCCCGGCCTCGATCTCGATGAACTCGGTGTAGCGGCAGCGCTCGTGACCGAGCGGGATGACCTCGATCACGTGCTCCCACCTGCGGATGGGGCCGCCGGACTCCTCGGTCCGCAAGCGCATCCGCTCATGGTCCAGCTCTGCCACTGTGATGTGGTGGCGCGAGAACGGCACCGCTCCGAACAGATACACCCGCACGGTGACGGTCTCCCCGGCACGCCAGGGGCTGGTTCGCCTCGTCAGTGCGGGCAGGCCGAGCAAGCCGCGGGTCACGTGCACCAGCGCGGCAGGTGACTGGACAGCGAGCCAGACCTGGTCGGCGGGCGCGTCGAGCTCAGCCGAGACGTTCACAGATACCATGGCTCTATTGTGAGCAATCTTCATGTTTGGTTTCAACTCGCATCCGGAGGAGGTGGACGTGCCGTCTCAGCAGGACGCCGAACCGCGCAAAGACCCACGTCAGAGGCGATCGCGCCACACCGTCGACCGGATCCTGTCCGCCGCTGCTCGCATCTTCGACGAGCAGGGCTACCGAGGCACGACGACCAACCACGTGGCCACCGCAGCAGGGGTCTCCATCGGCTCGCTGTACCAGTACTTCCCCAACAAGGACGCGCTGCTCGCCGCGCTGGCCCAGCGGCACGTCGACGAGGCGCTGGGCATCCTCGCCGAGCGAGCCGTGACACTGGCCGAGCAGGAGCCTCCGCTGGAGGATGTCGTCCGGCAGCTCGTGCAAGTGGCCGCCGATGCCAACGCATCATCCGGCCTGCACGCGCTGCTCTACTCCCAGGCGCCGCGGATCCCGGCGGTGCAAGCGCGTCTCGACGTGCTGACGGGTCTCGTGGTGGCCGCCGTGACCCAGCACCTGGCTCGACTCGGCGCCGGAGGACCCGACCCGGTTCGTCGGGCGCGGTTGCTGGTCGCCGCCGTCGACAGCGCCATCCACGAGGTCGTCCTCGACTACCCTCCCGGGCCGCAGCGCCAGGATGCCGTCGACGACCTTGTCGCCGTGCTTGTGCACGGGCTCCCAACCGTCTGAGCCTCGGATCCGCATGCGATCGGTCCGATCGTCTCGACCCAAGCACGTGCGCTCGGTCGACGAGCGCACGTGGGCAGTCATGTCGTCATTCCAGCAGCTGGGCATGGGCCCGCAGCCGCTGCTGCTCACGCTGCTCGACGCGATGGACGGGCTCACCGCCGAGGCGGACGTCGCCTTCGTCCTGACCACCGATAGGGCCGACCTGCTCGAGGAAGCGCTGAGCCAGCGGCCGGCCGGGTCGACGACGACGTGCTGCTGCCCGGCGTGATGGGACCCCGGACCTGATCCCGCCGGAGGAAGCCAGCACCCGCTGTCGATACTCAGGAGCCGACTGGTCGTTGGGCAGACGTCGATGGACCCGGCTGCGGGGACGTCAGGTCGGCTCGTCCGGGTTGTCGGACATCTCGCCGCTGTCAGCAAGGACGCCATACAGGTCGCTGCGCACCGCAGCGAGAAGCCGGCTCGCCTGAGCGACCTGCTCAGGTGTGCCTGTCCGGGCCACCTCCACGGCGGCCGCACCGACACTGAGCATCAACCGGCCGTAGTCCTCGCTACGCCCGTCGTCGGGCGGGGCGTAGGCGGCGAAGACGGCCGAGAGCTCGTCACGGCGCCGGTCGACGTGCTCGCGACCGGCGTCGGTGAGGGAGTACACGCGGCGTCCCTCGATCTTCTCGTCGTCGACCAGCCCTTCGTCCTGCATAGCCGCGAGTGACGGATAGACCGAGCCCGGGCTGGCCCGCCAGGCGCCGCCGCTGCGCTCGGCGATGTCCTGGATGATCTGGTAGCCGTGCCGGGGACCTTCGTCCAGCAGAGCAAGGATCGCGCTTCGCACGTCCCCGCGGCCTGCCCGCGGCCGTCCGCCGCCGGTCCACCAGTCTGCAGGTCCCCTCGAGCCACCCGCTCCGGGCCATCCGCCCGCCCACTGTCCGAAGGCCCAGGGCGGGCCGCCCCAGCCCTTGGCCCCGGAGGAACGCCGGCCACTCATCGTGGTGACGTTCCCGCAGCTGAGGTCATTGATCATTCGGCCCAGCCAGTCCGCCGGGCCGAAGGCCGCCGTTGTCGACATAGCGCTCGCCCTCCTCGATCGATACTCGAAAGATATATCGGTGAGTGTGGGACCGCAACGTGTTCGGATGTCGACGTCTCGAGCGCTGCTCCCCACGTAACCCGAGCGCGCGCCGCGACCGGGTTACGTGGCGGTGACGTGGGCGGTGGCGTCGCGGTCCGCCAGCGGCCCTTCGCCAGTCGGTGCGCTAGCGCCGCACCTGGACGATCTGGAAGTCGAGCGTCCGAGGGTCGCCACCACTGACCAGCCAGTCGTCGAACCTGCCGTTGACGGCGTAGAGGCGGTTGCCGAAGGCAGCCGCGGTGGCAGGGACGTCGAAGTCCGGGCTGGTCAGGTCGCGTAGCCGGGTGGCGCTGCGTAGGTCCGCGGAGAGTTTCCAGACCCCGATTCGGTTCTCGAAGTTCTGCACCGCGTACAGCCGCTTGCCGATCAGTACCAGACCGTCACCGAAGAGCATGCTGTCGCCCCCGAGGTCCACCTCAGCGGCCTCACCGGTCGCCGGGTCGATTGTGTACAGCAGGCCCGTGATCAGGTTGACCAGCAGCAGCGTCGAACCGTCCGCCGTGGCCTCGATCCCGTTGCCGTTGAAGAACTCGCCTGGCCCCCCGAGCTCGACGTAGTCACCGGTCAGCGGCAGCGATTCCACGAGTCCGGTCGGCAGTCCGAGGCCCGACAGCGCCACGCGGTAGATGTATGGCCGGAAGGAGTCGCTGAAGAACGCCGCTGTGCGGGTGAGCACCACGTCGTTGACGAAGGTTGGCTCGTTCGTCGTGGTGAGCTGCAGCACCTCGAGCGTGTCACCGGTGGCGGCGTCGTACAGGTACCCCTGACCGGTCGCACCACCGGCGACGAAGAGTGCATCGCTGCGTCTGTCGTACGCCATGCCGAGCGCGTTTCGGGCGTCGCCGAAGTCGTCCGGGTCGTTGAGGTAGTCGGCGTCGCCGGTTCGCAGGTCGCCCTTGTAGATCTGCCCGGTCAGGAAGGAGCCGGTGAAGAATTCGGTTCCCGTCCCGATCGCGACTCCCTCCGGTGCGAACCCGGACGGAACATCGATCACCTCTGGGAACGCCGGCTCGGCAGCCGCCGGGGCGGGGCCGACCAGAAGCACCCCCACCAGCCCTGCCAAGGCGAGCAGCAGGCTCGGCCTCAGCCTCGACGCGAGACTGCCCGCTCTCGGCTCCCTGCCCTGACGACGGTGTGTCGTGGTCATCGATGACGCTCCTCAGTCCGGTGTCGTCGTGACTTTTGCCGGGGGCCGGGCCGGATCGCGTCGGGGAGTGCCCTGACCTTTGCGTGATCGATGGCTGCTCGAGAGAACTGGCGTTCCCCACCTGAGGGTCTACGATCTCGCCATTGTTGGCCTTCTGTGGGGGAGGCGGCGGGCATGGCAGCGTCGACACGTCACGAGATGGCCGTACGGGCGGGCGAGGCGCTGTCGGTCGCCGGCTCACGACTGGTCGTCGTGGGCGATCCCGGGATGGGCAAGTCGACCCTGCTCACGCATCTGCTCCAGCAGCGGCCCCCGTCCGAGGTGTTGCTGATGCGGGCGTGGTGCTGGCGCTGCAGGGGGCAGTACAGCAGTCGCTCACGCTGGGCATCGACGACCTGCAATGGGTCGACGAGGAGTCCTACGTCGCCCTGAGCTACGCGCTGCGCAGGCTGCAGGGAGCCGACGTGCGGGTGCTTGCCACCCGACTTCCGCTGTCGGCCAGGACGATCCCCGACGCGACGGTCATGCAGCTGTCTGCGCTGAGCGCGGCGGAGATACGCACCGCGGTCGAAGAGCGCACCGGGCAGCGCCTGGCCACCGACACGTCCATCGCGCTGCAGCAGGCGGTGGGCGGCAACCCCATGCACGCGCTGGCCGTCGCCGAAGACCTGCCCGACGATGCCACTCCCGCCGACGTGCGACTGCCGCGCAGCCTGATCGAGCTGGTCCGGGACCGTCTGGAGGCCCTGCCGGCTGACACCCGCGACGCCCTGCTCGACGTCGCCGTGCTCGGTGTGCTGCCTCTGGGGCAGCGTCCCGTCCCGGTGCCTCTTCACCCGGCGGTGATGGCCGAGGTCGTGGACGTCCGCCGTGGTGAGGTGCGCTTCACCCACCCCCTGCTGCTGCGGGCTGTGCTCGACACCGCGCCGCCGACTGCTCTGGCCGCAGCCCGGCGGCGGGCTACCGATGCCGAAGCCGACCCGGTCCGCCGCGGGCTGCTCCTGGCCGGCGTCGGCGACCGCCCGGACGAGGACCTGGCGAGTCTGCTCGAGCAGGCTGCGTCGATCGCCGCGCGCAGGGCCGACCTCACGGCGGCACCCACGTTGGCCATGCGCGCGGTGCAGCTCACCCCCGACTCGGCCGACCCGTCGGTGCGTTGGCGGCGGACGTACTGGTCAGCGCAGGTCATGGCGTCGATGGGCGATCTGCCGGGGTGGCTGGAGGAGCGGCTGATGGCGAGTGCACGGTCCCCGGACGACGCCGTCCTCGGGCTGATCGTGCTCAGCCAGGCCCAGGAGAACAAGGACAACGACCTGGCTCTGCGGACCGCGGAGAGAGCCCTGCGGGTGCCGGGCGCGTCCGCGACGGCACACGGTCGGGCGGCCCACCACGTCACCGGATTACGGTTCTTCAGAGGCGAAGCGGTGCTCGAGCTGGCAGACCAGCTCGAACCCACCGTCGCGACTCTTCTGGAGTCCCGGCGGCAGTGTCTGTCGTCCAGCGGCGCGTTGCCGCCAGCGGCATCGACGGATCTTGCCGACCTTGCCGACCTGGTGTCCCTCTACGTCTACTGGCGGCGGCTTGCAGGCGTGAAGGCCGACCCGCGGCTGCTCGAGCTTGCTGCCGCGCTGGATCCGCGACCTTCCCTGACCGGGCAGTCGAACCGGTGGGTGGAGCAGGCGCAGATGGCGACCTGGGACGACCGCCACGAGGAGGCCCGGGCGCTGCTGGACCGGGGGACCGCCCCCTGGCTGGGGCTGCAGGCCCCGGACGACACCTACGTCTACGAACCTGCGTGCCTGTTCTACCTCGTCGAGCTGGAGGTACGTCTCGGCAACCTGAGCGCTGCTGAGCAGCACATCGCGCGTCTGCCGCCCGACAGCCAGCACCCGTGGCGCTTCCTCACGGCCATGATCGCGGCCTGGCGAGGCGACGTCGAGAGGTGTCGGCGTGAGGCCGGCGACGGGCTGATCCGTGCGGCGGCCGTGGGGGACCGGATGTGGCCGCTGGCGATGCACAGCGCCCTGGCCCTCGGCCTGCTGGCTGCGGACGAGCCGGAGCTGGCCTGGCAGGTGGCCGAACCGGTCTGCCAGGAGATGCACCGACGTGGTTGGGTCGAGCCCTCGGTCTTCCCGGTGCTGCCGGGGGCCGTCGAGGCGGGCACCCGCACCGGGCGAACCGAGGTGGCCCGCGCCCTGCACGAGCGCCTGCGCCAGGCCGCCGATGCGCTCGACAGCCGCTGGGCTCGGGCGGCTGCCGACCGCTGTGCCGCGCATCTCGCGATGGCCGGGACAGACTCCCTCGACGACGCCTTCGAGCTGGCGGGGCGCTCGACCCAGGAGTTCGATGCGCTCGGCCTGCGACCCGAAGCCGGCCGGCC
>Ga0081528_100515_pt1 | contig 17714 bp, 15 predicted proteins | sample HotLakmasection4_FD_71011 | JGI IMG/M metagenome (GOLD analysis project Ga0081528, IMG submission 71011) | Hypersaline microbial mat communities from Hot Lake, Washington, USA - Section #4 (SPADES assembly) (version 2) | ecosystem: Environmental > Aquatic > Non-marine Saline and Alkaline >...
ATACGCCAGAAACCGCTGCCACATCTCGGCGTCGAATACGATCGTCTCCATACCCGCCATATGGACGGCCGTCGGGCCGGGCAAAAGATAGAAAGCTAAGAATTTGCGCCTGACACAGTCGAGACGGCCGATCATGGCAGCGGCAGGATGGTCGGGCATGCCCCGGTGCGTATCGACGGTTCGGGACGGTCACGGCGCGGACAAAAGCAACCGGCGGCGGACACCGATGCAGATGCTGCATTTCCCCCGAAAAGCCAATTGGATCAGAGGGTTGGCGCGCAACATCCCGGTTGCGCCGGGGATGCACCCGGCTCACGCCTCGGCTCCCCGCGGGGCCACGGGCAACACCCTGCGGATCCGTTGCAGATGCTGCATGCCGACGGAAACCGAAGCGGTTTCAAGGACTTGGCGCGCAACACGCCGGTTGCGCGCGGTCCCGAGATGGATGCCGGCGTTGGCGGCAGACGTCACGTCCGGCGCTCCTGAACCGGCCGCTTGCCTGCCGCCGGGCGGGTGCCGGCGACGCCCTGCGCCGGCGGCCCGGCATGGCGCCGGACCAGCGCCTTTTCCGCCTCGACCAGCACGAACAGCACCACGCCGAACGCGGCGATCTGGCCCCAGTGCGCCGCCGCCATCGGGCCGGTGCCGAACAGGGCCTGCATCGGCGGCCAGTAGGTGAACGCCATCTGCAGCACCAGCACGGCGGCGATCGCCGCCAGCGGCAGGCCCAGGCCGGGCAGGCTGGCGCGCACCAGCACGGGGCCGTGGATGCGCCGGCTGTTGAGCAGGTAGAACGCCTCGCCGACGACCAGGGTGTTGACGGCGATGCTGCGCGCCACGTCCAGGTCGACACCGGCGGCGCGGTGCCAGGCGAACAGGCCGAAGGCGCCGGCCACCAGCAGCGCCGACACGAAGGCGATCCGCCAGACCAGGAAACCCGACAGCAGCGGCTCGTGGCGCAGCCGCGGCGGCCGCCCCATGACGCCGGACTCGATCGGCTCGAAGGCCAGGGCCAGGGCCAGGGTCACCGCGGTGACCATGTTGACCCACAGGATCTGCAGCGGCGTGATCGGCAGCAGCCCGCCCAGCGCCACGGCCAGCAGGATGATGAACGCCTGGCCGCCATTGGTCGGCAGGATGAACAGGATCGCCTTGCGGATGTTGTCGTAGACGGTGCGGCCCTCCTCCACCGCGCTGGCGATCGAGGCAAAGTTGTCGTCGGCCAGCACCATCTCGGCCGCCTCGCTGGCCGCCTCGGTGCCCTTGTTGCCCATGGCGACGCCCACGTCGGCGCGTTTCAGGGCGGGCGCGTCGTTCACGCCGTCGCCGGTCATGGCGACGACCTGGTCGGCGCGCTGCAAGGCCTCGACCAGGCGCAGCTTGTGCTCCGGGCTGGTGCGCGCGAACACGTCGACCGTCATCGCTGCATGGACGACACCGTCGGCGTCCAGCGCCTCCAGGTCGGCGCCGGTCAGGGCGGCGGCGTCGGCCTCCGCCCCGCCGATGCCGAGCTGCACGGCCACCGCGCGGGCCGTCACCGCGTGGTCGCCGGTGATCATCTTGACGCGGATGCCGGCGGCGGCGCACTGGGCGACGGCGCGGATCGCCTCCGGCCGCGGCGGGTCGATCAGCCCGAACAGCGCCAGCAGGGTCAGGCCGCTGTCGACGTCGGCGAAGCGCAGCGCCTGCTGCCCCGGATCGGCCGGGCGGGCGGCGACACCGATCACCCGCAGGCCCTGCGCCGCCAGATCGTGGATGCGGCCGTGCCAGGCGTCGGGGTCGAGCGGCTCGTCGGCGCCGCCGCGGCGCTGCCGGGCGCACATGGCCAGGATCCGCTCCGGCGCGCCTTTTACGAGAATCCGGCCGTGGCCGGCGTGGTCGTGGTGCAGGGTGGCCATGAACTTGTGTTCGGACTCGAACGGGATCGCGTCGGTGCGGGTCTCCTCCTCGCGCTCGAACTCGACCCGGTAGCCGGCCTTCATGGCGACGGCCAGCAGGGCACCGTCGGTCGGGTTGCCGTGCAGGCGCCAGTCGCCGTCGTCCTCGCGGGTCAGTTCGGCGTCGTTGCACAGCAGGGCGGCGCGCAGGGCCATTTGCAGGTCGGGATGGCCGTCCATGCCGATGCGCTCGCCGTCCAGGACGAACTCGCCGGCCGGGCTGTAGCCGGCGCCGGTCACGGCATAGGTGTGCGCGGCGGTGACCACGGCCTGCACGGTCAGCTCGTTGCGGGTCAGCGTGCCGGTCTTGTCGGAGCAGATCACGCCGACCGAGCCCAGCGTCTCCACCGCCGGCAGCCGGCGGATGATGGCGTTGCGCCGGGCCATGCGCGTGACCCCGATGGCCAGGGCGATGGTCATGATCGCCGGCAGGCCCTCGGGGATGGCCGCCACCGCCAGGCCGACCGCGGCCATGAACATCTCGCCGGAGGTATGGCCATGCAGCAGCACGCCGGTGGCGAACACGATCGCGGCCAGCAGCAGGATGACGCCGGTCAGCCAGCGCGCGAACACGTCCATCTGGCGCAGCAGCGGCGTGGTCAGCGGCGCCACGGCAGCGAGCAGATGGCTGATCCGGCCGAGCTCGGTCGCCGGCCCGGTCGCCACGGTCACGCCGACGGCCGTGCCGTAGACGACCAGCGTGCCCGAATAGGCCATGGCGCGGCGGTCGCCCAGCGGCGCGTCGGCGGCGACGGGCTGCGGGTCCTTGTCCACCGCCAGGGACTCGCCGGTCAGCGCCGCCTCCTCGACCTGCAGGTTGCGCACCTCGACCAGGCGCAGGTCGGCCGGCACCCGGTCGCCGGACTTCAGGTGCACGATGTCGCCGGGGACCAGGTCCTCTGCGGGAATGGTGGCACGGCGGCCGTCGCGGGTGACCACGGCGCGCGGCGCCAGCATGCCGCGGATCGCGTCGAGCGCGTGCTCCGCCTTGCCCTCCTGGACGAACCCGATCAGGGCGTTGATCACCACCACGCCCAGGATCACGCCGGCGTCGACCCACTCGCCGAGCGCGGCCGTGACCAGCGCCGCGGCCAGCAGGATGTAGATCAGCAGGTTGGCGAACTGCGCGGCGAGCCGGCGCAGCGGCCCGCGCCGCGCCGCCGGCGGCAGCCGGTTGGGCCCGTGCCCGGCGAGGCGCCGCCGCGCCTCCGCGGCGCTCAGGCCGTGGCGGCCGGTCTCGAGCCGGGCCAGCGCCTCGGCGGCGGGCCGGGCGTGCCAAAGGGTGGCGGAAGTCGGATCGGACGGAGGATCGAACGGCATGGCAACCGCTCCCGGGCACGCCTGTGCCCGCGCAAGGAACCGCGCCGGCCGCCCCTGCGCCCGGCGCCGCCGCACGGCCGGGCCGGTGCGCCCGGCCGCCGGCGTGACACGTCCAACCCCATATTTCGTTTATGGGCTTCCGCCGAAAGACCGCTGCGCCGCCATGCCGCAACGGAGGCCGATCCCGACCGGCGGCCGGGGCGTGAGCGACCCGGAGGCCGCCCCTCCGTGGCGTCAGCTCAGGCGCAGTTCCTGGAAGAAGTCGTTGCCCTTGTCGTCGACGATGATGAAGGCGGGGAAGTCCTCCACCTCGATGCGCCAGATCGCCTCCATGCCCAGCTCGGGGAAGGCGATGCATTCGACCTTGCGGATGCAGTCCTGGGCCAGCCGCGCCGCCCCGCCGCCGATCGAGCCCAGGTAGAAGCCGCCGTGCGTCTTGCAGGCCTCGCGCACCTGCGGGCTGCGGTTGCCCTTGGCCAGCATGACCATGGACCCGCCGGCCGCCTGGAACTGGTCGACGAAGGCGTCCATGCGCCCGGCCGTGGTCGGGCCGAACGAGCCCGAGGGGTAGCCCTCCGGCGTCTTGGCCGGGCCGGCGTAGTAGATCGGGTGGTCCTTGAAGTAGTCCGGCAGCGGCTCCCCGGCCTCCAGTTGCGCGCGCAGGCGGGCGTGGGCCAGGTCGCGGGCGACGATCAGCGGCCCGGTCAGCGACAGGCGGGTGCGGATCGGGTACTGCGTCAGGGTCGCCAGGATGTCGGCCATCGGCCGGGTCAGGTCGATGGGCACCACCTCGCCGGCGATCTGGCTCTCGGCGAACTCGGGCAGGAAGCGGGCCGGGTTGGTCTCCAGCGCCTCCAGGAACACGCCGTCGGCGGTGATCTTGCCCATGGCCTGACGGTCGGCGGAGCACGACACGCCCAGGCCGATCGGCATGCTGGCGCCGTGGCGCGGCAGGCGGATGACCCGCACGTCGTGGCAGAAGTACTTGCCGCCGAACTGGGCGCCGATGTTCATGTCCTGGGTCATCTTGTGGATGACCGCCTCCATCTCCAGGTCGCGGAAGGCGTGGGCGGCCTCCGACCCGGTCGTGGGCAGCCCGTCCAGATAGCGGGCCGAGGCGAGCTTGACCGTCTTCATGGTCAGCTCCGCACTGGTGCCGCCGATCACCACGGCCAGGTGGTAGGGCGGGCAGGCCGCGGTGCCCAGCGTGCGGATCTTCTCGTCCAGGAAGGCGAGCAGCCGGTCGCGGGTCAGCACCGACGGCACCGCCTGGAACAGGAAGCTCTTGTTGGCCGAGCCGCCGCCCTTGGCCATGAACAGGAACTTGTAGGCGTCCTCGCCCTCCTGGAAGATCTCGATCTGGGCGGGCAGGTTGGTGGCGGTGTTCTTCTCCTCGAACATCGACAGCGGGGCGAGCTGGCTGTAGCGCAGGTTGCGCTTGCGGTAGGCCTCCAGCACGCCCTCGGCCAGCGCCGTCTCGTCGCCGCCGCGGGTCCACACCCGGCGGCCCTTCTTGCCCATGACGATGGCGGTGCCGGTGTCCTGGCACATCGGCAGCACGCCGCCGGCGGCGATGTTGGCGTTCTTCAAGAGGTCGAAGGCGACGAACCGGTCGTTGGGCGAGGCGTCCGGGTCCTCCAGAATGCTGCGCAGCTGCTGGAGGTGGCCCGAGCGCAGCAGGTGGTTGATGTCGACGAACGCCTGCTCGGACAGCAGCCGCAGCGCCTCGGGCTCGACCTTCAGGACGTCCTCACCCTCGAAGCGGGCGACCGAGACGTGGTCCCCCGTCAGCTTGCGGTACTCCGTCTCGTCCTTGGCGAGGGGAAACAGGGACGCGGTGACCTGTGTCGTGCTCAAATCATCGGGCATGTTGGACCTCCTGAACGTTCGGTTCCGCGGTTGGCGCGGCGGGCATGGCTTGCCATGGCTTGCATTGACCCTACCAGAAAGGCGGGCGCGTGTCCGGACTTACCCGCCCCGGATCGGCCGAACGGCGCGGCAGCCCAGGGACGGCGGGAAACAATCGCCGGCACGGGACGTTGTAGGCGCCTGTCGAGCCCGTCGGATCCCGGCCCGCCCCGGCCCTGATCCGATGCACGCCTATTCGGATAAAAAGACACGGGAGGGACCCGTGCTGACCCGTCGTCCGCTGGTCGCGTACTTCGTCCTGACCTTCGTGATCGCCTGGGGTCTGGCCGGCGTGTTCTGGGGCGTGCGGGCCGGCCGGCTGATCGACGGGGACCGGCCCAGCCTGATCGCCTATGCCATGCTGTACCCGGCGATCTGGGCGCCGACCATCGCCGCCGTCGCGGTGGCGCGGGCGGAGGCCGGGGCCGACGGCCTGCGGCGGCTCAAGGCCCGGCTGCTGCGCGTGAACGTGCACTGGGTGTGGTGGCTGGCGGCCTTCGCGCTGCCCGTGGCGGCCCAGGCCGGCGCCATTGCGGTGGCGGAGGGCGTGGCCAGCCTGCACGCCGCCCGCCTGATCCCCGACCACGCCATGACCTTCCTGACGTTCGCCGTGATCACCGCAATCGGCGGGCCGCTGGGCGAGGAGCTCGGCTGGCGGGGCTTTGCCCTGCCGCGGCTGGCACGGGCGCTGGGGCCGGTCCCGGCGGCGACGATCATCGGCGCCGTCTGGGTGGTCTGGCACGTCCCGGCGTTCTTCGTGCCGGAGATCCGCGAGCACGTCTTGCCGCCGGGGCTGTCCTACGGGGCGTTCGCAGTGGTCGCCATGGCGGCATCGGTGCTGATGACCTGGATCGTGCTGCAGGCCGGCACCAGCGTGCCGCTGGGCATGCTGTTCCATTTCATGCTGCTGTACGCGCTGGTCGGCGTCGATCCCGACCCGGACCCGGCGCTGATGTGGGGCGGGGCGTTCTGCTTCGCCGTGCTGGCGGTGGTCGTGCTGGCGACCTCGCGCGGCCTGCGCTACCCGCACCCGGACCGCGCCCACGGCGCCGAGCCCTGACCCGGCCGTTCGCGGCGGCGTCTCGACCCGGTAGACTGCGGGACAAACATCTGCACCAGGGGAGGCATGCCATGCTGGGTGCGATCGTCGGGGACATCGTCGGGTCGATCTACGAAGGGGTCGGCGCCGGCACGAAGGACTTCGCGCTGTTCGGGCCGGGCTGCCGGTTCACCGACGACACGGTGTGCACGATCGCGGTTGCCGAATGCCTGCTCGACGGCGGCGATTTCGCCGACTACCTGCGCCGCTACGTCCGCCGCTACCCGAACGCCGGCTATGGCGGCACGTTCGTGCACTGGGGCCTGAGCGACGACATGCCGGCCTACAACAGCTGGGGCAACGGCTCGGCGATGCGGGTCAGCCCGTGCGCCTATGCGGGCGCCGACCTGGACGAGATGCTCAGGCTGGCGGAGCGGTCCGCGGCGGTCTCGCACAACCACCCGGAGGGCATCCGCGGCGCCCAGGCGATCGCCTCCGCGATCCGGCTGGCGCACGAGGGGATCGCCGCCGACGCGATCCGGCACGAGATCCAGCGCCATTTCGGCTACGACTTGAGCCCGGAGGTCGACGACCTGCCGCGGGTCTACGACTGCGGCGTCTCGTGCATGGGCTCGGTGCCGCCGGCGATCGTCTGTGCGGTGGCCGCCGCCGACTTCGAGGACGCCATCCGCAGCGCCGTCAGCCTGGGCGGCGACGCCGATACGATCGGCGCCATGGCGGGCAGCATTGCCGAGCCGCTGTACGGCATCCCCGACCGGATCGCCGCCGAGGCGCGCGCCCGCCTGGACGCGCCCCTGCTGGCCGTGCTGGACCGGTTCCGCGCGGCCTACGCCCTCTGATCCCGCAGACAAAAAGGCGCCCTCCCCAAAGGTCGGGAGAGGACGCCTTTACGAGACGAACGCCGGTTCCGTCGCGGTGACGTCCCGGCGCCCGGCGGGTCGCCGTGGCCGCAAGCGGTCGGCGCGGTGTCAAGCCGCGCTTCTGCCGCGACGCGTCTTGGAGCCCAGGCCGATGGTCTTGGCGAGCTGGGAGCGCTGCTCCGCATAGGCCGGCGCGACCATGGGGTAGTCGGGCGACAGGGCCCACTTTTCCCGGTAGTCCTCGGGCGTCATGCCGTGGTTGGTGCGCAGATGGCGCTTAAGCATGGTCAGCTTCTCGCCGCACTCCAGGCAGATCAAGTGATCGGACTGGACACTGCGCTTGATTGGCACCGCCGGCTTCTGCTTTTCAGCCTCCGGCGGCTGCTCCGGCTCCTGACCGACAGTGGCGATCGCCCGGCTGACGCTCTCAATCAAGCCGCTCAGCTGATTGCTGGAGACGGTGTTGTGGCTTACGTAGCTGGAAACGATCTGCGCCGTCATGTTGAGCAGGTCGGCCTTGGGGATGTCCTTGGTCATTGCTGGTCCCATCGGAATTCATGCCTGGCAGTAAATATGATCCGGTTCTCGCCGACGTTCAAGAGGTTTTGATTTGGGAAAATATGCGCGGCGATGCCGTGCCCGGCACCGCCGCATCGCCGCCTGCCACCTTTTTGCCGGAAAGCGGTACTCGCCGGGGCTAACCGAGCACCACGTCGAGGAACATCATTACCACCAGGCCGACGACGAGCCCCGACGTGCCGAACTTCTCATAGCCGCGCCGATGGGTTTCCGGAATGATTTCGTGACTGATCACGTAAATCATGGCCCCGGCCGCGAACGCCAGGCCCCAGGGCAGCAGCGGTTGCGCCAGCGACACGGCCGAAACGCCGATCAGCCCGCCCACCGGCTCAACCAGACCGCTGATCAGCGCGATCAGGAAGGCAAAGCCGCGCGAATAGCCCTCGCCGAGCAGCGCAACGCACACCGCCAGACCTTCGGGAATGTTCTGCAGCCCGATGCCGACCGCCAGGGCGATGCCGTTTTCGATGTTGCCGCCGCCGAAGCTGACGCCGACCGCCAGACCTTCCGGAAAGTTGTGAATCGTGATGGCGATGACGAACAGCCAGATCTTGCGCAGCCGGTCGCCCATGACGGGCGGCCCCTCGCGGCCCAGGCCGTTCGCGCCCGCGAGGAAATGCTCGTGTGGAGCGTACTCGTTCATGGCCCAGATGGCCGCGGCACCGAGCAGGATGCCGCCGATCACGACCAGCGCCGCCGTCACCTCGCCGCCATAGGTCCGGCCCGCCGCGTCCAGCCCGGGCAGGATCAGCGAGAAGAACGACGCCGACAGCATGACGCCGGCGGCGAACCCGAGCAGGCCGTCCTGGAGCTTCGGAGAGATGCGGCGGATGACCAGCCCCGGCACAGCCCCGGCCGCCGTCGCCAGACCGGCGGCAAGGCTGGCAAGAAAGCCGATCAGAATGACGGACACGGCGCGGTCCTTCCATGATGCGGTGCACAAGGCACCGTATCACGGCCGCGCCGCCGAAGTCATGGTTCGGAGGCCGTGCCCCGCCGGCCGGCGAGGGACTGCGTCCGGGCTATTCCTCCATGGTAAAGGTCGTGCGGTCGAGGCCGCTGTTGCCTTCGGCGCCCCGCCAGGCGTGGACGACCGCTTCGTAGGTGCCCGGCCGGTCCGCCGGCAGCGTCGCCTCGAACTGGCTGGGCGTGCCGGCGTAGGCGAGCGGCGTCTCGCCGACACGCTCGCCGTCGCGGTAGAGCACGGCCACCACATCGGTGGCGTCGGCATCCCACAGCCCGCCGGGCTCGATCGGGCAGCCGCACATCATCGTTACGTTGGCATGCACCTCGACCCCGTCGCCGGCGTCGGCGACCGTGATGTGCGCCGGCGGGTCGAGCACGTCCACGACCAGGCCCGGCACCTCCAGCACCCATCCGTCCCCGGCCGTATAGTCGCGCCCGGGCACCAGCCACTGCTCGGCGGATACCGTGACCAGCGCCTGCGGCTGGGCCAGCGGAGCGGTCGCCGTCGCCCGCACCCGCGTCGGCCGGTCCAGGTCGAGCGTCGTGGTCCAGCCGGCGGCGTCGCCCGTGGCGATCGGCGTGCCGCGCGTGTGCGCCTCGAGCATGATGCGCTCCGTGTCTCCGGTCGACCCGGCGGTGACGCCGTGGGCGAGCAGCTCGCCGGTCTCGGCATCGTGCAGCAGGATGCGCGCGCCGCCCATGCTGGTGCCGATGAATTTGGCGCTGCGGCTGAGGGCACGCACGGTGACCTCGGTCGGCTCGGCCAGGGCCGCCGGTGCGCCCGCGATCGCCGCCAGCACGGCGGCGCATGCGGCAGCGGCGGGGATCGACCCGATGCGGTAGGGGGTCATGACGTCGTCTCCGGATGGCGGTTGAAGGCGGGGGATGGAGGCGCGGTGGCCGGTCAGTCCTGCCCGCGCCCCCTGTGCTCGGCCACGAGCAGGGCCAGCGCGCACGAGGCCATGCGGCTGTCCGGCTCGTCGGCACGGCTGGTCAGCGCGATCGGGACGCGGGCGCCGAGCACGATGCCGGCGCCGCGCCCGCCGGCCAGGTAGGCGAGCTGCTTGGCCATCATGTTGCCGCTCTCGATGTCGGGCACGACGAAGATGTCGGCCCTGCCGGCCACCGGCGAGGCGATCCCCTTGGTCTCGGCGGCCTCGGGGGAGATGGCGTTGTCGAAGGCGAGCGGGCCGTCCAGGATGCCGCCCGTGATCTGGCCGCGGTCGGCCATCTTGCACAGGGCACCGGCCTCGACCGTGGAGCGCAGCTTGGCCTCGATCGTCTCCACCGCGGACAGGATGGCGACCTTCGGCTCGTCGATGCCGAGCGCATGGGCCAGCTCGATCGCGTTCTGGACGATGTCGCGCTTGTCGTCCAGGTCGGGCTCGATGTTGATCGCGGCGTCGGTGACCAGCATCAGCCGCGGATAGGCCGGCACGTCCATGACGAACACGTGGCTGATGCGCCGCCCGGTGCGCAGCCCCGCGCCGCGTTTGGTGACGGCCGCCATCAACTCGTCGGTGTGCAGCGCGCCTTTCATCAGCCCTTCCGCCCGCCCGTCGCGGGCCATGGTGGCGGCGCACTCGGCGGCGGCATGGCTGTGCGGGGCGTCGACCAGCTCGCAGCCGTTCAGGTCGATGCCGGCCCGCTCCGCCGCCGCGCGGATCTTCCGCTCCGGCCCGACCAGGACCGGCACGATCAGTCCGGCCTCGGCCGCCGCCTTCGCGCCTTCCAGCGAGGCCCCGTCGACCGGGTGGACCACCGCCATGCGCAGGGGCTCCAGCTCCTCGGCCATCGTCATCAGGCGGCGGTATGCCGCGCGTCCCGTGTCCTTTTCGGCCTTCGAGCCGTCGGCGTCTCGCTGGTCCGGCATGGCGTCCCCCGGATGCGGATCGGAGCGGATGCTGCACTGCCGTCAACGCCGCCGGCAGCCGCCGGTTCCGGCAATCCCGGCGCGACCACGACCGTCGCGGCAATATGTCCCCGCCCGGCGTCCGGTCGCGGAGCGCCCCCGGTCACCACCTAAAAGACAGCCTTGCCGCGGCCGCCGTGCCCTTTCCCTTGAGGGTCCGGGCCCCGTGTCCGGTCACCTCGGCGACCGCGTCGGAAACCTGCGCGGCATCGTGCGTGTTGCACTGCACAACACAACGCCGCCGCCGACGAGGACCGGAGCCATGACCGAAGACCAGACGCCCTCCGCGGACGCCCCGCAGGATCGCCAGGACCCGCAGGCCGTACAGGCCCGGTCCGACGAGCCGCCTCGCGCGCAGCCCGCCAAGGCCGAGGACCGCCCGGGCGAGGAGGCGCGCAGCCGGCCGCCCACCTCGCATGCGCGCCACGAGCAGGTCGCCCAGCGGCGCCACGCGCCCGCGGCGATCCCGCAGGTGGTCCCCGACGTGGTCGACCGGGTCTGGCACGCCATCCAGGCGCACCTGACCATGGGCATCTCGCCGGTCGCCCTGGCGCGCGCGCACATGGACTGGATGGCGCATTTCCTGAATGCGCCCGGCAAGCAGGCCAACCTGGCGCAGAAGGCGTGGTGGGACGCGGTGCGGCTGTGGTTCTACGCCATGCGCTCGCGCAACCACGACGGCGAGGATCCGGTCATCGAGCCGGCCGAGCACGACAAGCGCTTCCGCAGCGACGAATGGCACGAATGGCCGTTCAACGTGATCGCCCAGAGCTTCCTGCTGCAGCAGGCGTGGTGGGACGAGGCGACCACCGGCCTGCGCGGGGTCACGTCCCAGCACGAGCGCGTGATCAACTTCCTGATGCGCCAGCGGCTGGACCGCGTGGCGCCGTCCAACTTCCCCTGGTCCAACCCCGAGGTGATCCGCAAGACGGCGGAGACGGGCGGGGCCAATTTCTGGCACGGTACCGAGAACCTGATGGAGGACGTCCGCCGCGTCATCATGGGCGAGGGCCCGGTCGGCATCGAGGACTTCCAGGTCGGCCGCGACGTCGCCGTGACACCGGGCAAGGTGGTGCACCGCAATGACCTGATGGAACTGATCCAGTACGCGCCGACCACCGATCAGGTCCATCCCGACCCGGTGCTGATCGTGCCGGCCTGGATCATGAAGTACTACATTCTCGATCTGTCGCCGCACAACTCGCTGGTCAAGTACCTGGTCGACCGCGGCCACACGGTGTTCATGATCTCCTGGAAGAACCCGACCGCGGAGGACCGCAACCTCAGCCTGGACTCGTACCGCCGGCTCGGCGTGATGGCGGCGCTGGACGCGGTGCAGGCGATCGTGCCCGACCGCAAGATCAACGCGGTCGGCTACTGCATCGGCGGCACCCTGCTGATGATCGCCGCGGCGGCGATGGCGCGGGCGCACCGGGACGTGCTGAACAGCATCACCCTGTTCGCGGCCCAGGTCGATTTCTCCGAGGCGGGCGAGCTGATGCTGTTCATCGACGAGGGCGAGCTCGCCTACCTGGAGGACATGATGTGGGCGCGCGGTTTCCTGGACACCTTCCAGATGTCCGGCGCGTTCCAGCTGCTCAACTCTTCGGACCTGATCTTCTCGCGCATGGTCAAGCAGTACATGATGGGCGAGCGCGACAAGATGATCGACCTGATGGCGTGGAACGCCGACGCCACGCGCATGCCCTACCGCATGCACTCCGAGTACCTGCGCTCGCTGTTCCTGGAGAACCGGCTGTCGCGCGGCCGCTTCGCCGTCGAGGGCCATCCGATCGCGCTGACCGACATCCAGGCGCCGATCTTCTCGGTGGCGACGACCAAGGACCACATCGCGCCGTGGGAGTCGGTGTACAAGGTCAAGCTGGTCACCGACACCGATGTCACCTTCGTGCTGACCAACGGCGGGCACAATGCCGGCGTGATCAGCGAGCCGGGGCATCCGCGCCGCCGCTATCAGATCCAGACGCTGCGCGAGGGCGACAACTACATCCCGCCCGACCGCTGGGCCGCCCAGGCACCGTCCCGCGACGGCTCGTGGTGGCCGGCCTGGGCGGAATGGCTGACCGAATGCGCCACCGGCCCGAAGGTCGAGCCGCCGCCGATGGGCGCGCCCGACCGCGGCTACCCGACGCTCGAGGACGCGCCCGGGACGTACGTCTACGAGACGTGAGCCGGCGGGCCGGGCGTATGCGCCGCCGGCCGGAAGCGCCTGCGGCCGGAAGCGCCTGCGCACGCCGTCGGGCGGCACCGGCCGCAGCCTCGCAACGCCCGCCTCGGAAGCCGCGACGGGATATTTTGCGCGGGGACGTTTCCCGGCGAAGGCCTCCCGTCCTGACCGGCGCAACGGGCGGCCGGAGGGGCGGCGGGGCCTCGACCGTGCGGCCCGGGGGGTGGAAGGCGCGGGGACGAGGGACAGTCTTGCTGGCACAGCGGGGCGGCGCCGGCGCGGATCGGTGCCGCCCCCGTCCGGCGCCAGCAGGGACTTGCAGCCATGACCCGATACGTGATCGCCTACCTCGCCACCGCCGGCGCGTTCTTCGCGCTCGATTTGCTGTGGCTGGGCGTTCTGATGAAGTCGTTCTACAACAACCGGCTGGGGCACCTCATGGCCGAGCAGGTCAGCGTGGCGCCCGCCGCACTGTTCTACCTGGCCTACGTGGCCGGGATCGTGATCTTTTGCGTGGCCCCGGCGCTGGAGTCCGGATCGTGGCGGACCGCGCTGCTGTTCGGCGCCCTGTTCGGCTTCTTCGCCTACGGCACCTACGACATGACCAACCTGGCCACCCTGCGCGACTGGCCGCTGTCCGTGTCGGTCGTGGACCTGACCTGGGGCACCGCCCTGACCGCCGTCTCGGCCGTGGCCGGAACCCTGGTGACGCGGGCGGTTTGGGGGGCGTAGCGGCCGCGAAACGCGCGCGGCGCCCGCCTCACTCCGGCGGCAGGAACTGCGCGTCGCAGGTGGGATCGACCGCGCCGACCGGCCCCGCCTGATCGACCGGACAGGGCGCATGCGGCCCCGGCCAGCCCTCCGGCCCGGCCCTGCCCGCCTGCCCCGAGCCATCGGGTGCGGTCTCCGCAGCAGCCGGCCCCGCGCCCCCGCCCGAGCCTTCCGGCCCCGCGCACGCCATCAGCCCGAGGCCGAGCGTCAACGCCGTCATGGCCGCAAGCCCGGGCAATCCCACTCCCCTCACCACCAGCATCGCCCCATCCCCCCGTTCGCCGCCCAGGTCATGCCGCCAAGGCGCGGCCGATTGTGCAGCAACCCGCCGCAGAGGCAAGCCCGGCTCGTTCGGATGCTCTGCGCGCGGACCGACCGCCGCCGCGAACCGCCCGCAACGCCGGACCGCCGGGCGCCGTGGCCGTCCTGCCGCCGAAACGGGCGGATCGGTGCCTCCGGGCAACGGCTCGGGGACGGGCGGGCCAGCATTAGGGTAGACTTCGCCATGGCGGACACGAGTCGGTGCCGCGTCGGCATCGCTCGGCGGCCGATTTCCGTTTCCTGTCAATCTTTTGTTTCATACCGCGCACAATGCGGGGCAGGATGCGAGCAGATGACAACTTTTCCTGGGAGCTTTTGCCGCGGTCGCGCGTTGATCTCTGGGGCAATCTAACGGAGACCCCGCATGGCCGCCCGCGCGATCTGGAAGGGCTTTGTAAGGGTGTCGCTCGTTACCTTCCCGGTGGCGACGTATACCGCAACCGAAAGCGCGCGACGCAAGATCTCGCTCCGCCAGATCAACCGCGCCACGGGTAACCGGGTCAAGCAGGTCCTGACCGACTCCGAGACCGGCGATCCGGTGTCGTCGGAGGACATTGTCAAAGGGTACGAATACGAGAAGGGCAAATTCATTCAGATCGATCCCGAGGAGCTCGACGAGCTCAGACAGCACCGTCAACTTGACGAGGGCGATTGTTGGCGATCTCCCGGCCGAACTTGCCGCCCCACTGGCGCACGGTTTCGTGGCTGACGACGATGCCGCGGGCCGCCAGCATCTCCTCGACCATGCGCAGGCTGAGCGGGAAGCGGACGTACAGCCAGACCGCGTGGCCGATCACCTCGGCAGGAAAGCGGTAGCCGGCATGGGAGGGCGAGCAGGACGTCGTCATGGCGACCTGATAGCCGCCCGGCCCCGCCACGGCAACGGAGCCCCGCCAACTTGACGGTGCCCGGCGGGGAGCCCTCAAGGCGGCGAGCCAGGCCCTGGAGGCGGCCCTGCGGACCGACCCCGGCTATGCGGACGCGGTCTACAACCTCCCCCTCATCAAGGACCGCCTGGGCCACGTCGAGGGCGCCTACCGGCTCTGGACCCGATACCTGACCCTGGACCCCGCCAGCGACTGGGCCCGAAGAGCCCGCCGCCGGATCAAGCTTCACGAGCTCGGTTCGGAAAGGTCAGGGCGGTGATGCCCGATGCCGTCAGGACCAACGGCGAACGCCGGCGAACCGGAATCCGGCGGGACATCATGTCCGCGGGCGGATAATCCTTACGATAAGATTCACCGGTAGTGATATGTGTCCGACTATCATAATAGGTCTGAGTGGCACCCTCTGCTGCTTTTTCGGAAGACGCTCCCTGCCCGTCATGATCTCATGACGCTGCGACAGGGCGCTTTACAACGCTGTGAAGACAGAGATAGGTAGGGAAACGAGAGCGTTGCCTGTACAGGGAGTCCAAGTAAGCGCGCCATGCGGGGCAGACGACCGTCAGCGAGAGTGACCGGCAAACCGGTCGCCCGGCCGCCACGGCGGGGAGGCCCTGCATGACGCAGTCCTTCTTCGACCAACCCATCCTCAACTCGCCCTACGCATGCCCGACCCGCCACTGGGATCTGGACGGCGAGGGCCAGCCGAGCAACCGCTTTACGGGCGGCGACACGCCGAAGGTCCGCAATCTATGGGAGCGCATCGGCAAAAAGCTGCCGAAGAGGGGCCGCAATGCCGGCAAATCGCTCGACCCGTTTGACTTGCCGGCCGAGCTGTTGAAGGCGCACCCCAAGGTTCGCGCCGACGTCAAGAACCAGAATCCCGGCCTCGAAGTGCCCTGTCTGACGGGCTCGTGCGGGTCTATTGGGTGCCAGGCGCCAGCAACCTGGAACGCTACGGTCGCCCGGCATTCGCCGGGTTCACTGCCGTCTACGAGATCGAGACGGAGCTCAACAAACTGATCGCTGCGCAACGTGAGCACGCTGTCGCAGACGCCGTCGATCACGAGGTGTAACTTTGGGGAAGCAAGCAGCGTTCAAGACCAATCCGGTCAGCCTTGAAGAACTGCTCCGGCATTGCGAAAGCGGCAAGATCCAGCTTCCCGATTTTCAGCGCAGCTGGGTCTGGGATGAGGAGCGGATCAAGGGCCTCGTCGCGTCGATCTCTCAGGCATTTCCCGTCGGCGCACTGATGACGCTGGAGGTCAAGCCGGGCGCCGCCGATACCTTCGCTCGGCGCCCGATCCAGGGAGCCGATCCAATCGCCGCCGCCGGCGCGCCGGACCAGCTTCTGCTCGACGGACAGCAGCGCATGACGTCGCTCTACCAGACCTGCCTGCGCCGCGAGGTGGTGCAGACGGTCACGCCGCGACTCAAGCTTGTGAAGCGTTGGTTCTACATCGACATCCGCAGGGCCATGAACCCGGCCGAGGATCGCGAGAACGCCATCGTCTCGGTGCCGGAGGATCGACAAATCAAGTCGGACTTCGACCGGAAGATCGAGCTCGATCTCTCCACGCCCGAGCTCGAATATCAAAATCTCATGTTTCCGCTGAGCCAGGTGTTCGACTGGGACGAATGGCAGGACGGGTTCAGCGAATACTGGCTGGAGAAGGACCCTGGGACGCGCAAGCTCTTCAAGCCGTTCAAGGACGACGTCCTACAGAACTTCAAGGCCTACCAGCTGCCGGTGATCGCACTCGGCCCCGATACCTCGCACGAAGCGGTCTGCCTCGTCTTCGAGAAGGTGAATACCGGCGGCAAGCCGCTGGATGCCTTTGAACTCGTCACCGCCATGTATGCCGCGCGCGGTCACCGGCTTCGGGACGACTGGCTCGGCGCCGACGGCCAGGCCGGGCTGCAGACGCGCCTTCAGCTCTATGGCCATGCGGCCGAGCAGAAGTTCGGTGTTCTGGAGAAGGTCGCCGCGACGGATGTGCTGCAGGCGATCGCGCTCCTGCACGGCGCCGAAAAACGTGCGGCCGAGATCGCCGCCGGGCGCAAGGAGTCCGAGCTGTCTGCCGTTCGGGCGACGCGCCAGTCACTGCTGGACCTGCCGCTGGAGGCCTATTTGAAGCACCGTGGCGCGGTCGAGGACGGGTTCAAGACGGCCGCCCGCTTCCTGCGCCAGAACCACATCTACCGGGTCATCGATCTGCCTTATCAGGGCCAGCTCGTCCCCTTCGCCGCCATCCTCGCGATCATCGGGCCGCAATTCGACCATGCGGCGGTGCGCGACCGGGTGGCGCGCTGGTTCTGGTGCGGCATCTTCGGCGAGCTCTATGGCTCCGCCATCGAATCCCGCTTCGCCAAGGACGTGCTCGAAGTGCCCGCCTGGCTCGACGGCGGGCCCGAGCCCAGCACCATCACCGATGGCCGCTTCCGTCCCGAACGGCTGCGCACCCTGCGCACCCGCCTCTCCGCCGCGTACAAGGGCATCCACGCCCTGCTGATGGCCAAGGGCGCGATCGACTTCCGTTCGGGCCAGCCTTACGACCAGACGGTGTTCTTCGACGAATACGTCGATATCCACCACATCTTTCCGCAGGACTGGTGCAAGAAGCAGAAGATCGAGCCGAAGGTCTTCGACACCGTCATCAACAAGACCCCGCTCAGCTACAAGACGAACCGCATCCTCGGCGGGGTCGCGCCCTCGGTCTATCTCGCCCGGCTCGAGGCGGGGGGCAGGGATGGGCCGCCCATCGCGCCGGATGCGCTGGACGAGTACCTCGCCAGCCACGCGATGGATCCGGCACGTCTGCGCGCTGACGATTTCCCGGGCTTCATGGCAAATCGCCAGGGCTGTTCAGTTCTGCGTTAGAGGGCCCTGTAGGACAGGATGTTGGCAAGGTTGAGGGCGTTTTCGTAGAGCGCCTGGCGGACGTTGTTGACGCCGTTGGCGCGCAGGATGTTGAGGGCCATGCTGCGCAGGCGGGCGAACTGGGTGG
>Ga0081528_100517_pt1 | contig 17633 bp, 18 predicted proteins | sample HotLakmasection4_FD_71011 | JGI IMG/M metagenome (GOLD analysis project Ga0081528, IMG submission 71011) | Hypersaline microbial mat communities from Hot Lake, Washington, USA - Section #4 (SPADES assembly) (version 2) | ecosystem: Environmental > Aquatic > Non-marine Saline and Alkaline >...
CTCCGGTGGCAGCAGAGGCTCGATCCGCTGCCACTCGCTGTCTGTCAGTTCATGGCGTCTCATAACGGGCTATGTGGCGACGGCCCTTGAAGAACGCCAGCTTTGCAGACACGCCCTAGGCGTGCATCCGGCCAGGGCTGCGGACAGCGCCGCAGCCGGCGGTTCACGGCCGCCGTCGCAGCCGGGCCGGCCAGCGACGTTTACCATGGCTTAATCCGAACCCTGGAATGCTGCTCTCGGCCGGCGCGACCCCAGGGGATCGCGCCGGGTGGAGACGAGGCTCACCGGTCCGGAATCAAGGCTCATGGATACGTTCGAGGCTTCGCACGGCCGCATGCCCGACGCCGGCGGCACCCGGCCGCCGTCCGCGGCCGCGGCATCCCCCGACCGCCTGGCGCCCCTGCGGGCGCTGGTCGTCATGGTCGCGAGCAGCGCCGCGCTGTGGCTCGTCCTGATCGGCGGCGCCTACCTGGTGTTCTGACGGCCCGGCCGCCGTCACGGGCGGTGCGCCAGCGGCGCGTCGGCCGGCAGGAACCGCTTGAACACATCGGTCAGATGTGCCGCCGCCGTTCCCGGGGCGGTGAAGAACACGGCCCGCAGCCGGGCCGGCAGCAGCGCGCCGTCCGCGCCGTCCGGGCCGGTCAGCGCCTCGGCCAGCGCCGTCAGGCCGGGGCGCAATGCGGCGAACTCGTCGGGAAACCGGAACAGGCCCAGCGGGTCGGCCGGCGCCTCGGCGTGCCCCAGGATGCCCAGACGCAGGCGCAGCAGGCGCTCGCGGAACCCGGCGAAGAACCCCGCAAGCTCGCCCGCCGCGTCCGCCGGGCGCTCGGGGTTGAAGCGGTGGCCGATGGCCTGGTCCCCGGCCTCGCGCGGCAGCGCGGCGAACACCGGGTTGTGGCCGGGCAGGGCGTCGAGCCCGGTGACCAGCACGTACACGGGAAAGCGCAGGCCGATGGTCCGCTCCGCCTCGTCGGCGATGCGGCGCAGGCGCCGTCCGGCCGCCGCCGCGGGGCCGGGGCGACCCAGCGTGCCGGCGTTCAGCACCAGGACCATGCCGTTGAACGGCAGGCGCCGCCGGTGCCGCACCAGCAGGCCCAGCGCCGCCTCCAGCCGTGCCCAGGCCTGCCGGTCCTCGGGCCGGCAGAACAGCGCCGGGGCCAGCTCCGCCGCCGCCATCTCCTCGGTAATCCACCAGTGCCAGCCGGCCGCGGCCGCTGGCTGCCGCTCCGGCGGCGGGAACGGCGAGTCGTGGCAGCCGGCGGCGAGCAGGCCGTGCGCCTCGCCGCCGCCGTCGCCGAACACCAGATACCAGGGCACCGCGTACAGCGGGTCGCCGGTTACCGCGAACCGGTGCGTCCGCGTCATCAAGGCGACCGCGTCCGCGATCGGGCCGGCGAGCCCGGCCGCGGGGTCCGCTTCGGCCGCACCGGCAGGCGGGGCGGGGGCGGGATCGCGGGGCGCGACGGAGGGGACAAGGGACATGGCGCAACGGACTCTTGCGGTCGGTGCGTGCCGCGGCCATCGGTTCCCGCCGGGACACTCTGTCTGTAGGATAGTATCGCCCAGGTCGGTACGAGACGGGAAGGCTTCACCATGCTGGCGGACCTGCTGATGGATCACGGTCAGGCGCTCGCCCTGGCCGTCGCGCTGACGCTGACCGGACTGGTCGGCGCCTGGGCGCTGCTGGCGCGGCCGGTGCCGGCCGGCGCGGGGGTGCCGGCGCCCGAGTCCTGGTCGGCGGTGCTGGCGCCGCAGCAGCGGCGGCTGGTCCTGGCCGCCCTGGGCCTGCTCGCCGTCGCGGCGGTCGCGTTCGCGCTGTCCGTTGTCGTGCGCGACCGGCACGTCGACCGCTTTGGCCGCGGCCCGGGCAGCGGCGAGCTGCTGGAGCGCGAACTGCTGTATCAGCAGCGCATGTACGAGCACGCGCTGAGCCTGCTTGAGCGGACCCATGCCATCGAGATGCAGCAGCTGCGCGAGGGCTACGAGGGCGAGATCGCCGCGCTGCGCTCCCGCTACGACGAGGTCTACCAGTCGCTGATGGTCAGCAACGAGGAGCTGGTCCGGCGCATCGCGCAGCAGTACGCGCTGAACCCGGAGTTCTTCGCGGCCGTGTCCGGCGTGGAGAGCGGCTTCGACTCGACCATCGCCAACCCCGAATCGGGGGCGCGCGGCCTGTTCCAGTTCATGCCGGCGACCTGGAACGACGTCGGCTCGCGCTATGCCGACCGGCTGGCCGAAACCGGCTACGAATACGAGCCGGTCACGGGCGAGAACCGCGGGCAGGAGGACGACCCGCGCAACGACGCCCGGCTCAACGCCGTGATGGGCGCGCTGCTGACGCTGGACAACATCGCCTATACCGGCACGGACGACCCGGCAATCGTCTACCTGGCTCACTTCGCCGGGCCGGAGATGGCGACCTACGTCAAGGACAACCTGGAGGCCAACCCGGACGAGTTGATCCGGGACGTGGTCCGCCGGCTGATGCCCGGCCTCGCCGAGGCGGTCATCGAGCAGAACGCGCCCGCCTACACCGAAACCATGACCGTGCGGGACTTCTATCAGTATTCCGCGGCCCGCTTCGCCGGCATCGACAGCGCGGTCGCCCCGGACCAGGACGTGGCGGCGGCCGAATAAGACCCCGGCCTACGGCGCCAGCGCGGCGGCCAGCGCGTCCAGCCCCAAGGCGACCCCGGCGCCGAGCGGGGCCGCCGCGATCCAGGCCAGCACCATCAGCGCCAGCAGGCCGCGGCCGCGCAGCGCGCCGTCGCCCGCGCCGACTCCGGCGACCGCCCCCGCCGCCGCCTGCGCCCCGTACAGCGGCGCGCCCGCGGTGCCGCCGCCGGCCAGCGCGGCCATCGCCGCCAGGTTGGCTACGGTACCGCGCGCCGGGCTCAGCGGCGCCAGGCCGGCGCCGACCCGGCGCACCGTGCGCTGGCCCAGCGCCAGGATGCCCGCATAGGCGCCCAGCGCCGCCGGCAGGGCCACGGCCAGCCAGGTCGCCGCGCCGACCTCCGCACCGGCGCCGCGCTCCGGCTGCAGCAGCACCAGCCCGACCGGCGCGGTCACCGCGGCGGCCTGATAGCCGCCCGCCAGGAAGGCCAGCACCAGCGAGCCGCCGACCTGAAGGCGGTGGTGCGCGCGGTCGGCGCCCTCGGCATCGTTGCCCGCCCAGAACGGCGAGCGGATCACGGCGGCGCGCACGGCGGCATAGCCGGCGCCGCCGGCGACCAGCGCCGCTGCCGGCGCGCCGGCCCACACCGCCAGCCCCGGCCCGGCTGCGAACGTCACGACGCACAGCCAGGCGGCCGCCGCCAGGCTGAGCCCGACCAGCCAGGGCAGGGCGCCACGCAGCCGGTCGCGTGGCCGGGCATGCTCCAGCACCCGCCGCTTGAGCCGCGCGAAGCCGGGCCCGGCCAGCACCGCCGCCACCGCCGGCACCACCACGGCCGGCGCCGCGATCCAGGCCAGCGCCGCGACCGGCAAGGCCCCGCCGGCCCCGCCGGCCGGATCCGCCTCCGCACCGATGCCCGCGTAGGCGAGGCCGGTCAGCCCGCCCGCCATCACGGGGATCGCCGGCACCGGCAGGCCCAGCGCGGTCGCGATCAGCAGGATCAGCGCGGTGGCTGCCGCCGCCAGCCCGACGATGTACGCCGCCGCCGCCCCCCCACCGGCCGGCAGCAGCGGGTCGAGCACGTCCAGGTGGACCGGGACGATCAGCAGCAGCACCGGAATCACCGCGGCGCTCGCTGCGGCGACCAGGGCCACGCGCAGCGGCAGCGTGCCCGCGCCGAACGCCGTCGCCATGCCGGCCGCGGCGTCGTTGGCCGCGATGGCGAAGGCGAGCAGCACGACGAGCGGTATGCGGAGGTCGAGGATCAGCGCGGCGATGTCCATGCCGGGACCGGCTGGCGGAGAGCGGGGCGAGCGATGCCCGATCCATACAAGAAATGCGACGAGAATGCGCGGGCCTTGTCGCGATGGGACGGTCCGCGGGTCCTGCCGCACGGCAGCGGCCCGGATGTGGCCGGCCCGCCGGACCCTCCCCGTTTCGTCGCATTGGCCGTCCCCGCGCGTGCTTCCCACATAAAGGTCAAGGACTCGACACGGGCAGGAGGGATCGGCCATGGCGCTCAAGGTACTCGTCGGCATGGACGGGTCGGACCCGTCCTTCCGCGCGCTGGAGTTTGCGATCGACTTCTGCGGGCGCTTCGGTGCGCCTCTGGACATTCTGCACGTCGCCCCGAACCGCGCGCCGCCCGCCGTGCTGCGCAACTTCGCCAGCTCGGAGCACATGGCCGAACAGGGCGGGGCGATCTACCAGATGATCGGCGAGGGCATTCTGGAGACGGCCCTGCATACGGCGCACCAGGCCGGCCTGGCCGAGGTCCGCCAGGCCCTGAGCTTCGGCGAGCCGGCGCGCTGCATCGTCGAGTACGCCGATCGCCACCGCATCGACGTGATCGTCGTCGGCAGCCGCGGCCTGAGCGAGCTGCGCGGGCTGCTGCTCGGCAGCGTGTCGCTGAAGGTGTCCACCCACGCCCATTGCACCTGCATCGTCGTGCGCTGATCCGGCGGTCTGCCGGCGCGCCGCCGCCGCGCGGATCCGGCGCGGTTTGCGCGTGATGCGGGCCATGATAGCGTATGCGCACGCCCCGGCGGGGCGCCGGGCCCGCCGGCCTGCGCGACCGCCGGGGCGTTCGCCCGATCATCTCCCAAGGCGCCATGCTGTACGCACTCTACCGCGGCCTGACCGACCTCGCCGACCCGCTGGTCCCGCTGCTGCTCGATCGCCGCCAGGCGGCCGGGAAGGAGGATCCGGCGCGCCGCGGCGAGCGACTCGGCCGGCCCGGCCTGGGCCGCCCGCCGGGACGGCTGGTCTGGGTGCACGGCGCCAGCGTCGGCGAGGCGCTGTCGGCGCAGGCGCTGATCCGCCGGCTGCTGGAGCGCGACCCCGACGGCCACGTGCTGCTGACCACCGGCACCGTGACGTCGGCCGTCCTGATGGCCGACCGGCTGCCGCCGCGCGCCGTCCACCAGTTCGTGCCGGTCGACCGCATGGCGTACGTGCGGCGCTTCCTGGACCACTGGCGGCCCGACCTGGTGCTGTGGATCGAATCCGAGATCTGGCCGAACCTGCTGACCGAGATCGGCCGGCGCGGCATCCCCGCGGCGATGATCAACGCGCGCATGTCGGACCGCTCGTTCCGGCGCTGGCGCCGCGCGCCGGGGACCGTCGGACGGCTCCTGCGGGTATTCGGCCTGGTGCTGCCGTGGGACGACGGCGAGGCGGCCAAGCTGGCGGCGCTCGGCGCGCCGCGGATCGGCCCGTCCGGCAACCTGAAGTTCTCGTCGGAGCCGCCGAGCGGCGACCCGTCGGCACTCGACGCCTTGCGCGCCGCGGTCGGCGACCGGCCGCTGTGGCTGGCGGCCAGCACCCACGACGGCGAGGAGGCGGTGTGCGCCGAGGCCCACCGCGCGCTGGCCGACGCGCTGCCGGGGCTGCTGACGGTGGTGGTGCCGCGCCACCCGGCGCGCGGCGAGGCGATCGCCGGGGCGGTGCGGGCGGCCGGCCTGGCCCTGGTGCGGCGGTCCGCGGGCGCCCTGCCGGGGGCGGGCACGCCGGTCTACCTGGCCGACACCATGGGCGAGATGGGCGTGTTCCTGCGCCTGGCGCCGATCGTGTTCGTGGGCGGCTCGCTGGTGCCGCACGGCGGGCACAACCCGATCGAGGCCGCCCAGCTCGGCTCGGCCATCCTGTACGGCCCGCACATGACCAACTTCCCGGAGATCGCGCGCGAGCTGGAGGCGGCCGGCGGCGCCCTGCGCATCGGCAATGCGGCGGCGCTGCCCGGCGCGCTGACCCGGCTGCTCGGCGACCCGGCGGAGCGGCGGCGCATGATCGAGGCGGCGGCGGCGGTGGCGCGGCGCAACGCCGGCATGATCGAGCAGGTGCTGGCCGCGCTGGAGCCGCTGCTGCCGGCGGCCGGCCGCGGCCGGGCGGCATGAAGACGCCGGGATTCTGGTACCGGCCCGCCGGCATCAAGGCCCGGCTGCTCGGCCCCCTGGGGAGCCTGTATGGCGCGGCCGGGCGGCTGCGCTGGCGGCTGGCGCGGCCGCGGGCGGCCGGCGTGCCGGTGGTGTGCGTCGGCAACCTGACCGTCGGCGGGGCCGGCAAGACGCCGCTGGCGATCGCGGTGGCGCAGCGGCTGGCGGCGGCCGGGCTGGACCCGCACATGCTGACCCGCGGCTATCGGGGCCGCCTGCCCGGACCGGTGCAGGTCGACCTGGGCGTGCACGACGCCGCCGACGTGGGCGACGAGGCGCTGCTGCTGGCCGCCCACGTGCCGACCTGGCGCTCGCCCGACCGGATCGCCGGGGCGCGCGTAGCGGTGGCGGCGGGGGCGGGCGCCCTGGTCATGGACGACGGCTTCCAGAACCCGCATCTGGCCAAGGACGTCTCGCTGCTGGCGGTGGACGGCGCGGGCGGCCTGGGCAACGGCCGGGTGCTGCCGGCCGGGCCGCTGCGCGAGCCGCCCGAGGACGGGCTGGCGCGTGCCGACGCGGTGGTCCTGGTCGGCGAGGACGCGCACGGCGTGGCGGGCTGGCTGGCCGGCGCGGCGCCGCCCCTGCCGGTGCTGCGGGCCCGGCTGGAGCCGGAGCCGTCGGCGCGCCAGTTCCGCGACGCCTCGGTGGTGGCGTTCGCCGGCATTGCCCGGCCCGGCAAGTTCTACGGGACGCTGGAGAGCATCGGGGCGCGCATCGTCGCCCGCTTCTCGTACGACGACCACCACCGCTACACCCCCGACGAGCTGATGCAGATGGCCGAGCTGGCCGACGCCGCCGACGCCCTGCTGGTCACCACCGCCAAGGACTACGCCCGCCTGCCCGACGAGGCCCGCGCGCTGGTGCGCATCCTGGCCGTGCGCGCGGTGTGGGCCGACCCGGCCGCGCTCGACCGGGTGCTGGCGCCGGTGCTGGCCGCCGCGCCGGTGCCGGCGGCCTCCTGAGGTTTCCGAGCGGCTCCGGCGCTCCGCCCAAGCCGCAAGGACTGCCGCCGGAGAGGAACCGCCCGTGCCCGCCGAGGGTTAACGCGCTGGTGCGACGGTCGGCACGGGCCAGCCGGCGGCTGCCAGGGCTGCCCTCTCGGGCGGGGAACGGAACGCCGATGGCGGATGCTTCGGACGATGCGGTGGAGGCGCGCGAGCGGCAGGAGCCGGACGCCCGGGGCGAGGCGTCGCCGCCGGCCCGGGCACTGCTGGCGGCGCGCATCGACAACCGGCTGCTGGCCGTCCTGGCGTTCGTGGCCGGCATCTGGTTCCTGCGGGCCAGCTATGCCGTGACCATGCCGCTGGCCTTCGCCATCTTCCTGGTGGCGCTCGCGTGGCCGATCCAGCAGTGGCTGCACCGCCGCCTGCCGCCGTGGCTGAGCTTCGTCGGCACGCTGCTGGCCATGTTCCTGGTGCTGGCCGTGTTCGTCGGCGGCATCTATTACAGCGTGCGGATGGTTGTCGAACAGGCGCCGGAGTACAGCGACGAGTTCGAGACCATCTACGAGTCGATCATACGGGCGCTCGACCGGCTGGGGGTGTCGCCGCCCGAGGACGGCTTCAGCCAGATCAGCGGCATGCTGGGCTCGGTCGCGAGCAGCGTGTGGAACGGCCTGGGGCTGTTCCTGTTCATCATTGCGCTGGTCATCCTGGCCCTGCCGGCGGTGCCGCGCTTCCAGCGCAAGATCGAACGCGGCACGGCTGACGGCAGCGACAAAGGCGTCCTCGGTACGATCCGCACGATCGCCACATCATTTCAAAGCTACATCGCCACCTCGACGCTGACCAGCTTCATCACCGGCGTGCTGACGTGGCTGATCACCTGGGCGGTCGGCCTGGATTTCGCGCTGGTCTGGGGCGTGATCAGCCTGCTGCTCAACTACATTCCGACGATCGGGTCGATCATCGCCGTGATCCCGCCGGCCCTGTTCGCCCTGGTGCAGTTCGATGAGCCCTGGAAGGCACTGGTCGTCCTGCTGGGCCTGGGCGTGATGCAGACGGTCATGGGCAACTACGTCTATCCCATGCTCCAGGGCCGCAGCCTGTCGGTGTCGCCGCTGGTGCTGCTGTTCTCGATCGCGTTCTGGGGCTGGGTGTGGGGCATCCCCGGCGCGCTGCTCGCGGTCCCGCTGACCAGCAGCGTGATCATCGTCTGCCGGCAGTTCCCCCAGACCCGCCTGGTCGCCGACCTGCTCGCCGAGGAGCGCGGCGGCAGAAAGACGAAGGGCGGGCCGGATTAGGTTCATTATTGGCTGCGTGATACGATACGCGAAGCACGACCACGATAGCGCTCGATGAACCGGTCACGGATTATCCGGAACAGGTTGGCAGGAAGCTCTCCGAGCAGGACCGTCGCCGAGCCCCGCCCTGGCAATGGCCGCAAGTCGGGACCGGGCCACAGAAAGCTGTTGCCCTCAGTGATCATGACCCAGGAGCGCTCTTCATCGAGTCCGAGCCGCCGCTTCGTGACTGCCGGCAGTTCGACCGCATCACTGTGATGAGGGGGCGGTGCATGTGTGATCGGAAGAACGATCACTCGCGTTTCGTCGTCCTTGCCGGTCAGAGTAAGAAGGACCGCACAAGGCCGATCCTTGAGCCCTTTTCAAGGCGTGCTTCTACTTCACGTTGCCAAAGATACGCGTATCGGATGACCTGCCGGCCGGGGCACAGGCCAACTCACGGATTCTCCTCAAGCTCGTGATTATGGCGCTCGGCTTCGGGCGAGGGCTCGGCGGATGCGATTGCTGCGATTTCCTCTTCGGAGAGCTCCTCCGCAAGGAAGACGCGGCGATCGCGCCGCTTCAGTCGCTCGTACTCCTCGACGGACAACATGACCAGCCGCGCCCGGCCATTGCGGGTGATGGTGATCGGCTCGCGCAGGGCCGCATCCTGGATTTCACCGGAACGGCGCTGCAGGTCGCGGGCGCTGAAGTTCAACAGCTTTCATGCCTCTAGCGTCGTACAAGATCTAAAGTACGTATCCCATGAGAGGCTTCAAGAGAGGCGGGAAGCGCTCGAGGAGACGCCGGGCGCTGACCGGGTGAGCCGCACAGCACCGCGTACACGTCGCCCGACGGCTCGTCCGGCGCGCGCGCCAGCAGCCAGCGGCGCATGGCGGCGGCGTCCAGCCAGGCGGGCTCTTCAAGGCGCAGGCTTTCCCCGGTGGACCGGTTGAACCGGTAGTCGCCGCGGGCGGCCAGCAGGTCGATGCACAGGGCGGCCTGGTCCCTCGCCGCCGGAAGGTATTCGAAGGACAGGGCGGGCAGGGCGGCGGCGGTGCCGCGCAGCACCTCCGGCTCGAAGCCCTCCACGTCGATCTTGCAGAACGCCGGCATGCCGAACTCGGCGATCAGCGCGTCCAGGGTGACCACCTCGACCGCAACCGCCTCGTCCCAGCTGACGCCGGCGAAGCCGCGGGTCGGGGCCATCGCCGCCATCCAGTCGGCGGACATCGAGGTGACCGTCGGCGTGCGCCGGCTCACGCGCAGATCGAGCCGCCCGGGCGCGGCGCCGGCGGCGGCCTCGCGCACCGTCACCGCCGGATCGTTGCGGAACAGCCAGCGCAGGAAGCGGGCGAAGTCCGGCTGCGGCTCCAGCGCCACCACCCGCGCGCCGAGCCGCGACCAGCACCGGCTGCGGTTGCCCACGTGCGCGCCGATGTCGAAGCACAGATCGCCCGGCCGGACGAACCGCCCGTACAGCCGCGCGGCCCGCCGCCCGCGGCCGGGGACGCCGTAGTACATCCGCAGCGACCGGGCGATGCCCCGCCATCGCGCCAGCCGCACCGCCAGTCCCGTCATCGGCCTACTGCCGGATCGCCTCGAGCTCGATGATCAGGTCGACCTCGTCCTCGACCCAGCCATTCTCCACGGCGTAGGTCATGCCGAAGTCGCTGCGCCGGATCGTGGTGCGCGCGGAGATGCCGATGACGTACTTGTCGCCGAAGGGGTAGGCGGCGCTCTTGTTCCAGGTCACGTCCAGCGTCACCGGCCGGGTCACGCCGCGCAGGGTCAGGTCGCCGGTGACGCGGCCGGTGCGCTCGCCGGTCGGCTCGGCGCCGGTGCCGACGAAGGTGATCTCCGGATGGCTGCCGGCGTCCAGGAAGTCGGAGCCGCGCACGTGCTCGTCGCGCTCCTCGTGGTCGGTGAACACGCTGGCGGCGGGGATGGTGACGCTCAGGTCCGACAGGGTGCGCGCCTCGGGGTCGAAGGTGAACGAGCCCTCGCCGTCCAGGAACAGGCCGAGCACCTCGGCGTAGCCGATGTGGCCGACCAGAAAGCCGATGCTCAGGTGCTCCGGGTCGATGCGGTAGCGCTCCGGCGCGGCGGCGGTGGGCGCCGGGACCGAAAGCGTGAGCAGCGCCGGCACAACGGCGGCGAGGATCGGCGCAACGAACCGGCGGCGGTGGCGGTGGCGGGCCATGGCGGTGCTCCCTGCAGGCGGTGGCGGTGACGGCGGAGCCGGCGGATGTCGAGCCCGAACGACAGCAGCAGCAGCGCCAGGGCCGCGGCGCCGGCGCCGGACGCCAGCACCGGCGGCACGACCGGCGCCAGGGCCGCGGTCAGCACCACGCCCTGCACGACGCAGACGGTCTGCCGACGCACGCTGTCCGGCAGCGGGGCGCGCAGCCACGGCCACACCCGCCCGGCGGCCACGAAGATATACCGTGCCAGTCCGATGGCCAGGATCCAGGGGCCCGCCTGCCCGGCCCGGACGACCAGGACCGCCAGCACCAGCAGCAGCAGGGCGTCGACCTCCATGTCGAACCGGGCGCCGAAGCGCGAGGCGACGCCGCGGCGCCGCGCCAGCCGCCCGTCCACGCCGTCGAGCATGAGCCCGAGCGAGGCCAGCGCCACCGCCGCCCACGCCGCGGCCGGGTCGCCCGGCGCCCCGAACATCAGGCCGGCGAGCAGGCTGACCAGCATGGCCCGCACCAGCGTCACGACGTTGGCCGGGCCGAAGCGCGCGTGCGGTGCGTGCCGGCGCAGCCCGGCGAGCACGCCCGCGCACACCCCGGCGAAGCAGGCGAGGGCGCCGGCCGCGTCGTAGCGCGCCGCGCCGAAGGCTGCCTCCGCGCCCAGCGCCGCCGCGGCGAGTACGACCCCGGACAGGGCCAGCACGGCAGCCGTCGTCCCGTACAGGCCGGGCAGGGGGGACCGCGGCAGGACCGCAAGGCGTGTTGCAGGGGGATGACTCATGGGCGTTCAGGTATACGGTCCCGGCCGCGCGTCCAGGGGCCGTTGCGCAACACGGGCGTCAAGCGGGCGCCCCGCTCGGCCGCTCGGGCGGCAGCCAGCCGACGGCGCGCAGGTCGTCGCCGAGGCGTACGGTCAGCGCGTCGAGGAGCCGCGCGCCCTTGGCGGCGGAGGCCCGGCCCGGCCGGCCGATCACGCCGCTGCGGGTGAGGCCGGACATGCCGACGGCGTGCAGCAGGTCGCGGTCGTCGTTGACCTCGTCGGGCGCGCGGGCCGCCACCGCCTCGGGGTACGCGTACAGCAGGATCGAGGTCTCGATCTCGCCGCCGTGCATGTCGGTCTCCGGCGGCGTCTCGATGCCGGCGGCAGCCGCGGCGGCGGCAAGGCCACCGGCGGTCGGCAGGATCAGCAGGCGCGGCCCCGCGACGTTCAATTCCTGCGCCAGGTTGGCCAGCACGTAATTGCCGCCGTGCGCGTTGACCAGCGCCAGCCGCTCGATCCCGGCCGCGGCCAGCGAGGCGTGGATGTCGCGCACCACGGCGTACAGCGTCGGCGCCGAGATCGACACCGTGCCGGCGAACCCGGCGTGCTCGTGCGAGCAGGTGATCGTCACCGGCGACAGCAGCAGCGCGCCGTGCGCCTCGGCCAGCCGGGCGCCGACCTCTGCGGCGATGAGCGTGTCCGTGGTCAGCGGCAGGCTCGGGCCGTGCTGCTCGAAGGCGCCGACCGGCAGCACCGCAAACGGCGGCCGATGGCGCGCGACGACGGCGGAGGAGGCAAGGCTGATGCGCATGACAGTTGGCCCGTACGACAGTTGGCTTCGGACGAATTCATCCTTCGGTCGGCGGTCGTATGTCGCAGCGCGGCTGTGCCGCACGGTGCCAACAACCTAAGCCTGCAAGTGTAACATTATTCGGGCCGACATAGTGGCGTCGCCGGCCCCTCATATATATGGACGCAGCAACACGGCGGCGGTCTGCGGCGATCATGAAATTGCCGAAGTTCCGGAGCCCAAGAGCTGCGACGCGCCGGAGGGCACTCCGCACCGCCGGCCGAACGCAATGTGAGTACCACTGCACATGACGTCCGCCTACGACCAGTTTCTCAACGGGCGCCCGCGCATCCGCCCGAACCGGATCGAGTTGACGCGCAGGAGCTTCGTGGCCGGGGCCGCCGCCGCAACCGGCGCCGCGTTGCTGCCGGCGTCGTCGCGCGCCGCCACCGTTTTGGACGAGGGCACCCCGTTCAGCGAGGCCTGGCTGCGAACCGAGGCGCGCCGGCTGGCGGCGGAGCCCTACCGGCCGCCGGGCCCTGCGCTGCCCGGGGCCCTGACCGAGTTGACCTACGACGACCACCGGGACATCCGGTTCCGGACCGATCAGGCGCTGTGGCGCGGCGACGACCTGCCGTTCGAAGTCCAGTTCTTCCACCCGGGCGGGCTGTTCCAGACGCCGGTGCACATCTTCGAGGTTCGCGACGGGCTGGCGCGCGAGGTCGCGTACGGCGCCGAGCTGTTCGACTACGGCGCCAACGAGCTGCCGCCGCTGCCGGAGGACCTGGGCTTTGCCGGGTTCCGCCTGCACTACCCGTTGAACCGCCCGGACTACCTGGACGAGCTGGTCGTCTTCCTGGGCGCCAGCTATTTCCGCGCCCTGGGGCGCGGGCACCAGTACGGCCTGTCGGCGCGCGGCCTGGCGATCGACACGGCCACCAGCCAGGGCGAGGAGTTCCCCGCCTTCACCGCGTTCTGGCTGAAGCGCCCGCTGCCGGGAGCCGACCGGGCGATGGCGTACGCCCTGCTCGACAGCCCCAGCGTGACCGGCGCGTACACCTTTATCATCACGCCCGGCGACGCCACGGTGATGGACGTGTCGGTGGCGCTGTTCCCGCGCACGGCGGTCGAACGGCTCGGCGTGGCGCCGCTGACCAGCATGTACCTGTTCGGGCCCAACGACCGTCTCGGCATCGACGACTTCCGGCCCCGCGTGCACGACTCCGACGGCCTGGCGGTGTGGACCGGCAGCGGCGAGCGGATCTGGCGGCCGCTGGTCAATCCGGAGAGCCTGCGGATCAGCTCGTTCACCGACGAGACGCCGCGCGGCTTCGGCCTCGTGCAGCGCGAGCGGGACTTCGAGGCCTACCAGGACCTGGAGGCCCGCTACGAGCTGCGCCCGACCGCCTGGGTCCAGCCGCTGGGCGACTGGGGTCGCGGCCGGGTCCAGCTCATCGAGATCCCGACGGACGAGGAAATCCACGACAACATCGTGGCCTACTGGGTGCCGGAGACGCCGGTCGAGCCGGGCCGGGAGCTGTCCTTCGGCTACCGCCTGCATTGGTGCACCCGCCCGCCGCAGCCGCCCGCGGGCGGCCTTGTGGTCGCCACCCACGTCGGCGCCGGCAGCGTGCCGGACAGCCGCAAGTTCGTGATCGACTACGCCGGCGGCCCGCTGGACGACCTGGCGCCGGATGCGCCGGTCGAACCGGTGGTCACCGTGTGGCACGGCGAGGTGCACAATCCCGTCGCCGTACACAACGACGCCGTCGGCGGCTGGCGCCTGTTCTTCGACATGACCTCGGACGCCGACCGCCCCGTGGAGATGCGGGCGTTCCTGCGCCTCGACGACGCCGCCCTCACCGAGACCTGGAGCTATCAGTGGACAACATGAGCCCACTTGCGGCCGAGCCCGCCGCTACCTGCGGTGCTGCGGCCGAGCCCGCGCTGGTGCGCTTCTTTGCCGGGCTCGGCTGCGACGGCGCCGAAGGCCGGCGGCTGGCCGGCCTCGTCCTCGGCGACCGGGCGGCGCCGCGGCACGACCCGGCCGCGGCGGTGGCGCACGCGGACGCGCTGGTCCGGGCCTGGTTCACCGTGCTGCTGGGCCGCGCCGCGGCACCGGCCGAGATCAGCGCGGCGCGCGCCGCCTTCCTGATGCTGGACGGCGCCCGGCGCTGGCCGGGGGCGCTGCTGGCGCTGCCGCCGCTGCCCGGGCTGGGCGAGGCGCTGTGCGCGACGTGTCCCCTGGGCGTGCCGCCGGCGGTGCCGGGCGCCATGCTCGACCAGCCGCTGGACCCGGTGTGGAGCTCCGGCCGGGCCCGCGTCCGGCGGCTCGCCCGCCGGCCCGGCCCGAACGGCTGACCCGGACCCCGCAGGCGATGCCATGAGTCTGTTCTGGGAGGCGCTCGGCCGGCGCACGGCGATCTTCGGGGCGACCGGCGCGTCGACCGCGATCGCCACGGGGGAGCTGCATCAGGTCCTGCGCGTCAGCGGCACGACCTGGGTGGAGGTCGGGCTGCTTGCGCTGTTCGCTGTCAATTTCGTCTGGGTGGCGCTGTCGTTCTGGGCATCGCTGGCCGGGTTCTTCGTGCTGCGCTGGCGCCTGGGCCCGCCCGGCCTGGCCCGGCCCCGGCCCGATGCGCCGCTGACGGCGCGCACGGCAGTCCTGGTCCCCGTCTACAACGAGGACCCGGCGTGCGTGTACGCGAACCTGGAGGCGATCTACCGGTCGGTGACCGCGACCGGCCACCTCGACGCGTTCGACTTCTTCGTGCTGAGCGACACCACCGATCCCGACGTCTGGGTCGCCGAGGAGCTCGGCTGGGCGGCGCTGTGCCGGCGCCTGGGCGGGCAGGGACGGGTCTTCTACCGCAAGCGCCGGCGCAACAGCGGGCGCAAGGCCGGCAACATCGCCGACTTCTGCCGACGCTGGGGGCGCCGCTACGAGACCATGGTGGTGCTCGACGCCGACAGCGTCATGGACGGCGAGACGCTGGTGACCATGGCGCGGCTGATGGCGGTCAACCCGGACGTCGGGCTGATCCAGTCGCCGCCGGTGATCATCGGCCGGCACACCCTGTTCGCCCGCCTGCACCAGTTCGCCAGCCGGCTGTACGGTCCCGTGTTCGCCGCCGGCCAGGCGTTCTGGCAGCTCGGCGACGGCAACTTCTGGGGGCATAACGCGATCATCCGCACGCGCGCCTTCATGGACGCGTGCGGCCTGCCCGAGCTGCCGGGCCGGGCGCCGTTCGGCGGCCACATCCTCAGCCACGACTTCGTCGAGGCCGCGCTGCTGCGCCGCGCCGGCTGGCGCGTCTGGCTGCTGCCCGAACTCGGCGGCAGCTACGAGGAGACGCCGCCGACCATGCTCGACTTCGCCAAGCGCGACCGCCGCTGGTGCCAGGGCAACCTGCAGCACCTGCGCGTGCTGGTGGCGCGCGGGCTGCATCCGATCAGCCGGCTGCACCTGGCGATGGGCGTCATGTCGTACCTGTCGTCGCCGCTGTGGCTGGTGTTCCTGACCTGCGGCCTGCTGATGGCGGTGCACGCCCAGGTCTTCGCGCCGCCCTATTTCCCGCACCACGAGACCCTGTTCCCGGTGTGGCCGACGCTCGACGTGGCGCGGGCGGCGACGCTGTTTGCGGTGACCATGGGCATGCTGGCCGTGCCCAAGCTGCTCGGCCTGGCGCTGGCGCTGGGCGACGCCCGGCTGGTCCGCGGCTTCGGCGGGCGGGTGCGGACGGTCGTCTCCATGCTGCTGGAGATGGTGTTTTCGGCGCTGGTCGCGCCGGTCATGATGCTGTTCCACACCCGCTTCGTGGTCGACATCCTGCGCGGCCGCGACGCCGGCTGGATGAAGCAGCGCCGCGACGACGGCTCGGTCACGGTCGGCGAGGCGGTGGCGCGGCATGCCGGGCACACCCTGTTCGGGGCGGCCCTCGGCGCGACCGCCTGGACCGTCTCGCCGGTGCTGTTCTGGTGGCTGTCGCCGCTGGTGATCGGCCTGATCCTGGCCGCCCCGCTCAACGTGCTGTCGGCGCGCGCCGGCGCCGGGGCCTGGGCGCGCCGGCGGCGGCTGTTCGTGATCCCGGAGGAGGCCGACCCGCCGCTGGCGCTGTACCGGGCGAACACGCTGACCGAGACGTACCGGGGCCTGATGCCCGGCACCGTCGACGGGCTGTCCCTGGTGATCACCGACCCGCTGGCGCACGCCGTCCACCTGACCCTGCTGCCCGGCCACAGCGACGCGGCGGCCGGCGACCCGGATACGCTCGCCGCGGCCCGCGACAAGCTGGCGGCGGCCGGCCATGGGCCCGAGGCCGCCGGCCTGTCGCCGGCCGAAGCCACGGCCGTGCTGTTCGATGCCGACCTGCTGACCGAACTGCGCCACGCCCGGCTGGCCGCCGCGGCGTGAGACCAATGCCGCAACAGGCGGCACGAGCGTCATGCAGCGGGTGTGAGGCACGTCCGTGATGCACATAATGCATCTATTGCATATAATGCATATCGCGATCATATTGAGAGCGCGTCAAGAGGGTTCAGCGCCATGAACATGATTGCCCATCGCCAGCTTCCCCCCTCCGCCCGGGATGCAGCCACGGCACGCGTCTCCGGTCAGTTGTTGTCCCGCTACGCGCGTGCCCAGGCCCCGCTGAAGCTTCGTGTCGCGGAGGCGGAGCAGGCCGAGCCCATCGAGCTGCCCCCAGGTGCCGTGGCGCTGCTTATGGATATTCTCGAAGCGATGGCGGCCGGACGTGGCGTCACCCTCGTCCCTGAGAACGCCGAGCTCACCACCGTGCAGGCGGCCGAGGTTCTGAACGTGTCGCGTCCGTTCCTGATCAAGCTGCTCGACGAGCAGAAGATCCCGCATCGGAAGGTCGGCAGGCACCGCCGCATCCGGATGGAAGACGTGATGGCTTACAAGACCGGCATCGATCGGGAGCGGGAAGCCGTCCTGGATCAACTGGCCGCCGAAGCCCAGGACCAGGACATGGGCTACGGGCCTCGATGAGCCCCTGCACCGCCCTTTTGGATGCCAACGTTCTTTATCCTGCGCCCATGCGGGATCTGCTCCTGCAGCTTGCCGTCACCGACCTTTGCAAGGCGAAGTGGACAGACGACATTCACCGGGAATGGATCGATGCGCTCTTGAGTAATGAGCCGCACAGAAACCGCGCGGCGCTTGAGCGCACGCGCAACCTTATGAATCAGGCAGTCCGTGATTGTCTGGTGACGGGCTATGAGGCACTTATCCCCGCGCTCGATCTTCCAGATGCTAATGATCGCCACATCCTGGCCGCGGCCATCGTGGGGCGGTGCGACGTAATCGTCACGCAGAACCTGAAGCATTTTCCGAATGCCGCCCTTGGCCCTTACGGCATCGAGGCGCAACACCCCGACGATTTCCTGTGCCACCACCTGTCGCTTGCTCCGGGAATTTTCTGCTCGGCCGTGCAGAAGGTGCGGCGGCGGCTGAAGCATCCAGCCTTTACACCCTCCTTATTCGTTGCAGCTTGGATTGGGGCTTGGTGATGCCAGCGTCGGGGGTTTGGGCTGGTGCGATGCGCGTGACGCGAGTCCCGGCCCGTGGTCGGGCGCGGGCAGTTGGGCCGAGGC
>Ga0081528_100520_pt1 | contig 17450 bp, 12 predicted proteins | sample HotLakmasection4_FD_71011 | JGI IMG/M metagenome (GOLD analysis project Ga0081528, IMG submission 71011) | Hypersaline microbial mat communities from Hot Lake, Washington, USA - Section #4 (SPADES assembly) (version 2) | ecosystem: Environmental > Aquatic > Non-marine Saline and Alkaline >...
CCATATGGATGACTGCTAATTTTTCGGATTTACTCCAGGTTTTTCTATGTATTGTCATAATCACAAATTATAAACTTTCCAGGTTTAATTTGTGTCCAGTCTTTTAGGGGGCTGGAATGAGATAATGAACTTTACGGTTTATACACTCCACTCCCCTCAGTACGATAAAATCTATATCGGATATACTTCCGAGCTCCGGGAGCGTATGATCTCCCATAACCAAAAGTCAACCAAAGGCCGGACCATTCGCAACCGACCCCGGAAACCGGTTTTTACCGAAGAGTTTGAAGTAAAGCGGTAAGCCTTAAGGAAAAAAACAGCTGAGAAGTTCACACGGACAAAGCTATGACTGGAAAAGAGTACATGAGAAATGTAAGAGGTAGCTCGCTGGGTTCATATGCGTCGGTTCACAGACGTAGGTTTTCATCGACAGACGGACACGCGAATTCTACCCCTCTACTACATAAAAACCTATTTCAGTATTTTTTTATTTCTTCTTTAACAGGGCTGAAACACCCGGAACATTCCAATCACTGTATTGCACTGCTTTCTTTATCTTAATACATATATTAATGATAAATTTATCATCATTTTGTAATATAATGATGATATATACATCATGTATTTTTACTTTACTGATGTTATATTTATCATTGTATGAATTTAAATTATAGATAAAGAGGTCATAAATGAATTATTGGGACAAAAAGCTAATTCGTGAACAGCTTGATAAAAAGCTTTCCAAATTCAAGCCAATTCTTAATACACCAGTGCCAAACGGGGGGTGGGTAAAAACTATTCGAAAGGCATTGGGTATGTCCACATATGACTTAGCAAATAAAACAGGCGTAGATCAATCAAGAATTTCCCGAATTGAATACTCAGAAGCAAAACAGGAAATTAAACTCTCTACACTTAAAAGAATAGCTGACGGTTTAGGGGTGAAGTTTGTCTATGGTTTTGTACCCGAACATGACTTAGAGGAGATTGTTCGGCAGCAAGCCTTGAAAATTGCCAGGAAGCGTCTTAATCGTATCGATCACTCAATGAAGTTAGAACTTCAGGGGTTATCTGATAAAGAACAAGAAAAAGCTCTTAATGATCTGATCGATAAAATCCTGATCGAAGAACCCAAAAACTTCTGGGATCAGTAAATGTTCGAGTATCCAGAGGGAGCCACACCGATTAATGAGGATGACAGGGGAGGTCTTCTGATTCCCCATATTAGCACAATGGAGGAACTTAATGAATGGGAGCAGAGGAACATCACAGATGCTTACAGCTGGTTAGACCGCACGCGCCGAAAAGATTATTTGACGGAACCATTCATTCGTACCCTCCACGAAAATATGTTTGGAAAGGTATGGAGATGGGCCGGGGATTATCGACGAAGTGAAAAAAATATCGGTGTAGACTGGACTCAGATTCCAATCTATTTACGGCAATTGCTTGATGATGTCAGGTACTGGATAGATCACAAAACCTATCCGCCGGATGAAATTGCGACACGCTTCCATCACAGGCTTGTGCAAATACATTTATTCCCGAATGGTAACGGTCGCCATGCACGAGTAATGACAGATGTATTGCTTGAGAAAGTACTCGATCAAGAACCGTTTAGCTGGGGATCAGGAAATCTGCTCGAAGAAGGCGATGTAAGAGCGGAATACATTCATGCTCTTAGATCTGCTGATGCGAATGACTATGGACCGTTGCTATATTTGGTAAGAAGGTAAAAGCTTGAACATTCAGAGCTCATGAATTGACTGTAAATAATTAATTTTTCAATTTAAAGCAGTTTATACACTCTACTCTCCTCAATTCGACAAAATCTATGTTGGGTACACAACCGACCTTGACGGCCGAATAATATCACACAAGGAGAAGCAACCAAAGGCTGAACCATTCGCTACTGATCCTGAAAACCGGTTTTTACCGAATAGTTTGAGACAAAGAAAAAGGCAATGAAAAGATCCCGGTTTATGATGGGTGCTATTTCTTTTAGCGCTTATATTTATTGAAATTTATCTTCACAACCAATATGAAACATTCTTTTAAAATTCTGTACTTCTTTATTCCACTGCTTCTGCTGCTATCATGCGGCATCATTAACTCCGAACAAGAAGAAGATTACGACTGGTACGGTGAGTGGAAGCGAACGGATACGGACGCGGATAGCTATCTCGTCTTAACGGCCGATAAAATGTACACCTTCACCGGGTCGCTGTCTACGGAGCAGTGGAGCAACTGTAATGAATACTTTGATGAGTTTTCAGTCATCAGAAAATCTGAAGCAGCTTTTACTTTCTCACTGAACGGAGACCCTCTTTACGTGGGCATCGAATTACTTTCGGACGATTTAAGTCGGTTGGTTCTCAGATATGAAGGTGAAGCCGAAACTGAATCGCACGAAAGAATTCAAATACCCGATAACTGCACGCTCACGGGTTCAGAAACGGAGTAGTAAAAGTCATATCCATTCAAAGAGAAACCCCGCCTGCTTTTCACAAACGGGGATTCAGTTAGTCCGTCAAGGAACAAACCGAATCAGTACGATTTCCCTTCAAGAATCTCATCCACCACCGCCGGATCAAGCAGCGTGGATGTGTCTCCCAGGTTCTCGATATCGTCGGCCGCAATTTTTCGGAGAATTCGCCGCATAATTTTACCGGACCGGGTTTTCGGCAGCCCGGCTACAATCTGAATTTTATCCGGCTTGGCGATCGGGCCGATAATCTTCGTAACCAGATCGTGGATTTCCTGTTTAAAATCGGTTACGTCTTTTGGCATTTTTTCGCAGATCATAAAGGCAAATATGCCCTGTCCTTTAATATCATGGGGATAGCCCACAATCGCTGTCTCCACAATATTGGGGTGCTCGTCAATCGCATTTTCGATCTCTGCAGTGCCGAGTCTGTGGCCTGAGACATTCAGTACATCGTCCACGCGGCCTGTGATTCGGTAATACCCTTCTTCATCGCGCCGGCATCCGTCGCCGGTAAAGTAGTAGCCTCTGTAAGCGCTCATGTATGTTTTAAGATAGCGCTCGTGATCACCCCAAACCGTTCTTGCGATACCGGGCCACGGGTGCTTGATACAGAGATTTCCACTCACGCCGTTCCCCTCTATCTCTTTTCCGTTTTCATCCATTAGTACTGGAAATACTCCGGGTAGCGGAAGGGTTGCAAAACCCGGTTTGGTGGGAGTAATTCCGGCAAGCGGTGAAATCATAATACCGCCCGTTTCGGTTTGCCACCAGGTATCCACAATGGGGCATTTCCCACCGCCCACATGATCGTGGTACCAGTGCCATGCTTCTTCGTTAATCGGCTCACCAACCGATCCCAGAACCTTCAATGAGCTCAGGTCATACTTTTTCACATATTTCTGGTCGTAGCTCATCAGCGCACGAATGGCGGTTGGTGCCGTGTAAAAATGGGTTACCTTATACTTTTCAACAACTTCCCAAAGTCGTCCCGCATCGGGATAGACCGGCGTCCCCTCAAAAATTACGCCGGTGGCTCCGTTAAAGAGCGGCCCGTACATAATGTAGGAGTGGCCGGTAATCCAGCCGGCATCGGCCGTACACCAGTAAATGTCTTCCTCCTCAACCTGAAATACATTTCTGAACGTATAGCTCGTGTACACCATATAGCCGCCACAGGTGTGTACCACGCCTTTTGGCTTACCGGTTGAGCCCGAGGTATAGAGAATAAAGAGCGGGTCTTCTGCATCCATCTCTACGGCTGTATGTTTTTTGGATGCATTCCGAATCAGCATATGCCACCACTCATCCCGTCCCTCTACCCAGTTGATATCGCGATTGGTTCGCTGACATACAATGACGCTTTCAACCGACGGACAGCTCTCCAGGGCTTCATCCGAAATATCTTTGAGCGGCACGTGCTTGTCGCCGCGCCGGAGACCGTCATTGGTAATCAGCATTTTGGCATCGCAGTCTTCAATACGTTCTGCGAGAGACTGAGCTGAGAATCCTGCAAATACAATGGAGTGAACCGCGCCAATCCGGGCGCAGGCCAAAGCAGAAATTATGAGTTCCGGCGTCATCGCCATGTAAATACATACGCGGTCGCCCTTCTCTACCCCTTTACTCTCCAGTACGTTCGCAAACCTACAAACATCTTCGTGAAGCTGACGGTAGGTAATGGTCCGGCGAAAACTGTCGGGGTGATTGGGCTCAAAAATGAAGGCTGTTTTATGCCCAATGGTGTTTAAATGACGATCGAGGGCATTCTCGGTGATGTTCAGTTTTCCACCCTCGAACCATTTGATGTCTCCCTTTTCGAAACCACCAGACTGCACCTTATCCCAGCTTTTTCGCCAGTAAAAGGTTCCCGCTTCGTGCTCCCAGAACTTCATCCGGTCTTCTTCACTTTGATTATAGGTTTCCTTGTACTCCTCGTAAGATTTGATATTGAGCCACATATTCGATCGTCGGTTTAAAAGTTAGATTTTCGTAAGCGCTTCTATGTTGATGTTTTTTGAGCGAACTTTCAAGCAAAATTTTGAAAAATTGCCGTTTTGGAACCGTGTCCATTTATTTTTGATGCGATAATCCGTCAAAACGATCGGATTACCTTTTTTTGTTACACCGATGAAATCTGAATTAACAGACATGTCGAAAGGCTGCAAAATTATAAAAAACTGGTTTAACCAAAAGGAGTGGATGCCTTTTGAATGGCAGGAAAATGTATGGAGAGCCTTTCTTGAAGATCGCTCCGGGCTGCTGAACGCACCCACAGGAAGCGGAAAAACGTTCGCTCTTTTTATCCCCGCGCTCATCAAATGGATAAACGAGCATCCTGATACGTACGCATCTAAAGAAAAAAACGGGCTTCAGTTGCTCTGGATTACTCCGCTACGTGCGCTTGCAAAAGATATTGAGAAGGCGATGCAGCAGTCCGTTGATGAGATGGGGATTCCCTGGGAAGTACAGCGGCGAACAGGAGATGTGTCTCAATCTATCAAACAGAAGCAGAAAAAAAATATGCCTGAGGTGCTCATCATAACGCCGGAGAGCCTGCACATCCTGCTCGCTCAGAAAGAGTATCCAGGGCGGTTCCGCACACTTGGCTGTGTGGTTGTGGATGAATGGCATGAGCTAATTGGCTCAAAACGTGGTACACAGACGGAACTTGCGCTGTCGCGGCTTCGTGGGCTGCTGCCAAACCTGAAAACCTGGGGTATTTCGGCAACAATTGGGAATATGGACGAGGCATTTGAGGTGCTTTTGGGTGTAGAGCCGCCCGAAAACAGTGTAATGATGCGGGCGAATCACACCAAAAAAATAAATGTACAAACCGTTTTACCCGACGATGTTGAGCGGTTTCCCTGGCACGGCCACCTGGGAATCAACTTGTTGCCTAAGGTTCTGCCGATTCTTGACAAAAGCGGGTCAACACTCATTTTTACAAATACACGATCCCAATCCGAAATATGGTTTCAAAAGCTGCTGGAGGCCAAGCCGGATCTGGCAGGCACCATCGCGCTGCATCACGGATCTCTGAGCCGAAAGATTCGCAACTGGGTGGAGGACTCGCTGCACGAAGGCTCTCTTAAAACAGTGGTATGCACCTCAAGTCTCGACCTGGGTGTAGACTTTTCGCCCGTGGATACGGTGATCCAGATCGGAAGCCCAAAAGGCGTGTCGCGGTTTATACAGCGTGCCGGACGAAGCGGACATCAACCCGGAGCAGAAAGCACCATCTGGTTTGTGCCAACACACGCGCTGGAACTCATTGAAGCTGCCGCGCTGAAGGACGCCGTTCAGAATGAGCAGGTTGAGAACCGCATTCCCGTACTCAAACCTTATGACGTGCTGATCCAGTACCTGGTGACGCTTGCCGTTTCTGAAGGGTTTGACCCGGAAATCACTTATAAAGAAGTCACGTCTACCTTTGCCTTTCAGACCCTGAGGCAGGATGAATGGGAGCAAATCCTGAATTTCATTCAATCCGGAGGGAGTTCACTCACACGGTATAACGAATTTTCGAAAGTAGAGCCTGACGAAAACGGCCTTCTGAAAGTATTTGATCGCAGAATTGCCCGGCGGCATCGGATGAGCATCGGCACCATCGAGAGTGACACAATGCTCACGGTAAAATATCTGAAAGGAACCACGCTCGGACGCATCGAGGAGTGGTTTATTTCGCAGTTAAACACCGGAGACTCGTTCTGGTTTGCAGGGCGAAACCTTGAGCTGGTGCGTATTGAAAATTTAACGGTTTATGTGCGGCGAACCTCCGGAGCGAGCAGCAAAGTGCCAAGCTGGCTGGGCGGACGGATGTCGCTCTCGTCCAATATGTCGGATCTGCTTCGTGAAAAAATTCAGCTGGCCGTTAACAACAGCCATAAAAGCGTTGATCTGCAAACCATACAGCCTATTCTCGATATTCAGAAAGAGCGCTCTCTCCTTCCAGACACAACACAGTTCCTGATAGAAAAGTCATGGTCTCGCGAAGGGTGTCACTGTTTCTTTTTTCCGTTTGAAGGAAGGTACGTGCACGAGGGGATGTCGGCGCTGGTTGCCCATCGAATCTCAAAAATGCTGCCCATTACCTTTTCAATCGCCATGAATGATTACGGTTTTGAGCTGCTTTCGGATAAAGATATCCCCATAGAACAAGCTGTTGATGATGAACTATTCATCGAAAAGCACCTCGAACGCGACATGATGGGCAGCCTGAATGATGCCGAACTTGCAAAGCGGCGGTTTCGGGGTATCAGCCAGATTGCCGGTCTCGTTTTTACAGGGTTCCCCGGAAATCAAAAAAAGGGGAAGCACCTGCAGATGTCGTCAGGGCTCTTTTTTGATGTGTTCCTGGAACACGAACCGGATCATCTTTTGCTGCAGCAGGCGTATGATGAAGTGCTCCAGATTCAGTTCGATGAGGCCCGGCTCAGAAAAGCCCTTCAGCGGATCAACCATCAGACTATCGTGATTAAAGAGGTGGACCGGTTCTCCCCTTTCGCTTTTCCGATATATGTAGATAGACTGCGGGAACGGCTTTCATCAGAAAAACTGCTCGACCGCATCATGAAAATGCAGAAACAGCTTGAGGAGGGGTAAATGAAGTATTCAGTCAGCATCAAAATGAGTGGCCAGGAACTCGAACTTCTGCCTCAAAAAGCTGTTTTCTGGATAAACGCCCAGACACTCATTGTTTCCGACCTGCACCTCGGTAAGGCAGGACACTTCAGGAAATCCGGGATTCCGGCACCTTCCGGCATAAACCAAAAAAATATTGAGAGACTGGATGATCTGATGCAGCGATATACGCCCGGACGCCTGCTTATGCTTGGTGACCTGTTCCACAGCGACGCCAACCGGGAGTGGCTCGAATTTGAACAGTTTACAGACAAATGGTCATTCGTTGAGATGCTGCTGATCCGGGGTAATCATGATTCGCTTCACCCCTCTTTTTACAATGCGGCCGGAATTACCGGCGTTGACGCCCTGGAGGAGTCGGGGTTTCTTTTTTTGCATGATGAAACTCAGGAAAATTTTGAAAAAAATGGCGACGAAACCATCATACTATCGGGTCATATTCATCCGGGAATTGTTCTGAGGGGTAAAGGACGTCAGTCGCTTCGCCTTCCCTGTTTTGCGGCTTCCAGAAGCCGGATATTACTCCCTGCATTTGGTGAGTTTACAGGACTGCACATGATCAAACCAAAACCGGGTGAGCAAATTTATGCAGTTGCTGAGGGAAGGGTATTGCCATTGTAAATGTACATACACTGTATGAATCGGGAGGTGAACTCACAATATTTTTATTCTCGCAGAGTTTCGCTGATTTTTAGACTATCAATGGGTTTCTGACCTGCAGAATGATTAAATCTTAATTACAGTTATATTTTATCTGTATCAATGCCCGTTCACAGATCAAAATCAAGCCATCATGAAACGTATTTTTTTAACACTCATTCTAACAAACATCCTGTTTTGTGGATGGCTGATTGCCCAGCCAACAACCGGAGAACTGGAACAGATAAACCGGGATCGTATTTCGATGAACAGCAACGGTATGCTCGTACTGGGTAGTTGGGCCGTTTCGAATATCGTAATCGGCGGTATTGGCATGACGCAAAGCAGTGGAAACACTAAATATTTCCATCAGATGAATGCGGCCTGGAACAGTGTAAACCTGGCCATAGCCGGTTTTGGTTATTACGGGCTGCGCAGTCAATCCGCTCAACTAGGACTTTCTGAAACCATTACGGAGTTCCAAAACTTTGAAAATATTCTTCTCTTCAATGCGGGCCTTGATATTGGGTATATGGCTCTTGGCGCCTGGCTCTGGGAACGGGGTTTGCGAAAAGAGAACACACGGCTTAAAGGGTACGGCCAGTCAATTATTTTACAGGGCGGGTTTCTTTTCGCCTTTGATACCGTTCTCTTTTTTATGAGCCGCTCAGAAAGCTCAAAACTGATCGATGCCCTGAGTCATGTGCAGTTTACGGGTACAAGCCTTGCAGTGTCGATTCCATTTTAGAGTCTATTCATGGCTGCCTTACCCTCTCCTCTCGCCCTAAATGGATCCCGATGGGAAGAGGAGACAGACTGTTGATCCCGACTGCTGTCGGGAGAAGCAGTCAGAGGTGTGTTTCACAGCGCATGACGTCCTGCTTTGAACTGCATTTTGTTACAAGCACCTCACCCAGTGCCCCTTTACACACCCCTCGGCTGAATGAACAACGCTGTGCGTTTTCATTCCATCCTTTTCCCCTCTGCCAGAGGGGAGGTTCTTACTTCAAGAATCTATGCTTACCAACACCAACCATCAGTTCTTAACAACCACCCCGTCTTTCATAACGAAAGAGACGTTTTCGAGTGTCTGAATATTTTCAATGGGGTTGTCATCCACGGCAATGATATCTGCCATTTTACCGGCTTCAATGGAGCCAATCTGATCAGATAAGCCCAAGACTTCGGCTCCCGTTTTTACTGAACTTAAAATTGCTTCTGCAGGCGGCATTCCGGCTTCCACCATCAGAGCAAACTCTTTGCCGTTCTCACCGTGGGGTGAAACGCCAGAATCGGTTCCAAACGCGATATTTACACCGTAGGCATACGCTTTCCCAAACGTTTCCTGGATAAGCGGCCCGATTTCTCTCGCTTTAGGACGAACCAAGTCCGGGAAAAAGCCCTCTTCTTCTGCTTTTTCCGCCACAAAATTTCCGGCCAGAATCGTGGGCACATAGTAGGTTCCTTTTTCGACCATGGCGTTCATTACCTCTTCATCCATATAGGTGCCGTGCTCAATGGTTGTAACACCTGCATTTACGGCCCGCAGCATCCCCTCTTTACCATGAGCGTGGGCGGCTACGTGCATACCGTAATCATTAGCTGTTTCAACAATGGCCTGCACCTCGTCAACCATAAACTGTGGATTCTGCCCCGATTTCGCCACGCTCAGCACACCTCCTGTGGCGGTGATTTTGATATGATCTGCACCGTTTTTATAGCGCTGCCGAACAGCTTCACGCGCCTCAGTCTCTCCATTTATCACTCCTTCGGCAGGCCCCGGACTCCCCATCAGATCGTGGCGATGACCATTCGTAGGATCTGCATGCCCGCCGGTTGTTGCAATTGATTTACCGACGCTGATAATCCTGGGCCCCTGTATGTATCCTGCATTTACAGCATCCCGCAAAGCCGTATTCACTCCTGTACCTCCAAGATCGCGTACCGTTGTAAACCCGGCCTCGATTGTTCTCCGTACATACATCACCGAGCGCAGAGCCCTGTCTTCGGGATTCATGGTAAACGTCTCCGCGTATCTGCCCGGGTTGGTCTCCATTTCCAGGTGTACATGAAGATCGATCAGGCCGGGAAGCACGATTTTGTCCGATAGATCGATCAGATTCTGACCATTTTCAGGATTCGTAAATCCGTCGGTTACCGACTCAATTACGCCATCCGAAACGATAATTGTCACGTTTTCGCGAATGTCGTTAGCGGTACCGTCAAACAGAGAACCGGCATGTATAATCGTTGACTGGGCATGAACCTGGAATGCACCGAGAAAAAACAGTAGTAAGAGAGTTGAAACGCGTTTCATTATGGATAAGGTTGATTTGGAGTTCAGCGAAAATATAACAGAATTACCGGAGGAAAAAATGACCTTTTAATATTGCCACTTAAGCACTGATTTGCACAGAGGTTTTTCAATGATCTTCTGTACCTCAGTGGCATGAAACTTCTCAATTACCCCCATTTTCTCCGTTTGATGCGCCTGCCAGTTCGAAACCTTTCAGGATCCGGTTGTCGGGGTCGGCCTCCACCTCAATATGATCCGGCAGTTCAAAACTGATTCGGTTATTTTCGGGAACCAGCGTCATTACCTGTCCGTCTACCCGAACCTCAATCGGCATGGGAAAAGTAAGATTATCCGGAGTGCGCCACTCCATCACCACGAGACCGCCGCGACGGGAAGCATGTAAAACCGGCAGTTCCGCCTTTCGCAGATACACCTCGAAAAGCCAGTCGAGATCCATTCCTGAAATCTCTTCTGCCAGATGCAAAAAGTCATCCGTTGTTGCAAAACGTACCTGTTCGCCAGTGGTCACGGACTCCATCTCTTCTGTGGGGTATGCAAAACGCCTCAAAAGTGTAAAAAAGTGGTCCTCCCCGATTACATATCTCAACGTATGCAAAAACCAGGCGCCTTTATAGTAAACGTTGCCGCCGCGGCTGCCCTGCGTAATCTCCGCAGTGCTCATCGGTTCGCGCGGGGCTACAGGCATCGGGTTCTCTTCGCTGATTCTGGATCGAAGCAGATCCATCATCTCACTATAGGCCTCTTTTCCACCTAAATGCTCGGCATAAAGTGGCTGCATGTAGGTTCCGAATCCCTCGTGCAGCCAGAAGTCGCGCCAGTCCCAAACGGTTACCAGGTTTCCCCACCATTCATGTGCCAGTTCGTGCTGATGCAGGTCGTCGAAATCGGCCGTTTCACCAAACAGAGCGCCATTTTCAAAACCTGCCCCGTATGCTATGATGCTTTGATGCTCCATTCCAAGGTACGGTGTATGAGCTACTCCATATTTATCGGCGCGAAAGGGATACGGACCCAATATATCTTCGAGAAATCGGATCTGCTCAGCAAACTGGTGGAAAAGTGCCTCTCCATCCTCCCTAAACTCAGGCAGCACCCAAAATGTTATATCAAATTCTTCCCCGCCGGTGCTGGTGTAGGGTTCCGAAATGGTTTCGTAGGGGGCAGCATTGAACGAAATATTGTAGTTGCTGATGGGAACCGATACAAACCAGTGCCAGGTTTTCAGGCCGTTTTCGTGACTTGTCGTTCCCCTGGACCGGCCATTTGAGGCGACCATAAGATCTTCGGGCATCGTAAAATTGACGGATACAGAATCAGCTTTGTCGGATACATGATCTTTATTAGGCCACCACACCCAGGCACCGATGGTCTGGTTAGCCACAGCCACCCACGGTTCGCCCGATGGAGTTTCTTCCCAAACCAAACCTCCGTCCCAGGGCGGATTTTCAGCTATCCGGGGTTTGCCGCCGTACTCAATTCGAAGGTTTTTTTCTGCACCTGGTTGCAGCGTGCGGGGAAAGTTCACGTAAAATGTTCGGCTGCTCTCGCTGCGGGTAAATCTGTATGTTTGATTTGGATCATCTGCGTGGCTTACGGATTCTATATGAAGCCGCGGATCCAGCGCCAATGCAATACGATTAGTCGGCTGCACAACCGTAAAATGCACATCAACAAACCCTGAAAGTAAGCTGTCTGATGGATTTATCTCTATTTCCAGGTTGTAGTAGGTAACATCAAATGAAGCCAGCTCAGGCGTTAGCTCCCCGCCCGACTCATAGACCAGCTGCTGTGCAGCCAGTGTTGCCGGAAGCATCAAAAATATGCAAACAAACAGACGGAGTGTACATTTTATCATCGGAAAAGCTCTATCAATTTTTAACCCATTATTTTTCTTATTTGATTAGAGGATACCACAGAAGAGAGGTACGATCAACTTTTTTGTGCTGTTTTTAAATGTGAAATTTAATCTTCATTAACTTTTGCCCAACGGATTGATTCTCAATGTTTCTTTAAGTATAGTGCTTTAAATCATTCACAGACTCTCATCCAACCCGAAATTTGTTAGGTCTATGCCCAAACAAAAAAAAGTGAAAAAGATTTTCGTACTCGATACCTCCGTTCTTCTGTACGATTCCGATGCCGTTAAAAACTTTGAAAAGCACGATATTGCCATCCCCATTACGGTGCTCGAAGAGATCGATTCCTTCAAAAAAGGAAACACCGTAACCAACCTCCACGCACGGGAATTTATCCGCTTTCTTGATAAAATTTCTGATGCCAACATGATTCAGGACTGGATTCCGCTCAACGGAAAACATCATGGGAACATCCGCGTAGTGGGCGATGAAGCCAGCATTACGGATGCCAATAAAGTATTTGGCTCAACAAAAAATGACCACCGGATTTTAAACTCAGCCCTGAAACTGAGGGAAGACGAACCCGCTAAAAAAGTGGTGCTGGTAACCAAAGACATCAACTTGCGGCTGAAAGCCCGCGCCCTTAGCCTCGATGCCGAAGATTACGAAACCACGCGCATCAAAGACATCGATCATCTGTACAAAGGCAAAACAGACCTTACCTTTGATGAGAATGATTTCATCAACACGCTCTACAAAAAAGGGTACCTGGAGCATTCGAAGCTTGAAAAGAGCAAACCTGTTAAAAACCACTATTACATTTTAAAAAATCACTCGAGCTCGGCGCTTGGATATTACAATCCAAGATCAGAACAGGTGGAGCTCATCAAACAGATGAACGCATACGGAATAATTCCAAGGAATGCAGAGCAGACGTTTGCCATGCACGCCATGATGAATCCCGATATTCTGCTCACAACGATCACCGGTTCGGCCGGTACCGGAAAAACACTGATCGCCCTTGCCTGCGCTCTGGAACAGCGGCGGCAGTACAGGCAGATCTATCTTGCCAGGCCCATTGTGCCTCTCAGTAACCGGGACCTGGGTTATCTGCCCGGCGACGTGAAGTCAAAAATTGATCCCTATATGCAGCCGCTATGGGATAACCTGAGCATTATCAAAGATCAGTTCAGTGAAACCAGCAAACAGGCAAAAAAAATTGATGAGCTTGTACAAACAGAAAAGCTGTCGATTGTACCGCTGGCCTACATTCGCGGACGAAGTCTGAACAATGTCATTTTTATTATCGATGAGGCCCAGAATCTTACGCCTCACGAAATCAAAACGATTATAACCCGCGCCGGGGAGAATACAAAAATTATTTTTACAGGTGATATTTTTCAGATTGATACCCCCTACCTCGATGCCCAAAGCAACGGCCTCTCTTACCTTGTTGACCGAATGAACAATAACGACGTATACGCCCACATCAACCTGGAAAAAGGAGAGCGTTCGGAGCTCGCTAATCTGGCTACAAAATTTCTTTAACGTTCTTTCGCATCAAAAAAAATTAATCAAATCCCTTTGTGATGAAATATTTAAGTCTGTTTTTTCTGATAGTGGCTTTTGCCATAACAGCCATTACTAACCCTGCAAACGCACAAAATGAACTGAACCTGGAAGAACTTTTCGAGGCGAGGGTGTTTGTTTCTGAAGAAGGCGATACTCTGCTCTACCGCATCATGGTACCCGATGAGATAGAGGAAGGGGAACAATATCCGCTGGTGCTGTTTTTACACGGAGCGGGCGAACGCGGGAATGATAATACAGCCCAGCTGGAGTGGGGCGTACACGCTTTTGCAAATCCCGAATTTCGTGAGTGGAACCCAGCCATTGTTATAGCACCACAGGTTCCTGAGGACGGTTATTGGGGCAACCTGAACTGGCGGGAAGACGGTACTGAACTAACGGACGAACCATCTACACCCCTTGAACTGGCCCGTCAGCTGGTTTTACAGACTATTGAAGATTTCCCCGTTGATGAAAACCGACTTTACATCACAGGCTTGTCGATGGGCGGATTTGGAACCTGGGATATGATTACGCGCCATCCCGACCTGTTTGCCGCAGCGATGCCTGTTTGCGGCGGCGGAGACCCGACCAAAGCGCATCTGCTCGTTGATATGCCGATCTGGAACTTTCACGGGGCAAAAGATAACGTTGTGCCGGCTGAGCTTTCCCGCGATATGATTCAGGCCATCCGTATTGCCGGAGGAAGTCCCGGCTATACCGAATATCCCGATACCGATCACTTTTCGTGGATTCCGGCCTACGCTGATGCTCATGTGCTGGAATGGTTGTTTAATCAGCGCAAGGATAGTTCTGCTGAATAGCAGGTCAGATAACCGAAGTGGCATCCAGCTACATTATTAAAACATAAGCACTGATTCTCACTGATGTTGTAATCTCCGGATAAGTACAAACTGTTTAAATCCCATTTTAAGTAATGGTATTGTATCTTTTGCAAGCTAAGAAAACTCTCAGTGCATCTCTGTGCTCCAGAGGCATTTTTACCTGAAGGTATCTTAGTAAATTTTAGTATTGCCACAGACATACTGATGAGACCAGATCTCAAAAAATATTACTGCCTTTTTGCTCATCTTTAACGTTCAGATTGAGTATCCGGCACAATGAAACAACACCTCAGTGATTCTCTGTGCTTCAGTGGAATTTGAAAAAAGAAAGCCCGGACTGTTTGAGCCCGGGCTTTCCCATCCCATCCACCAAAAAACGGTTACTTAATCACGACCGTCCGATATCTACGGCATCGCGGTGCTCACCAGACTCCTCATCTACCTCCATAATGGTATCAAAGCCCCGTTTGCTCAGATCCCAATAGAGATAGCCGAGCGAAAGCAGACCTACCACAACACAGATGGCAAAATAGAGGTAATTGCCGAACAAGAAGTGGCCAAAGCCAAACAGTGCCATATATACCAAAATGACACCCGCAACCCAGTTCCCGAGAAGCGGCCACAATGATCCGTCCGATTCGATATCCGGATTATCGGCTTTAAGTGGTTCCCAGCCTGGTCCGCCGGGGCGAACTCTGCGATAGAAAGCGGTTAGTTTTCTTGTATCGGTTGGTTTCGTGAGAAAAGTGACCAGTATCCAAACAACCGATGTGATAGCTACTACATAGTAAAGATTCATGGGAAATGGATCTCCAATTCCGGGAACAGGTACACCAATGAGTACCAGAATCACCAGTATAATGGGCGTGAGTGATGCAGCCAGCTCGCTCCATGCGTTAATTCTCCACCAGTACCAGCGCAGTATGAGCACGAGCCCGAGTCCGCCGGAAGCCGTAAGTACAAGACCCCACGCCTGTCGAATACTGTCGAGCTGAGTGGTTACAAAAAATGCAAGAATAGCTAACACGAAAGTTACTACTCTTGAGACTAAAACATAATGTTTTTCATCGCCGTCCTGTTTGATAAACCGCCGCCAGAAATCGTTTACAAGGTAAGATGTTCCCCAGTTGAGGTGGGCTGCAAAGGTACTTGTAAATGCGGCAAGAAACGCTGCAAAGAGCAGGCCAAGAAGTCCCGGGGGGAGCACATCACGCATCACAAGAACAAAACCCTCGCGGGAATCGGCGAGGTTTGGATAGAGCACTAACGAAACGAGAGCTACAATAATCCACGGCCATGGTCGCAGGCAGTAGTGTGCAATATTAAACCAAAGAGTTGCGAAGAGCGCGTGTTTTTCGTCTTTGGCACTCATTATTCTCTGCGCCACATAGCCACCGCCGCCGGGTTCCGATCCGGGATACCAGCTCGACCACCACTGAACCCCAAAGTAGGCCGCAAAAGCCCCGACACTTAGTGAAAGAACAGCCACGCCTTCAGCCGTTTGACCAATGGTAGGCAGAAACTGGAATGTTTCGGCGGGCAGCTTGGCCTGCAGGCCCGCAATACCGCCAATTTCGGGAATGTTAACCGCATACACAGCCAGCACAATGGTGCCGCCCAGCGCAATGGCAAACTGAAAGATATCGGTTACGGCAACGCCCCAAAGACCGGAAATAAGCGAGAAGAAACCGACAAAAATAATCAGAAAACCGACCAGCAAGAGCGGAGCGCTGATATAAATTCCCAGAAAAGAGAACGACTCCTGTCCAAAAAGGGTCATCCCGGGGAACAGTACGTTAAAGATCGATTCCATCGCCAGGGAGACCCAGCCCAAAATGATAATATTCATCAAAAGCCCGAAGTAAATCGCTTTGATACCGCGGAGCCATGCGGCCTTTTTCCCGCTGTAGCGCAGTTCAATAAATTCAACATCGGTGAGTACGCCACTTCTTCGCCACAGCCGTGCAAAGAAAAAGACGGTGAGCATGCCGCCCATTAAAAAGTTCCACCACAGCCAGTTGCCGGCAATTCCGTCGAGAGCAACCATCTCGGTAATTGCGAGCGGCGTATCAGCTGCAAATGTAGTTGCGACCATACTTGTACCGATAATCCACCAGGGCATATTGCGCCCGGAGAGGAAAAATTCGGTGGTATTTTTGCCTGCCCGCGAATAGAAGTAGAGCGCAATGCCGATTGCAAAAACGAAGTATAAAGCGACCAGAACCCAGTCCAGAGTCGTCATTGTAGATACCATTCCGTTTATCCCATTGAAATTTATGGACGCCGGCCAGTTCGCAGTCTGCAAATGGCGGAAACCGCCCGAAAATTTCAATCAATATGGCGGAATGAATACAAAAACACAACGAAAAATAACAATATCGGAACCGGTTCCACGAGACTAGGTATGACGGTATTAACTTATTGGATTTACTTGCAATGAACCAGGTTTTTGAACCATGTTGATTTACAAGCTTTTTCGAAAAGAAAAGTATTTTGATAGTATCAGAGTCTTTGATTTATCTATCAGGTTCAATCATAAAATTTTTATCCTGATAAAAGACCTTTGAAATACGACCTATTGATCGCAGATTAATATCCGGAGCCTGTCCTTAAGAGTTAAATTTATATGGACAAAAACGAAATGAACGATAAATATCCAATTAGGCGAAATCTCTCATCTACGATTCCGGCCTCTACCCTTCGGCTACACAATTATTTCAAAACAAATCCACGCCCTCTCCCAAAGCCTGTTCCCTTAGTTGCGAACCGTTCGTTTCACTACTGTTTTTAATGAGGCCTGCTCTGCGAAACTTTCCCGATCTTCGAAATCTCTGCTAAGCTAACTCAACTTCCGCAAAATGAGGGTATAGTGGCTACAAAATACGTTTTATTTAAAACTGTAGACCTTAGACAAAAAGAACGAAATTCACCTGTTCAGGGATGAAACCAGCCTCGTTCCGGGGCGGCATATACGTAGCCCTATGGGAATGCGCAGCATTTCCGTGGGGTACAACGAAGCCGGAATGAAAAGAAGCGCCGTAGGTGCGGCATCCTTCGTAATCTGAATCCAGCCTCAGTGATACAATCCGAACAGA
>Ga0081528_100524_pt1 | contig 17383 bp, 17 predicted proteins | sample HotLakmasection4_FD_71011 | JGI IMG/M metagenome (GOLD analysis project Ga0081528, IMG submission 71011) | Hypersaline microbial mat communities from Hot Lake, Washington, USA - Section #4 (SPADES assembly) (version 2) | ecosystem: Environmental > Aquatic > Non-marine Saline and Alkaline >...
GCATTTAGATGCTTGGGTAATGGCAGTAAAGAAAATTGGTAAGACAGGAAAAGGAAAAAGAGCAATGAAGTTTCGGAAAATTGCTCAACAAGAAATGGAACATTGCAAAGATTCTGTTCCTTGTTGGATTATGCCTTTATACAAGGTTGCCGAAACGATACAGCCTGAACAAGAAATGTACGATTATGTAATTATTGATGAGGCCAGTCAACTTGGGCCTGATGCGATATTCCTACTCTACATTACAAAGAATATTATAATCGTTGGAGATGACAAGCAGACTTCACCTGAATATGTTGGTGTGGATGCAAACACTATGACACCTCACATAAAGCGTCATCTAAATGGAATCCCGTTTTCTGATTATTACGGTACGGAGTTCAGCTTTTTCGACCATGCTAAATTTTTCTGTGATGGTGTTACAGTTCTAAGAGAACATTTCAGATGTATGCCTGAAATAATTGAGTTCTCAAATCGTCATTTTTATGCCCCTGATGGAAAAGGACTTTATCCACTTAAACAATATTCAGAAAACCGTCTTGAACCATTGGTGGCAGAGTTTTGCCCCAATGGCTACACAGAAGGCAGAGGTGCAAGAATTATAAATGAGCCAGAGGCAAATCACATTGCTGAAACAATTGGGAAGTTAGTCGAAGACGAAAGCTATAATGGGAAGACAATCGGAGTGATAACCCTTCAGGGAAATCAACAAGCAAGTGTGATTGAAAACCTACTCCTGAAAAGAATTGGAGAAAAGGAATTTCATAAGCGTAAAATTGTTTGCGGGAACTCTTCATCCTTTCAGGGTGATGAAAGGGATATTATCTTTTTAAGCTTGGTTACTGCTCAGAATCACAATAGATCAGCACTTGTGAAACCAGAAGACGAAAGACGGTTCAATGTTGCGGTAAGTCGAGCCAAAGAGCAGATTTATTTATTCCATTCGGTTCAGTCGGACGATTTGAGTAATACTAATGATTTACGTTACAAACTATTAGACCACTTCAAAAATTATAACTCCTATCAACCGATTTTCAACACGAAAATTGAAAGGCGTATAGGAACACAACCCGAGCCTTTCGACAGTTGGTTTGAAGTTGACGTTTACAATGATATTGTAAGCAAGCAGCTAAGCGTAATTCCAAACTACGAAGTAGCAAAAGGTAAATACAGAATTGATATGGTTATGTTACTACCTGACGGAACTAAAATAGCCATAGAATGTGATGGTGATAAATGGCATGGCCCTGACCAGCATCAAAATGACATAATGCGCCAAAAAGTACTTGAAAGATGTGGTTGGAAGTTCTTCAGAGTTCGTGGTTACGAGTATTACACCAACAGAGAGAAAGCATTAGAACCCCTTTGGAACATGATTCCTGTATTTGAAGAAAAAGAAATAGAACCCATTTCAGATTTTGGCTATCAGGAATCTAATATTCAACAGGAAAAAGAAGTAAGAACGGATGATACATTAGATGTGCAAAGTTCAAATTTGGTCATTGATACATATGATGAAGAAAGTCCCGAAGAACAATTTGAGCAGATTGATTCAAGACCAAGAACAGATAAAATACTTCGATACTTTAACCTATTTAAATCAGGGACATATATTCTGACTGATAAAGAGCCATTGGAAGCTGATTATGTAATTCCTATACAAGAAGTTTACCATACAGGTTTTCTTCTACAATGTTATAAATCAGGTCATGTCAATAAAGTCCATATTCCAATACTTCTTTCAAGGAGAATTGGGAAAGAATATATGAATGGATTGAATAAAGATGGGGAATTGGTGCATATCGAAGCTGTTGAAACTGAAAAAATCATTGGCATATACTTCAATGAGAATGGTCGTAGAAAATTCAAAGCGCATTTGACTGAGAATATTTCGACACGGGAGCAACTTCATTTGCAAGGCTATAAAGTAATTTATAATGATTTTGACCGAATAGAATATAATGTCTTGCCTTTAGATATCTACAATGACATAAGTCGATTAGTGTTCCAAAGTTTTACTGCCAATGGAAAACCAGTTGATAATAATTATTATGAATCTGAATGGTCAATAATTAAACGGCATTCGAAAAAAGACCAAGAGCCAGTAGAACAACGAGTAGAATTTATTCCAAACTCTCTCTTTGACAATAGAGTCGAACTTAATAGCACAGTTAAAATCAAATTCCTAAGCAATGAAAAGGAATTGAAAGTGAAATTGGTGGACTATCCTACTAACGGTGCTGAAATTATTGATGGAGTGCAAATTGTAAATATAATGAAGCCTTTAGCTACTTCAATAAAAGGGAGAACAATCGGAGACAGGGTAACAATAGGCGACACAAACAGTGAAGTTGAAATAATTGAAATAAGATAACCAATGACTCCAACGCTCAACAGCCACACACATTGCCAAGCCGCTCAAAGCCAACGCACCAGCCAAAGCTTGTCAAAGAGTGTGCCTGAGCCAACGCACGGACAGAAAAGAAAAAGCACGATTGCCCAACATTGTATAAAAGCAATAGCGGGTGAAGTGGTAAAATCAAGCTCTGTGCATTTAATAAACTTTGGTGGTGGCGGACAGGTAATCGCTCCAAAATCCGCTACTGCTCTTATACTTGACCGTTGTGCATAATTTGAAAAAACCAGAATGTCAGATTTAACCAGAAGAGAAAAATTGAAATTGGAAAAGTTCTTTGAAATGGGAGGTGGCTATGTCCTTGATTTCTCGAATAGAACTTTAAGCGATTTCGTTTTTGAAACTTTGAATCTTGAATTCTATTCTGACAGCTATGCTGATTTTGGTGATTCAAAAGCAAATAGAATAAGAGCTATTTGGCAGAAAGAAAGCAATTACAAAGTCGGTAAGTTAATTTCTGAAATGCTTGATTATTAGAAAGACAAAAAAATAATGTCGTACGGTGAGATTACTCAGCCCGAACAAAACCTCTTTGATGAATGTCAGAAAATTGCTCAAAGACTATTAGCTGATACAGTCGTTGAAGAAATAGATGTAATTAGAGAAGTGCCTGACGACAAAGATTTCAGCTTACTTGCCAAGTCGATAAGAGAGAGTATTGACAAAAATGAACCAGAAGCCGCATTAGATAGACTACATACATATGTAATGAAGTTTATCAGACAGCTTTGTGAGAATCACAACATAGAAATAAAAAAGGACGAATCTTTAAATGCGATTTTTGGAAAATACGTGAAGTTTATAGTTGCCCAAGACAAAATCGAATCTAAAATGACGGAGAGAATCCTAAAGTATTCAATTCACGTCATTGAAGCTTTTAATGACATTAGGAATAACAAAAGCTTTGCACACGATAATCCAATTCTAAATTATTCTGAAAGCGTCTTGATTTTTAACAATGTAACGAACTCAATAAAATTTATTGAATCGGTTGAAAAGACTTTAGAACAAGAAAATAAAAGAAAAGAAACTGAATCGGCAGATTGGGAAGATTTGCCTTTCTAAAAATATTTAAGAGCCTATGTAGCAAAGTAGATGTAGTAACCAGTTATCTGTTTGACCTCAGTAAGTTTCTGTTCTTCGCATTAGTAATAGTGTTTATAGAACTGATAAAATCTGAAATTATGGAAAAACTGAAAATGATTATTCGTGAAGCAACCCTCGTGTGAAGAATGGAGCCTTTGCTTTGGAAAATCAGTAACTGATGAACAATCGACTTTTTTAGGACAGAGGGTAAGGGGGTTCGAGTCCCCCGCTTCACACCATTTGAAATAAAAAACTATGCACAACAATGTATATAAAAAATAGGCGAAACAGTAATAAAATCAAGCATTTTGGCTCGTATCAAAGTTTGTGCTTAACCGAAAATTCAGAGCTTCGGAATCGCCTACTTTTCATATACTAACCGTTGTGTGCAACCCTAAAAGACGACACGAACGACAATTAACGAACAGAAAAATGAAAGACAAAATGCCAACGCTTCTGCAAAATCAAAAGAGCTGCAACCCACTGCACAAAGCCAACACTTTGCAGCACATTTGCTTTTGCCCCAACCGCACAGCGGACAATGTATAACCCCAAAAGTAAATGACTAAATGAGCGAAATATTTGGAAAGTTTGATACGCAAGATTTAAACAGAAAATCAGCACTTGACATATTTGAAAAACTTAGACCAATCCGACAAGGAATAAACAAAGAATTTATTGCAAGACGACTTATTTGGGAACTTATCCAAAATGCCAAAGACAACGTAACAGTTTGCAATATAAATTCTGACAACAATCTTGTTGTTGATATAACCCTGACTGACGATAAATTCATTTTTGCCCACAATAAAGGTTTTTTCAAGAATGAAAATGTAAGAGGCTTAATCAGACGGTATTCATCAAGCGACAAAGACAGAAACGAAACAAATGCAGACGAAGCACCAGCGACCACAGGTCGTTTTGGAACAGGCTTTATGACAACGCATTTGCTTTCTGAACTAGTTGAAATAAAAGGCGTGTTTCAAGAAAATGCCGAAACGTTTAAAACTTTTGAATTAAACCTTGACCGAAGCGGACATAATGTTCAAGAACTCATTCAAGGAATAGAAAAGGCGTTTGCTTCTGTTGAAAAAAGTGTTTCAATGTCGTCAGCTATTTCTTCCCCAAATGTTAGCGAATTTAAAACGCAATTTATTTACCATTTAAACAATGGTGGACTTGAATTAGCAAAAATTGCTGCCGAAGAACTTAAAAATACGGCAGCTTATGCTATGATAAATCACCCAAACATTAAATCTATTCGATTTAACAGCAGTAACAGTAAATTCAATTTTTCTCTTTCAAAATTAAAATCAACACCATTTGAAGAAACGGAAATCGTTACTTATGAATTAAGAATTGGCGATAATCAAGAAAGTAAATACTACGTTTGTGTTGGAGTTGGGGAAACAAAAATCATTCTTCCTATTCAAATAATCGGAAACGATTATTTTCTGTTGCCTATCGAAAAGGAAGTTCCAAAAGTATTTTTAGATTTTCCGTTAATTGGAACTGAAGAATTACACATTCCTTTTGTCGTAAACAGCCCATTCTTTGAGCCGACAGAGCCAAGAGACGGAATAAGTCTTACTGGTGGAACAGATGAGGACACTCAAAAAAATGTAGCCGTTTTCAACGAAGCATTTAGGCTTTACAATATTCTAATTAACTACGTTGAAGATAAAACCGAATGGAAAAACCTTTACAACCTTGCAGATATAAGAAAACCAAAAGAAAAAGATTGGGTAAATACGTCTTGGTATGAAGAAACATATATTAAGCCAACAAGAGAAACCTTAATAACAAAAAATATTGTTGACACAGTTAGATACAGTCGCAGAGCGATAACAGGAGAAGGAACAGTTGATTTTCCGAGTTCAAGTAAAAAAGAAATCAGAGAAAAAATTTGGGCACTGTGTAATATTGGAGAACATTTTATACTGCCAAACCAAGAACATATTCATAAGTGGTATGATATTATTTGGAAAAAAGAATATGAGCTAACAATAGAAACATTGGTTAAATGGATAGAGACCAATCAAAATATAAGTCAGCTATCAACTTCCCTTGGAAAAACAGAATCCGAGACAATTGATTGGTTAAATGAAGTAATTTCATTGGTAAATGATGATGAATCATTATTAGCACAACTTAACCAAGACAAATTAAAAATTCTACCTAACCAAAATGGACTGTTTCAAGCAAAATCAAAAATTTTAAAAGATGGCGGTATAGATGAAAATCTTAAAGCTGTGATGGTTACACTAGGAAACGATTGGAAAAACTTTCTGTTACATCAAAATATAAATGATTTTGCAGGTATTATTTTCGCTCTAAAAGACCAAGATTCTATAATCTTAGAAATCAACCGAATTTTAAATGAAGGTAAAAATTCAAACTCCAATAAGGCTTGCATTCAATTAGCTTGTTTGTTTCCAGAATCTGAGAATAAAATCAGAAGTAGTATCTATACTTTTTCTAAAAGATTGTTCCCGAATGAATTTGGCGAAATAAAATCTGTTCCTATTGATAATCCGAGCATTTGGGAAGTATCAGACAAGTTAATCACAAAAAGAAGCGTTACTACCATTGCTGACTGTAACAATGTTGAAACTTTTAAAAATAATTTTAGTTTTCAAAATAATTCAGAAACTCTAAAGTGGCTTGATGAATTAATAACTTTCTTAGACAAGAACCAATACGAAAACTTATTAAATCTAAAAACCGCACCAATACTCCCAAATCAAAATGGAGATTTTAAATACAAAGACATCTTACAGACAGATAATACCGAAGAAGTCGCAGAAGATTTAAAAGATATAAGCAAACTATTAGGTTATGATTTTCGCAATGAATTACTGGCAAAAGAAATTTTTCCTATTCTTCCAGAGAAGCAAGTTGTTGAAATTAAAACCATTGCCGATAAAATTACAGGACTAATTGAACCAAAACTTGGAAGCATTGAAAGAGATGATGCAATTCGGGAATTATTCCGCAAACTGTATTTATGGTTCAACAAGAACAAATATTTGGCAGAGCAAATATTTACAAAACTCTATGAACGAAAACACAGACTAATAGATGATGACGAAATTGCCGCAAATCTTGAAAAAGCAGAGATATTAGATGAAATAATTGGCGAAACAGGTTTGTCGCCTAAAGAGATAAAGGACAAGTTGAAAGCCCTTTTAACGAATCCAAACATTGCAGAAATTTTAAAAACACCAACCGAATCGCAAATTCTTGCTTCTGGCACTTTATATCCCATCGGTTCGGAAGATGACATTGCAATTTCGCTATCTCTTATAGATAACTCAAGTGAGAAATCAAGAATTTCAATAAGTGAAGACGCAAAAGAAATCATCTTCCAATCACTAAGAGAAAAGGGATTCAATGTTTCGCAAAGCATTAAAATTAATTATACTGTCGTGGATGGTATTATTAGTCCTAATGGAAAGCCAATTAAAATTGTTGTAAAAAGCGCCAAAGCAGGTAACATTTATTTCAATCCTAATGAATGGTTAGCCTTAGCAGAGCCAGACTCTCAATTATTTGTAGTAACAAGAGGTAATGTAGTTAGAAACGTAACACTTTCAGACCTTGAATATCTCAATGATACATTTCATATGAGATTAAACACTGAATCATTTGCCACTTCCAACTTGAAGGTATTTGCCAAATTCTTTCAGTATTTAAAAGGCACTCATTTTATTTTTGAATCACCTGAAAGCACAACAGATTACCTACAACAATTTGGTTTGAGTGAACGAAATTCCAGTTCAAAAGAATTGTCAGCGGACGATAAAAACCTACTACTTTAATGATTTACAGCCGAGAAGAACATATAAGATTTTTAGAAGAAGAGCTTCGGGCACAAACAGAAGCCTACAAGCAAAAGTTAGACACTTCTGCCCTTTTTCTGTTGCAAGACCGTGAAGAACTTTTTGTTGCTCAATTTCTCACGTTCAAAGACGGAGAAATGATTTTAAAATTCCCCAACACAAGAGGAATACCAAGACAAGGCGAATATCTTTACTGTTTTACAGTTCCAAAAGAACTAAGAAATTATAGAGATTGGGGAAACAAAACTTATGGCGATTTAATAAAAGCAAAAACAAATTATTCTGAAATTGTTTGCATTTGGCAAACACCATCAAACGAAAAAGATTTCAGCATTGCAGGTTTCAGAGGTGTGGAACTTGAATTTGCAATTCACATACAAGAAGCTGAAGGAATGATACTTCTTTTGGGGCCAAACAAACCACCATTTGAATACATTGCAAATCTTCAAAGCATTGTTCAAAACCAAAATAATGAATCTGTAAATAAAATCCTTGACCAAGATTTTCAAGTTTCCGATTGGACACCCTCACTTCTTGACAATAAAAACAACATTGCTGATTTTGTTTTATCTCAATTGGCTTTGCAGGACAGTTTAATTATTCAAGGTCCGCCAGGGACGGGCAAAACATATATGATTGCTGAAATCTGCGAACGACTTTGTAATCAAGGAAAATCTGTATTAGTAACAGCATTAACCAATAGAGCTTTAATTGAAATAGTTGAGAAGCCAGCATTACAAAGTCTATTAGAAGAACATCGGATTTTCAAAACAAAACTTTCGGTTGACGAAGCAAAAGCGTTTAAAGATTTACAACAAACGAAAGAAGTTAGTCCGCAACCTTACAATTTAATTCTTTCAACGTTTTTCATTACAAGCGGACAAGCAGCACAAACTTTTAATGAACCACCTTTTGACTACGTTATTGTTGATGAAGCAAGTCAGGCATTACTTGGAATGTTTGGCGGTGCAAAACTTTTGGGAAAGAAAAATATTTGGATTGGCGATACAAGACAATTACCGCCTGTTGTTTCATTAAGCGATGATAAAGTGAGCCGTAAAAATTATGGTGCATTGGTTGACGGTTTAAAAGCACTTTCTGAAACAGCATCTATGCCAATATTTCAGCTAACTGAAACACATCGTTTAACGGACAGAGGAGCAAAGTATTCAGGATTATTCTATAAAGACAATTTGAATTCAAGAGCCAAAAAGGATATTCGCCTTTCTTATTCGGAAATGGACATTGATTTTGGAAGGTTCTTCAATCCAAATGGTGGTCCGACTTTAATAAAAACCGATTTAAAAGCAGGCGAGTTCAAACCAACGAATGCCTTGAAACTCGCAACTGACATTGTAAAACACCTATTAGAAACCAACGAAAAATTACATATTTCAGTACTGACATATTTTGTAGAAACTACAAAAGCATTACAAAAAGCAATTTTTCAAACAATCGGCTATCATAATAATTTATTAATTGAAACAGTTTCAAGAGTTCAGGGTTTGACAACTGACGTGACAATTTTTGTTGTTCCTAATTCAAGTTATCATCGTTCATTAGAAAACCGACTTTTCAATGTGGCAACAAGTCGCTCAAAACGACATACACTTATTATCACGGACAAAGGAGTTTTAACACGTTCACAAATTGACAATGAAGTAAAAACGTATCTTCAAAAACTTGATGAAGAATTTTCATTTTACGTTCAATTTGACGGTTTGGCTATTGCAAACATAAGCGAAGCTAAACAAGAACCAGTTGAAAAAGAAAATATAGAAACTACTGAAGCAAAAACGGTAACTGCAAGAAATGTTGGTTTAAAAGTACTTGGAACAATAGACCTTTCAAAATTTGAAAAGCCAAAAAAGGAAATCAAAAAGGACAAAGAAAATATCTACATAATTGACACGAATGTATTTGTTGATTATCCCGACATCATTTCAAAAATAGACAAGAAATATCAAGTCATTTTATCGGCAAAAGTCATTGACGAGTTAGATAAATTGAAAGTTACCCTATCAGAAGAACATAAGAAAAATGTTCAAAAGGCAATCAAACAAATCAATGACAGTTTTGACAAACGAAATATTAAAATGAACACAGCCGACCTAACTCTGCTACCAAGCGACTTTGACAAAAAATCGCCTGATAACTTTATTTTATCGGTGGCACTAAAATACATAGACGAAAATCCAATTATGCTGACATCTGACAACGGTTTACAAGTTAAATCAAAAGGTTTCGGCATAACAACAATAACATTAAAGGACTTTTTAAAACAAACGAGATATTAACCAACGCTATTGGTGGCACATTTGCAATTTCGCACAAGCCAACGCTTAATCTAAAAATTGCAAAAGAGCCACCAAGCCAACGCACAGTAAAACAGAAACTAAATAACTGATATACAGAATAAAATGAAAGAAGGGCAGCACACAACATCGTATATAAAACATTTGGCAGTCAGTGCGTTATCGAGCATTTCAGCCCGTATCAAAAGTACTTTTAACTTGACAGGAAATCGCTTCGAAATGCCAAACGTTTCATATACGTAACCGTTACCCACAAGCTGAACAAAAATCCGTAAATGAATAGACAAATAGTAAAATCATACATTAAGGAATATAAAAACCAATTCGATTTTGTAAATCAACAAGAAATTTACAAATGGAAAGCAGTAAAACAATTTCAAGACAATTGGGATATTAATGCTGTTGATTTTTACTCAATGTTGGATAATTCATTGAAATTAGTTGCAAATCTACTTGATTCGGGACAATATTTCCCGAAACGAATGCTACTAAAAAATACGGAAGCGACACCTGAAAAAATCCGAACATTATTCAAATATCTTTTTGACGAAGACTATGACATATTTGAGAGAATTGAACTTTTTCGTTCAGACTTCAAAAAACTGAATGAACAAAATTTCACGGATTTAAAAGACTATCAAGACCACAGAGCGGTAATTGTATATTTGGCTTTACGATTTCCAGAACGTTATTTTTTCTACAAGCAAAGAATGTTTAAATCATTTGCAGAAAAAATTGACTATACATACAAGCCAGTTGCAGGAAGAATTGAAAATATCGGACAATTTCAAACACTCTGCAATCTTTTAAAACACGAATTGTCAAATGACCAAGAGCTTTTAAAGCTTCATAAAAACAGAATTTCAGACGACTGTTATTATGACGAAAATCTAAATATTCTCACTCAAGATTTTGTTTATGCAGTAGTTCGACATTTAGAACCAAAGGAAATAATTGAGCAAAAGACAATTAAGCAAACTGAAACTACAAAACTTCAATCAACTGAAATCACTTTAACAGAAACAGAAATTGATTTTACGCCAAGAACGATAAACTACATACAGAACAATATTGAAAATAAGAGAATTGGGGATTTAGGAGAACTTTGGGTTATTGAACACGAAAGGCAAAAATTAGAACAAGCCAGCAAACCGAAACTAGCAAAAAAAGTAAAACACGTTGCAAAAGAACAAGGAGACGGATTAGGTTATGACATTTTATCTTATGACGCAAATGGAAATAAGATTTATATTGAAGTTAAAACAACAAAAGGAAACGTAAACTCAACTTTTTATATCACGAGAAACGAGTTAGAGAAAAGTAAAATCGAGAAAGACAATTTCCGACTTTATCGAGTGTACCAATTTGATGATGAAACCGAAAATGCAGAGTTGTTAATAATCAAAGGAGATTTATCAAACCTTTGTGAAATTCCTCTGACTTACAAAGTAAATATGAAAAAAGCCAGTGGGTAACATTGTATAAGCGTAATGCGGGCTAAAGTGCTAAATTTAAACGAATTGAATATTAACAAACATAAAGTTAAACTGAAAGTGAAGTGCTTCTAATCCCGCACTACGCTTATACTTGACCGTTGTATGCAATACCCCATAAATAAAATGAAGAAAATAGAACAAAACAATACTGAAGAAATTAAAAACCTAAAAAAAGACGATATTTGTTTTCCTAATATTGATTATTCGTGTAATGGAGAATTAAACTTAAACTCTACTACTCTTTTAGCCGCTTATACTACAATTTCAAAAAGAGTTGATAAAAAATATCTTTCAGATTTAGAATGGAATGTAAAAGGCGATATCGATTGGCAAAATAAAATTTTAAAACATTTATCAGACAAGATTTACGAAATGATAAATGAATATGAATCTAACCCTACAGATTTTTTATTAGAAAAAATTTTCATTTGGATACAGCTTTGGGGTGGTAATTCTGGAAGAGGTATTTTTATCAAAGGAGAAAAATGGCCTAATAATTTCAAAGCTGAAGTATATAAAAAAGCGATAGAAAAAATTAATCAAAAAGATTATATAAAATCTTTAGAAATAATCAATTCTCTATATGGAATATCAACTGCTTTTGCTACCAAGCATATTCATTTCTGGAGTAAAAAAGATGCTCCTATATGACAGTATTATAGCAGCAATAATCTTCGGCAGAAATCAATCAGAAATAAGAGCAGAAGAATATCCAGCTTATATAAACTCGCTTGAACATCTTTCTAAAGAACTGAATTTAAAAGGCGTAAGTAAGTCAACAATAGAAAGAAATTTGTTTAATTGGGCGAATAGTGAAAATGGAATAAATTGGAGAAAAATAAGATTGAATTAAACTGCATACAACACAACCTATAAAATCATTGCGGCTGACCTTTTGCTTCCGCAAAGGTCATCTCGGCTGAAATAAATTTCAGCCATATTTGCTATCTTAGCGCGGCGCAACGCTTTATAGCTTAAACGTTAATCTTCAATCCTACCATAAATCGCCCTATAACATCTTTAAAAAGGATTTTGTCAAGAGCTTATACGTCTCCCACCGTACATTATTCATACGCTTCATTTTTTAGATATAATATTCGCTGCCACGGGTATCTATTGGCTGGCCGGTCATGGATCTTTAACTGACGCTACCGGCGTCCAAACATCTTTACGGGCTTACTTCCGGCACTTTGGCCGAATCTGTTCTTCCCCTGGAAAAACCATCCCAGATCTAAAACCGAACCAACAACCCATGTCCCAATCAAGCGGTGCGTCCCGAAAGCTTTCGGGACTGTTATGCGCCCGGGCTTATGGGTTGTGGCCAGTAGTTTTGAGTGGTAATTCGTGTCATTCTGCCTTTATATCCTTTATACTCTTCGCCTTTACTAAGCATCTGCCAGACAATTCTGGCCAACTCTTTGCCTACCACCGTGCGGGCGACATGTTTGCCGCTGCGCCGCTTCACTTTCTTGAAGTGTTCCTTTACCACCGGATAATCCCGATAGGCGACAATGGCTGCCTGGTTGAAGGCGATCCTCAGATACCGGTTGCCATCTTTGTTTTTGCTGCGATGGCGATGTTTACCGCCCGAATCCTTACTGCCCGGTACCAGCCGGCAATAACTAACGAATTGTTTATCCGATGGAAACCGGCAATATCGCCGATCTCAGCCACTACCGTCCAGGCGCAGACCAACCCGAATCCGGGAAGGACCTTGAGTCGTTCTACATTCTCGTGAAAACCGGTTTGTTGCTCAATGGCTCGCTCCAGGTCAATAATATGATTCTGTGTCAAACGAATCTGATCCAGTAGCAGCTGTGCCTCCATCCATGCTACCTCCGGAAGTTGTTGCTGTAGAAAATCGCCCAGCCGGTCCAGATACCGCCAGCCGACATCCTGAACGATCACATTATATTTCGCAGCTAACTGCCAAAGGCTGGACTGCAAACTTGAGCGGCGCTCAATCATTCGTAGCCGCCCGCGAGTTAGCTCACCCCGAGTATTCGGGGCTGGTTCCGGCGGCACTGGTGAGCCTCGGGGATCAACCCGACCCGAAGCAGTTCGGCAAGTGTTCTGGCATCCACCGCATCAGTCTTGACCTTCGCATAGCTAATCGCCTTGAGCATCTTGGCATGTGCCAGCGTCAAGGGTACTTCATGTTTAGTGCACCAATCGGCCACCCAATATCCCGAAAACCTTCGGGATACACTCCACAACAGCCTGAATCGGCCGATTGAACTGCTCAAAAAACCGGCCCAAATTTAATGGCGTGTTGGTCATTTTTTCTTCAGCAAGAAATTTTCCGTTGTCATTTATTGCTACAAGAGTCATATTTCGGCTATGTAAATCGATTCCTATGTGGATCATGACGTCCTCCTTAGTTTGTTTGTGTGGAAACTACAATCTAGGTGGGGACGTCCTTTTTGTAAAGATCAAGTGTTTCCTGCTGAACTGTTATAGATTCTTGCTTGACTTTTATAGATGATCGTCAGACCACAGAAACACTAAGCCGTTATTCCTCCTCTCCCACAATAAATAATACTTGATTAAGTTAACATAATTGTTAACATTTGTTTCGTGAAAGAAATCGAGTTCTATAAAACCCAATCAGGCAAAGTTCCGGTCAAAGAGTTCTTAGATTCTTTGAGTTCAAAACATGCTCAAAAAGTTGCCTGGGTGTTGGAATTGGTTGAACGTCTGGATCAGATTCCGGTACAATACTTCAAAAAATTGAAAAGCACAGATGATATCTGGGAAGTGCGTGCCAGAGTCGGATCCAACAGTTTTCGGTTGTTGGGTTTTATAGATGATGATGAGTTTGTCATACTCACTAACGGGTTTGCCAAAAAATCACAGAAAACACCGAAAAAGGAGATTAATTTGGCAGAGCAGCGCAAGGCTGATTATCTGTCCCGAAAAGGAGGTAAAACATGAGTGATTTACAAGCTTATATCAGTGACCGCAAAAAACGAGATCCCGAGTTTGCCGAAGGCTACGATGAAGGATTTCGCAGTTTCAAAATTGGTGTGCTTTTAAAGCAAGCCCGTGAGGAAGCAGGCTTGACTCAGGAAGAGCTTGCCAAACAATTAAACACAAAAAAAACAGCCATCTCACGAATCGAGAACCATGCTGAAGATATACGGCTTTCAACTTTAGAGAAGTATGCCCAGGCATTTGGAAAAAAGCTCAGAGTTGAACTTGTGGAGTGAGGCAGGCTTAACTAGCAATTCCTGCTGACGTGTTCGCGTTAGTTGCCCGGCTTTCAAATTGATCAAAACGCAGCAGAAACACCAAACCGTTATGCACCTTTTGATTGTTTCTAGCTAAATGATGAAAATCCTCAAGAAAATATTATTACTACTAATCTGCATCTTTCTCCTTCAGATCCATGTTAATGGACAGGTTGTTTCTGATGCAATAGCTTTATCAGGGAAGGTTGAAGTAATTACAGATTCAAGCGGGCTTTTTTACTCTCCGCCTAATTTGATTAAAAATGATCCGTATGCACTACCAGGCGCTACCGTTGTTGTTTTGGATTCAGATTCTACAGTAGTTACTTATGCGGATACAAACCAAACAAGCGGAACATTTAAAGTTGATGAACTTGCCGATGGTGAATACATTTTAAAAACATCGCATGTCGGATACGAGGATAGTTATGATAAACTGATATTCAGAAATAATGACTTTCCATCTCTCGAAGTAAAACTGGGGCACATTTATAAAGCATCCGAATTGCCATTTTATGAATTTACGGCAGAAAATGATCTGAAAAACGGTATCGTTCAGTTCAAAATATGGGGGGAATTAATTGGTGGGACTCATCGATTAGAAGATCAAAATTTACAGAAAAAATTCAATTTCGAAGTAGTTCGTGTATACGAAGTATATGCAGATGTTTATAAACAGCAATGGGAAAAATTAAGACAGGCAACCATACGATATAACATTGTTGTAGATGATTACCTTTCAAAAAAATATCCTCAGGAATGGAAAAGTCTTCATGGGATCTGGTAGGAAGTACATAACAATTCAAATTTTTTACTAAACTTTTGAGTTTGTCGCCCGGCAGCAGAAACACCAAACCGTTATGTAACCTATCTTTTCTATTTGTTCCCATTATTGGAACTTTCTATATTCTTCTATGCGAGTATTTGCCCGAAAAACATTACGTGAGTTTTGGACCAATCATTCGGAGAGTGAAGATGCTTTAAAGGCATGGTTTTCTGAAGCAAAAAATTCTCAATGGGAATCACCTTCTGATATAAAGAATAACTATCCACATGCCAGTATTCTTCCTGATAATCGAGTGGTTTTCAATATCAAGGGCAATACTTATCGGTTAGTAGTCTAAATTAATTATGACTACGGACAGGTATTCATTCGTTTTGTAGGTACTCATTCTGAATACGATAAAATTGATGCAACAACAATTTAAATCGGAGTTTGATTATGCAGATTAAACCCATACATACCGAAGATGATTATCAACAAGCATTGGATCGAATCGAAGAAATTTTTGATGCCAAGCCCGGAAGTAAAGAGGGTGACGAATTAGAAATATTGGGCATCTTGGTGGATGAGTACGAAAAAAAGCACTTTCCCATTGAAGCTCCAAAACCAGTAGAAGCAATAAAATTTCGAATGGAGCAATTGGGAATGCAGCAAAAAGATTTAGCCAAAGTTTTGGGATCTAAATCAAGAGCAAGTGAAATTTTATCGGGCAAACGATCACTATCTCTTCGTCATATTAAATTGTTGTACAAAAAACTTGGGATACCTGCCGAAGTATTAATCCAAGAACCAGAACCGGTTACATAACCAGTAATTTCTGCTTATGGGTTCGCGCTGGTTACTTGGCTTTAAAGACGATCACTCCGCAGCAGAATTGCCAGGACGTTAGGTGTACAATATCATATCAATCAACGTAAATCTGCAATGGCAGCTGTGTTGCAATCTGGTCAAAGTCTTTATCATTATGAAGCAGCTCCACTTCATGTTCGATGCACCAACTCCCAATGAGCATATCCACGGTTTTACGAATTGTTACGCCTTTCGATCGTAGAAAACGAAAATTAGATGCTGCTTTAATTGCCAGCGATTTTCCTCCGAGATGAACGCAGTCTAGCGGATCAAGAGCTTGTTTGGCTAATCGAAACTCTTTATCGCTATCAAAACCTTGCAAAATTTCCGTGAGAATAATATCTCCGATAATTACGGACTGCTCAGAAAGGATGTGATCAAGACTTTCGGTTTGCTTGTTTTCTATACCATTGAAATAATCAATCCATACGGTCGTATCTACTAAAATCACTTCTCGTCAGTCCTCATATCCTCTAAATCGCCTTTCCAGTGCAATTTCCCGCGCAATCCTTTGATATTTTCTTGTTTTTTGCGCTGGACTAACAATTTCAAGCCTTCTTCCACTGCTTCTTTTTTCGTTTTCAATCGACTCACCTTCAAGGCTTCATCCATCAAGTCGTCATCGATCACTACATTTGTTCGCATAGTTGTAATGATTTAGTTAATGTGTAATTTTTGTCAATCTATACACATAACTGCTGCATTCCTAATGTTATTTTGCACCTAATACGCGTATTAAAGAGACGATACCCTCCTTTTCCTCGATTAATGACATGTGCATTAATCCAAGTAGATTTAGAATAGACAACCTGTTCAGCTGAAAAGTCACCAACCAATATTACATTTACCAAAACCAAGAAATTCTGAAATACATCAATTATTGTAATGAGCCTTGATTGCTTACCGTGAATTGTTAGATTGGGGAGTCTACAGTAAACAGCTCACATTTTAAACTTTACCAGCTCCCCATGGCTTCACTAAAATCTGTTCTATTTGCTCTGACCGGTTCGCTATTGCTATTTGCTCCGGCAGATTCCATCTCTCAAACCTATTCAGATCAATCTAAAGTAGCCCAAGTCGATTCCGTTTTCACTGACTGGAATTCTGAAATTACACCCGGATGTGCAGTAGGAGTTTCAGAAAATGGACGCACACTTTTGACACGCGCATACGGAATGGCCGATCTGGAAAACCCGGTCCCAAACACGCCCTCCACGATATTTGAGGCGGGATCCGTTTCCAAACAGTTTGTCTCCGCATCGATCATATTGCTGGCTCTGGACGGGAAACTGTCACTGGAAGATGACGTGAGGGAGATCATTCCGGAACTGCCCGACTACGGGGATCAAATCACCTGGAGCCCAC
>Ga0081528_100525_pt1 | contig 17380 bp, 19 predicted proteins | sample HotLakmasection4_FD_71011 | JGI IMG/M metagenome (GOLD analysis project Ga0081528, IMG submission 71011) | Hypersaline microbial mat communities from Hot Lake, Washington, USA - Section #4 (SPADES assembly) (version 2) | ecosystem: Environmental > Aquatic > Non-marine Saline and Alkaline >...
GTGGCGCCCGGCGGGCGGCGGTTTGCGCCGCCCACGTGGGGGCGGGGGAGAGGAGGGGGGCGAGGGCGGCGGGCCGGTTGCCGCGCCGCCCGCCCTGCCGCCGCAGGTTTCGCGCCGGTCAGGGCCGCACCGGGGCGCCCTTGCCGAAGGCCACCACGCGGTCCGGCCCGTCGTCCGGCTCGACCGGCAGCTCGACCGCGATCCACTCGCCGCCGCCGCTGCCGTCCGCGGGGCGGCAGGTGAAGCGGTACCGGTGGCTCCAGGTCGAGGCGTACCGGCCCCGCACCGTGCCGGCGATCAGCGCCGCATTGTGCGCGCAGCGGGCCTCGGTGGGGTAGGTGATGGGGCTGGCCACGTACTCGCACTGGCGCAGCCCGACGCAGGCAACAAGCAGCAGTTCCAACATGGCACGACCTCCTTTCTAGCTGTCGCCGCCGCGGCCGATGCCGGTCCTCGGCATCGGGTCGTCTACTTTGTTTCGGTTATATTACACCGTCAATTGTTGAGAAAACGGAAAGACCAACGTCGTAGGGTGTTGAGCAACATTCGAAGCAATGGCTGAGATTTTCACCGCGCACGGCGCAAGATTGCTGCCGCCCCACCTGAAGCACGCGCCGTGCCAGGCGCACAACGGCGCCGCTGCCGGTCGGCGGCGGGTCCCGCGGCGCCCGGAATGCATACGGGTTGGGCAGGCGGTGGAGGCAGGCGGCTCAGCCGGCGGGCGGGCGGCTGCCGGGGCGGGAGCGCGCGATCGCCAGGCTGAGCAGGACGACCGGCAGGATCCCGACCGCGACGATCGCCAGCGCCGCCGTCGAGGCCTCGGCCAGGCGCTCGTCGGAGGCCAGGCGGAACACGCGGATCGCCAGCGTGTCGAAATCGAACGGCCGCAGGATCATGGTCGCCGGCAGCTCCTTCATCACGTCGACGAAGACGAGCAGGCCGGCGGTCATCAGGCCGCCGCGCATCAGCGGCGCGTGCACGCGCAGCAGCGCGCCGCGCGCGGTCTGGCCCAGGGTGCGCGCCGCGCCGTCCAGGTTCGGGCCGATCTTGCCCAGGCTGGCCTCGATGCCGTTGTAGGACACCGCCAGGAACCGGACCAGATAGGCGTAGACCAGCGCGGCGATCGTGCCGGTCAGGATCAGGCCGGTGGACACCCCGAACGCCTGGCGCATGATCCCGTCGACCGCGTTGTCCAGCGCCGCGAACGGCAGCAGCACGCCGACCGCGATGACCGAGCCGGGCACCGCGTAGCCGAGCCCGGCGACCCGCGCCGCCGCGCGCGCCGCCCGCGTCGGCCGCAGGCGCACGCCGTAGGCCAGCAGCACCGCGATGGCGACGGCCAGCACTGCCGTCACCGCCGCCAGGATGAAACTGTTGGTCGCGTACTCGGCAAAGCGCCGGCCCCAGTGCGGGTCGCCCTGCGCGATCGCCAGGTCGAGCAGCACGCCGGCCGGCAGCCCGAAGCCGAGCACCACCGGCAGCGCGCAGCCGGCGCAGGCCAGCCAGCCCTTCAGCCCGCGCAGCGGCCGGCGCGTCAGCGTGCGGTAGCGCGCGCTGGTGTGGTGATAGCGCGCCCGCCCGCGCGACCGGCGCTCCAGCGCCACCAGCGCCGCGACGAACACCAGCATGAAGGCGGCGAGCTGCGCCGCGGCGACCGGCTCGCCCAGCCCGAACCAGGCGCGGTAGATGCCGGTGGTGAAGGTCGGCACGCCGAAATAGGCGACCGTCCCGTAGTCGGCGATCGTCTCCATCAGCGCCAGCGCGACGCCGGCCGCCACCGCCGGGCGCGCCAGCGGCAGCGCCACGTCGCGGAACGTCCGCCACGGGCCGCGCCCCAGGGTGCGGCTGACCTCGAGCACGCACAGGCACTGGTCCAGGAACGCGGCGCGGGCCAGCATGTAGACGTAGGGGTAGAGCACCAGCGCCATCATCGCGACGGCGCCCTCCACCGAGCGGATCTCCGGGAACCAGTACTCCCGCGGCCCCCAGCCGAAGACGTCCCGCAGCGCCGTCTGCACCGGGCCGGCGAAGTCGAGCAGGTCGGTGTAGACGTAGGCCATGACGTACGCCGGCACCGCCAGCGGCAGCAGCAGCGCCCACTCGAACAGGCCGCGGCCGGGGAAGCGGTACATGGTGACCAGCCACGCCGCGCCGGTGCCGCACGCCGCCGTCAGCACGCCGACTCCAAGCATCAGCGTCAGCGTGTTGGCGATGTAGACCGGCAGCACGGTCCCGGCCAGATGCGCCCACACGCCCTGGGAGTCGGCGAACACCCGGCTCAGCACGACCAGCACCGGCAGCGCCACCAGCAGGGCGACGCCGACCGTGAGCACGGCCCAGCCGCCGGGTCTCGGCAGCCTCAGGCCGCGCCGCGGCAGGCCCGGCACCAGCGTGTCGGTGGTCACGGAGCGGCAGTCTCCTTGGAAAGACGGCGCGGAGCGGATCGGCGCCGGTCGTCCGGATGCATCGAGTCATGTACTGCGAATGATTTGCAATTGCAAACCGGAAAAAGGGGACGGTCCTGCGGCGGATGCCCGCGGCGCCGCGCGGCTTTCCGGGCGCCGCCGCAGGCCCCATGCTTGGGGCATGATCTCGGTGGTCATCCCGACGCTGAACGAGGCCGGCACGATCGGGCCGGTGTTCGACGCGCTGGCCGGCGAGGCCACGGCGCACGAGGTGATCGTGGCCGACGGCGGCAGCACCGACGGCACGCCCGCCCTGGCCGCCGCCCGCGGCGCGCGGGTGGTGGCGGCGCCGCGCGGCCGCGGGCATCAGCTTCGCGCCGGGGCGGAGGCGGCGCAGGGCGACGTGCTGCTGTTCCTGCACGCCGACAGCCGGCTGGCGCCGGGCACGCTGGCGGCGCTGGCCGCGGCGATGGCCGATCCGGCGGTGACCGGCGGCAACTTCCGCCTGCTGTTCGACGGCGAGGACGGCTTCAGCCGCTGGCTGACCGGCTTCTACGCGTGGTTCCGGCGCCGGGGCCTGTACTACGGCGACTCCGGGATGTTCGTGCGCCGCACGGCGTACGACCGCCTGGGCGGCATGCCCGCGCTGGCGATCATGGAGGACTACGCGCTCGCCCGCCGGATGGAGCGCCTGGGCGGCACGCTGTGCATCGCCGAGCCGCCGCTGACGACGTCGTCGCGCCGGTTCCGCGGCCGCCACCCCGTGCGCATCGTCGCCAAATGGCTGGTCATGCACACGCTCTACCACCTGGGCGTCCCGCCCGCCCGGCTGGCCCGGCTGTACGACCGGAAAACGAAAGCAGAGGAGCCATGACATGTACGGGAATCTGCGGCCGTCTTGATCAGGCGTCCGCGCGGAGCAGGCGGATGGCAGGCTGCGAAGTGCCCGACCACCTGTATTCGAAATGCGCCGCCGGCCTGACGTTCTGCACCAAGGGTGGACGGAAGCAGGCGATGCATTCCCCACCCGGTTTGCGGACGCTGCGATAAGCGATGCCATCGGCTCCCTCGGCCCGCAGTGCTCGGGCGAACGCCTGCGACGCTGAATAGCTGTCAGGGTCGTGGAGCCGGGCAAAGGCTGGATCTTCACCGCGAATATCGTGGAACTGGGCATAGAAGTCCGCGAGATACTGCCGCACTTCGACACGCGCCTCGAAGACCCCTATTTCGGTCAGCTCGCGTGTGCGGTGATAAATGACTTCGGCATGTGCCGTTTCCAGAGCAAATGCGGCATACCAAGCCCCGCGATCTTCATCATTGAAGCGCCCACCGCCCGGTCGCGGATGGCAGAAGGCGGCCATGACAGCAGTCGCATGGGGACGACCAACGACCCACTCTTCCGGTGGAATCAGGTGCAGGAGTCCGAGTTCCACGGAGAGGCGGTCGTTGGTCCAGCCCTCCAGTTCCACGACGGCGGCAAGGTCCTCGGAGCTTGTCACTGTGTCGAACAGGCCGACCGGCGGATACCGGCTCGAAATGAGCCGGTGCGTGTCTTGCAGCCGGAGCCAGAGACGTGGCGACGTTAAGTCCATCCGCTGCGCCGGGCATCGAGCAGCCGCCGGACCCTGTGAAGCCCATCAATCCCGCCTTCGATCATCATGGCGAGCGCCGGCCGGCCGCCGAACAGCGGGTTGGCATTGGGCAGCTTGACCCAACGATCAGCGAGATCGGCATCAGGATAGAGCACATGAAGCGCCTTGTAGATGCCGAACACCAGCGACAGCCGGACGAGCATATCGTAGGGTAGTGTGCCAACGGCGCCGGCCTTGTATTTGTGGTACGTGGAAGCCGCCGGCCAGCCCAACAGTCCGCGCTGCTCTTCCACGCTCAATCCCCAGGCCTGGGCAATATTCATGAACGTGCGCATGGCCGGGCTTGACAGGCGCCTGCGCACGGCTGGATCGCGCCTTTGATCGGCAGCGACAGCATCCGGCTCAGGGGTCGCTACGGCAAACTGGGACATGGTCAACCTCCATTTCTGGAGTGTATGCTCCAATTATGGAGGCGTCAACAGCCTGGCTGTCAGGCATCGGCGGAATGACCCACATGGCACCCCGCGCCGGGCCACGAAATCGCCCCGCAGCCGCCCGGAAGATGCACGGCCGGTTCATGGTTCGGACATGGTTGGCGCGCTAGGTTTTCTGCCGGGGGGCGGCCGATCGGTTGCCGGGCCGCCCGTTGCGAGGAGGACGCCCATGACCGTTCGCTCTCTGCTGCGCGCCGCTGTGCTGGCCCTTGCCGCCGCCGCGCTCGCCCTGCCGCCGACCGCGGGCGAGGCCCTGGCCCAGGCCAAGCCGGCCGCCCACGAAGACCCGCTGCGCGCGTTCTTCGGCCACGACGACCGCCAGCGCGTCGACTCGTCCAGCTATCCCTGGAGCGCCATCGGCAAGGTGTACTTCGATTCGGGCGGGCATTGCACCGGCGCCCTGGTTGCCCCGCGGGTCGTGCTGACCGCGGCGCACTGCTTCTTCCTGGGCGACGGCTCCAGCGTGATCGACCGGCCGACCGACTTCTTCGCCGGGTTCGACGGCGGCGAGTACGTCGCCCGCGCCTACCCGGTCAGCTACTATGTCCCGCCGGGGTTCGAACCCGGCCGCCATCTGCAGACCAGCGAGATCGACGGCCTGGACTGGGGCTTCCTGGTGCTCGACCGCGATATCGGCTCGGTGGCCGGCACCTTCGCCGTGCACCCGCTCGCCGACTGGGAACTGCGGCAGGCGCTCGACCGGCAATGGCTGCCGGTCAGCCAGGCGGGCTACAGCGCGGACGACGAGAACCGGCTGACCGCGCACATCGACTGCCCGATCGTCCGATTCTTCTCGGACCGCACCTTCTTCCACGAATGCGACACGCTGCAGGGCGACTCCGGATCGCCGCTGTTCGTGCGGGTCAACGGCGAGTACCGCATCATCGCCCTGGAGTCCGCCACCTACATGAACGAGGCCGGCCCGTACGACTTCAACATGGCCGTCGATGCGCGCGCCTTCTATCAGGAGTTCCTGCGCTTCCTGACCAGCAGCACCTACCTGCGGCACGCGCAGTGACGCGGCCTCGCGGGATCGCCGGGCGGGGCACGCCCCGTCAGGCGATCTCCGTGAACGGCAGGAACTGGACGACGCTGCCGCGGTCCAGGTGCATGACGTGCTCGGGCAGCTCGACCAGGCCGTCGGCCGCGGCCAGGGCGCTGAGGTCGCCGCGCCCGGCATCCTGCGGCAGACGGGCCAGCGGGATGCCGTCGCTGGCCTCGGCCAGCACGACCCGGACGTATTCGCGGCGGTCGCGCTTCTTCACGTAGTCGAAATCGGCGCGCACCGGGAACAGGTGCGGCGCCGCCTCGCAGGCGCCGGCCAGGCACAGGATGACCGGCCGGGCGAAGCGCTTGAAGCTGACCATCGCCGCCGCCGGGTTGCCGGGGAGGGCCATGAACCCGACCGGGCCGGCCGGCCCGATGAGCCGCGCCAGGCCGAGCGGCCGGCCCGGCTTGATCGCCAGCCGCCAGACGTACAGCCGGCCGCCCAGGCCCTCCACCGCCTCGCGCATGCTGGTCTGCTCGGTCGCCGACAGCCCGCCGGTCGCCACCACCAGGTCCTGGCCGTCGAGGACCCGCGCCAGCGCGGCACGGTAGGCGGCCGGGTCGTCACGGACGATGCCCACATCGGTGACGAGGCAGCCGAGCTGCTCCAGCAGCGCGCCGAGCACGGGGCGGTTGGCGTCGTACAGACAGCCCGGCGGCAGGTCCTCGCCGGCGTTGCGCAGCTCGTCGCCGGTGGAGAACAGGGCGACGCGCAGCCGCCGGTAGACGCTCAGTGTGGCCCGCCCGACCGCGGCGGCCAGCCCGAGGTCGCGCGCCCGCAGGCGCCGGCCCGACTCCAGCACGCGGCCGCCGGCGGCGGCGTCCTCTCCGGTCCGGCGCAGGTTGGCGCCGCGCTCGACGCCCGGCGGCACCAGAACGTGCGGGCCGACCGCCGCCTCGCCGTCGGCGGAGCAGTCCTCGGCGACGACCACCGTGTCCGGCCCCTTGGGCGGCAGCGCCGCCCCGGTGAACACCCGCAGCGCCGCGCCGCGCGGGCACGGGCGGGTGTAGGGATGGCCGGCGCGGATGGTGCCGGCGACCGGCAGCCGCGTCGCCATGAAGCCGTCCAGGTCGGCCAGGTAGACGGCGTAGCCGTCGGCGGCGACGCTGACGAACGGCGGCACCGGATGGTCGGCCACGACCGGCTCGGCCAGGATGCGCCCCAGCGCGGCCCCCAGCGGGACCGTCTCGACGTCCGCGATGGGCCTGAGCCGCTGGTGCAGGCGGCCGAGCGCGTCGTCCAGCGGCAGCTCGCGCCGGCCGACCAGGGCGAACGGATCGTCAGACGACGGCACCACGGGCGCGCCTCCCGGCATCATGACGAACCGGCCGACCCGGCGGCCTCGACATCGGCACGGCGCTCGCGCCGGGCGATGCGGCGTCTCGACAGGCGGTAGCCAACGTATCTCCCGAAATAGTAGCCGGCGACCGCGCCGGCGGCGGCGAAGGGCAGGCTGCCGACCAGGCAGATGGCGAAGAACCAGCCCGAGTCCAGGATGATCTGCCAGGCGCTCGCCTCGGTCAACCGTGCGACGAGGCCGTCGACCGCAACTTCCTCCGCAGTCGGCATCCAAAGGATGGTGCGGCCGACCACGAAATAGAGCGAGTACATCGGCGCCACCGTGAGAGGATTGGTGATCGCGGTCAGCACCAGCGACACGGGATAATAGAACGGGCGGCGCATCCACCGGGCGACCAGCCAGGACAGGGTGACGCCGATCACCTGCAGGCCGACCGTGGCCGACAGACCCCACAGCAGGCCCGCGGCCATGGTCCGGCCCACGGCCGCGGGCTCCAGTTCCAGCCGATTGATCGGCCGGAGCACGCGTTTGAAATAGCGGCGCCGAACGAAATCCACGGTTTCCGCCCGCAAGCGCAATCATGGGATGAACGGTGGGGGCCGAATGTGGCCCCACGATGGCTGCCGCCGGCCCGCCCTCAGGTGCCGGCCGGCCGACCCGCCGCGTCGCGCTTCGCGGCGTCCCGGTCCGAAGCGCCGGCCTGCGCGCCGCGGCGCTCCTCGCGCAGCACGTGCAGCCCTCGGGCCACATAATCCCAACCCGTCACCACGGTCAACAGCGCGGCCAGCCACAGGCCGACGATACCGACCGTGGCGACCGGCACCCCCGCCGGTCCGGCGTCGCCCAGGATGAGGAGGGCGAGCGCGCCCATCTGCACCGTGGTCTTCCATTTGGCCAAGGGGGTCACCGGCAGGCCCTCGGCCGACCGGCTGGCCATGTACTCGCGCAGGCCGGAAATCAGGATCTCGCGCAGCAGGATGATGACGGCGGCGACCACGGCGGCGCCCTGGATCCGGTCCGTGGCCACGATCATGAACAGGACCGCGGTGACCAGCATCTTGTCGGCGATCGGGTCAAGCAGCTTGCCGAAGGCCGACACGATGTTCAGCCGGCGGGCCAGCTGACCGTCGAAGTAGTCCGTCACCGCCGCCAGCACGAACAGGCCCAGCGCCGCCCAGGCCGCCCACGGGGCCGGGACGAAGAACAACCCGACGATGATCGGAATGACGGCGATGCGCGTGAGGGTCAGCGCGTTGGGCAGGGATGAGAGCATGGTGCGGCGGGCCGGGGGCGAGCGGGGCGGACCCGGCAGTGTAACAAGGCGCGGAGGTCCGAGTCAGCCCGGAACGCGCGCCACATGCCGCGATCCGCCCGACCGGCCCGCCGGCACGCGCGGCGTCGGCAGCCCGGACACACCGTCGTGCGGTCTGTCATGCGGTGTGCGATTTGGTCTTTCCTTAACCCAAGGCTCGTATAAGTCTGTGTGGGTCGGTTCCCGCATCGCCGCCGCACCGCGTGCGGCGCAGCACGGCGGACCGAACGAGCCATCGTAGCCGCCTCCGCCCGCGCCTCGACTCAAGAGGCAGCCTCTCGCGGATCGGCGTCGGCCGGCGCACCGGATCTTGTTGCAGTGCAGCATAGCTGCTGCGCCTGTACCCTGGAATTGGTCCGATCTCGCCCGCTTGCCCTTGGTTTTCCCCGCGCTTCGATTTTTCCCTTGAACCCAGGGCCGATCGCAGGCACATTGTGCATTGCGGCATGCAGGTGATCCCTGCTGTCGTAGCGCACTTCTTGGGCGTTTCCTCCCTAAACTTGGGCCGCGGCTTCGCGGCCCAATTTTTTTTGCGGCACCTGCGAACGGCGCTGCGGGACGGGCGGCGGGCGCGAGCCTACGGCGGCTCCCCCGCGGTCGGCAGGCTGCCGCCGCCCTCGCCCAGGGCCCGCTGCATCAGCACGACATCGACCCAGCGCCCGTGCTTGAATCCGACGCCATGGATGATGCCGGCGTGGCGGAAGCCCAGCGCCGTATGCAGCCGGATCGACGCGGTGTTGTCGCTGTCGCCGATCACCGCGATCATCTGCCGGAAGCCGAGCGCCGTGCAGCGCACGACCAGCGCGCCGAGCAGCGAGCGCCCGACGCCGCACCGGGCCACGGCCGGATCCACGTAGACGCTGTCCTCGACGGTGTGCCGGTAGGCCGACCGCGGCCGGAACGGGCCGGCATAGGCATAGCCGCGCACCTGCCCGCGACAGTCTGCCACAAGCGACGGCAGGCCCCGCTCCCATAGCGTGGAGAAGCGGGCCAGCAGCGTGGCGACGTCCGGCGGCTGCTCTTCGAAACTGCCCAGGCCGTGCAGCACGTGGTGGGCATAGATGCGCTGGATCGCCGGCAGGTCGCTCTGGCGCACCTCGCGGACGGCGATGTCGGTCACTTCGTCGGCGGCGATCATTGATGAAATACGGGCTCAAGCGGCGCGCAAGGCCGCCACATCGATCTGGCCGAGCGCTTCTATGAGAAGCGGCATCTCTTTGGCAAGCGTGGCGAGGTACGGTTTGCGGGTCAACCGCCGCTCGTCCATGTAGAGCGACCGATTGATCTCGATCTGCAGGGCATGGACGCCGACGCGCGGCCGGCCATAGTGGCGGGTGGTATAGCCGCCGGCGTACGGGGCGTTGCGCACCACGCTGTAGCCCCGGTCCTCCAGCCACGCCTCCGCCGTCTCCACCACCGCCGCACTGCAACTGCTGCCGTGGCAGTCGCCCAGCACGAAATCGGCCGGCGACACGCCGGCGTGGTCGCCCGGCGCATCGCCGCTCGACGGCATCGAGTGGCAGTCGATCAGGATGCACAGGCCAAAGCGCAGCCGCGTCGCCTCGACCAGGTCCGTGAGCGCCCGGTGATACGGCCGGTACAGCCGGTTGATCCGCCGCAGCGCCTCGGCGAAGTCCAGCTTGCACCGGTAGATCTCCTGGCCCTGCCCGACGATGCGCGCAATCGTGCCGAGCCCGGCGATCACCCGCGGCGACCGCGTGTTGACGTAGGCCGGCAGCGGGTCGACGAACATCTCCGGGTCGAGCTCGAAGGCCTCCCGGTTGGTGTCGAGAAACGCGCGCGGGAACAGCGCCTTGAGCAGCGGCGCGCCATGCAGGGGCGCGCGCGCGAAGATCTCGTCGACATAGCCGTCCTCGGACCGGCGCAGCGCGAGCGGGTCGAGCTGCGAGGCGGCGATGAACGTGTCCGGGTAGGCCCGGCCGCTGTGCGGCGAGGCCAGGACGATCGGCAGCCGCTGGTCAGCCGGCGCCAGGATCTGGAGGGCGCCCGAGGCGTCGGCATCGGCGGGTACGCGGCTGTCCATGCTGCCTATCTAGCCCGAATCGCAGGCGCTGTCATCGGCCGAAAGCGTGAATCCGCGGCCGGGTCCGGGCGACACGAGGCCACGACAAAGCGCCCCGCCAAGGGGGGGGCGGGGCGCCGTCTCTGCCGCAGCCCGACTCGAGCCGGGCGGCCGCCTCACGCGGCCTGCTGCTCGATCTGCTGCGGAGCCGTACCGGTCTCGATGTGCACGGAGCGGGGCTTCAGCGCCTCGGGCACCTCGCGCACCAGGTCGATGTGGAGCAGGCCGTTCTCCAGCCGCGCGCCGGTCACATGGACGAAATCGGCGAGCTGGAAGCGGCGCTCGAAGGCCCGGCCGGCGATGCCGCGATACAGGTAGGCCGACTGCGCCTCCTGCTCCTCCGGCCGGCCGCGGCCGCGCACGATCAGCGTGCCCTCGGTCTCGGTCACCTCCAGGTCGTCTTCGTTGAACCCGGCGACGGCCATGGTGATGCGATAGGTGTCCTGCCCGCGCTTTTCAATGTCGTACGGCGGATAGGCCGGCTCGTCGAACTGAAGCGCGGCGTCGAGCAGGCGCGACATGCGGTCGAAGCCGACGCTCGACCGGAACAGCGGCGAAAGATCCAGGGTCCTCATCGATACCCTCCTTTGAGCGATACCAACCTTGCCGATGCGCCTGTCCGGCCGCATCGGCCTTCTACCCGTGCGGCGCACCCGTGACCGGCGAACGCCACACCCTGAGATCTGGGCAGGGCCCGCGGCCGTTCAAGAGCCGCCGGCGCCGCAGCATCCGCAGCCGGCCGGGCCTCGACAGTCCGCGCCTGCACCATATGTTAAGTCCTTGTCGCGACCCTGTTCGGGGGGCGGCCGTTCACGCGCGGCGCCCCTAGGATTGCCGTAACTCGCCTTCGCCTCGGGGGACCTCGCGTGAGCGGACTGATCGCGCCGTCGGCGTTCTTCGACAAGACATATCAGGAGGCGTTCTCCCTGGTGATGGAGGCGCGCAACTACTTCGCCTACCGCGAGCCCTGCGACGTCCGCCACCTCGATCCCGACGCCCGCCTGCTGGTCAGTCAGGAGACCATGCGCATCACCACCCGGCTGACCCAGGTCATGGCCTGGCTGTTCTGCCAGCGCGCCGTGCACAACGGCGAGAAGCCGGTCGAATGGGCGCTCTCGGAGGAGTATGCCCTGGGCGGCGAACGGGTCTGTCTGGACGACAGCTGGACCGACGACGACCGTCTGCCGCCGGCCGTGCGCAGCCTGCTCGACCGGTCGCACCGCCTGTACGTGCGCATCGGCCGACTCGACGACATGGCCCGCCAGCGCGCGCGGCAGGCGCAGTGACGGCGCCGGCGGCGGCTGCCGGCCAGCCGGAGACCGCGGCATCGGCCGACGCCGCCCGAACGACGGCGCTGCCGGGGCTGCCGGCGCGCCGGGCCGCCGTGGCCCTGCTGCGCGCCGTGCTGGCCCGCGGCCAGCCGCTGGAAGACGCCTTCGAGCACGACTCCGGCGTCGCCGCCCTGGACGCCCGCGACCGGGCCTTCGCGCGGCTGCTGGTCGCCACCGTGCTGCGCCGGCTGGGTCAGCTCGACGCCCTGGTCAGCGCCGCCCTGGCCCACCGCCTGCCGCGCCGGGCTGTCGGCGTGCGCGACGTGCTGCGCCTGGGGGCCGCGCAGCTGCTGTTCCTGGGCACGCCGCCCCATGCCGCCGTCGCCACCGCCGTGGCCCTGGCCGAGGCCGACGGGCTGGGCGCCTACAAGGGGCTGGTCAACGCCGTGCTGCGCCGGCTCGCGCGCGAGGGGCCGGCCCGCCTCGCCGCCCAGGACGCTGCGCGGCTGAACACGCCGGACTGGCTGTGGCGCGCCTGGGTCGCCGCCTACGGCCGGCGCACCGCCCGCGCCATCGCCGCCGCGCACCTTGAGGAGGCGCCGCTGGACCTGTCGGTCAAGGCCGACGCGGCGGGCTGGGCCGAGCGTCTCGGCGCCATCCTGCTGCCGTCGGGGACGTTGCGCCGCCCGGCCGGCGGCCTGGTCACCGAGCTGCCCGGCTATGCCGAGGGCGCCTGGTGGGTGCAGGACGCCGGGGCGGCGCTGCCGGCCCGGCTGTTCGGTGACGTGGCCGGCCGGCCGGTGATCGACCTGTGCGCCGCCCCCGGCGGCAAGACCGCCCAGCTCGCCGCCGCCGGGGCGCGGGTGACGGCGGTCGACCGCTCCGCCGACCGCCTCGCCACGGTGCGCCGCAACCTGGACCGGCTGGGCCTGGACGCCGGGCTGGTCGCCGCCGACGCCGCGGAGTGGGAACCGCCGGCGCCGGCGCCGTTCGTGCTGCTCGACGCGCCGTGCACCGCCACCGGCACGATCCGCCGCCACCCCGACATCCAGCGCCTGAAGGGCCCGGACGACGTGGCCGCCCTGGCCGAGGTGCAGGCCCGCCTGCTGGCCCGCGCCGGCATGATGACCGCGCCGGGCGGGCTGCTGGTCTACTGCACGTGCTCGCTGCAGCCCGAGGAAGGCCGCCGCCAGGTCGAGGCCTTCCTGGCCGCCGACGCCCCGTTCCGCCGCGCGCCGATCCGCGCCGAAGAGCTCGGCGGCCTGGCGGACGCCGTCCTGCCCGACGGCGACGCCCAGACCCTGCCCTGCCACGCCGCCGACCGCGGCGGCGTGGACGGGTTCTTCATCAGTCGTTTGCGGCGGGAGGGGTGACCGCCAGCCCGCGGCGCAAGTCCGCCGCAAAGGCGCCATAGCTCAGGGCACAGGCCTTCGCCAGGACTTCCAGGTCGATACGTTCGGCAAGGGCGTTGTGCGTCCCGCGGTCGGGTGCGCATCCGGCCTCGGTGCAGAGCCGGGCGAACAAGGCCTTCGGATGGTCGCCGTGCGGATCCCGCTTCGGCCCCCACAGGTTTTCCGGGTCGCGCGGCAGCGGCACCCGGTCCGGGAGACCCAGCGCATGCCAGGCACCGCCATCAGCGAGCAGCCAGCTCTCGGCCATGCTCTTCGGGACGCACGCCAGGCTCGCGATTCGGACTCCCGCCTTTCTGAACCCGTCCAGGATCTGCGCGTGTTTGGTTCGCCATACCGAGGGGACCGGGCTGTCGGCGTCCGCCATGAACATGACGGCATCAAATCCTTCGCGCGCCGCGATGCGGGCGGCGATGAACGCCTTCTCGGCATGGCCGGGCAGCCGTGGCCGCCTCCCGACCCCGCCGAGCGACAGCAGTTCGCCGCGCCGCCGCCGGGCGAACTCCATGTCGGCAAGAGCCGCGGTCCGTCGGATCAGCGGCTGGAGCCAGCCTTCGCGATCGTCATGGTCAAGCCGGCGAGAGTTGAACTCGCGGGCACCGAAGTCGCTGACGCCTTCGGCGCACAACAGAACCCTCATGACGCTCCGTGGCCGTCTTCAGCCACCGGCTCGCAGCCGGACCGCCGCCGGACCGCCTCTTCGGCCCATCGGAACAGGTGATCGTTGCTCGACTGGCTCCAGAGCTCGCCCGGACCGAAATATTCGAACTCGTCCTTGAACGGCTCGATCTCGGACAGCGGCACGGCGAGCGTGGCACCACCCGGCACGCGCACGAGGAAATCCACCTCCTCCGGATCGAACATGTTGACGAGCAGCGGCGAATGCGAGGTCATCACGACGATGCCGCTGACGGACTGCCGAAGGCTGTCGATGACGCGCGGCACGACGTGGGGATCGATGCCATCCTCCACCTCGTCCAGGAGCACCAGGGTAGGCTCCGGCCGGAACTCCGGTATGGTCGCGAGAGCGAGCAGCCGCAGGAAACCGTCGCTGAGCTGGGCGGTGCCGAGGGTGTGGCCGTCGTCGAAATCCTCGCGCACCCTCAGAGCGACGCGCCCGTCCGGCAGACGTTCGGTACGGAGATCGACGAAAGGGTTGTGGTAGTCGCGCAGCCGTGCCGCGACGCGATACCGGGCCTCCTCGTCCAGGCCATTCAGGAAACTTGCGAGGAAATGGCCGTTCTGCCCGATGTTCCCCGTCAGTTTCCTGGCACCCGAGCGCATGTCTGCCGGGCTCAACAGATCCAGGCAGACGTTCGCCTGCGTCCAGCGCAGGATATCTCCGGCGTGGTCGCGATCCCAACCGGCCGTCTGCGTCGTGCCCGCGATGTCCGGCAGGAGCGAATGCATCGGTCGGGAGCCGCCCTCTTCGTCTCCGATAAGGGTCTTGCCGTCACGACTCCCGAACAGGACGTCCGTCCGGCCATCGCGAACGCCGCTGAGCTGTTCGAAGAGGTTGCGGCCGGAGGCGCTGTCCCATCGGAACGTCCAGCGCAGGCACCCCCCGTCAGAGGTCTCGAACAGGAGGTCGAAAGCAAGCTCCGCCGAATTGGTTTGCAAACTAATGAAATCTGCGGGCGCCGCGCTTCGATTCTGAAAAAAGAACTCCGGGACTCCCGTCGCAAAATACTTAATGAAATCCAACGCCTGCAATATAGAGGACTTGCCCGAACCGTTGGCCCCAATCAGGACCTTCATCGGTGTCGGAAACGTCAGGCCAAACGACACCAGCGACTTGAAGCCGCGGACGTGCAGCCTTTTCAGCCGAAGCGGTGCCATGCCGGTATCCGATCGCGTGTCCGGGCAACAGGATAGGCGGAACGGCAGTGATCGGCAACATGCCGCCCCGAACCTGATCGAGCCGGCGGAAGGTGCCCGCGCTCTTGCCACGAACGGGCACAGTGGCACACTCCCTGGCGTGCCTCGCGCCGCCGAACTCCCGAAAAGCACCATAAGTCTCGCCCCATGCTCCGTTTCCTCGTCATCCGGCTGATGCAGGCGCTGGGCGTGCTGGCGGTGATGAGCTTTGTCGTGTACGGGCTGATCGGGCTGATGCCGGGGGATCCGATCGACCTGATGATCCAGGCCAATCCGGAGCTGACCCCGGCCGACCAGGAACGCCTGCGGGCGCTGTACGGGCTCGACCGGCCGATCGTCGAGCGGTACCTGAACTGGGCTAAGGCGGCCGTGCAGGGCGACCTGGGCTACAGCCGCACCCACGGCGTGCCGGTCCTGGAGGTGCTGCTGCCGCGGCTCGGCAACACCCTGCTGCTGCTGGGGATCAGCGCGGCGCTGGCGGTGGCGATCGCGCTGCCGGTCGGCGTGTACGCGGCGGTCCGGCCCTACGGCGTGCCCGACACCCTGGTCAACCTGGCCTGCTTTGCCGGCATCTCGGTGCCGCCGTTCTGGCTGGCGCTGCTGGCGATCATGCTGTTCGCGGTCACGCTCGGCTGGCTGCCGGCCGGCGGCATGGGCTCGATCGGGGTGGAGGGCACCTGGGCGGCGCTGGCCGACCGCGCCTGGCACCTGGTGCTGCCGGTGTTGACGCTGACGCTGGCCACGGTCGGCGGCTACACCCGCCACGTCCGCGCCGCGATGATGGAGCAGCTGCGCCAGGACTACGTGCGCACGGCCCGCGCCAAGGGCGTCGGCCGCGCCGCCACGGTCTGGCGCCACGCCCTGCGCAACGCGCTGATCCCGGTGGTGACGGTGATCGCGCTGGACTTCGGCATGCTGTTCTCCGGCGCGCTGATCACCGAGACCATGTTCTCGTACCTGGGCATGGGCAAGCTGATCTACGACTCGATCCTGGGCAACGACTACACCGTGGCGCTGGTCGGCCTGCTGCTGGCCACGGCCACGACGCTGCTGGGCAACTTTCTGGCCGACCTGGCCTATGCCGGGCTGGACCCGCGCATCACCTTCGGCGAGGCGCGGGTATGACCGCCGGGGCCGGCGCGGGCGCGGACCGGGCGGCCGCCGGGGCCGCCGCCCGGATCGCCGCCGGGGCCGCCGCTCCGATCCGCGGCCTGTCGCCGGGGCGGCTGCGGCTGCGCCGGTTCCTGCGTCACCGGGCGGCGGTGGCCAGCCTGGTCGTGCTGCTGGTGCTGGTCGCGCTGGTCGCGGCTGCGCCGCTGGTGGAGGCGTGGCTGGGGGTCGACCACACCGCGATGGACTGGATGGCCGCCAACGCGCCGCCGTCGCTCGCCCACCCGCTCGGCACCGACGCGCTGGGCCGCGACGTGTTCGTGCGGCTGCTGTACGGCGGCCGGGTCTCGCTGGCGGTGGGCCTGACCACGGCGCTGGCGGCGGCGGGGATCGGCACCTTGATCGGCATCGTCGCCGGCTATTTCGGCGGCTGGCTGGACGGGCTGCTGATGCGCCTGACCGACGGGGTGATCGCCCTGCCGCTGCTGCCGCTGCTGATCGTGCTGGCCGCGGTGGACCTGGGCAAGCTGCCGCTGCCGGAGGGCTGGGCGCGGGCCGAGTCGGCCGATCTGTGGCGCATCGTGGTGATCATCGCGCTGGTCGGCTGGACCACGGTGGCGCGGCTGGGGCGCGGCGCGGCGCTGGGCGGGCGCGCCCGCCGTCAGGGCGCGCCGTCTGGGGCGCGCCCGCCCGGGCGGGAGCCCAAGGCCCCCGCCGCACGCATTCCCTACGCCGGCATGATCCGGATCAGGTTCGACGGGTGCTTCTCAGCGACGGTCCGAGGACCGACGCGCCCCGTGCGTGGGCGGGATCGTATCACCGCGGCGACGCGGACGCCGCGCCCTCCGTCGCCTCCTCGTCGGGCTCGGCCCGGAGCGACGGTGCGACGGGCTCGCCCGCGAGCCGTTCGCGTTCGACCTCCTCCTCGTCGCCGACGGCGGCCAGCCACACCGGCATCCCAAGCAGCACGCACCAGGCGAAGACGAGGAGCCCACCGAGTGCCACCAGCGGCCACTCGAGGAAGACCGAGGCGAGCACGAGCGCGATCGCCGCGAGCCCGCCGAGGATGATGAACGTGGTCTCGGTGCCCACGGTCCACGCCTCGGTCCGCGTGACCTGCTCGCGCCGGGGCTCGGGCATCTCGGGCAGCGGCTGCTCGTGGCGGACCCGGCGGTCGAGGCGGTCCATGGCGATCACGACCACGAAGAGGATCGCTGCGAGCACCGCCGGCACCCAGGCCCACGCGAGGCCCCAGATGATGGCGACCGCGGCGAGCATCACCGCGATGACGAGCCCCGCGACCACGACACGGCCGGGCCGGGGACGCCGGCGACGCACCGGTGCGGCGCGACGCCCCCGCGACGCGCGGTCGGCCGCGGTCGGACGGGCGGGCATCCCGGAGGCGGACTCGCGGGAGGCTTCGGCGGGCGGGGCGACGTGAGCCATGCGGACTCCTTCGAATGCCGTCCAAGGACGTC
>Ga0081528_100529_pt1 | contig 17229 bp, 20 predicted proteins | sample HotLakmasection4_FD_71011 | JGI IMG/M metagenome (GOLD analysis project Ga0081528, IMG submission 71011) | Hypersaline microbial mat communities from Hot Lake, Washington, USA - Section #4 (SPADES assembly) (version 2) | ecosystem: Environmental > Aquatic > Non-marine Saline and Alkaline >...
GAGATTTTAACTCCATCAAACCCCCTAAAATCTCAATTATGCGTAGGGTGTGTCCCGGCCTCAGGCTCACCGTGCGATGATGCAAAATTTCTGCCCTGGCCGGAACGCACCGTTTGCGTTAAGCGAGAATCTTGATATCGTAAGCGGTGCATTGCGGCCCAAAGACAAAGCCTGTGAGGTTTCGCGCAGATGTGTGAGCCGCTAATGCACCCTACGCCGGTCGCTGATTCGTACCAATATTCACCTTGACAGGGCTGGGTGGGCAGTGCCCACCAGCCTGATGTCAGTGACATTCAACTAACCATACTGATAGGAACGAGGGTAATTGGTGCCTTATTTTCTTGCGCATCCCTCACTCCTGACAAAGTCAAAGTTTCTCCTCCGTTAGCCTTGGGGAACTGACCATTTCGCGATAGGGTGAACGAACACCGCTCAGTACACCTCAAGTACGCCATTTACCAAAGCGCTCATGGCACGGGTTAAGTTTGAGTCTGTCACCAAACGCTTCGAAGAATTTGTCGCTGTTCGTGACCTGGACATCGACATTGCCGACCAGGAGTTTCTCGTATTTGTAGGACCTTCGGGCTGCGGCAAAACCACCTCTTTGCGAATGCTGGCCGGGCTAGAGTCAGTCACCTCCGGTAATATTTACATCGGCGACAAGCGAGTCAACGATATTCCTCCCAAAGATCGCGACATTGCCATGGTGTTTCAGTCTTATGCCCTGTACCCCCACATGTCGGTGTACGAAAACATGGCCTTTAGCCTGGAACTGCAGGGCAAAAAGAAGGGCGACATTCAGCAGCGGGTGCAGCGGGCGGCTCAGCAAATGGGCATTGAAGAACTGCTGCATCGTAAGCCCAGAGAACTGTCTGGCGGGCAGCGCCAGCGGGTGGCGGTGTGTCGGGCGATTGTGCGAGACCCGGCAGTGTTCTTAATGGATGAACCCCTCTCTAACCTGGATGCCAAACTGCGAGTGCAGGCCCGCACCGAAATTAGCCGTTTACACCGGGAGCTGGGCACTACCTTTATCTATGTCACCCATGACCAGGTTGAGGCCATGACCATGGGCACCCGCATTGCCATTTTGAATGCCGGTGAGCTGCAGCAAATTGATACCCCCCAGAACCTCTACGCTCTGCCCAATAATGCCTTTGTGGCAGGCTTTATTGGCAGCCCGGCGATGAACTTTTTTGAAGGTGCCCTGACCGAACAGGAGGGGCAGCTCACCCTGACCTCAGACACCTTTAGTCTGCCGTTGCCTCGCTCTAGCCCGGAGGTTTACCGCAGCTATGTGGGCCAGCGGGTCATGCTTGGCATTCGCCCGGAAGACATTCACGATGCCAACTATGTTCCCTCCGGCATTGTGGCTGCCCCCATTAAAGGCACCGTTGGCAATATTGAACTGATGGGCAACGAGGTCATTCTTTATCTGGCCCTGTCCTCTGGCGAAAATTGTGTGGCCCGAGTCGACCGCCGCTCCGAGATTACCAGGGGAGAGGTCACTGCCCTGATGGTTGATACTGCCGCCATCCACCTCTTTGACCCCCATACTGAAGCGGCCATTCGCTAAACCAAGTGCAGTGAGTCGCTACCCCCAAACCTTATAAAAATCTCAGCATCTCCGGTTTTTTGGCAAAGATTCGTTAGGCTGAGGACAAATCCGGCGTCAGGTAGACGATTTTCCTCTGGCAAATTGGGTTAGCTGACCCTGGATAACTCAGGAATGGGGATTCAATAACGCGGGATAGCTGTCTCGGCTGTCCAAGAGCAGGCAGGATGTCTGCCCTACAAAAATTGGATGTTATCAAATCCTCATTCCTAAGGAGTTCGTTAGCGGAGAGTATTTCATCGAAACACTGGTTCTGGTAGTGGGCAAGGCAGGCACTGGTATGCACCGACGACCTCAATTTGCCCCTCATCTGCTGGATGATGATTCGCTGAAACACTCTTGACGAGACTGCCGTAAGGCTTATTGCAAGGACATATTCATGACTCAAGCCAAACAAGGCGACAACGTACTGATTCACTACACCGGTAAGCTGGAAGACGGCACCGTGTTTGACTCATCTCGCGATCGCGACCCCCTCCAATTTTCCATTGGCGGCGGCCAGGTCATCCCCGGTTTTGAGGCCGCCGTCGTTGGCATGGCCCCAGGGGAATCTAAAACTGAAACCATAGACGCTGAACAGGCCTATGGCCCCCATCGCTCGGAAATGGTGATGGTGGTCGAGCGCAACCAAATTCCCGATGATATTCCCCTTGACATTGGCCAGCAGCTACAGCTGCGCGGTCCCCAGGGGCAGTTGGTGCCCGTGCTGGTCACCGAAATGTCTGAGGAAAACGTCACCCTCGATGCAAACCATCCCCTGGCGGGCGAAAACCTGACCTTTGATATTGAGTTAGTAGATATTCAGGGTTAGGGGTGACAGGGCTGAGAGTGTTCTATCGTCAGTGTTCTACCGTCAATGTTCTATCGTGAATGATGGCCCGGCAGTGAACTAAACCTTGTCCTGGCATAGCGCAGTGTCAAGGCTTAATTGAAACATAAGCAGCATGGTGTCGAGCTTTCGAGAACCACGGTTCTGCTAACTGAATATCTGATCGCTGGAACACTCTCGCCCTATCTTTTCGCCATCCGGTCCATAACACCTGAGGCATAATCGAGCAGTCGCGGGGGATGAGGTCAGGCGATGGCGACAACGGCTGTGTCATGTTGAGCAACGCGAGACATCTCGCTTACCGTACAGGATTCAGATTCCTCCCGCGGGTCGGAATGACAGGGATAAAGAGGCTGTCGTAGAGGTGCCATGGCTGGTTCATCTAAGTCAACAAAACAGGTTGATCAAAAATACATAGACTACTGGCGGCAACAGTCGGCAAACCAGGCCGAAAAACAAAAGCAGGCGGTTGACCAGGCGTGGCAGGAGGTGCGGCAGATAGCGCGATGTCTGCGTCAGGAGTTTGGTGCGCAGCGTATTGTAGTGTTTGGCTCCCTGGTGAGAGGAAGGTTTACCCCAGACTCGGATATTGATTTAGCGGTAGACCATATTCCTCCCCATCGTTACTTTGCAGCGGTGGCCAGGGCGAATGATTTTAGCTCTCGCTGGGTTGATCTGAAGCCGCTAGACGACCTAACCCCTCATTTCCGGGAGCGGGTTCTGTCTACAGGAGTAGATGTGGATGAAAGCCCTTAGTGCAGATGCGATTCGCGAACTGGCTGCGGACATTGAGATTGTCAGAAACCTCTATGGATTCGAACTTGAGCCTGAACGTATCGCCGCCTTGGTGGAAAACTATCCTGCTGTCTGGTCTAACGTCAGAAACGAGGTGGCGACATTTGTTGACTGGTTAAGAGTTTTAGCCGCTGAGATAACGACAAGTTAAACACCCAAGCGATTCTGGCCATGTTTGAGCTGATCATGGATGATATTCGGTACACTCGGTTTTACCAGGAAGTCTTTCAAGAGGGCTTCGAAGAGGGGCTCAGGGAGGCAAGTTACGAACGTATCCTCATTCGACTGTTGACCCACCGTTTTGGGCCTTTGCATGAGGTTCAGGTGGCTCATATTCAGGCGCTGTCGCTAGCGCAGTTGGATGCGGGACAACTTCCGATAGGGACATGCTGAGCAACTTCCCCTCCTGGGAGGGGTGCCCGGAGGGCGGGGTGGGTCAAATCTACGACCACAGATCCCCCATTTACTACGGATAAAGCGGCTCAATGCCGGGATTAACCCACCCCTGCCCCTCCCAGGAGGGGATAGCTGCAGTGAAATCTTAACGGTCGTGCCTTATCTCGAACTCAGGTTGGATGAGTTGACCGATGTCGTACTTGACCTGGCAAGCCTGACAGAGTTAGAGGCCTGGCTGCAAGCTCACCCGGTGGCTGGAGATGGGGCCACAGACGAGTCGGGTGAAGCCTCATAAATGCTACCCACTGGCGACCGAGAGCGCCCTGGGAGGATAGCCATTACCCATGAGAAGGGAGTCTGCAGAATCTTGTAGGATAGGCATCCTGCCTGTCCCAGCTAAGCAGGCGAGACGCCTGCTCTACAAGACTTGTAGAAAGCCTGACTAAGCTGTTCGTTAACCCTTCTTACGCACAATTCTGTTCAGTCTCCGCTATCTAACCTAAAGAGTTTGCTGCCTTCATCCTTCATCCTTCATCCTTCATCCTTCATCCTTCTGCCTTCATCCTTCTGCCTTCATCCTTCTGCCTTCATCCTTCATCCTTCTGCCTTCATCCTTCATCCTTCCTCCTTCCTCCCTCTGCCTTCCCCTACGGGGTTTGCTGATCAAGGTTTTCGGGTATTTGTACGCTAACGCCGCCACTTTCGGTACGTACAACGCTGCCGCCGAGGGCTTCGATTTGGTCAACGGCGAGGTTGAAAGTGTATTCATCAACAGCCTGGCCGAGAATTTGCGACCAACCCATAATTAGCGTGCGGGTTGTATCTGGATTTTCAGCAATAAAGGCTGCTGTTTCACGGGAAGACTCAGCCATTGCCTGAATATATCCATAAGGGGAGACCTCAGCCCAGTCAGCAGCCATGTTATACGACTGAACTGCTTGCTCGGGTCTGTTTAAGAACAACAGTTCATCTACGCCCTTGTAGCGCCAAATGTAAGGTGCTTCAGCAGGGGTGGCAGGAGTCAGGTGTGCCAGCCCTTGTTCGATTAAATCGACCGTGACCTCAGGTTGAGCAGCATAAAGGGTAGTGCTACCAGAGAGAAAAACATAAGCCAGGAAAAATCTTGGATCTCGATCGAGAATAATGCGAAAGAAGTCTGGGCTGACCTGGTAGCCGGTTTCTTGGCGAATTTCTTGATCGCCAAAATATTGAAGAAACCCAAGAAAATACCAGTCAGCAATAAGATTATCAAACCCAAAAGATGGAACTTGCTGGGCCATTTGCAGCCTTAGAGATAAAGCCTGAGACTCTTGCCCCATTTGTTCTGGCAAATTGGTTGCGGCAGAGCTTTCAAACGCACGAAGCCTAAAAAATTGTAATGTCGCAATGCTACTGCCCAGGGCAACCAATAAAAGTACCCAAATAATAGAAAATGGTTTGTTTTTGGAAAACAGCATACAGCACCAAAAATTTTGGAATAAATGCGAGAACTAAACCCCAACGGTTGGGTGCATCCCACTTTTGTAAGTTACCCCTCATCCCCCAACCCCTTCTCCCAAAATGGGCGAAGGGGAGCCGGATTCAAAGTCCCTCTCCCTCTTTGGGAGAGGGATTTAGGGTGAGGGTTACGAAACTGGGATGCACTCCAACGGTTTGATGAAAAGTCGTATGACTGGCTGATGCAAAGTCATCTTTGCCAATGCCAAATATATACCCTAAACAAAGAATAAATATTTGGCACCTTATATGAAACAACCCATCCCTCCTGAATAGAAGAGATGGGTTTGGGGGTACCACAAGACCAAGTCGGGCCTATGGCTTTAGCCTATGTTACCAAGGGGTAATTTATTGGCCGGTAGTGTCGGTGGTAGTGTCGGTAGACTAATTGCCGTCACCGCCGCCATTATCGCCACCGCCCTATTCTGCTGGTGGTTCCTCATCCTCCTCATCAGCTGCATTCCTACCTTCGTAGAGGTCGGGGCATTCTCCCCCAGCAGGAACGGCTTCAGCCCCGTCAGCACCATCATTAACTGGGGCTTTATTGGCTTCACAAAGCTTAGCTAGAGTAGTGCTATTACCAGCAGTATCTTCACCGAGATAAGCGAGGCCAATGAAAGCCTTAACTGCAGAGTTTTCATCCTGCGCACCTTCATTCCAAGGCTGTGCTCGGTTTACTGACCCTACGGTATCGCCATCAGTGTTGTCGCCCACACTATAGTTGTAAAACTCAGTTGTGGCAGGAATACCCAACTCTAGATCTTCTAAAACTTCAGTTTCAAACTCCCCATTTTCTAGATAGTGTGCTTGCTGAGCCCGGTTCATAGAACCAACATAAGTAGAAGCTTCAGACTGGCGTGCTTTGTTGGCCTGGTTTAAGAAAGAGGGCAGAGCAATGGCGGCCAAAATACCGATGATGATGATAACAACCAGCAGTTCAATTAAGGTAAAACCGCCTTCTTCTTTCTTGGCGATCAGGTGCTTGAGCAGATTAGATTTGAATGCAGTTTTCATGATTTAGGTGTCTCCTTGGTGAAGCTTGTATAGTGTGTTTCGCTTCTGTATCTAAACTACCCACGAAAGTTTCTTGAGCGATCACCCCTCCTAATTTTTTTCTCAAAAACCTGGGTGGGTAGGGTAGGCCATTAGCCATAAAGCTTGATTTTGCAAGCGCTAGAGGTTTTTGCAGGGGCCTGCAAAAAAGCGGGAATGGGGCCTCATTGCTACGGTTTGCCCCTGAACGGGGCCTGGGCTAAACAATTGCCCGAAAAATAAGGTGGGTAAAAATAGCAACTAATAAGGGCCAATTTACTACGGAGGCCAAGCCTGGTCTGGCGCTCTGCATTAGCATGTACCCCGGCGGCTCTGCCTCCGCCGGCAAGGGGCAGCATCGCTATGCCAGGGGGTCGGCCAGAGCCAGGGCACTCGTCCAGTAGAATGGTTTCCCAGCCTGTAAGTCTGATGCGGTACAGACGTATTCTCGTCGCTAAAGCATAGCCAATCAGTAAGACTATTTTGCAAGACTTGCCTAGCGCCCCTATCGCCGCCCGCTTAAGCCCCAGAATGAGGCAAAACAAAATCGGAGCCTGGATTTGCCCATGCTCCGATCTATTGTTATTTGCCGTTCGATATCGTGCTAGGTTTTGAGGTAACTCAGGTTTTCAAGGCAAGGGTTGCATGAGGGGAGATACCTACCACCTTGAACCTGTCAAAGGTTTTATACTAAGTCCAGAAGCGGAATTTTTCCTTGGGAAAAACTCCGCTTCTGGACTTGAAAAAGGCTTATATGGCCTCGCAGCCCGAAATTTCAACCAGGCTCCCTGGCGTTAAAATCGCCTGGGGCAGATCAGAACCAGGTCTAACACGGCAAAGCGTAGTTCTGGCGACAATAATATTAGCGTCGGTCTGTAAATAGGCTATGCCTACATAGCTGTTTAAGCCTTCTGTTCCTACTGAAGGAACCGCTGTAAGCGAGGTATGGGTATCAGTACTGCTGACAGAGTAGGTGTACTCTTCGTCCGGGATAGTCATCTCCAAATCACCCAGTGAATCTGCAAAGGTAGCCTGCTCCATCCAGTAAGCCTGCTGGGCACGGACAAACGAGCCGGTGTAAGTTCTGACTTTTGCTTCTTTGCCCCGTTGGGCCTGGGCAAGGTAGGAAGGGGCGGCAATTGCGGCCAAAATACCTATAACAACAATGACAACTAATAGTTCAATGAGGGTGAATCCTGCAGTCTCTTTAGGGCTGTGGTTGGTCTTGCCAGGGATGGGCTGCCGGTAACGCAGACCTAGAAATAGTAGACGTGTGCTCATGTTCATAATGGTTCGCTACCCAGCTATACGTGGCTGACGGGTTGGCTCCGTAAAGAAATAAAAATTTGATACAGATGGGGCGTAAGCAGCAACAGCCTGCCTGAAACTGTTTGAGGGGCAAAAGGGAGTTGCAAGGTTAAAGGGATGGGGGGTTGGGCTTAGTTTTCCCAAATCCTCTGTTGAGGTGGCAGGAAGCTGGCGAAAAACGGCATTTAATAAAGCAAATATAAGTAAATGAAGGAAGTGTGAAGCTCATGCTCATCACGAGACCTTTCGCTCAGGGATTGGGTGCCTGAGTTTTTAGTCCCAGACTGGGGGCTACCTAAAAGGCACCCGGTACCTGGGGCAGCGAGTTGGTTCTTTTCGAGAAATTGCATTGGTTCTGTTTCCTTTTGTATTTGCAGTGAATAAACCGCTCCACCATCCCCTCCTGGGAGGGGCGCAGGGGTGGGTTCATCCCAATATTTCCAGCAGCTTCCCCTCCTGGGAGGGGCGCAGGGGTGGGTTAACCCTGGCATGAGCCAGCCTATCTACTGTAAGAGAGCCGCTTTTGGTCGCAGACTAACCCACCCCGCCCTCTGGGCACCCCTCCGGGGAGGGGAAATTGCCCAGGGTGTGGCTATCCAAAGTTATCCTGGACGGACGTTAGGTACTGGGTATTGGCAGTGGAGTGAATTGCTCTTTTGGCTAGAATCTTCGGCAAGTGAGTTGCCAAAGCAAAGCGTCTCTGACCCGTGAAAACCGACAAGCTCTTTTATCAGCTATTTTTGACCCAGCCCGAGTTCCTGGCCGACCTGGTGCCCGGCATCCCCGCGGATTGCGTCTACGAATATTCAGCCCCTGTGCTCAAAGACAGCGAATTTCGTCTTGATGGTCTGCTTTTACCGCAATCGGAAGATCCTGCAGCGCCTTTGATTTTTGTCGAAGCGCAGATGCAGCCCGATAGCCGCTTCTACGGGCGCTATTTTGCGGAAGTTTATCTCTACCTGTACCAGTACGAAATCCAGCGTCCCTGGCGTGGGTTGGTGATTTTACAATCCAGACAGCAAGGGCTGGGTAGCGACGTGCCCTATGGGGATTTAGCTTCCGGCAGAGTGCAACTCCTCTTTTTACAAGATTTGCTCGACCAGACCGATCTGCCGCCTGCTCTGGCCCTGCTGCAGTTAATCGTGCTGCCTGATGCCGCCGTTCCCCAGGCTGCCAGAGCATTGCTTAGAACCGCTCAACGGGAAGGAGAGCAAGCCTTTGAGTCCATCCTGAACTTAGTCGAAGCTATACTAATCAATAAATTCCCCCAACTGGAAGCGGAGGTCATTTTACAGATGCTCGATCTCAAAACTGCTGATATTACTCAAACTCGCTTTTATCAAGACGTCTTCCGAGAAGGCCGCCAGGAAGGGGAAGCAGCCCTGATTATTCGACAACTGACTCGGCTGGTGGGCAACCTGCCAGAGCCTCAAATTCAACAGATTCGCAGTCTGCCCCAGGCCAAGCTAGAAGCCCTGGGAGAGGCATTGCTCGATTTTGCTTCCCCTGCAGACCTGCAGCGTTGGTTGACTACTGAAGACAATGACTAAGGAATGAGAATCGCATAATATCCAATTCTTGTAGGGCAGGCATCTTGCCTGCCTTAGACAGCCGAGATTCACCGTTTTAATGGTGCGGTCTAACCCCGCCAGGCTGCCGTAGAACAGGTGGCGCACCCGCTCTTGGTGGGGTGAGTTCAGGTACCTGGGGCAGCGAGTTGGTTATTTTCGAGAGATTGCATTGGTTCTGTTTCCTTTTGTATTTGCAGTGAATAAACCGCTCCACCATCCCCTCCTGGGAGGGGCGCAGGGGTGGGTTCATCCCAATATTTCCAGCAGCTTCCCCTCCTGGGAGGGGCGCAGGGGTGGGTTAACCCTGGCATGAGCCAGCCTATCTACTGTAAGAGAGCCGCTTTTGGTCGCAGACTAACCCACCCCGCCCTCTGGGCACCCCTCCGGGGAGGGGAAATTGCCCAGGGTGTGGCTATCCAAAGTTATCCTGGACGGACGTTAGGTACTGGGTATTGGCAGTGGAGTGAATTGCTCTTTTGGCTAGAATCTTCGGCAAGTGAGTTGCCAAAGCAAAGCGTCTCTGACCCGTGAAAACCGACAAACTCTTTTATCAACTCTTTCTGACCCAGCCCGAGTTTCTGGCCGACCTGGTGCCCGGCATCCCTGCTGATTGCATCTACGAATATTCAGCCCCTGTGCTTAAAGACAGCGAATTCCGCCTTGATGGCCTGCTAATTCCCCAATCAGAAGACCTGACCGCGCCTTTGATTTTTGTCGAAGCGCAGATGCAGCCCGATAGCCGCTTCTACGGGCGCTATTTTGCGGAAGTTTATCTCTACCTGTACCAGTACGAAGTTCAGCGTCCCTGGCGGGGCCTGGTGATTTTACAATCCCGGCAGCAAGCGCTGGGTAGCGATGTGCCCTATGGGGATTTAGCTTCCGGCAGAGTGCAACTCCTCTTTTTACAAGATTTGCTGGACCAGACCGATCTGCCGCCTGCTCTGGCCCTGCTGCAGTTAATCGTGCTGCCCGATGCCGCCGTTCCCCAGGCTGCGAGAGCATTGCTTAGAACCGCCCAACGGGAAGGAGAGCAAGCCTTTGAGTCCATCCTGAACTTAGTCGAAGCTATACTAATCAATAAATTCCCCCAACTGGAAGCGGAGGTCATTTTACAGATGCTCGATCTCAAAACCGCTGATATTACTCAAACTCGCTTTTATCAAGATGTCTTTCAGGAGGGCCTGCAAGAGGGCCGCCAGGAAGGGGAAGCAGCCCTGATTATTCGGCAACTGACTCGGCTGGTGGGGCATCTGCCAGAGCCTCAAGTTCAACAGATTCGCAGTCTGCCCCAGGCCAAGCTAGAAGCTTTGGGAGAAGCCTTACTTGATTTTGCGTCTCTGGAAGACTTGCAAAGCTGGTTGAATGCCGGGGAGAATACTTAGTATCAGCGGGTAGAAATAAGGCAACCATTGCTGAGGGTGCCAGGTAGCGGGTATCAGGTTTCAGGAATAGATATCGCAAGCGGTGTATTGCGGCCCAAAGATAAAGCCTGTGAGGTTTTGCTCAGATGTGTGAGCCGCTAATGCACCCTACGCCGGTCGCTGATTCGTATCAATATTCACCTTGACAGGGATGGCAGTGCCCACTCTACTGACTTCCGCAGCAGACCTGCAACACTGGTTGGCCACAGAAGACCCTGACTCTGGACAGAATCTTTCCACCCTACAGGATTACTAAGGAACGGCAATCGAATAAGTTCCAAATTTTGAGTTTTGAGTTGAGCGGTCCATTCAAAATTCAAAACTAAGAACTTAAAACTCATTCATTCCTAAAGATCGCGCTGGTAGTCTTCAATTGCCCGCATCAGGTCAGAAAGCCCCGTAGAGGGAATCAGATCCACCAGGGGCACTTCTTTTTTGCCGCCGCCGATGGCAATCTTTGTATTTTGGAGAATGTCCATCACGGCATTTTCGGTGACCCGGTCTTCATCCACCAGGGGGTAGAGCTTTTCGGCCAGGGGGGTGTGCAGCTTGGCATCTTGCAGATACAGATGCCACTTGGCCACATCTAGATAAACCTTGTCGCCAATGGCAACGGCTAAGTCTTCGATGGCCTTTGAGGTGCCGGAATAGGTCATGGTGTGGAATCTCCTTCATTGCCAGTATCTGGGACTGGGGAAAGGGGAGTAGGGGAATAGTCAGCGATGGCAAAAACGTACAGCCCGTGCCCTACCAGTCCTACTAACCAGGGTAGGGTAACCCACTTTGCCCAAACTACCCACTCAGGGTTGAGGGTGTGGAAAAACCAGAGGCCTGAATTTACCGCAATGAAGGCGGCAGTGTGAACCGCAAAATTCATGCGGTCTTCCAGGCGACGATAGGCGGGGTCCTGGCGGGTGGGTTTGCGGGGCCAACGGGGCGGCATAGGCTTTGGAGGTGTCTACAGCTAATGGGGTTTACCCGAAATGCTGCTGAATTAAGCTAGTGGGCAGTGCCCACCCTACGGCAGATCCTTTTGTAATCTGCAAAGGGTGGTTGTGCTTGTTTCAGCATCATGCGGGGATTTAAAGCAAGTCCAACTCGAAAACTGTAGCTTCTTCTCAAGAAAAACTCCACTTTTGGACTTGGACAAGACTTATTTTATAGTTTACGGCGGGATGGCCATTCAGGGAGAAGCCGCCATGCCCCACTGCCGGATGTATTCGTAAATGGCGATGGCGGCGGCGGTCTGTACGTTGAGGGATTCGGCCATGCCGTACTGGGGAATGGTGAGGGTGCGATCGCAGCCCCGCTCAATCTCGTCTGGAATTCCCGTCAGTTCTCGCCCCAGCACCAGGACTGCTTTTTGCGGCAATTTAGCTTGATGGAGGGGTTCAGCCTCTTGATTTGCGGTGAGTCCCAGCCTGGCATATCCCTGTTGCCGCTGATGGTGAAGCCAGTTCAGCAAGCGGGCGGGAGAACATTCTTCCAGGGGTTGCCAACCGTAGGTAGCCGCAGCCAGTTGACGAAACTTGCGATTTTGGGCAATCCTTAAATCAGCCAGCACCAAAGACTGTAGCCGAAATGCTTCTACGGTGCGGCACAGTGCCCCTAAATTCCTTGGGTTTTCCACTAAAGCCGCGCAAACGATCAGGGGGTGTCGGGGCAGCTGGTGGTATTCCTGACGGCTAAAGGACATTGGCTGATCAATGGGCGTGTTCAGAATTTTGTGGGACGGGTATCCTGCAGGTGCCAGCGACAACCCGGAAATAAGCTATAGAGGCTAAAAGCCCCCTACGCTAGCGAATTCTAGCGGTAGAGGGCTTTTAACCGGGGAACCCTGAGCAGCGGGTCTATCGAACCTTACTCTCCATCCAACAGAGCAATGTTGGAGAACACAAACTCCTGCACGTTGAACTCGCCGTCTACTTCGGTCTCAATGTAGCGGCGAGAGAGGATGTGATATTTGCCGACTTTGGTGTACTCATCTTCAAAGTCGCTGAGCCCACCTTTCTGTTCGCCGGTTTCAGGATCGTGGTAGATGGAATCGTAGCGGTGAGACAGGTAGCCTTCGCCGGTATCGTGGCTGCTGTAGGTGTTAATGGTGACGACAATGCCGTGGATATGGCGATGCACCAGCACCACTTCGTCGTCTTTGACCCGATATTTGTCGCCTTTAGCTTTGCCGCCCATTAAAATTTCTACTGCGCCATCGGGCATGGTTTCGCCGTAGCTGAAGGTATTGTTGGCGTGGGTATCGCTAAAGGCGCGGCGAACGCGGTGAATAGCTACCTCAAACAGCTGGGAGTGAATGGCCTTTTTAGCCTCGTCGTCTTCAACACCGGTGACTTCTGGCTTCAGGTCTGCACTAACTTTAATGCTGCCGGTGTATTTCTGATCGTTGTGGGTATAGGTAACGTCGGCGGTGTAGCCGGGGAATGCTTTATCCCAGGTATAGCGGTTTTCGTAGGCCGCCTTAAACAAGTTCTGGGCAGAAATCTGAGTACCAACCATGAAAGTCTCCTGGTTACGTCAATCGCTGAGAGTGCTAATGGAGCAAGATATCCTTCACTAGCATACCGACTTGAGCCGAGAAGAGGGGAACCCTAGCAATTACGCAACATGAATTGCAAAAATAAACCTCCGTCTGGGGAGACCGACTCCATTCCATGGAACACTGAATAAAAGGGGATGCATTCTGCATTGAGCTATGAGTCTTTGTATTAACCCACGCTGCCCACAACCCAATCATCCAGACAATAGCACCAGCCGTACCTGTTGCGCCTGCAGAACGGAGCTGACCCTGCAGGGGCGCTACCGGGTCATGCGGCTCATGAGCAGCCAGAGTGGCTTTGGCTGGGTTTACGAAGCCTATGAGCGTAATTTGCCCAGAATTCTCAAAGTGCTCAAGCAAGAGTACAACCAAAATGAAAAAGTCCTCGAACTTTTTCAGCGAGAGGCCCAGGTGCTGAGTCAGCTCAAGCATCCTGGGGTGCCACAAGTAGAGGCCGATGGCTACTTTCAGGTGCATCTGCCCGACAGTGACCAGCCGCTGTATTGTCTGGTGATGGAAAAAATTGATGGCCCTAACCTGAAGCAGTGGATGGTGCAGCAGGGCAACCACCCCATCAGCGAAAAACAGGCGCTGTTGTGGTTGACCCAACTTACCGATGTGCTGCATCAGGTGCATCAGCACAACTACTTTCACCGCGACATTAAGCCAGAAAACATCATGTTGCGATCCAATGGCCAGCTGGTGCTGGTCGATTTTGGAGCCGCCCGCCAGATTACCCACACCTACATGGCGCACCTGGGGGATAGCGGCATTACCGCCGTTAGCTCTGCCGGATACACCCCCCCCGAGCAAGAGCAGGGGCAGGCAGTGCCCCAGTCTGACTTTTATGCCCTGGGCCGCACGCTGATTTACCTGCTCACCGCCCGTCTGCCGAATGACCCGGCCATTTATGATTCCCGTACCAATGCTTTCCACTGGCGGCCCCTGGCTCCACAGATAGCGCCCCCCCTGGCTGATTTAATTGATGATCTGATTGCCCCCGCGGCCCAGGACCGCCCCCAGACCACTGACATCATTTTGGAGCGCCTGGGCACAATTCGCGTCGGCCAGGTCACCAATCCCCCGGTCCAGGGAGCCTCTACGGAGATGTGGCCTGAGACGACCCTCAACCCCCACACAGCCCAGACCCAGCCAGACCGATTGCCCCTGCACAAGTCTTTGCTGCGGTTGAAATCCCCCTGGGCCATAGCCATTCTGCTGGGGTTCGCGGCACTGGTTTATGCCATCCCCAGAACGTTGAATCTGCCCGGATTGAACTTTGCCCAAACCGTAGTTCCCGCCGAACCTGCGGCCAGCGTTCCGCAGTACAGCGTTAGCGAGTACCGCTCTCTACCGGGGCACACCGCAGATGTGAAGGATATGCTGCTGCTCAAAGATGGCCAGACCCTGGTGACCAGCAGTGCCGATGAAACCATTCGCCTCTGGGATCTGCAAACCGGAGCCGAAATTCAACGGCTGACTGGCCACGACAGCAGTGTTAACGCCCTCACCTTCACCACCGACCAAAATACGCTGGTGAGTGCCGGAGCCGACCGCCGCATCGATTTTTGGACGTTACCGGAGGGAGAGCCTGTTGACCAGATTGAGGCGGCCCACGACAGCTCTATTAATGCCCTGACGGTTAGCCATAACGGTCAGTGGCTGGCCAGTGGCGACAGCAGCGGCGTGATTAAACTCTGGGATTTGAACACCCTGGAGGTGATCGACACCCTGACCGCAGACGACATTGGCACCATTAACCACCTGCGGTTTACGCGGGATGATGCCTACCTGGCCAGCGGGGGAAAGTCGTTACAACTTTGGGATCTGTCTGCTGCTGAAGACCCAATTTCTCTGGAAGGACACACCAGTTTTATCAACCGCCTGGAGGTCAGCGACGACAACCAGATCCTGATCAGCGCCTCGGCAGATAAAACCGTTCGCCTCTGGGACATTCCCACCCAAACCTGGAAGGCGACCCTGGCCGGCCACCAGAGCTTCGTGAATGATGTCATGGTAGATGGTCCTCGCCTGTGGAGTGCCGATGAAGCCCAAACCATTCTGATGTGGGATCTGAACCAGGAAGCTCCGGTACGGCAGCTCATAGGCTTTGACACCGACATCTGGCGCTTTGCCATGCAGCCGAATGACCGCATCGTTACCGTCGGCGGCGACCGTCATAACATCACCATTTCAGTTCCCAGTCTGGAACCGATTGATGATTAATACCGTTTAGCCGTCATTCAGAGAAGACTCAAAATCAGCTTGAGGAACCGTGGGCGACTTCAATTACCTTGCGGTGGCGGTAGTCAAACCGGTCGCCATGGCTGAGTAGATGCACCTGCAGCCCGTGAATGCTGATGGGGTCTGAGGGTGAAATATCCGGTTCGTTGGTATGGGTCACCCCGCCCGGATCGACAATGGTAACGACTCCTTTGCCGATGACTCGAAAGCTGCCATCCCGCTCAAACAGGGCGCAGGTGTCTTCGTCAATGCCTAAGCCCAACCGGTCGGGCTGCATGGCCACTGCGCTCATCAGCCTGGCCATGCGGTTGCGGTTGTGGAAATGCTGATCTACCACGATGTCGGGAACAAAGCCCAGCCCAATGGCCATATCCACCAGAGACCGATTGGGAGACTCGCCGCTGCCGCCCCCGGCAATCATATGGTGGCCCATGACCGCGGCCCCGGCGCTGGTACCGGCCAGGGTCATTTCCCCCAGTTGAGCCCGCTGGCGCAACAGGTCAACCAGCGGGGTATCGGCCAGTAAGCCACAGAGCCGCACCTGGTCTCCCCCGGTGATGAAGACGCCGGTACAGGATTCAACCACGGTCTTCCAGCTGGGGTCTTCTCCCTGGCTGCGATCGCGGATATCCATCACTTCAATGGCGGTGGCTCCCATGTCCTCAAAGATGGTGCGGTAGCGACCGGCAATAGCAATCGGATCCCTCGAAGCGCAAGGAATAATGCCAATATGAGCCTGATGCCCACCAGACCGCTCAAAAAACTGATGCAGAATTTCCCGACCGTGAACTTTATCTTCTGCGCCGCCTATGGCAAGGATGGCATTGTGCTGAACAAGAGACATGGGAGGCTTAACCGAGGAACTTGAATCGCGACCTGCAAGCTATTGCAGCATGATAAAGAGCATAGTTTCTCTTGGCTAACTTCACAGCAAGAGATTTACTCCGCTGATACCCAGCCATTGAAACTAAACCAGGTCTATTATCATGCAAGTGTTGCTCTGCGAATGCTCAAGGAAGTCTTGATCATGACAAAGCCCGTCGACGGGCCTCAAAACCTGAGATTTGATGTTGTCAGTCTGTTTCCAGACTTCTTTACATCCCCTCTAGCTTCGGGCTTAATCGGCAAAGCTCTGACTCGCAGAATCGCAGAAGTTCATATTACCAATCCGAGGGACTTTACTACGGATAAGCATCATCGAGTTGATGATGAACCCTACGGCGGCGGCGTTGGCATGGTAATGAAGCCCGACCCCATCTTCGCCGCGGTGGAATCCCTGCCCCAGCTAGAGCGGCGAGAAGTGGTGTTGATGAGCCCCCAGGGGCAGCCCATGACCCAGGATTTGTTCCAAGAGTTTGCTGCCCGCCTCGACCAGCTCGTTATTATCTGCGGCCACTACGAAGGCGTCGATGAGCGAGTCAGCCACCTGCTTACACGGGAAGTTTCCCTCGGAGACTTCGTTCTTACCTGCGGCGAAATCCCCGCCCTGGCCTTAATTAACGGTATCATTCGCCTGCTCCCCGGCACCGTCGGCAAAACCGACTCCCTCAGATACGACAGCTTCCAAACTCCCCTGCTGGACTACCCCCACTACACCCGCCCCGCCACCTTTCGCGGCTGGGCAGTCCCCGACGTCCTCCTCTCCGGCAACCACCAGGCCATCGCCGACTGGCGGCTGGAGCAGCAAATTGAACGTACGAAGGAGAGGAGACCGGACCTGTATGAGAAGTGGATGGGGGAGGAGTGAGGGGTGAGGGGTGAGGGGTGAGGGGTGAGGGGGCTTCTGGGACAGGGTTTAGAAATCCGCAGAAGCTAAGGCCAATGGTGTTGAGTTAAAGCTGGTGGACAGATCCCATCCTAGACCTAACCCCAGTTCGGGACAACTTCCGATAGGGACATGCTGAGCAACTTCCCCTCCTGGGAGGGGTGCCCGGAGGGCGGGGTGGGTCAAATCTACGACCACAGATACCCCA
>Ga0081528_100530_pt1 | contig 17213 bp, 13 predicted proteins | sample HotLakmasection4_FD_71011 | JGI IMG/M metagenome (GOLD analysis project Ga0081528, IMG submission 71011) | Hypersaline microbial mat communities from Hot Lake, Washington, USA - Section #4 (SPADES assembly) (version 2) | ecosystem: Environmental > Aquatic > Non-marine Saline and Alkaline >...
GTCGCGCCCCCGCCCGGGCCCTCCCCCGCCGCGGGGCTCGCCGCCCGCGCCATCACCCCCTCCCTCGGGGACGCCCCCGGCCGGTCGATCAAGCGCTTCGTCCGCAGTGCCCGCCGCTCCGCACCGTCCAGTTCCGTGTCGGCAACCACATCCTGACCGCCCAGGAGCCCCACCCGAGGACCTACGCACCGCCCTCGACCAGATCAGACCGCCCCGAAGTGCTCACCAATCTGGCCCAAGTCGGGTCAATTTGAAGCGCTCGGCCGGCTTCACCGGAGAAGCGACGTGTCGCCGCCCAGCGGGACGATGGGCCCGGGCCGCAATGCCCCAGTATCGGCTTCTGGTGCTTTGGCATCGTTCAGACCTTGCATTCCCGTTACCGACCCGTGATCGTAACGGCCTACGCGCAGGACGCTGTCAATCAGCCGAAAGGTGGAAGTCGATGCGAGGCCGTCTCCTGGTAGCCGCCGTGGCAGTACTGATGCTCCCCTTGGGGTTCGTCCCGCCGGCCGCCGCCAACAACCACACCGTGGCGCTGACTCCCACTGACGACACGTACACCTTCCCGGAAGCACCCGACTGGGACCGGGGCGATCACCCCCGGGCAGAGTCGTCTGCCTATCCTCGGATCAACTCCACAGCGTGGCTCCGGTTCGATCTTTCGGACGTCCCCGAAGGAGCGGCCCTGCAGAGTGCCACCCTCGAGATGGCGACAGCGTGGAGCAACAGGGAATCGATCGATCTGCACATCGCGGCGACCGACTGGACGGAGGCCATGACGCACCGGACTGCGATCGACTACGGTGAACGTGTCGCATCGGCATCTGCGAGCCGGTCTATAGTCGCGCTGGACGTGACCTCTGTGACCGCCGCTGCCGGACAGGCCATCGCGTTCGCCATTCCTCCGCCGAATTCCGAGCGGGTCGGCTACCACTTCCACACGTCCGAGTCAGCACAGCCGCCACTACTCCGGTTGTCCTGGAATGCGGATTCGAAGGACACAGTGGAACAGAGCAGCGGGCGTGGCACGCTCTTTGGTGCGACCATCTACCACGTCGGCCAGAACTTCAGGGAAGGCCTAGCGGCGTCGGATGCCAACTTCGGCCGAATGGGCGCCGTCCGTGTCTTCTACCCCGGAGCTCCTTCCGCCTGGCCGGGAAACGCTGGATACGCCGACCGTCCCGTCGTCGTCTCGTTTAAGTTGCCGATGCAGGAAGTCCTTACTGGCCGCCACGACTCACGTCTACGCCAATGGTTTGCTGACGCACCGACGGACCGACCGATCTGGTGGTCTTTGCACCATGAACCCGAAGACGACATAGAGCGCTCCTCCTTCACCGCGTCCCAGTACAGGAGCGCGTGGCAGCGGATCAGCGGCTTCGCCGATGAAGCAAACAACTCGCAGTTGAAGGCGACGCTCATACTAATGGATTGGACGCTGGATCCTCGGTCCGGGCGTGACTGGCGCGACTACTACCCGGGCAACCAATGGATTGACACGATCGCTTTCGATGCCTATAACCCACCATTCTGGGACGGTTATATTGACCCTGAAAGAATCCTCGATCGTATTGCTAAGCTCAGCAACGAGCTTGGTAAGCCATTCGGTCTTGGCGAATTCGGCAGCAAGTTGATGAACGGCGACAAGGGAAACGGTCGCGCGGCATGGCTGAAGGACTTCGCCGAGACGGCTGAGGAGTTGGGAGCTGAATTCGTACTCTACTGGGATGCCTCAGACGGTCCAGGGTCGGACTACCGACTCCTGGATGAGCCAAGCATCAAGGCTTGGCGAGAGGTGGTCAGCGGCCTGGCAGGCTGACTTGATTCCTCAAATGCCTCGCCCGCGAGCGTTGAGCCAGGCCATCACCTGCTCGGCCGTGACGAGGCGAGAGGCTACAGCGAGGGCAAGGCCAACTCGCGGTTCCCGGGGGTTGTGCCGGAACGCTCGACCAGCCCAACGCAGCGACTCCTGTCGCTCGCCCGAGGCCGCTGCGGCCACCGCAACCTGCCCTGCGACCCGTGCGAAGCCGACCGGTTCCGACTCGAACTCCGGGTAGCGCTCCAGAAGCCAGGTCAAAGCCTCGAGCATCATTCGCCAGCGTTCAAAGAAGAACGAAGCACCATGCCAGCGAACCTCCGTGAGGACCTCCTGAACGACAAGGATCGGAGCTATGCGTGCTGCCCGGAGAAGCAGATCATAGTCCTCGCCGAAACTGCCTGGCACACTCTCGTCGACGAGGCCAACTCTTCCGCGCAGTTCTTGCGTCCTCAGCAGCAGAGTGGAGGAATGCAATTCGGCGTAACGGTCGCGCAGGAGCTGCCGAAATGATACCGACGGAGACTCCGTGACTCGGTCCGTCGAGGTTCCCGCCGCAGCGTTCCTGACGCGTATTCCGCAGGAGATCACGACTGACCGGGGTTGTGCTTCGAGGGCCGCCACCTGCTTGACCAACTTGTTAGGCAGCCAGGCATCGTCATCATCACAGAACGCCACCAACGGGGTATCAGCCGCCAAGATTCCGGTGTTCCGAGCACCCGCGAGGCCTTCGCTTCGAGAGTTTCTGATGACTTCAACTCGCCGAGCCGCACCGCTGCCCTCGACGTCGGGTACTGCTCCACTACCGTCGTGCACAACGATGGTCTGAATGTTCCCGTCGTACGTCTGTCTGAGCACCGAATCGACTGCTTCTCGGAGCAACTCCGGTCGGTCTCTCGTCGGAATCACGACAGTCACAGCCGGGAGGTTCAAGAGTCATCCTTCGCTCTGTAGGCATGTACCAGGGGTGCGGTGAGAGCCTGCACGACGTACCGGTCCCTGGTACTGAGCCCAGACCTCCAGGCGTTGTCAATCGTGACGGTGATGGGACCAGCGGCGAACCGCATCGGATTGCCGGAGACGCTGTGCATCTCAAATCGCGCCCATGAATCCCCGGAAGTCGTGACGTCAACTACCTCGGGCAGATCAAGGAGGCGCCGCAACCGGGTCAGGACGTCCGCAGGGTTCACTGCGAAGTCTTCATACCGCACCCGATAGACCGGGGCCCTCCGACGGACGAGGGAGAAGAGGGCGTTCTGCGTTGTCCAGCGGGCGGCAATTCTTGCAGGATGCGCCTTGGCCATGACAGCGCGGTGGCCAGCTTCCGGACGCCCGATAGTCTGACTCCACGAGTAGGCCACGGCGCGCGGATCGCGAACAACGTGCAAGATCTGAAGATCTGCCCCGCCAGCCACTGCCAGGGCGGCCGCCAACGACACATGCTTGCTCGAATCGAGCCCCCATGCGCCACCGACCTCCTCTTGGACAGCTCGATAGATGTCCACGTAGAACTTCGCGTAGCGCTCGACCGCGCACCCGCGCCTTGATTCGGGGGCCGCATTCAGCGTCAAGGGGACGTAACGAGTCCGATCCACCTGGTGCTTCAGCCGCAGCACCTCATCCGCGAGCGAGCGGCTCCAGCCGCCGAAGGCCACATCCCCGACCATCGACCAGAACGGGCAGCGACTAAATGGTTCGCCGCAACTACACCGCTCATCCTTCAGGACCCCTCGCTCCCACAGGTGGACTGTCTCCCCTAGTGCTACAACCTCACCGCTCGATGCGAGGAGCATCTCAAGAAGGGTTGATCCACTACGACCGATCCCTCCGATGAAGGCGACTCTCGGTTCATGGACGGTCATCGGCAAGGTTCACCAGATCGGGCTAGGGGCTAGAGGCATGGTCGCATGCGATCCGTCTTCTGCAGAGCACGAGCGGGCCCACTGCCGCCTGTCAGATGGGCGCATCCCGTGCCCTTCCTGATCGACTCGCGATCCTGCTTCGTCAAATGGCATCTAGACTACAAGCGGCCAATGCTGCCTCTGGCCCGCCGACACCGTATCGCTACAGGGAGGATCGTGGCCGCGCACAGTCCTCCCTTGCTGCCCTCGCCGGCGAGAGCGATAAGCCTACCGGTAGGCTGGCCTCTCGCAGCCCTCCTAGTTCTCTACCCGGTCTGGTGGGTTCTGGGGCTTGGCCCGTTCATCTTCGTGATCCTCTCGATTCCGATGGCCTGGCAGATGTGGAGATACGGGTGGACGAGGCTGCCACCAGGCTTCTCCGCCTGGATGCTGTTGCTGATCTGGGTGGTAGCCAGCGGGGTGATGCTCAACGCGACCGCGCCTGACACTCTCCCGCCAGAGGGGTTCGGCCGATTCATCGCATTCGGAATGCGATTGGCCAACTATGTCGCCATAACTGTTATCTTCTTGTACGTAGGGAACCTACCTCGCGACCTCGTATCAACACTTAGGATCGCGCGCTGGCTTGCGATCCTATTCATCAGCACCGTCGTAGGTGGTTTCCTCGGACTCCTGCTGCCCAATATCTCGTTCAGCTCACCCATGAAGTATTTGCTGCCTGCGGCTCTCGCCGACAATGACTTCGTGGCTGGTGTACTCACTCCATCTTTTGCTCAGGTACAAGACATAATTGGAAACTCGAATCCTAGACCGAGCGCGCCCTTCGATTACACCAACCTGTGGGGCAACAATCTGGCCATTCTGCTTGTCTGGTTCGTGATAGCGTGGTGGGTCTTCGGAACGTCTCGGCAGCGTCGGCTCGTACCGTTCGTCCTGCTTGCTTCGTTGATTCCACTCGTGTACTCGCTCAATCGAGGAGTCTGGGCGGGAATTGTTCTGGCAGCCGCTTACACGGCATTACGACTAACTGCAAATGGTCGATGGAAGGTCGTGGTGGCTGGACTACTGGCGACTCTCATGGCTGTTCCAGTGCTGGCCTTCACGCCGCTGTCGAGCGTATTATCCGCACGCATCGAAAACCCACACAGCAACGACGTGCGGGGCTCACTTGCCTCGCAGTCCTTCGATGTCGCCATGTCGTCACCTGTACTCGGCTACGGCAGCACCAGGAAGACGATCGGCAGCGAGCGCAGTCTCACCATCGGCCGGACGCCTGATTGCCCGCAGTGTGGTAACCGCGTTCTGGGCAGCACAGGTCAGATCTGGCTTGTCCTGATTTCACAAGGGCCTGTTGGCGCGGCTTTCTACGTCTCGTTCTTCGCCTATTCCCTTTGGCGCTACAGAAAGGACTCCTCCGCCGTAGGCATAGGTGGTTCCGCCGTGATAGTGATGTCCTTCTTGTTCATGTTCTTCTACACTGCCATCGTGTCGCCGCTGGCCCTTACCCTCATCTCAGTAGCCATGCTTTGGCGCAACGATCGCGATAGAGCGGACGAGCGCAGGCCCAGCACGATCAGCGAGGTCGCAGCCGGTGCTCCCCGCTGACCCGCGCGATGGGCTCGCGTTCAGCACATCGGTTGCGCGAACCTTGTGGCCGACCTGCTCGGTCAGGGTGGGCCGGGCGGGAGGGGCAAGAAAGCGAGCGTGGTGGCTCTTTCCGCACCCACGGCGGGTCCGCCTGGTGCTCCCAGCCCGCCGACCACACGCGACCGCGATCCTTCACGCGTCCGCCCGAGGGCGGCAATCGGCCACTCGTTCAGCAATGCAAGCCGGGGCAATGCTGGCGCGAATCCCTGGTGTCGTCGAGAACGCACCTGCGCTGATCGTTGAGGCTGGCAACTGCAGTCGTGATGACGACACGGCCGACGTCGCCCTATCCCGCGTGGTCGGCGAGTCGGTGTTCGTTTCGTGGGCAGTCGGCCCTCGCCGGGCCAATCGCAAGCCCGTTCTACAACTGAGCACGCATCAGGCCAAAACGATTGGCTTTGCTAAGGCTGGAATCGATGACTTGACGCGGGTTCTTGTCGGCAAGGAGGCGGGAGCACTTCAAGCATTATCCCGCCACCACTTCACTGTCCTGAATCACCCAGTCGTGCTAGGACGCACGTGGGTCCGGGACACGCAGCTGCTGGCAATTTCGAGCATAGACTCCGATGGGGCTTCGTTACGAGACACCTTGGGGCGTGCAGGTGCAGCCAGACGACACCTGCTCCATCAAGCGATGACGGAGCTGGCCACTGCACAGGGGGTCAATCAGCAGGCGATCGGGTCAAGCGCGTGGTTGGAGCGCCTCGAGCGGAGGATTCAATCAGTTCCTGACCGCGTCCGCCAGCGGAGACTTTCAGAGGCAGTCACTCCTCTCCGAACACTGACAAGGCGGCTTCCCTTTGGCTCTTGGCATGGTGACTGGCAGCCCGCGAACTTCGCGATTCACGACTCAAGCGTTGCCGTTTGGGATTGGGAGCGATACGAGCAAGACGTTCCCCTGGGTTTCGATTCGCAACACCTAGCGTTGCAGACCGCGATCACGCAGATGCAAGTACCGCCACGTGACGCCGCCAGTTGGGCTTTGGAGTCGGCAAGGCAACGACTTGCTCCGTGGAGTATCTCGGCTGAGGACGCCCGAGTCGTGGCCATTCTGCACCTTTTCGACGTCTCTGTTCGGTACATCGTCGACCGTCAGTATGACGCCGGTGCCGACATCGCAGACGTAGAGCACTGGGCGTTGCCCCTCGCCAGCCGAGAACTGAGAGCACTAGCAGATAGCGAGAGGTAAGGACCGATGCCAGCCGATTCCACCACTCGAGATCGGGCCTACTTTGCTGCTCGATCGATAGTAAGGCAATGGGGCCGCTTGACCGCTCGTCACCGCGCCGAACCATCGTTCATCATCGTCGGTGCCCAGAGGTGCGGGACGACCTCGATGTACAAGACCCTGTGCCAACATCCGGGCGTTCTTCCGGCGGTCCTGCACAAGGGCGTCCACTACTTCGATACCAACTTTCAACGGGGGAGAGGCTGGTATCTCGCGCACTTTCCGACCACGGCAGACTTAAATCGTCACGAGTACGGCGGCCAGCCAGCGATCACGGGCGAGAGCAGCCCCTACTACATGTTCCACCCCCACGGGGCGGCCCGCATAGCCGCGACACTTCCATCTGTGCGCGTCCTGGTCATGGTACGGGACCCGATCGAGCGTGCCTACTCCGCTCACACTCATGAATCGGCGCGGGGCTTCGAGGACCTGCCGTTCGATGAAGCGATCGAACAGGAAGAGGAGCGGACAGGTGCCGAGTACGAGCGAATGGTCGCCGACCCTGAATACTCCTCGTTCGAGGTGCAGCACCACTCATACATCGCTCGAGGCAGGTATGCGCGGCAACTGCGCTCGCTTAGCAAAGAGCTCGGCCGAGATCGCGTTCACGTCGTGGACAGTGGCCGCTTCTTCTCGCAGCCGGAGCAGGAAATGCCCGCTGTGCTCGAGTTCCTGGGACTGCCACCTTTCGAGACATTCACGTTCGAGCGACACAACGCCCGCCCCCGGACATCTCTATCGGGGCAACTGCGCGCACGACTAGAGGCTGAGTTCGGCGTCGAAGACGAGTCGCTCATCGACTGGCTGGGTAGGCAGCCCTCGTGGAAGAGTGATCAGAGCAGCCCTGGGCCTGATCGGTCGAGGTGATCGTCGATGAGATCCATGGCCTCGCGGCTTCTAACGGGATCGAACTTTCTGGCGAAAAAGGCTCGGGATTCAAGCACAGCATCAACGTCCTCCGTCCCGAGTACTCTCGGATGAGGTGAACCGGGGTCCCATTGGATGTACCTTCTGTGATCCGGCTCGATATCGAAGCCCGGGGAGTCGTTGAGAAGGAGCGTGGGGAGTAGTGCCTCATCGGGCACTGAGCACCGGCTGAAGTACCTGACCAAGTCACGTCGTCTTTGGTACTGGCTCAGCACATGCGCCATCGCGCGCCGGTTTAGGTTCACCCATAGGTCACCTACGTAGAGCCCGGTCTGCGGCCCGAAGGGATGGCGTCGAGGGAAGGGTATCGAGCGGTGAGTCCGCGGCAGTCGAAGGCGACGCATGTATCGCGTCCGCGTCCTGGCCTGCCAAGGGTGCACGTCCTCGCTTGGCGCGCGATCTGACCGGAACCAGCGGACAAACGCGTCATGCCGCGTGTTGAGGAGCTCATCGACAATGCACTCAATCGGCTGCACTGGATAGTCTGCGCCGGAAATCAGCGTGAGCCAGGCGGCGTTCGGTACGGCCGAGTATGCGTGTTCGATCACCTTTAGCTGTGCTGATGCGACTCCCATACTGCCCCATGGCGCGGGCTTCGGATCAGGGACAGTCAGGACGCGCTCCGGAGGAAGACCTAGCGCCGGTCCGCGCGGGTCGTGGTGGATCACCACACTCACCCGGCCGTCTGACAGCAATCGATTAAGCAGTCTATACACCTGCTCGGGATCCCTGTGTGTCAGGATGCCAACGACGATCGAACGGACGGTCAAGGCTTCACCTCATGACAGATGCTGATCCAGCGCTGCCTCACGATAGACGACGAAGGGACCTTTGATCACTCTGATGAGCAGCACTACCGATGTCCTCGCGGAACTTCGCGGCTCTCCTGTCGCCTATGTCACAAACGGAGGCAACGCCGGAGACTCGTTGATCAACGTCGGCTTCTACGAAAAGGCTCGAGAGCTTGGTCTCGATTTTCGAGTCCTCAAGCGAAGCCAGTATCAAGACGTAGTTCCCTCCGATACTGTGGTTCTCGGTGGCGGAGGCGCGCTCGTCCCCGAATGGCCCGCTTCGCCGCGATTCGTCATCAATGTACTGCCGCGATGCTCACGCCTAATTGTTCTGCCCCAGTCGGTGCACGGCGTCGAGGACGTATTGCTGCGGCTTCGACCTCAAGACACCCTTATTCTCAGGGAGCGTTACAGCCACGCCTATTGTGCCAGGTTGGCACTGAAATGCCGCGTCATGCTTGATCACGATCTGGCTATATCGGCACCAGTCCATCGCCTTCTACACCAACCTACCCAGTTTAAGCCGCCGACAACCCCCGCCAACGTTGCTAGAGAGTTCGCGGTAGCTTGGCACCATCTCAGGAGCAGACGTATCAGAACCGTCGAAGCCTTCCGGCTGGACGCTGAAGCGCGAACTAACGGGCCGAGGTGGCGTCGATTCAACGACTTCTCTTCCGTGGCTCGCTTCGCCCCTGGGGGTTACGAAGAGAGTTATTACTCAGCGACGAGATTTCTCCAACTCATAGATCTCTATGATACCATTTACACCGATCGCTTGCACGTGATCATCGGGGCATGTCTACTCGGGAAAAAGATAGTCGCTTTTGAGAATAGCTACCACAAGGTCAGGGGAGTCATCGAAATGAGTCTGTCCGACTACCCGCATCTCGAATTGCGCTAATGCGTCGTGAAGCCTACAGTGTCGCTGGCTTACGGACCGCGGCGTTGACGTGAAAGAGCAAGCAGAATCGCGGAAAACGGCGATTCCGACAATTGTAGGGGCTTCCTCAAGAGCCTAAGCCCGGCCCCGAACAGCATTAGCGCGAGGCTGACAGACAGCAGCTCAGACCAGGGTGATGTAGAAACTAACCCTCTGACCAGTATCGGCGTTAACGCGAAACTGACAAGTGTGACCACGATCGACCAGGCTAGAGAGCGCCCGAATGGGTGCAGGCGCCGCCACAGCACCAACTGTACAAGCGGTACTAGATTGGCGCAAAGGATCGAGGCTGCCCACGCAACGGCGGCGCCTGTGGCACCTAAGGGCGGTATGAGCCATAGATTGAGGCCCACATTCACTGCGAGTGCGACAGCCGAGTTTGCGAGCACCCACGTTGGTCTCCCGCTCATGATCAGAACCTGATCGACAGGCCCTATCGCTGTAGCGACCATCATCGCGGCTGCCAAGATCCTCAGCACATCCGCAGCCTCCGAATAGCCTTCCCCAAAGACCTCCAGAATGGCCGGCGCATAGATGATCATGAGAAGGTAGAGCGGCCAACTTGTCAGAACAAGCCACGCCGTGCCCGTCGCATAAAGACGCCGAACCATCGCCGTATTGCCGGTAGTGGAGTACCTCGCAATGAGTGGCTGGAGGCTGAGGCTGAAGGAGGTACCGATCAGTTGACCTAGAACGAAGAAGCGGCTAGCAGCAACGTAGATGGCGGCTTCCACCGGATTGCGCAGCGCGCTCAGCAGGATTACGTCGAGCCGCTGCAAAATGACCTGAACCCAAAGCCCCAGGCTGAGAGCCCAGTTGAAACGCCAGAATTCCCTCCACGGCGTTTTCGTGGACTGCTCCGAGAGGAGTCCGAGATTGGATCGCAGCCGACGTATCCATAGCCACGACCAAACGGCCGAAGCAGCGTAGGGCAGAGCCCACAGTGCAACGAGAACCAGGGGATCCGCACCTGCTGCGGCCGCAATCGTGGTTAGCAGCAGCTGTGCAATCGGCCTAGAGATCTTGTCGACCAGGACGGCTGGCGCATAGCGATCGAAGCCTCGTGTTGCCGAGACAAGAACGTCGCTAACAGCAGCGAACGGTATGAGCGACGCCCACACCACGAGAACTGCTCCTTCGGCTGCTGGCACGTTCAACAAGGTGCGGAAAACCCATGGAGCTGCAATTAGGAGCCCCAATGCGGTGAGGATGGAAAACGCCAAAACCGGAACGAGCGCGGCTCGAAACAGTCCAGAGACTCGGTCCCGGACGTCAGCAGCGCGGTCAGCCGCCAGAAATCGGACGAGTCCTGCGCCCGCGGCGAGCCTGCTGATCCCATACAGGAGCACGAAGAGCGCAGTGCCCGTGAAGAAGATGCCTGCATTCACTTGCGGGAGCGATCTTGCCACCAAGACGGCTATGGCGAAGTTCGTGATCGCCGTCACAGCAGAGCCGAGAAGCATGCCTGCAGTGCCCCGTCCGACGGTGCGCAGAGACTCCTTGGTCCCTGGGTCGGAGGGGCTGGACCCTCTCAGGGCTGGATCAGGCTGCATGCAACTCTCCCCTCGCCGCTGGTGGAGGCGTGCGAAGGGTACCGAACGGATGGCAGACGTCTTGCGTGACCGAGCAGACTATCCTCCCAGTCAACGCGAAGGTCGCGTTACCCAAAGGGGGCCGTGGCTCCTTGGTACTTCGTCTTAAGGGACATTGAGATTGACTCCGCAGCCCCCCGCCTCGGCCGACATTGGCGCCCTCTTGGCCTGGCTCCGCAGGCGGTGGTTGCTCATTGCGTTTGGCACCTTCGCTGGCTTGAGTCTTGGGATCATTGCACTTGCGGTTCTGCCGAAGGCTTACGAAGCCACCACGGCTGTCCTCGTTCGACCCATAGCGATCGCCTCAGAGTCCGATGGTTCGCTGAATATGGACACCGAACTCCAGTTGGTTCAGTCCGCGACTGTTGCGCAACGTGCCGCCGAGGATCTCGGACGTCCGGACGCGGCAGGCGCGGTGCTGCAACGACTCAGCCTGTTCGTACCGCCTAACAGCACAGTTATTGAGATCACCTACGAGGGCCTCACGAGCGAGTCAGCACAGGCTGGCGCTGAAGCGGTTGGTTCAGCCTACTTAAGCGTCAGGGAGGATGCCGCACTCCAACAGATTGATCAGCGAATCGCCGGCCTTGCGGCTCAACGCGACAGTCTGGCTGCGCGGGCGTCCGAGCTGCGGTCTCAGATCGCCGAGGTGGAGGAGGGCTCAAATGCAGAACAACAACTGCTGGTGGACTTGGACTCGACGCTTCGCAGAATCGCAGACTTGGACACTCAGATCGCTGGGCTTGAGACGGCCTCGGTCACTCCCGGCATCGTGATCACTGAACCGGAGGCGCCGAGACGCCCATCTAGCCCCGGTCCCATTGTTCTGGTCGCGAGCACAGTGATGGTGGGCCTGCTTCTGGGACTCGCTCTAGCCATCGCCTCGGATGCCGTCGCTGCTCGGCGGGTACAAAGCCTGAGTCGGCTCAAGCGCTTCGAGGATCTTCGCGTAGCAGTCGAGTTGCGGGGCTGGGAGTTGACGGCGGCTGCGAGCAAAGACGCGGATGTCGTTCGCAAGTTCGGGCTCCTTCTGTCATCAGCTGCGTCGCATGGCGAAGCGTCCCGAGGTCTATTCCTGGTGACGGCTGCAACGCGCAACCCAGCTAAGGGGAACGTCGCGGCGAGACTGGCGGAGATGGCAGCCAGAGCCCGGGGCAGCGCGCTTGTGGTCGTCCAGGATCCTTCGTCCTCTCTCGCCAAACTGACACCTGACGTGCAGTTCGTAGGTCAGTTGCCCAATGACCCGACAGATGATGAGCAGGCCTCGACCCTAGGGCGGGCTCGGCTGCTCTCGACCATCTCTGACAAGCCCGATGCTGCACCCGGCGCTTGGGACGTCGCCTTGATGTCGTCCCTTCAGACTGCGGCAGAATCTCAGCTCGTAGTGCTGGATGTACCTGCTATGGATGAATCTGGTGACGCCTATATGCTTTCGGCCCACGTCGATGCAATCGTGCTGGTGGTGGGGCAAGGGCAGGCCACATCGGTTGTATCCGATGCAGTCAGTCATCTTCGGATGTCGTCCGCTGCTCCCATCTTGGGCGTCCTCGTGGATGAGGACCGACCAGGGTCTAGGGTGCGGAGAAGGCGGAAGCGTGAGAGCAGGCGACGACTCGACTTGAGCGAAGCCCCGCGAACGGAGTCCAGGAGTGGTTAGCTGCGCTTAGCTGGGGACCGATCGGAGTTCTGGCCGACACGCTGCCCCAAGACGTCGGCAGTCACTTGCACGGGGACGGTGGCCAACAACCAGCCGTTCGGCTGATGTGCCCGCCCCCGCAACTGCCTAATTTGGATCCGTTCTGGGACGTCGTGCCCAAAGTTCAACCAACGGGGATCGAGATGGCGTCTCATCGGCTCGCACGCAATGCCAGCCTCGTCGGAGTCGCGCTGGCTGTCTCGCTGACAGGCCTCGCCGCCCCGGCCACGGCCAGCGACGTTGCACACGACCGCATCGTCTCCGACAACCCCGCAAACTGGACTCCGCACGCGCTCGACAACTCTGTCCAGGCGATCGCGCAGGTCGGCGACACCGTTGTCGCCGGTGGCGACTTCACGCGGATCGGCACGAGCGACTCGGGGACGAAGCTGAACCAGGCGTCCGTCTTCGCCTTCGACGCAACTACCGGCGAACTCCGCGAAGGCTTTCGGCCGCTGATCGAGAACGGGACCGTTGACGCCGTCGCGGCTCACCCGGACGGCGACAAGGTGTGGATCGGTGGGTCCTTCTCCAACGTGAACGGCGTGAGGTGGCCGAAACTCGCCTTGCTCGATCTCTCCGACGGCTCGCTCGTCACCTCGTTCGCAAGAGCCCCAGCGAATGGCAAGGTGCTGGACCTCGCAGTGGTAGGTGACCGGTTGATCCTGGGGGGTACTTGGACGAGTATCAAGGGCCAGCCGCGAGGCCATCTCGCTGCACTGGACATCGACACAGGCTCGCTTGATGAAAGCGTCTCATTGACGTTCGCTGGGACCAACAACGGCGGCACAACCCGCGTCAGCAAGTTCGACGTCTCCCCGACAGGGTCCAGGCTCGTCGCCATTGGTAACTTCACGAGGGTTGACGGGCTGACGCGGAGCCAGATCGTGACACTCGATCTCACCGGGAACAGCGCGTCTGTCGCTGACTGGCACACGGCCCGCTTCCCGAACCACTGCTCGGGGTCGTTCGACAGCTACATGCGGGATGTGGACATCGACCCCGAGGGTCAGTACTTCGTCGTCGTGACGACCGGGGCCTACCGTTCCGGCCGGCTGTGTGACACCGCCTCTCGCTGGGAGCTCGGCGTCAGCGGGAGCAACCTTCAGCCGACCTGGGTCAGCTACACCGGGGGCGACACCTTGTACAGCGTGGCCGCCACCGGACCCGCTGTGTACGTGGGCGGCCATCAGCGGTGGCACAACAACCCGTTCGCAGGTGACAAGCCGGGGCCGGGCGCGGTCGAGCGGGAGGGGATTGCTGCCCTCGACCCGATCAACGGCGTTCCGCTCAGTTGGAACCCCGGACGCAACCGCGGTGTCGGGGCCTTCGCGCTGACCGCGACCCCGGACGGTCTCTGGGTCGGCAGTGACACCGACCGGATCGGCCGGTGGGAATACCACGGGCGCGTCGCCTTCTTCCCGCTACAAGGTGGGACGGTTCCACCGACCATCGTCACGGGGGACCTCCCAGGTCGACTGCTGTCCCTCGGAGACGGGTCGACCGACTGGGTCGCGACCAACTACGACGGTTCGACCTTCTCCCACTCGGCATCCCTGTCAGGAACGGCCACCGCAACACGTGCAGCGACCATGATCGGTGGGAAGCTCTTGATGGCCCGGGCGAACGGGGACTTCGAGGTGGCCGACTGGGACGGAACCAGCCTGGGAACACCGGCGGTGGTGCCCGATCTCGGACTCTCTGCATGGCGCACCGACATCGCTTACATGACTGGTCTGTACTACCACGCCGGCAGGCTGTACTTCACCCGAAGCGACAGCACCTCACTGTTCTACCGCTACTACACCGTCGAAAGCGGAATCATCGGAGCTGAGCGCTTCACGGTCTCAGGCAGTGTTGCAGGGCTGAGCTACGCAAACGTCCGTGGCATGACCAAGGCCGGTAGCGACCTCTACTGGGTGGATGGCACGACCGGTGATCTGAGGCGCACGTCGCTGTCCAACGGCGTGCCCACCGCCGGGACGACGGTCGCCGTCAGCGGTCCCGCACTTGACGGCCGGGACTGGCGCCAGGGGCCGCTAGTCCTGCAGGCCCTCGCTGACGGGACGCCGACCAACCTGTTGCCCGTAGCCGCGGCGAGCGCGACGTGCGAGGGCCTCGACTGTCACTTCTCCAGCGTGGGCACCGGTGACCCTGACGGTCAGGTGGTGTCACGCACATGGGACCTGGGTGACGGCACTTTCGTTGACGGCGCGACTGTTGACCACCGGTACACGGGTGAAGGGCCCTTCACCGTCACCCTTACAGTGACCGACGATGACGGTGCCTCGTCGAGCAGAACCATCACTGTCAGCCCTGATGCCGCACCGGTAGCCCTCATCGAGGCGACCTGTAGCGGTCGCGAATGCACGTTCGATGGTTCCGCATCGACCGATGGAGGTGACGTCCTCACTGACTACACCTGGGACCTCGGCGACGGTTCGACTGCGACGGGTCCGCAGGTTCTGCATACGTTCGAGGCTGCGGGCACGTACGACGTGTCGTTGACGGTGCAGGACGACGAAGGCAACCAAGCCAGCACGCCAGCGACAGTCACAGTCGCTGATCTTGTCGACGAGATCTCTTTCGTCGACGTCACCGCAGCAACCGCTAACGCCATGAAGATCGGCGTCACTGCACCCTCCAGCACGGCCGCCGGAGATGCAATGCTGCTCGTTGTGACGGGCAACCGCGCTGACGTCGACTACACGGGCCCGGGCTCTGGCTGGGCCGAGGTCGCACGAGTGGTCGACTCCGACATGACCACGATCGCGTGGCAGCGGGCGGCCGCCTTCGCCGACGCGGGTGCTTCTGTAGAGGTCGCTGCGTCCGACCGAACGAAGCTGGACGCCCAACTGGTGGTGTACCGGGGGGTGGATCTGTCGGCTCCTGTCGCGTCCGCGACAGCCGTGGCCGAGTCGTTCGTCGCCGAGCACACCACGCCGTCGGCGCAGGCAGCGGCTGGGGCCGTGGTCGTGTCGTACTGGGCCGACAAGTCCAGCGACACGACGTCGTGGAGTGCGCCGTCCGAGGTGACCGTCCGTGGCATGTCCAAAGGCGTCGGTGGTGGGCGTATCACGTCCCTTCTGGCAGACCAGCCGCCACACGCCGAGGCAGGTCCAGCGGGTGGGCTTACCGCGACGGCTGACGCGGCCTCCGGCAAGGCTACGATGCTGACATTTGTGCTGCCGCCACGACAGGTGTGAGGGTTGCGATGACGGTCAGGCCGAGCAGGGCAGCTGCCGTGCTCGGCCTGACCCTCGCAGCGGCGGTTTCGGCCAGCGCTTGCGGCGGCTCTGGGCCCATCGACCCCGCCCTACCTCTTCCCGAACCCAGCATTGCCCCGGGTCCCGGAGCCGACCTGTCGGCCGTGCCTGGGCTGCGCATGCTTCTAGTCCCCCAGGGGCTTGACGAAGGTCCGCTGAGTGAGGGTGCCCTCGTACCGGACATCTCGGGCCTGAATCGTGACGCCGTTGTTGCGCTGCCCGAGGGCGACTCGCCCGAACTCATGGTGGAGTCAGACTCTGATCTCGCCCGGCAAGTGCTTGATTTCCCGGCGCCTTGTGGTGACGAGGATCCCTGCCTACGCCCAATCCTCGAGGTTGCCGACGCTCGTAGCCTGAACCCAGGGACGCGTGACTTCAGGGTCATCGCCACGGTTCGGCTCGATGACTCCGAAACTGCCACCGGCTCGAACATCATCCAAAAGGGCTTCTCCACCGGTGGGAGTGGACAATGGAAGCTCCAGGTGGACGGCGAAGAGGGGATTCCAACGTGCGCCGTGGTTCAGCCGGGAGACGACACCATCCATCTGGTCGAAGGATCCGCGTCGCTGGCCGACGGGCAGTGGCACGACGTCGAGTGTCAGCGGGAGGACCAGCGCCTGACGATCTTCATCGACGGCGAGGAGCAAGCCTCGATCGAAATCCCTGACGGCATCGACCTAACAACGGAGTTTCCCATTCGCGTTGGCGGCAAGAACCTCGACGCAAACAATGACCCCTTCCATGGGGACATAGCCCAAGTTGCGCTGATCGTGAGGTGACGGTTCTCGCCGAGGACCAACTTCACGAAGGTGAGGATTCACAGGCCTTGAGCAAGGCATTGAAGCGCCCCAGGTTTGCTGTCGCATCTTTGTGAGTTGGAAGGATGCGAGCCATGCCGACGAAGATCGATCCGGAGCTGAAGTCCCGGGCGGTGCGTCTGGTGAGCGAGCACCGTGGTGAGTACCCGACGTTGACGGCGGCGACGGAGGCGGTTGCTCGCCGGCTCGGTGTCGGGCAGGAGTCGGTGCGCCGGTGGGTGTGCCAGGCTGAGGTCGACGCCGGGGACCGGCCGGGGACGACGAGCGCTGAGCACGCCGAGATCAGGCGGTTGAAGGCGGAGAACCAGCGGCTGCCTCAGGACGTAGAGATCCTTCGGGCGGCGACAACTTTCTTCGTGTCAATGCCAGAGTGAGGGCCGGTTCGGCGGGGTTCGCTCGCTTCTTCGCTGGACCATGGTGATCATCGGGGTGGACTCCCACAAGCGCACGCATACGGTCGTGGCGGTCAACGACGTCGGCCGCCGCCTAGGGGGAAAGGACTGTGCGCACCAACCGGCGTTCCGCAGCTGTGGTGCCGGGTGGGGGCACGGAATGGCGGGTTGACCTGCAAGAAGGCGTGTTTGGCCGGTGACGTGGCGTGTCACTAGGGCTGGGTGGTGTGGCTGGTCA
>Ga0081528_100535_pt1 | contig 17025 bp, 17 predicted proteins | sample HotLakmasection4_FD_71011 | JGI IMG/M metagenome (GOLD analysis project Ga0081528, IMG submission 71011) | Hypersaline microbial mat communities from Hot Lake, Washington, USA - Section #4 (SPADES assembly) (version 2) | ecosystem: Environmental > Aquatic > Non-marine Saline and Alkaline >...
GGGAAACCCAAAGGGTGGCCGGTGATGACCAACACCCCATCAGCGCGGCGCTTGTACGACCCGTTCTGACTCAGCACACAGACCTGCTGAACCGCCAGCCAGTTGTTATTGTCGGGATCGTTCCAGTCGATGATGCGTACCGTCTCGACGATGTCGTTCTCGTCGGCATCCTTGAACGCCACCTTGACGCCGTCTTTAAGCAGCGCGTATACATCCGCGTTGGCGTGAGCAGGCGTGGCGAGGCTGCGATCTGCCAGCAGTACTTCAATCGCCATATCCAGCGCGGACTGCGGCACGCCCGGATTGAGCCGTTCCAACGTGGGACGCAGGCGCGATAACAGAACAACCTCATCCAATGTTTCTCTGCCCAGCCGACCCCTGCCGCCGATTTCGTCGTAAGCGCTGACCACCTCATAGCCGAGCGTGGCGAGTAATCCCATCACGGCAGATTCAAGGGCATCTTCAGAGTCGAGTTTAGCAGCCATCTATATCCGTCTCCACTCGCAATCTCTGGCAGAGTCTGAGGAATCTACACCATGATAGCTGTTCGTTGATCAGTTTGTTCCGACGAATGCTCTGGTTGTTTACGAGATTGGATAATCTGTATCCGTAGAATTCCCGCGCAGCATTTTCATCAATAATGTTGTCTACAATAAACTGTTCTAGGCGCTCGAATGCGCCCATGTAGCCATCAACTTCATACCATTCGATGTCCGCTGGTGTATCCTCGTCTTCGGTCTTCCAACTACCGTTCGGGCGAAGTGCACTGTGAACTTTGTCGTAAAGAGTCAGACGATTGTCAAACTCAATGAGTAGTTGCGCTTTGGCGAGCTTACGTGCTTCATCGAGTTGCCAGCGAAGCAGCAGGTAACTTCCTATGAAAGCCACAACTGCACCAATTGCAGCAGCCACTATTTCTTGCGGTATCTCAGTCATCTCCGATCTCCATTGCAAATTACCTACAACCAACGCCGGCTGAACCGGCGAACGTACCCCCTAGCTGCGCAGGCGAAACATTGAGATGACAGCGTCGACGCCACCTGTAGCGACGATCTTCTGCTCCCCATGCTTAAAGCTGACCTCATGCGTGTGCTGCTTTGCCAGCCACGCCCCCTCGATGTCCGTGATCTCGCCGGATTTGATGCGCAGCGACAACTGATGGGCGATATACTGCGCGATGCTGTTGTTCGGTCCGGCACCAGCACCCCCCACCGGCATGCCGAGCGCAGCGCGCGTTTCCTCATCGAGTTCAATGGCGATCTGATACGGGCTGACATACATCATGCCGAATTCATCCGGCGCGTAGGTCTGGAGATTGCGCAGAATGCCCCGAATCTTGTCTTCCATGTTGAGTGTTTCCCACTGACTCATCGTTTAACCTTTATTCTCATAGATCTCAATATCACGCACATCCAACTGACCCGACACCAGACGCGGCAGCAGCAGATCGCGGGCTTCGCGCAGGGCGAGATTTTTTTGCCTTAGAATTGCGACCTCAGAAAAGATTGGTGATGCATAACTGCTATAATCTAAGATCGCTTTTGAATCGGGCTTAAGAAAAAGAGTCTCTAACAGATCACCTGGCTTTACTCGTTGATGGCTTGTTGATGTTCCACCAGCTAAAGACCTGAGCAAACCAGAAAAACCTTCAGACGAACACAATGATGCCAAGAAACTCTCGGTTATTGGTGCGATAGGTGTAAAAATTAGGAATTCAGTCGATGCAATAGGACGTTCCGAATGGAACAAGTCAGGTAACCAAGTACGGGATATACGTGGATTGATCTTAGAAACCATGATACTTCTATTTGGAACAAGGTACTTATTGCTCTGAATGCGTCTGCCACTTTCCATAATTGGTACTTTGCCGTTATCAAAGGCGGGAATACTGTAGTGCGCAAATTGTTCGTCGGGATGATCATATGGTTTGATGCTCTCAGAGTGCTTTTTGGCCATTTGCTTAAACCGCACCACCCCCCACCCGTGCGGAATCATCCCGTAATCCGTGCCGGAATCGACCAGCGCGACGGACTCACGCCCCGGAAAGCGGAACTCCACGAACCACTCGCGGTAGAGATCGTGCGCGGCTTGCTCCAACGCTTTGATGCGCCGCGTGTTGTTCTCGATCAGGTCATCGTAGGCGGAGAGGATCGCGGCGATGCGGCGTTGGGTCTCAAGGGGGGGAAGCTCCGGCATAACAAGTTCGCGAATATCTTTCATATTCAGATGGGGAACTGTCGCGCCCGCGCCTAATCCATGAAACGTACCCTGGATTTCATCACCAAGAAGGAGATAGACAAGATATTGAGGGTTAACTTTGCTTTTGTCCGGTCGAATAAGAACCGTACGTTGTCCCAAGCAAACTTCAAGATTAGGTGGAATGATAGCTGCATTACCCAATGGTGCTTCTCGCGCCAAAATGATGTCGTCAGCCTGGGGCACAGCGCGGCGAGACCATAGCTTGTACGTTTCTTCCGATACACGGTTTACACCATCAAGTATGAGTCGTCCACGCCCGACGTTTGGTGTACGAATTGATGGATACCCTGTCTCCTGTGTTGGAGCGGTTTTGTGCTCACAATCAACAATCAATTCGCAAATATCATTTAGGATTAGCTGTTTCACTGCCCACCGCCTGATACAGGTTGTCGCTCAGTCATCGCTACTTGTTCCGTCGCTCACCATCTTTGCCAGTTCAGGCTGTCCACTTCAGCAAAATGCGCGTCATCCGTTATCAGCGTCAGGTCATACTGAATGGCAAGCGCGGCAATCCAGATGTCATTCTCAGGGATAGGGCGACCCTTTGCCCGCAAGCCCTGCTTCGCCTGTCCATATACATCGGCGGTATCAGCATCAACGCGCAATACCACGCGCCCGGCGATGAACGTGGCGACGTTCTGCCGGTTTTCCTCCACACGTCCCGATTTATACGCGCCATAATAGAGTTCTCCTACTGCCACAACTGGCACGAATACATCGGTGGCGGCGGTCAGCAGCTTCTTTAAGGCTTCATCCTCCCGCTGTAGAGCGATGATGGCGTTCGTATCCAGCAAAAACTTACTCCCAGCCACGCCAATCAATCTCCTCACAACCTTCTGCTATCGCGGCTTCCATTTCGTCCAGCGACTGCGCGTCAAAGAAGCCCGTCGCTGCTGCGATGCTCGCGCCGGGTTCGCCCTTGATTACAGGCGTCTTCGTCAGAATCCGGGCAAAGTTTAACAGGCGCTGCTGCTGCGCTTCGTCCATTTTATTGAGTTGCTCAATGAGTTGTTCGCTCAAGGTCATCATCGCTAACCTCCGTTCAACAGGTTACGAATTTCATGATGCTTTGCTGGCATCCATGACCGCGACGGACTCCATGCGGACTGGCTCGCCATCACCTGTAATAAGATCGACCACGCGATCATGTGCTTCTGGCGTGTAGAACGTAGCGCCACATTGAGGGCATACCAGCGCAGGTAGATTTTCGATGATGTACCAGCGCCCCTCGAATTCCTGGAAGCGTGTTACCAGTCGTTCTTCAAGATGCCCTTTGCAGTACAGACATTCATCATTCATCGCTTTTCCTCGTCTTCAAATCCGCGTTCCAATCATCCAGAGATGGTTCATATACGGTAATGACTTTTATCTTGTTAGGATAACTAACCTGAACATGCAACGGTCGTTTATTCTCAGTATAGCCGAGTATCAAACAACTCGGCCCATATTTGTCATCCGGGTAATCTTCAATCACCTCACCAAAAAGCACAGCCTGTTCGATTTCAGGGCTACGTACTCTGCGTTTCGCGGCTCTATCAGAAGCATGATCTGTTAGTGTGTAGGTTTTATTCTGGAATGCCTGTTTCAGCGCGTCATAATCGGGCGGCATCCCTAGTCCCCATTCAGTAGTTGGCGCATATTATAGGCGATGCGTTCTTCCAGTTCGTGCGCTTCGGCGTTCAGCAGTTCCAGCGTCTCGTGGATTTCTTCCATGCGCTGTTTGAAGTCGAAGTCGTCCATGCCCTCACGCGCAGCTACACCCACATAACGTCCGGGATTCAGGCTGTAGCCCTGCGCGGCGATCTCGTCAATCGTCGCCACTTTGCACAATCCTGGTACGTCGCGGTAGATGCCATCGGGGAAATGTTCATTCAGCAGACCCTGACTGCCGTCCACCGTCTCTGGCGTTTCGCCGCGATACAGCCGGGCAATATTCGCCAGAAATTCCAGCTGCTCCGGCGCAAAGTCACGATGAGCGCGGTCAATCTGGCGGTAGATGCTCCGCGCATCGATGAACAGCACGGAGTTTTCGCGTTGGGTGCCGCGCTTGCCCTTATCCAGAAACCACAGCGTGCAGGGCAGGGTGACGGTATAGAAGAAGTTCGAGCCAATCGTCACCATCACATCCACCGCCCGCGCTTCGATGAGCTGCCGGCGAATCTCCAGCTCGCTGTGACGGGCATCGCTGGCGCTGTTCGCCATGACGAACCCAGCGCGTCCTCCGGCATTCAGTGCACTGTAGAACAACTGAATCCACAGGTAATTGGCGTTATCCACGCTCGGCTTACCAAACGGGAAGCGCGGATCGTCCTTCAGCTTGCCTTTATCGACCTTATCCACGTTAAACGGCGGATTCGCCATCACGAAGTCGAACTTGCCCTCGCTCCGGTGGATGTCCTCGTAATAGGTGTTCCCCTCGCGGATGTCGCCGGATAATCCATGCACCGCGAGGTTCATCTTCGCCAGTCGCACATTGCCCGTTACGCGCTCCTGCCCGTAAATGCTGATCTCGGTGGTGTTGCCACTGTGCCGCTGGACGAATGCCGCCGACTGCACGAACATCCCGCCAGAGCCGCACGCCGGGTCATAGATGCGCCCGTGATACGGTTCGATGATCTCGACAATCAGCTTAACGATGCTGGTCGGCGTGAAGAATTCGCCGCCTTTCTGCCCCTCAGACATGGCGAAGTTGCCGAGGAAGTACTCGTAAATCTGCCCGAAGATGTCACCTTCCAGCCCATTCAGCGAGAAGTTGAACGTCTTGAGCAGGGAGACCAGCAGATCGTTTCCGAAGCGGTTGTACTGCTTGGGGAGCACACCACGCAGGTCTTCGTTTTCCTCTTCGATGGCTTTCATGGCGTCGTTAATCGCTTTGCCGATGGTGTCGCCTTCCGTCAGGCTCAGCAGGTAGTGGTAACGGGCGATGTCGGGCAGGTACATCACGCCACGCGCCTGATAGTCGGTCTTGTCAATACGGCGGCGGCGTGTCACCTGTCCGGCCAGTTCGGCTTCCGCCTGCGCGAACTTGTAATCGGCAAAGCGCAGGAAGATTAGCCCCAGCACAGGCACAGAATACTCCGAGGCACGCAGCTTGGAGTTAGCGCGTAAGTCATCCGCCGCGCCCCACAGTCGCTTTTCCAGTTCTGAATTATTGGCAACCATAAAACCAAAGTGTCCTTCTGGGCAATGTAACTCAAAAACGGTCACCATCGCACGCCTGGCAGATGTTACCTGACAAGTCGCGACGCGCCGAACACAACGTTGTTGAATAGAGAACAATACTATTGTGGCACACTTTACTTCTATTGTCCCGTAACATCCACTGCGATTACATAATCGATGCGACAGCGAGCATCACTAGATCATTTATTGTAAGTCATATCTCCTTTGTGGACATCCCACCCTGCGCAAGGCGTTACGCATCACCGCCAATTCAACAGGCCAAAACTGTAATTCTACAGCCCTTGTACATCTCAGCTGGCGATAATGGGGTGAATGCCGGAGTAGTTGGGAAACAACTACAGTGAAGAAATCCATTCGCCGCAGCCTGTCGATGACGCGAGAGATGGCGCAGCGGCTCAACCAGATTGCCAGCGGCAAACCACGCAATATCACCGAAGCAGACCTCATCCGCGAGGCGATCCGCCGTTTTCTGGATGAGCAGGACGACCTGACGGGCAGCCGAAAGCACTTCCAGCGGTCATTCCAGCAGCGCATCGACCAGCTTGAAGAAGCGATTGCCTTCCAGCTCAACGTCCTGATCTATCTGCTGGACGCTGACGAAGCCGAGCTGCGAGAAGCGATCATCACCGCTCGTGAGCGGGGCGGTACGCTGCTGGCGCAGATGAAGGCCGTCCGCGAAGTGAAGGACAAGGGCCAGTGAAGGCGATCATCGTCGTCGATTTCGCCTACAAAGGTCCTAAGCGGCGCGGTCGCGGAACCGGTCGCAAAGGTCTAAGCTCGACTTTAAAGTACCTGCAATTTCGCGACAGGGTACAGAATCAGCTGGCGAAGAATCGCGCCTACGAGCGCTGGCAGGATCGGGGAATGGGGCAGCACTGGCGTGACATCCTGAAGAACTGTGACGAACTGCAGAGTAAGCACGTCCTGGCGTGGACCTGGGTCGTCTCGCCCGCGCCTGACCTCATGGCGCTCGTACCTGAGTCGCAGCGGCGCGACTTTGTTTGTGAGCTGACCGAGCGCGTGGTCGAGGACTACTACACCGAGCGCGGCTTCGAGCTGCCCACATACAGCTACATACTGCACGATCGGGAGACGAACGAGGTGGGACTGCAGCAGTTGCACACACACATCATTCTGCCCGGCACAGTCTCATCCGTGGCCGAGCGACTGCCCGTCTACAACAACAAGGAACGCAGACATGATGCTCTGTTTCGCGAGGTCGCGACGCGGCACTTCGCGGAGATGCTGGATGATGTCGTCGGCCCGGAGTGGCGCATAGCACGCGAACAGGACCTCGAGCAACAGCCAGAGCTGAGTCCGCCGTCGCTGGAGCGTTAGCCTATGCTCTACTGGTTGTTCACCGACGGGCGTGAGCTGCTAAGCGCTTTGCTTATCCCGCTATTGTGTCTGACGCTGCTCATGCCGCTGATCGTCAGTGCCGTTTTCGGTGCAGGCATCCAGCGCAGCAGTGAAGCACAGAATATCTCCGGCTGGAAACGTGGACTGAAGTTGTTCACACATGGGATTGTGCTGCTGGGCGTCACCGCACTTTACCTGATATTTCTGGGTGATATGGCGATTCAACCGGTGCGTGGCAGACAGGCGACGAATGCGCTTATCCGCGCCATTGTCGGTGGGCCGGAGAACATCCAGCACAGGCGTTTGTTCGGCTTCGGCGTCATGCTGCTGTTCGTCTGGGTCGTGATTTCTATTGGCTTGCACAGCGGACTCAAGAACGGCGGTTGGCTGCGTGAGCGCGTGGATCGCCTGCGGACACCGCAGGTTCGACGTGGGGCGCTGGGATCGTCGCACTTCTGCTCGCAGCGCGAGTACAAACGCTTTCGCCGCGAAGACCCGGAAGGACTGACGCTGCTCGGTGCGTTCTGGGGGGAGAGCAAGCGGCGGCTCGATCTGGGCACGGGGCGTTTCTGTCTGGGTGGTGAAGATATTGCACGCGGCATTTTGACGCTTGGCGGTCCCGGTTCCGGTAAGACCCAGGGCATCATTTTGCCCGCCATCGCTGACCGGATGCTAGCTGGACATTCGCTGGTTGTCGCTGACCCACAGGGCGAAATCACAAGCCATATCCTGAAGTATGCCGCCGTCACCCGCCATCTGGTGGTTGTGCATGACCCAACTTCGACCATCGGCCCGCGCTACAATCTGGCGCAGGGAATCGATAACGTATCCGACGCCCGTGCTATCGCTGACGTGCTGGTTCCCTCGGCGCAGGGTGACAACAAGTTCTGGACAGACAGCGCCGCCGCACTGCTGGCCGCCTGCCTGATCCGCTTCCCAAACCTGGGCGAGATCTACAACGGCATGAATGACCTCAAAGCACTGGCAACCAAGCTCGCCGAAAAGAAGGATGATGCCGCGCTATTGGCAAATAGCTTCATAGCCTCGGTCGGATCGGACGGTAAGGTCGCCTCCAACGTGGTCGCGACGCTGGCGACGGCACTCACGGGTTGGGCATCCACCGATGTGCGCGACAACACAGCGGCTTCGGACTTCGACGCAGAGCTGATCGTCGAGCAGCCGACCGTCGTCGTGCTGACCTGCCCCGGCAGAATGCGGGCCGTTTACGCCTCCTATCTCGGTGCGACACTGCGTAAGGTCATGCTCGACCTGGATACCATCGGTGAACGCAATCGCGGCCCGCTGCCGATGCCTGTCGGCGTGATCCTGGACGAGTTCCCCACCCTCGGCAAGCTGGACTCGCTGGTGGCAGACGTAAACCTGGTCCGTAAACGCCGCATCTCGATCCTGATCGGTGCCCAAACAAAGGGACAATTCCACCTGATCTACGGCAACGAAGGCACGCAGGCGTTGTTCACCGGTCTGGCGACGCAGGTGATCTACGGCGGTTGTGATGCGGACACGGCGGAGTTCTACAGCAAAGCCAGTGGCACAGCGACGCAGGAAGGCAGTGGTGACGACAAATACAGCCGGTCGCGACCGCTGCTGACCGTCGATGAGGTCATCACGCCGCAGGTGGGCAACTGCACGATCTTCGCCCGTTATGTCGAAGCGGGGTTCGCCACGCAAGTTGTGCTGAACGCCCGGCTGACGCGCTTCTACGAGCGTGAAGACTGGAAACGTCGCCTGAAAACGGGTGAAGCGGTCGAGCCGCTGCTGCTGGAGCGCGGTATCTCGCTTGACCTACCCGCCCTACCGCCTGCCCCGGCAGAAGAAGTCAAACGCGATAAACTCAGAGAGGCATATCAGTCAGCGATGGACAAAGCCGGAGAGAAATCCGACAACACCCGCTTCACCCACATGAATGAGATGCGCCGCAAGTACGAGCAGCGCAGAGAGATGGAGCTGGAGACATGACGTTGAACAAGAACAAGATGGTACGCGAGATCGGGCGGCGCACCCGCCTGAAGAACCGCGATGTGCAGTTGGTGCTGGAAACACTGGTCGATGTGTGGACGGAGGAACTCGTCGCAGGCGGACGCATTGAGTTGGAGAACTTCCTTGTGCTGGAAATGCAGACCATTGACCGAGGTGAACAACGCGGAACGCTCACCAGCGGCGAAGCCCCGCGTATCATCCGGCGGGTAACTTTGCGGGTGAGCAAGAAGCTGAAACATCACCTCCATGCCGACGAACGCACTGAGTGAACGCCAGCATGCCGCCCAAATACCCCGAAGGGTAGGACCCTCATTCTGATTAACTATTTCTACTGCGAACACACGGACGAAGTCTATCCTAAGTCGAAATACCCCGAAGGGTAGGACCCTCATTCTGATGAGGCTGACCGTGCTAAGTGTAATGAAGAACAAGATAATGTCGAAATACCCCGAAGGGTAGGACCCTCATTCTGATGGTCGGCGAGTGCGCCGACCTCGCCGATGCAGAAGCCTCTGTCGAAATACCCCGAAGGGTAGGACCCTCATTCTGATTCCAGCTACAAATGAATGGGCTGCCTGGCCAGTGTGGGGTCGAAATACCCCGAAGGGTAGGACCCTCATTCTGATAATCGCCCCGCATTTGAGCATCGAGGTAAAAGCCGTCGAAATACCCCGAAGGGTAGGACCCTCATTCTGATAGAAGGCTTGCAGGCAGCGGTGCAAACATCAACATCAGTCGAAATACCCCGAAGGGTAGGACCCTCATTCTGATTGTGGCTCCAGTCGCCGCATGTCTATTCCTGTAGAAGTCGAAATACCCCGAAGGGTAGGACCCTCATTCTGATGTCTCCTACCCTACTGAGCTAAAGTACCTATCTAAGCAGGTCGAAATACCCCGAAGGGTAGGACCCTCATTCTGATCTGCCCTGTCGAGTAGGGGAGGTGCGGCGTTAATCAGTCGAAATACCCCGAAGGGTAGGACCCTCATTCTGATCTTTTCCCCGCGTGGCTTCTAGGGCGCAACCCCTGGGCGTCGAAATACCCCGAAGGGTAGGACCCTCATTCTGATCGAGCGCATCAACCAGCACAGCGACAGGGACGCGCGGTCGAAATACCCCGAAGGGTAGGACCCTCATTCTGATGTGCAGAGCGTAGCCTCCGAAATAGTGCATGACCGGCAGGTCGAAATACCCCGAAGGGTAGGACCCTCATTCTGATGCGAAGAGCTGTTTGAGACGTTGGAGCAAGCAATCGTCGAAATACCCCGAAGGGTAGGACCCTCATTCTGATAAGCGACGGCGCTGCCCAACTGCGACAGCACCTCACGGTCGAAATACCCCGAAGGGTAGGACCCTCATTCTGATGTATAGCGGGTCGAACCCTCTAATACGCTTTTAAGGTTGTCGAAATACCCCGAAGGGTAGGACCCTCATTCTGATCGCAATCGCGCACTCTTCAATGACTAAAGACGAACTTACGTCGAAATACCCCGAAGGGTAGGACCCTCATTCTGATTGGAAGCAGCGCAGGAGTTAGAAGAGGAATCGATGATGTCGAAATACCCCGAAGGGTAGGACCCTCATTCTGATTCAGCGATGAGGCCGAAGAGTACCTGCGCGGCTGTGCGCGTCGAAATACCCCGAAGGGTAGGACCCTCATTCTGATCAAGGAGCATATACCATGAAAAATCGGTACAAGGACCACGTCGAAATACCCCGAAGGGTAGGACCCTCATTCTGATCGCTACGCGCGGCGAGTAACGCGAAGAGATTAAGTCTGTCGAAATACCCCGAAGGGTAGGACCCTCATTCTGATGCAGGCGCTTATAGTTTATTAAGTTCAGCGTTACTCCTGTCGAAATACCCCGAAGGGTAGGACCCTCATTCTGATTTCGATATAATTGACGTCGATAGCGTCGATGACCATACGGTCGAAATACCCCGAAGGGTAGGACCCTCATTCTGATTTGTCGTTGAGGTCGTTGAGTCAGAGTCATACGGTAAAAGGTCGAAATACCCCGAAGGGTAGGACCCTCATTCTGATGTATTCACTGTATATCGTATTCATCGCTCATCGATCCGTCGAAATACCCCGAAGGGTAGGACCCTCATTCTGATGCTTTTTGCGTTGATTCGTCCCATCGGGGTGCCTGATGGTGTCGAAATACCCCGAAGGGTAGGACCCTCATTCTGATAACCCGCTATACACGATTAAGGTTCAACCCACTATACAGTCGAAATACCCCGAAGGGTAGGACCCTCATTCTGATAACGTTAAGGTAAAAAGGGCGTGTTTCATGGTATAGTCGAAATACCCCGAAGGGTAGGACCCTCATTCTGATACTACCAGAGTACCACGTTTCACACAAATCCAGCCTTATTTCATTATGCGTCTCCATAGTTTCAGGAAAGAACACAACGCAGTCACTATGGTCTCTCTATACTTGTGCCGTACAGCCACTTCTTCTGCCTGTGTTTGTGCGAGCACCCTCTTAATGCAAACTATGTGAAAACTGTATATGGTAAGAAGGTGCTCGCAAAGATCAAAAGATCATGACGCCGGGTGCCTGTGGTGTATCCCCCAGGCCGAGGATCTGTAACCGCTGCTGACAATCCGCACAAAGCCGGTACAGCCGGATGCTGTCTTCGTTCTCGACGATCAGCTCGTTTAGCCGTCGAAATACCCCGAAGGGTAGGACCCTCATTCTGATTTAATCTGCCGTCGCTGGATGTGGCTGGAATCCAGCCGTCGAAATACTCCGAAGGGTAGGACGGTGACTCCGTTAGCTGTAATGGCTTATTCAGTTGTTAAGGTGCAGCCACTCAGACCCTACGGGCCTGGCCCATCCCAATAGTCGTCAGGCGTCCTACGCCGCTGTAAAAGGCGTAGCCAGCCAGCAGCGTCACCATGCTCATCCAGTAACGGTCATGGCGGGTATGGACGTAGCGGGCGCTGCCCATTGCGCCGATCTCGCTGCGGCCATCACCGCCCGGTATGCTGCCCGTGCGCAGGTCGTAGTGGCTCATCGCCACCCCACTCTGGCAGTATTCGCGCAGGTGCGGCGAGATCGCATTCGGGCTGAACGCATTCCAGCGATCCGCCAGGCCGCCGAAGACCAGTTCTGGCAGCGGCACCGGCAGATGCATCCCCGCCTGCCGGAAGGCCGTTGGCGTCTCAAAGCTGATTCGGATCGCACGCGGCGGCGGTTCGCTCGCCAGCAGATACGGCGCTGCCAGCTCATGATAGGTGGTCATCCCCGCCCAGGGATGCTGTGCGGCGTCCGTCGTCATACCCGTGATCGCCAGTGCTGCGCCATCGATTTCGACCTGCGCGGGTGGCGCTGCCTGCAGCTTCAGGAGCACGGCGGCGATGCTGGCATCCAGGGCAGTCAGCCGGAACCAGTATTCGGTCTCCGGCACGTACTCTCGCTGGCCCTTGCTGACGCGCTTACCCCCCACCAGTGAGGAGCAGGTGTAAGGCTTCGGCCCGTCGACGTCATGCCACTGGCTCGCCAGCGCTGGCTCGATATCACCCAGCCAGCGCAGTAGCTGCGCGTAGATGGCGCGACCGGTATGGGCGGGCAGTCGCAGCGCGTCAGCCGGTCGCACCGTCACCACCAGCGAGACGAGATCGCTCATTGCTGCTGCTCGAGCAGATCGACGATCAGGTCATTGATGCCATCGTAAGGGTTCGATGCGACGCGCTGCCCTGATACTGTTTCATAAAGCTGTCGCATCTGCGCCAGTATGGCATCAACGCCCCCGGGATAGGCGTTCTCAATCAGCGGCAGTGCCACGCCGCTGTGGCTGTGGATGGCCGTATTGCGTATATCCGCCAGCTTTTCAAACGACGCGATCTGCTGCAGAACCGCGTCGATAGCAGGATCAGACTTCGCCAGAAAGCCGAGTATCCTCTGGTATGCAAAGGTGGTGATGGCTCCATCAACGCGGACCTTTTTGTCCTCAAGATACTTTTTGAGGTCCGGTTGGGTGTCCAGCCAGCCCAGATCGAGGTTCTTACCATCGATCACAGGGACGCCCGCCCGTGCGGCGTAGTAGCGCAGCAGCCCCTCCCGGAAGGCGAAGACATTCGTCACGGCATCTTTGTATGCGCCCGTTCTGAAGTCGATCTCCGCACCGAAGATCTCTTCACGCAGGACCCAGGCCTCATCCCGCTCGGCGATTTCATCAGCAAGCCGTAGAACGCGCTCACCATCTGACGATCCTAGTGAACGATCCAGACCGAACAGCGCATTCTCTGCCAGTTCAAAGTTGAAGTTCAAACGCTGCCTTGCGTAATCCAGGAGCCCGGCGATTGCCTCGAAATGCCGCCAGTGATCGCGCACCAGTTCCTGATTGGCATCGAGTAGTTGCAATGCGGCATTGTACTGGTACACATCGATGCTGCGCTTCAGGGCCGTATCCAGGGTGCTCGCCAGCAGCTTCAACCCGACGTTGAGTGCGCGTGGTGTCCTGATCTGTTCAAGAACGTAGAGCGGTCGGGCACGCTGTCCCAGTTTATCGACCCCCTGCCATAACAACATGAAGGACATAGCAGGGGTGCCGCCGGTTACTTCAATATACGTTTGATCAACGCCTTGAAAAGCCGTCAGTTCATGTTCGTAAAACCGCATCATTGCGTCGTAATCAGACGGATTCTCGTTTATCTCCACGATCGCTAAAGCGTCGTCAACCCAATCGCCATAAGTCTCGATCAGATAACGCTTGATGATCTGCGCAAACGGGAGTGTATCGGAATATCGGTAGGTGCTATCCCGCTGATTCGTAGCGAACAGCACAATGCTATCGATCATCTGGTGCTTTTTGATTACGGACTCCAATGCTTTACCAAGTATTGGAAGCTGCACCCGAGAGCGGTGAGTATCCCAATCGGCCAGAATGGTTTCACCGAGTCGCCGCGACTCCTTGGTGGTTTCTTCGCCTGCGACTTGTACATCTCGGCTGCCCACGTTGGCGATGAATGCGATTGTCATGATTCACGCTCCATCTTTACTTTGATCCAACCCAGCGTGCCTAGTGGTTCACGGGGATCTTCCCGTCGTACGATGACGCGCCGACTCTTCGGAAAGCGATCTCCGACCTCGCCCCTGCGTGTCAGCCTGTATGTCCTGTCCAGCGCCGAAAACAGGGCCTCATCTTTTGTAAGGTGGTCACCTAGGGTTTTGCTGTCCCAACCGCCGCCCCAGCCAAGCTGGAGGAGAAACTCATTCTCAGCCAATGCCGCATATGTATGCTTGATTCCCTGAATCTGGTTTCGCCATCGGGGTCCACGCGGGCGCTTGCTGTCTGCAAGCAACCGTCGTCGGGTGAATTCCTTCACTACATCCGGCAGATGTTTGAGGAAGGTGGACATATCCTCATCGAAGTTGAGTTTCTTCCGAATCGCCTCTTGCAGGAGATAGCCATCAAGGGTGAGTCGCATGGTAAAGGTGACATCTTTACGTATGGCTTCCAGCTCGATGGGCGCGCCAGATGCAGTTTCACGCGTGGCGACTGCGACATTCAGGAGTTGTAGTTGGCGCTGGTCATCGGCTGTGCTGTCACTGACCTGCAGCGCTCTCAGCAGATCGTGATTGGGGTCACTGCCGAGGATTGCCTGTTCTGTACGTTGTGCTGCAAACTGTCCCCTTCTATCCAACCGCTGCACGTCAATGGCAACGCTGCTGTTGTTGGGATCGTAGCCTACATAGAACAGGGCGGTCCTCAAAGCTCCCTTCAGGGAGGACCCAGGAATATAAGGCCGGTCCCATGGATCCTTGATCTGCTCCTGAACGACAGCACCACGCCGCTCAGAACGAGGTTCACCACGAAGGATGTAGCGCACCCACGGGGCAGTCTCCTCATAGTCTGCGTCTGTTAGCAGTTCATCCGCGGGTCGCCCAGAAGCCATATCTGTGATGTCGCCATCCTCCTTATCGTAGATCATCGCGGCAAGCGCCTCGTCATCGATGATCCACGTACGGCCACGATATGTCACGAAGTCGAACCCATTCAACAGCGTCCTACCTGTCCCAATGTGAAGGGGAGCCAGGGTCGTTACGGTTAGTGTGTAGGTCTGGTGAAGTTTGCCCATGGATTACTCCTTACACACCAACGGTCAGTGCAAGACCGCTGCGGTAAACTGGATGTTGCGGTGACCTCATGTTGTCATAGCGTGGGCGAACATCAACGAGGTGGCCAGAGATATTGTGTCCAACGAGCACTGAGCCACTCTCAATCATGCGGATACGTTGCCGCCTTTGTGCTGGAACGCCCGGTGAGGCTAACCAACCGCCCACATCAACCAGCTCATATGCCGCTCCATCCCCCAGAACCCCATTGATGATCTCTTCCTCAGTTGGATTGTATCTGGAGAGCAGAATCGACAACCCTCTGTTGTCTGAATGCGGAAGCTGAGGTGTAGTTAAGCGATGCAGACTGAAGCCGCCGTAGCCTGCTGAACGCTCACCCCCAATGCCCGAATCAGCCAGATGCAACAGCAGGTTTTCCAGCAGCCCTTTAAATTCTTCTCGAACATCAGCGAGTAACCAGAGTCCACAATCTGGAGCAAAGGTGGTTCGCCCAACCTGATACGGGACACTGGCGTTGTTTATTCGGTCAACGGTAACACGTGGTACAGTTTCTACATCCCAGATCGCATGTTCATAGGGCCGTGCGCGAATTGGAGGCGGGAGCATTTCCGTCTCATCACTGGCAATCCAAACGCGTCCGCCGAACAACAGTAGACCTCTGCCTTTTTCGGTTGGGCGTTTAGGAAACCACGCATCCATAGCTTGCCCATTCACCAGCGCCTGAAATATCGTTGGCGATACATAGCGTAACTTCTTCATAGATTTACTCGTGATGTCCGAGCGTCTGGCAAACTCTATTCGCAGACGCGGCATGGGTAGCATCGGCACATCACCGACAATGGGAAAAAGCGAAGACACCCGAAATGGGACCGGTCTGTTTGCACTAGTAAATTCTGTCAGCAGTATGTCAACTTCATCAGGAGCGACGTGTGCGAGTTGGGTTACCAGTGCTGAAAACAGTGAATCAGATGGAAAGAACTCTGAAGTAGTCTCCTGTGCCAGACCCTCTCGGCCGAAGTGAAATCCCACGCCAGAAGCGGGTGACAGTCTGTACGCAAGTCGTACCATCACGCACGTCCGTTTAGCTGCATGTACTCTCGGATCTGATCTTTCATACCAGGGAGTGCTGCTGACAAATCGCTAAGCTTGGCCAGCGTCTCAAACGATTGCGGCATCCGATAATCTGCACTGCGCTTGACCATCACAGTGATGTCCCGGAATTCAATTCTGCCACTTCCGCGGGATCCGCTGCCGCCAAGATAATCATCTTCCAGGAGCGACATACCGTCGACAAGTACATCCAGCCAATCGATGTCTTTGAGTGTGTACACGCTGTAGATCAGCTCAGAAGGCCCAAATTCAGCACCTGCGGGTACGCGCTCAAATGACCGGGGATTGGCTTTTGATGTGATACGATCAATCGATACTTCGGTCTTGATTTCGGTATATGGCATGTCAGTCTTGGCTGCACGCAGATGATCTCGTGATGCAGGGACCAGTGCAACATCACGCACAATCAACCGCGTCGGAAGATTGAAGTCGTTGGCGGGGACTCCGTAGATGTTGGCAATCGGTGATTGTGCGTATTCTGCCGGTGAGTCGGGACTGTGCATATGATCTACGCCCGCATGTTTGACAAGCTGAACACCAAGATGCTTCTCCGTCAAAGACCTCATTTTGCCGCGCAAAGAAGACCCTGGTATATATGGTTCACCCGTAATCGCGTCGATGATAACCGGATTGTCGTTGCCGCCTATGGAGAAAGAACCACCAGAACCACCAATGTGCAGTCCCGTGAGAGCGCGAATGGTGCTGGTAATGAACACACGGCCAAATAGTTGCAGACTCGCCATCTTACTTACCTCCCGCAGCTTTGTGATATGCCAGAATCGCTTCGAAGAAATCGACGAAGTATTGAAATTGCTCTCGCGTTTCTACAAGATCGATGCCCCGCGATAGCAAAGCTGCCAAACCCTTCACCTCTTCATTTCTTTCTGCCTGGTATCGTAGTTTGCTCTTCAGGAGAATGAGATCGCGCAGTGCAGACCTTGCTTGCTCTGCATCGTCAGATTGGAGCGCCCAACTCCGTTCAATCTGCCGAACCTTACCGAAAATATTGCGTATTTGAGCGGCTTT